>ERZ887851.1688-NODE-1688-length-18545-cov-8.031260_pt1 | contig 18545 bp, 18 predicted proteins | sample MGYA00521100_ERZ887851 | MGnify/ENA primary metagenome ERZ887851 (study PRJEB32303, sample SAMEA104408602) | aquatic metagenome | biome: Brackish water; feature: Pelagic; material: water | place: Baltic Sea | collected 2014-06-06T16:11:00 | depth 11,444 m ...
ATAAATCGTTCTACATCTGAAGGCCTTTTCGAAAAAGCAAAAACTTATTTTCCAGGTGGTGTAAATTCACCCGTTCGTGCTTTTAAATCCGTTGGTGGGGCTCCCTTATTTATGAAAAAAGGCGCTGGCGCAATGATTTGGGACGAAGACGACAATGAATTTATTGATTTCTGTTGCTCTTGGGGGCCGCTTGTTTTGGGTCATAGAAATGAAAACATCTTTCAGGCTGTAATGTCTGCTATGGATAAAGGCACAAGCTTTGGAGCACCAACCAAACTAGAAAGTGAATTGGCAGAACTGATTTTGTCTAACAACCCTTTTATCGAAAAAATGCGTTTTGTGTCTTCCGGGACAGAAGCCGTAATGAGCGCAATTCGACTAGCTCGAGGATATACAGGAAAAGACAAAATATTGAAGTTTGAAGGCTGCTATCATGGACACCTTGATGCAACGTTAGTAAGTGCAGGTAGCGGCTTAGCTACCTTGGGAACCTCTTCATCTGCAGGTGTTCCGGAGATTTTAGCAAAACAAACACTAGTGCTTCCATTAAATGATATTGAAGCATTACGCAAATGTTTTAATGAACATTCGAACGAATTAGCCAGTGTAATTATCGAGCCTATTCCTGCCAACAACGGTCTGCTTTTACAAGAAAAAACGTTCCTACAAGAACTTCGATCTTTATGTACCGAGTATAAAGTTCTTTTGCATTTTGACGAAGTCATCTCTGGCTTTAGAGTAAGCTTCACAGGAGCTGCTGGACTATATAATATCAAACCAGATATAATAACCTACGGGAAAATCATTGGCGGCGGTTTGCCTGTTGGTGCCTTTGGTGCCAGCTCTGAAATTATGGCTTTAATATCGCCTGAAGGACCTGTTTATCAAGCAGGAACTTTAAGTGGAAACCCTGTTGCAATGGCCGCGGGAATTGCGCAATTGACCGAATGTGCAAAGCCGGGTTTTTACGAAGATCAAGAAGAACGAACACTTTATTTCGTGAATGCAATTAATCAACACGCCAAAAACAAAGGCTTCGATTTTCAAATTGTTACCATTGGATCTATTTTCTGGCTTTCGTTTGATGGAAAAACGACTGTTCGTGAAAGCGCGAGAATAAATGCTGATATGACGTTATTTAAAAAGCTCTTCAGTGCGCTTTTGGACCGCGGCATATATATTGGCCCCAGTGGATATGAGGTTGGGTTTATTTCTCAAGCTCACACGAAAGAGATTTTGGATATTGCCATCGTAAAATTTTGCGCTGGCATGGATGAAGTAATGTAAAAAATGTCGATTTCTCTTGTCTAATTCATTAATTTTTGGTTTTAAGATTTCTACTAGATTCATCCCCGTATCCATTTCGGGTGAGTATTAGGTTTTAGATGGTAATTTAAGGCCATATATCTGAGTCCATTTGGGAACTATGCTTGCTGCAGCTAAAGTTGGCGGTGAAGGATAATCAAAAGGGCATTTCAACATCGCTCCTGTAGCGGGAATTGAATTTAATATCAACGATAACTTAGGTTTGAATTTAAATATCAAATACGGAATTACATTTTTTGAAGATGTATTAGGCGAAAATGACACTTTTTCTTCATTAAGTCCAAACATTGGTCATTTCTAGCGTTTATAAGCGTATCGAGAGGTTAAGTTTGTTTAGGAAAGCGCTGTTAATTCTTTACTGGTGCTTTTTGGTTTAAACCGCTCTTAATTGCTATCAGCATTATGGTTATCCGTTGGCAAAAAGATGTCGGTTTCCGAAAACTAAATTGCTGGTTTAACAACACTCACCTCAAACAATTTGCTCCAGTATTTCCCTGTTAAGTAAAACTTACCATTGGTTTTATTGTAGGCTATTCCATTCAGAACATCACCTCCACTTTGGCCTTTTGCTTCCAATTCAGTGGCATTAATAATCGCCTTTACTTTTCCGTTCTCCGGATGAATGACAAGTATAGCATTGGTTTGCCAAACATTGGCGTAAATCATTCCATCCACAAATTCCAATTCATTGATGTTCCCCATCGAGGTTTCTTTCGAAGCCACATGAATAGTTGATACAATTTCAAAGGTCTTAGGATCTCTTTTTGTTATGGCGTCTGAGCCGTTCGCCATGTATAAAAACTCGCCATCGTTGCACAATCCCCAACCTTCACCTTTGTAAGACTTTTCATCAATTAATTTCAAGGTGTTTTTGTCATAAATAAAGCACTTGCCCGTGGTATACGTAAGCTGATAAATTTTATCCCAAAGAATCGTTATTCCTTCTCCAAAATAATTGGCATCTAGACCTATTTTCTTGGCGTATTCTCCTGAATTAATGTCAATGGTTCCAAGGAGTGTACTTCCGCTGTGATTTGGGTCACCTGTTCCTTGATACAACGTATTCCCGTCAAATTCCAATCCTTGTGTAAAGTGATTGGTGTTGTGCGGATACGTTTTCGAAATGGAAATAGACCAAATCTCCTGTTTGATGTCAGAAAGTATCTTCACCAAACGATTGTCAGAGTCGGTTGAACCATCATTCATGGTGCTGACCAAATGCAGATTTCTTGTTCCTAAACCGTAATATCCTGCATTCAGTCTGAAATTTATTTTTCCCTTTGGAGAAGTCCATGTTTTGAAAATGCTGTCGTTATAGATCAATTCTACTTTTGCAACGTCGTCTTTTTTTACTTCAAATGCAATATCAACCGCATTGTTCCACTCCGTTGCTAAATTTTCTTTGAAAGTAAATTCGGCTGGTAGTCCGTAATCATCACCACTTCCTTTGGGCCAAGAGCCGATTATAAAAGCGACACCGACCAAAACGATCAGACCAATAATGATGTGCTTCTTCATTTTTTAAAACTGTTTACCGCTACTCTCGAGCTAATTTGCCCGTGCGTTTCTGTATAAATTACCTCGCCGTTTTTAAGTGCAATTACCTGCGGTGAGTGATGATAAACACCCGTTTTTTCTGCTATTGAATTGGAAATGTCACGATGTACTAGAAGATCCAAATACCAAATGTGTGTTGAATTGTATTCTTCGTTCCATTCCGTTTCAAACCTTCGGAAAGCGATACTGGAAATATTACAACGCGTACTGTGTTTGAAAAGAATATGTTGCTCTCCGCTTTTATTATCTAAAATTTCTTGAAGCTGCGACATTTCCGTTAGCTTTTGCCAAGGAATCGTTTTCGTGCTTTTTTCCTTTGTTGAAAACCAACTCATAATTATCCTGCTGTAAATTGTTTTAAGAATCGAATATCGTTCTCACTGTATAAACGCAAATCGTTGACTTTGTATTTCAATTGTGCGATACGTTCAACGCCCATTCCGAAGGCAAACCCGCTGTATTCTTTGGAATCAATTCCATTTGCTTCGAGCACGGCTGGATCGACCATTCCGCATCCTAAAATCTCAAGCCAACCTGTATGCTTGCACACGTTGCACCCTTTAGAATTGCAAATTGTGCACGATACATCGACTTCTGCTGAAGGTTCGGTAAATGGAAAATAACTTGGTCTTAATCTGATTTGTGCTTCTTCGCCAAACAATTCTTTTGCGAAATAGGACAAGGTTTGTTTCAAATCTGCAAATGAAACTTTCTTATCTATGTATAATCCTTCCACTTGATGAAAAAAACAATGCGCTCGGGCTGAAATTGCCTCATTTCGGTAAACTCTTCCTGGAGAAATTGTTCGAATGGGTGGCTTTTCGTTTTCCATTACACGAACTTGAACACTCGATGTATGTGTGCGAAGCGCCATTTCTTTTTCTCCTTTTTCAATGAAGAATGTGTCTTGCATATCACGAGCCGGGTGCTCTGGCGGAAAGTTTAATGCTGAAAAGTTGTGCCAATCATCTTCAATTTCTGGTCCTTCTGAAACCGCATAACCGATGCGTGCAAAAATTTCAATTATTTCACTTCGCACCAAAGACAATGGGTGACGAGAGCCAATATTAAAGTTTTCCGATGGTCGAGTCAGATCGATTTTTTCGTCAGTCGAACTCGAATCTTCTAAATTATCTTTGTGCTTTTGATAAATTGCCTCCAAATCCATACGAAGCGAATTCAACAATTGCCCCGCTTCTTTCTTGTGCTCATTCGCTAAAGCTTTTAAGTCTCCAAAAAGTTCCTTAATCACTCCCTTCGTCCCTAAATACTGGATACGGAATACTTCCAACGACTCTTTGTTTTTTATCGATTCAGCTTTGATTTTTTCGCGAATCTGGGCAATTTTTTCCTTCATTTCTATGTAATCTACTATGAACGGCTCATTTTCTTTGTGCTTCCTGTAACTTTTCGAGGGACAAAACTGTTCCACTTAATGAATTGACAGAATGTCTGCGAAGTTAAAGATTTTACAGGAAATTAGCATTCTGTCTGGGATTAATAAAAAATAGTTTATCTTTGGAGGCACTAATTTTGAGCAGATTATGAAAAAATCACTTTCTAAACTAAGTATTATCGGCCTTTTGGCGTTGTCAATTGGCTTTTTTCAATCGTGTAAAAACAAAGACCCTTCTTTCGCAAAAGTATACGTGCGTAGTCTTAACGACCAATTGGTAGAGGGTGCAAAAGTGATTATTATCGGTGATGTAGACAATGCAACAGCAACCTCTCCTTATGTAGATACTTTGTTGACAAATTCATCAGGTTTCGCTCAATTTCCAATGGAAGATTACTTTACAACGGCTGGAGAAGACAACCCTGTAGGTGTGTTTGACGTTATAGTGAAAAAGGGACAAGAATACGGTGAAGCCTCAGGTTTCAGAGTTCGAATTCACAATACTTCTGTTAAAACAGTAGGTTTTCAATAGAAACAAAATAGTACAATCATGAAAAAATTATTATTTCCTTTATTTTTCGTCGGTCTTATTGTTGTAGGTTCAACCTTGGTTGGGTGCAACAAAAAAGAAGATACAATCGCTAAAATCTATGTTCGTGATGCGAATAACGATGTAGTATCAGGTGTAAAAGTTATTATTTACGGTGAGTCATCTGAACCAGGAAAACAAGGGAAAGTAAATATCGCAGATACCGCAACGAGTAACTCTGCTGGTGAAGCAATTTTCAATTTAAATTATATGTACCAAGCTGGCCAGGCTGGTGTAGCTGTTTTAAATCTTTCTGCAAACAAACCTGTACCAGGTGGTAGTTCACTTACTGGAAGCGGAATCATTAAAGTGGTTGAAGAACTGACGAACGAAGAAACTGTCTTTATTCAATAAGGACATTAAACTAGAGCTATGAAATTAAGGCGACCCAAAAGGGTCGCCTTTTTTAGGCTTGTACCTTTTCATCATTTGAAATTGTTATACAAACACGAAACTGATCAAGGTGAAAACCCTTCTGTTTTCTTTCGGTATTTTATTTTTAGCATTCTCGCTGTTTCTTTTATCGCGATTTCGGGTTGCAATAAAAAGAAAGATGCAATTGCAAAAATCTTTGTTCGCGATGCGGATAACAATCTAGCAACAGGCGTAAAAGTGATAATTTATGGTGAAGGAACACCTCCAAGAGTTTCCAATATCGCGGATACTGCTGTAAGTAATTCCGCAGGTGAGGCAATGTTTAATTTGAATTATATGCGCAAAGCCGGTCAAGCTGGCGTTGCTGTGTTGAATATTTCAGCGAACAAAAACATCCCTGGAAGTTCTCCTCTTGCGGGAAGCGATATCATTAAAGTGGTTGAACAAACTACGAACAGTGAAACAGTATTTGTTCAAAATTAATGCTCAATTCAACCTACAAATGAAAAGTAATCTGTGGTGGGTCGCTTTTTTAGTTCTTATCCGTTTCACCGAAAATCAAACAAAAAGACTTTCTTTAAACTAACCGCCCTCTCTTGCTCCTTTTATCACAGCAGAAAACAATCTTCCTTTTGAGTTTCCGAGACTGTATTCACCGGTCGAACACGTTTCCAAAAATCAGGAATGTTCTTAAATTTTAATTTCGCGCTCGTTAGAATGGTAACCGAACCTTGCATTTGGGCTTGTTTTAGAATGCCTGAATATGAATTTTTCCCGTCCCAAACTCCATGCGATTGATGGGGCTGCATTTGCTAAACGACGAATAAGCGTGCTGGAATCAAAATGATTCTTAGCTTCGGATTCATCTGTTCAAACAGCGAAGCGGGCGTATTGTCCCTCATTCGGGTTTCTAAAGAAAGCCAACCCAGAACCAGTTCCTAATAATTTTCCACCAACATTTCCTTTTGGTCGGATTAGTTTCGAAAACCCCATGATACTGATAGCCCTGTAGCGGCTCCAGAAACCATAGAACTGATAAAAAACCAAAGTTAAGTTCGTGTTTAAAGTCATTAAGAATAGATGATGTCGCCTTCTTCCACTAAGTTTTCTCCTTTTAAACGAAGGAACAATTGTATAAGAGCTACAACATCTTTTTCACAATAAAGTTTAATTCGGGGTAAATCTTTTTCTTCATAATAAACGCGGGCGACATCGGCTCCTGAAATATCGTCTTTCGGTGTTGGTATATTGAACACATGACAAAGCAAGGCCAAAGAAGTATAAGCTTTAAAGTCGCCGAATTTCCACAATTCCATCGTGTCCAAATGTGGAATGTCCCACGGTTTTTTTCCCGCCAAATCGAGCACATGCGGAATCTTCATCCCATTAATCAACATTCGACGGCAGATGTAAGGGAAGTCAAACTCTTTCGCATTGTGTCCACAGAGAATGGGAAATCGAGAACCAGATTCTTCTAACAGCTCTATAAATCCTTTAAGCAAAGTCTCCTCATCAGAATGAAAATAACTTTTCATTCTGATTTCACGACCCGTTCTTGTTTCGTGAATGAAGCCCACAGAAATACAGACGATTTTACCAAACTCTGCGAAAATTCCTCCCCGCATATCCCAAAGTTCTTCGTAGGTATTATCTTCTTTCTTTTGAAAGCGCGTTTTCGCTTCGAACAATACTTTTCCTTTTTCGTCCAGATCTTCGTATTTATATACTTGTGGAGTCGTTTCTATATCCAGAAATAAAATTTTCTCAATAGGTACTTTTTCTAACATAATTTTAGTCTTATTTACTTGAAGATAAGGAAAAATTGCGCTCGTCTCTAAAAAATCACGATTTTTGTTATCGCAATGGCAGAAGAATTAATTATCACAAAAGGGAACAAGGAGGGTGTTTATAAATCCCTTGTGCCTCAAATAAAAGCACTGACCACTGGCGAACCTGATTTGGTGGCCAATTGTGCAAACATCATCGCGACGCTGAAAGCAACGTTCGGGTTTTTCTGGGTAGGGTTTTACTTCGTGAAGAATGATGAACTTGTCCTCGGTCCGTTTCAAGGTCCAATTGCCTGCACAAGAATTACTTTTGGAAAAGGCGTTTGTGGTTCAGCTTGGAAAGAAAAAGCAACCTTTCTGGTTCCAGACGTAGCCGCATTTCCAGGACATATTGCTTGTAGTTCAGCTTCAAAAAGCGAAATTGTTATTCCAATTTTAAAAGAAAACATCGTCCTTGCCGTTTTGGATGTAGACAGTGATCGACTCAATGATTTTGACGGAATCGATAAAAAATACTTAGAAGAATTATGTCAATACGTTTCGGAATTGTTTTAAGTATTGCCCTTCTCTTGGGTGCTTGTGCTCAAGTGGAACCATTGTCAGGTGGCGAGCAGGACAGAATTGCGCCCAAACCAAACATGGAGAAAATGTCTCCGCCAAATGGAAGCACAAATTATTCTGGCAATCAAATTTCAATTCCTTTTGATGAGTTTATTCGCTTGAATAATCCAGGAGAAAATATTATTGTTATTCCTCCAGATATCAAGCCCAAAGCAAAGATCAAAAACAAAACGATCGTGCTTTCTTGGGACGAAACAATGAAGCCCAATACGACTTATGCTTTCTATTTAAATGGGGCCATTCAAGATTATGCGGAAAAGAACGATTCGTTGATGAGTTTCGTTGTTTCTACAGGAACTACTATCGACAGTCTAACATCGACTTTTACAGTGCGTGATGCCTTTAGTAAAGAGCCTTTGTCCAATCAAACGGTTGGGTTTTACGAAGTGTTTTCAGATACAATACTGCCTAATTATTTTAGTAAAACGGATCAATTTGGAAAGGCAACACTTTCGTATATGAAGCCTGGAGAATATGAACTTGTGACGTTTTCAGACCTAAATAAAAACTTGAAACCTGAAAAAAACGAAGGCTTCGGGTTTAGAATGGGGAAAATTAATTTGACAGAATCTACTGCCGATTCCATTCCTGTTTTGCTTTCGCCAGCAGAGCAAACACCGCAAATTACCACGCTAAAATTGAATCCCCCGGGTAGTTTAATTATTGGCGCCAATCATTCTCTGAAAAACTCTATTATCACATTGAATGGTCAAAACTTGCCCGAAGAATCGTTTGTTTATTATTCAAATGATTCTTTGCTCGCTCCTTTCTCTTATTCTGATTCAACAAATTATGAGTTAATTGTTGAAAATGCAGATTGGGCCGACACCTCTTCATTTCGAATGACACAAGGTGAAAAAAATGCTGCTTTTTCTTTGAGTTTAAGGAAAAAGACTGCTTTTTTCCATGATGAGACAATTGTACTAGTCGCTAATCAGCATCTTTCCTCAATCGATATTCCATCGGTCACTTTGATGAACGCAGCGGACAGTTCGGCTATTCCCATATGGAGAATAAAACTGCGTGGAGCGACGATTGAATTGGATTTTGATCGAAAGTCAGAAATCAAATCTGTTTGGTTGAAGATTCCAGCATCCACCATCTTAGCCGAACATAATCGAAATGAAGACACTTTGCTCTTTAAAATAGATTGTTTGACTGCTAAGGAAGTGGGGGTTTTAAACGTCCAATTCGAAGGGTATGAAACAGCAATAATTGTTGATTTAGTCTCGAAAGGAAAATTAGTTAATCGAATCGCGTTTGAAAAAGGGACTGAATCACATACGTATAAGAATCTTGCTCCCGGCGAATATTCTTTTCGGATTACAATTGATGAAAACGAAAATGGCCGATGGGATGGCGGCGGTTATTCCAAGCAAAAGCTTCCTGAAGATGTCCGCATTTATTTGAAAACGCAAAAAGTGCGGGGCAATTGGGAAACGGATATTCTTCTGAAAAAAGAAGGCGATGGCGAATAATCCGCTTGCTAAATCATTTTCCAAATGGCGCGTTTTAATCCCTGTTTTCATAGGGTTAGCGATTGCCTCGTGGATGATTTATCAGAGTGTAAAGCGAACTACTTTTATCAAAGTTGAAGCGAATACAGGCAATTACAAATGGATCGATTCGAGCGGAAACAAAACGATTGACATACACGATGAGTCTGATTTTATTGCTGTTCCACAAGGCGATTACAATCTAGAAAGTTTCAATAGTATTCTCGCTTCAATCGATTGGGGGTTTCAAGTCTGGTTTTGGTTGCTCATGGCCTTCGTTTTTATGATTGGTCGCGACCTTTTTTATATCATTCGGATTCGGATATTGACCAAAGGAGAATTATCCTGGCGCCGTTCATTTATTGTCATTATGCTTTGGGAATTCGCGTCTGCCCTGTCGCCTGGAGTTGTTGGTGGCGCGGCAGTGGCTATGTTCATCCTCAATCGTGAAAAAATCGCTTTGGGACGTTCAACAGCAATTGTAGTCATTACCGCATTATTGGATAATCTTTTCTATGTTTTGATGATTCCCTTGGTGTTTATTGTAATCGATCAAAACGCGCTTTTTCCTGAATCTGTTGAAGGTTCAAGAAGTGTACAGGCAATGTTTTGGACTGGTTTCGCTGTGATAACTTCCATTTGCGCCTTCTTATTTGCTTGCATTTTTATTTTTTCGAATTTGGCAAAAAGCGTTCTTGGTTTTATGTTTCGAATTCCATTTTTGAAGCGTTGGAGAAATTCGGCAATTCAGACGGGTGAAGAAATTTATACTACCTCCAAGGAGCTGAAAAAAGAACCTGTCTCCTTTTGGGTTAAAACATTTCTAAGTACCTGTGGATCTTGGGTTTCGCGTTATTTAGTGATTAACGCCATACTCCAAGCTTTTTTAAACTTGTCTGTTTTCGAACACTTTCTGTTATTGGGTAAACAACTTGTGCTTTGGCTATTCATGCTGATAAGTCCTACGCCTGGAGCGAGTGGTGTTGCCGAATATGCTTTTGGTGAATTGTTGTCTAACTTTACCGCTTCGGCCATGTTGCTTGTTGCATTGGCGTTAATTTGGCGTTTGTTGTCGTATTTTCCCTACCTCATCATTGGAGCGGTTCTGGTTCCGCGATGGTTGAGAGGTCGTTAAGCTTTCTTTTCCTGAATCAATATCTGCTGCTTCAAAGGCAAACCCCAACGGTACCCCCCTAGGCCGCTTGTTATGCTTATTACGCGGTGACAAGGGATCAGAAATGCAATAGGGTTTCGGCCAACCGCTGTTCCAACAGATCGTGAAGCGCCAACTGGTAATTTTAATTTCATAGCTATCTTACCATAAGTAACGGTTTCGCCGATAGGTATTTTTAAAAGTTGATTCCAAACCTCTACTTGAAAGTCGGTTCCAACAGGATAAATAGAAAATTTCTTTTCAGGCCTCCTTAGAGAAATCGCTTCAGCAGCTTGCGCGTGTTCGGCCTTTCGTTCCTCCGTTATTTTTATTCCGGGAAAGTTATCGCTCAATCCAACCACCCCTTCTCTCCAGCTTTTAACAAAGGCCAACCAATGCACTCGTTTTTTAGAACTGCCGACGATAATTTCGCCATACATTGTTTCATGAAAAGAATAGAATAATTCTGCGACACCTTCAACGGGAACGGGTCGAATTCTTATGAACTCCCCATGTTTTATGGAGTGCTTTTTATCAGAAGTTGATTCAAAAAGGTCCGCTTGCATGCTTTCTAAAGGTTTTTACAAAGGAATGTTTCCGTGTTTTTTCCAAGGAAGACTTTCGCTTTTGTTTTCCAATGATTTGAAGGCTGCTATTAACCTTCCTCTAGTTTCTTCGGGAAGAATAACATCATCAACGAAACCTCTTTCAGCAGCACGGTATGGATTTGTGAACTTCTCAGCGTATTCCGCTTCTTTTTCTAACCATTTTGCCTGTGGATCATCGGCTCCAGCAATTTCTCTTTTGAAAATTATTTCTGCCGCTCCCTTCGCTCCCATTACTGCAATTTCTGCTGTTGGCCAAGCAAAGTTTAAATCAGCACCAATGTTTTTAGAGTTCATTACATCAAACGCCCCTCCGTAAGCCTTTCGAGTGATTACAGTGATTCTTGGAACTGTTGCTTCTGAAAAAGCGTATAATAATTTCGCGCCATGAGTGATAATTCCTCGCCACTCCTGGTCTGTTCCTGGCAGGAATCCTGGCACATCTTCTAGCACCAATAATGGAATGTTGAAAGCATCACAGAAACGAACGAATCGAGCTCCTTTTCGTGAAGAATCGATGTCTAAAACTCCTGCCATAGAAGCTGGTTGATTGGCAACAATACCGACGGATCTACCTTCAATTCTCGCAAAACCTACCACTATGTTTTTGGCAAAATCTTCTTGAACTTCACGGAAGCTGTTGTCGTCAATTACACAGTCAATTACCTTTCGGATATCGTAAGGCAAATTGGAATTGTCTGGCATTATACTTTGTATGGTCGTGTTTTTACTTTCGTTGAATTGATATTGGCTCGGTTGCGGTGCCAATTCCTTCGCGTTTTGTGGCACGAAGGTAATTAAGTCTCGAACTTTTTTCAAGCATTCGACATCATTACTCGCTGTAAAATGATTTACTCCGGATTTCTCAGCATGCGATTTTGCACCACCTAAATCTTCAGAAGTTACCTCTTCGTGGGTAACTGTTTTTACCACATTTGGTCCTGTAACAAACATATAGGATGTTTCCTCTACCATGAAAACGAAATCCGTCAAAGCTGGTGAGTATACCGCTCCACCTGCGCAAGGACCCATGATCACAGAAATTTGCGGGATAACACCGGACGCTCGTGTATTTCTGAAAAAGATATCAGCGTAGCCCGCCAATGAAACGACACCTTCCTGAATTCTCGCGCCACCGGAATCATTCAATCCAATCAATGGCGCTCCGTTTTTCATGGCTAGATCCATCAATTTGCAAATTTTCTCAGCATGTGTCTCAGAAAGTGAACCTCCGAGTACCGTGAAATCTTGCGAAAAAACATATATTAAACGGCCGTGAATTGTTCCGTAACCTGTTACTACGCCATCTCCAGGGTAGTGTTTTTTATCTAATCCAAAATAAGTTGATCGGTGTTCAATGAACATTCCTGTTTCTTGAAAAGAGTTTTCGTCAAGAAGCAAAGTGACACGTTCACGAGCGGTTAATTTACCGCCACTGTGCTGTTTTGCTATTCGTTCTTCTCCTCCACCAAGGACGGATTCTTTTCTTCTTTGGATGAGTTGGTCACGTTTTTCCTTCATTTGGGTGCTATTATGGATTGGTGTTTCTGGAGGTAAAGATAAAATATGTTTTTGAAGAGGTTATATTATTAAGATAAAGAAAAACATCTTGTCTAACCAAATAAATAGCAGAAAAATCCAATTCGCAAATTCGCAAAATGACGAATTAATAAGACCTGTAAACCAGTAGCTTAATTCAAACCTCTAAGCAAAATGTATAAACCGCATGGTCCGAAAAGCCAAATGCGTAAACAATATCTTCGGGTTCGCATTTCGCTCAATATGATAGTGCGCCTCACTGAAAATATTTAAGAAATCCGTCACGTTATTCCCCGTAATAAACTTGGAAAAATTCTTTAAAAAACCAGCCTCTTCCTCCGAAACTCTGGCCAATTGTTCATCGGTATAATTCTTTAAAATGCTCTGCCGTACCATATGCAAGGCGTACTCCAAGAATGTTTTTTGTCCTTCTCTTCCTATTCCTGAAACCATGTCTGCCCAGTCCATCATTTCAAGCACATTTTTCTTGTATGAAGACCGCATCAATTCTATAAAAATTATCCTGTTCTTGTCTTCGTTCTCGGCATTCATCAAATGCGCACGAATCAAACAAATATCGCCTTCAACCCTAGCAACCAAGCTTTGCGCTTCGTTTTCCGACAATTCGGTACTGGACTGAACATAATGCGCCACCTCAGCAAAGCCCAATCGCGGTATCTTTTTGAGCTGGGCGCGTGACATTATTGTAGGTAAAATTTTCTCTGTGTTTTCCGCTAAAATCAAAATAATCGTTTTGTCCGCAGGCTCTTCCAGGGTTTTCAACATTTTATTCGCAAAAGTGACATTCATCTCCTCGGCCATCCAAATAATGACCACTTTATATCCGCCTTCAAATGACATTAGGGACAATTTCTTCAGCAGCTCTTTGCTTTCTTCAGCACCAACAATTGGACGGCGTCCTTTGTTATCCGTAAAATTTATCCAGTCGTTCAGATTGAAATAGGCCGATGTTGCAACCGCTTCTCGCCAATTGGCAATCATTCCATCGCTGGTCTTAGATATTGCTTGGACGGTTGGAAAAACAAAATGAACATCGGGATGAATAAGCTGTTTGGTTTTTGAACAAGAAGCGCAAACTCCACAAGAATCCTCCTCCCCTTTGTTTTCGCAAAATAAATATTGCGTGTATGACAAAGCCAAAGCTAAGTTGCCGTATCCGTTTTTTCCTAAAAATAACTGGGCATGACTCATTTTCTCAGAACGGATCTCGTTGATCATTCTTTTCTTCAAGTCTATTTGGCCGACAATCTCACTAAATTGCATATTCCAAAATTAACCAAATTCCTCTCCTCGCAAAGACTTCAATTTCTATTCTTTTGTGCTCTTATCAACAGTTTTTGTCGGCCTAATCTTTTTCTTCTTTATTTTTACACTCTTTAAATCGCCTAATTTAAAAATGCTAAAGAATCTCAGACACCACATCTTGTTGCACGCCATCATTTTTTTATGGGGATTTACGGGTATTTTAGGCAAGCTAATCATGCTCGACAGTATGGTCATCGTTTGGTGGCGCTTGCTAATTGCTTTTGTAGCCCTTTGGGTTTTTCTAAAGATCCGTAAATGGAAATTCCAAGTTTATTCTAGAAAACAGTTGTTTGGAATAATTGGAGTTGGTGCTTTTGTTGGGTTGCATTGGGTTACCTTCTTTCTGGCAATACAATTGTCTACAGCCTCTCTAGCGATATTGTGCTTATCTACAGCAACCTTGCATGTGGCTTGGTTGGAACCAATTATCATGAAAAAGCGCTTTTTGAAAACGGAATTTGTGTTCGGCCTTTTAATAATTGCAGCGCTAATTTTCGTTTCTGGCGATTTTAGCTCGACGGACTATCTCGCTTTGTTTGTTGGATTATTATCTGCTTTATTTGCCTCACTGTTTTCTGTTTTTAATGCTCGTTTAGTCCAAACGAACAAATCGTCAACGATTAGTTTAATTGAGTTTTTTGTAGCTTTCTTTCTCTTGTCGATTTATTTAATTGCAAAAGGAGATTTTAATTCTTCCTTATTCGTTATGACAGCTTCTGACTTTCTTTGGCTCCTGTTTTTGGGTATCGTTTGTACTTCTTTTGCCTTTTTAGTTGTGGTAGATTTAGTAAAACGGTTGGGCGCTTTTACGGTTTCCTTAAGTATCAACATGGAACCTGTTTATACGATTGTCTTGGCAATTGTTATTCTAGGAGAAAATCAACTTTTAAATTACAAGTTCTATGTAGGCGCCATAATTATTGTGCTTGTCGTAGTTGCAAATGGGGTTGTTAAATACTACATGAAAGTGAAAGCGTTGAATAAATTAAAGTAGGTTTTTCGATGAAAGAAAATCCATCCAAAGTTTTGTTTGGTCTCCATTCAACACTCTAGGGAATTTGTTCTGTGCACCCGATTTACCTAAACTGCTCATGAACTCGTAAAACGTTTCATTCGGAATGATTTTTAAAACAGGGTCTTTCAAATTGTATTTACGCGACGACGCATAGTCATCATTTAAGCAGCAAATTTCTTGGTCTATTGACTTCATAACCTCTTCCTCATTCAAATCGCTCGATGCGCCCAAGAACCAGTAATGTCTTAATTCATCGCCATCTGCATACAAACAAAATTCACTCAGATCAGACGAAAAATGCTCTCCTGTCGATTGAATGGCATTATTGATATTGTATAGTGATAAATGCTCTCCCACCAAACTAACGAATTGACGAATTCGGCCCGTTATGATAATCTCATATCTGTGTTTGTCAACAAAACGAACAAGATCACCTATCATATAGCGCCAGAGACCAGCATTCGTTGAAATAACAATCGCGTAGTCTGCCCCCTCTTCAACTTCGTTTAGTGTAAAGGCTTGATGTACATTTCTCAAGGAACCATCGTCCGTGAAATAATCAGAATTAAAAGGAATAAACTCGAAGAAAATTCCATTATTCAACAACAACTCCATTCCCAGCCTATCTGTCCCAGCTTGATAGGCGAAGTATCCTTCACTAGCCAAATACGTGTCAAGATAATGTACTTTATCGCCCAAAACTTTGTTTATTCTTGGTAAATAAGGCTTTATAAACACACCACCGTGCATATACACATGAAAGTTCGGCCATATATCATGAATGGACTTGAGATTGTGGCGTTCAATTATTTTTTCAATCAATAAAATGCACCATGTTGGCACGCCCGCGACGACTCCAATGTTCCATTCAGGTGCCTTTTCCACTATTAACTCCAGTTTCTCCTCCCAGTTTTTGAGTTTCGTAATTTTGTTTCCTGGTTTGGTAAATGGTGTTACAACCGGATTAGTGTACTTTTTCAAAATCCCGCTCAAGTCCCCTTCAATATGTGTTTCGTGTTTCACCAATTTAGTGGATCCCCCGACAACTAAAATTCCCGCTTGATAAAATTCCTCTGGCAATTCAAGTTCGTACAATGTTGACAATTGCTTTAACGTCGTCTTTTGAAAAGAACGAATCATATTTATTGTAACTGGAATTCTTTTGCTTGGTGAGCCCGTTGTGCCTGAAGAAAGTGCGTAGTGACGGATTCTTCCCGGCCAAATAATATCACGCTTTCCGTCTATGCAGTCTTTCAACCAGTTATCGTGGAAATCATTGTATTCTGTAATTGGGACTGCGGCCTGAAATGCACCTACCGACTCCTCCTCATTCAGAATGTTTTTGTACCGATATAGTTTCCCAAATTTTGTGTTTTTCGCTCGCTCCAAAAGTTTAACCAAGGTAATTACCTGATGGTAGTATTCCTTCGTTTTATTCTGAGATCGCTTATAAGATAAAGCTGTTGTTTTTTTTATCAGTTTACCAATTATGGGCATGCACTTGCTTTTTTTAAGACTTATTCAAAGTTAGTTTTATTTTATCAAAACAGCTGAAAGCTATTGAATTAAACAAACCTCGGTTCTTTTATGGGTTTAATTGCTTAATTTTGTAACAACAATTTTAACACGATGAAAACCTTTATTGTCCCTCACGACTTTTCTCCTGTAGCAGACTTAGCTTTACAACATGCGGTTACCACAGCTAGCACTATGGAGGCAAAAATTTATGTGCTTCATGTTGTTCCCAAACAAAAAGATATTGCTGCCGCTCAAAAGGAGCTGAAAAAGCATCTTGTAAAATACGAAGGAAATACTGAGGTGGAACCTTATGTTAGAGTGGGCAGTATTTTCGAAGATATCGGTGAATTTGCAGCCGAACATCACGCTGAGCTTATTTTTATGGGTACACACGGAACTAGAGGGTGGCAACACGTAACGGGTTCTTATGCATTAAAAGTGGTAACTAGCTCTAAAGTTCCTTTTATCATTGTACAAAAAGGTGAATTACAACCAACTGGATATGACGACATCGTCGTGCCTTTGGATCTTGAAAAAGAATCGAAGCAAAAATTGACGATTGTTGCTGATTTAGCGATGTATTTCAAATCAAGAGTTCACGTAATTACTACTGAGGAAACCGATGAATTCTTGCGTCATAAAACGGAAGCAAATATTCAATTTGCTCAAAAATTCTTCTCGGAAAGAAAAATCGAAATCACGGTTAAATCCGTAAGCTCTTCTGGATTTGACGAGGAAGTTGTGAAACACGCCATTGAAACAAAGTCAGACTTAATTGCCATTATGAATCTTCACAAAAACAGTTTGTTTGGCACGCTTACCTCTGGTCACGAACCTTACATTATAAACAACGAAGCTGGAATTTCTACTTTGATTGTTAACCCCATGGATTCGCCTTACGGTACGAGTGTTTTGTTCTCTTAAAGGTTTCGAAACGGATTTCTTTAAGATGATTTAACCATGGTCAATGGTCAATTAATTAATTAAAATACTCATCCTTCTTCAAGCGCTCTTTAATCTCTATTAAATTCTGCTCTTTCTTTTTGTCTCTTAAGCGAATAGACGTCTTGGTAAAGTACTTGTGCAACTTAAAGAAAGACACCTGTACCTCATCCCAATGGCGACTATTTTTAATTTTACCCCTTTCCTGTAATTCCCGTTTTAGACGATCAGAAATTTCATGGAAATCATCACGACCGAGGTAATCTAAATCTGCATCGCACATTATTTCTTCGAGCTTATTCTTCGGGTTGTGAGGTACTTTAGTCACGTAAATCAACTCTTTAACTCTATCAATATGTTCCTTGGTGTAGCCAAATTGCGGTAAAATTTCTTCCGCCATTTTTGCCCCATCAGGCTCGTTGTCGTCGTACTTTTCTATGAAACCAGCATCGTGGTAGCTGGATGCTGTTTTAAGCAAGTACAGACCTTCATCTATAATGCCTTCTTGCACGGCAATTGATTCTGCCGCACGAACAACATCCTGCGTATGTTCAAGACAGTGATAATACAATGTGCTATCCAGTTGTTCTTCTAGTAATTGGGTAATTTTACGTTCCGCCTTGAAGTAATTAATGCCACTATAAACAATTAAATCAAGCACTTTTTTAAAGCGTTCATTTGGATATATTCCTTTGCCTCCTTCTGATAACTCTGGTTTAATTCGATCAACTGTGAACATATCGAGCAAATTCTTGCTCTTCGATTCTACTTTTCCTTTGTAGGTGGTGTTAAAAAATGAACTAATATATTCGTATGTATTTCCCGTTACGGTTACTTTTCCTGGTTCGCCCAATGCTTCCATTTGTTGCGCCCTGTTCACCGAAGCTCCCCAAATATCATACGCAAATTTCTTTCTTCCTATTACTCCGGCAGTCACTTCTCCTGTATTTATTCCCAATCTAAGTTTCCAAGTTTGTTCGCCTTTTTTCTTCTCAGCTTTCATGTGATTCGTTACAAAATCTTGCATTTGAAGGCCAGCCAAACACGCCTCAATTGGATTGGAGTTGTTTCGAACTGGAACGCCACCTGCTGCCATATAAGCGTCCCCAATTGTTTTGATTTTTTCGATATTGTTTTGTTCTATTATATCGTCAAACTTAGTGAAAAAGAAATCCAATTGTTCAACGACCTCTGCTGGCTTCAACTTGTCAGAAATTTTTGTAAACCCAACAAAATCAGAAAAAATAACACTCACTTTTTTATACGCTCGTGCCTTGGCTTTTCCTTTCTTTTTGAGCTC
>ERZ887851.1689-NODE-1689-length-18542-cov-33.791205_pt1 | contig 18542 bp, 11 predicted proteins | sample MGYA00521100_ERZ887851 | MGnify/ENA primary metagenome ERZ887851 (study PRJEB32303, sample SAMEA104408602) | aquatic metagenome | biome: Brackish water; feature: Pelagic; material: water | place: Baltic Sea | collected 2014-06-06T16:11:00 | depth 11,444 m ...
CTTGCTTCAATTGGGGGTCAAACAACTGGACCATCAAGCTTTACCATCCAAGAATCTCCGCTAATCACAGCGATTGCCAACGAGGGCTGGGATTTTAGCCATTGGACAGGTGACATAAGTTATTTATCAGACCCAAATTCTTCCGCGACCTACATTCAGGATAATGCTGAGCTTGAACTTAAGGATCTCTCCTTTACAGCCCAATTCATTCGAGAAATCTACCAATTACATGTATCAAAAACGGGTGAAGGTGCCTTTGACTTATTCGTAGACAACCTTCCAATCGTTGAACAATCTACTCAACACTCCGGTACTTATGATTCGGCCTCCAGGCTTACAGTAAAGGCCTCACCCGCAAGCGGTTGGAAGTTCTCTCAATGGAACGGATTACCAAGCCCATCAGAACTATTGGATGCCGAATCTTCGCTTAATCCTTTAATTCAAGAAATTGATTTTGTACCTGCATATGATCTTAACATATCTGCTCAGTTTTTAAGAAACTCCTATTCCTTGAATGTTACTTCTTCATATGGAGGTACATCCGAGGGCACTGGTTCTTTCCAATTTGAAGATACGGTTAATATTTCTGCTCAAGCGGATATGCATTACCAATTTGATCGTTGGGCTGGCGATACTGGTAGCCTTGTTAATCATGCTACTAATCCGAATAATCAAATACGGATACCTGATTCCAATAGCACTCTTTCCGCAGAGTTCATACCCCAAATTTACCAAGTAAACAGGTTCGCCGATAATAACGGCAGCCTAGAGATAACCTCTACATTTGACGGTATAACCCACTCAGACAGTACCGACCATAATGCAACTTCGGCAGTTTCTGTCACCGCTGTACCGAAAGATGCAGCTACCCATATGCTTTCATACCTGTATTGGGAGAATAGTTTGAATGAAAGCGGATATTCTTATTCTGCCGAATTCAACATTCCTTTCCTAGACGCAAATTATTCAGTTTGGGCATTCTTTACTGATCGTAAAGAGGTCGATTACAGCCTTTTTGCCAAACCACCCTATGCAGGATCAGTTGGGGAGAATTCTGATTATAGTTCTGAGCAAATCCAGCGTATTACAGCCTCTTCATACCCTGGATATAGTTTTCTCGGGTGGAAAAGTGCTAATGGGGAAACCTTTTCTCCTCACTGGAGCTTACCAACAGTAGATAGCCAGTTAGGTGAAAACTCTGAGATTTCCGGCCACTTTACTAGAAATTCGCACTCCATGCATTTAGAATTCAACACTACTCAAGGTGAAGTGAGTAATTTTTCTGAATTAATTGACTCTGGTGATTACCTGAACATCTCAGCCGAGCCAAAACAAAATTATGAATTTGTAAATTGGGAACTATTAAAGGAAGCAACTTTCAATGTCTCCCAGTCCGGTTCATCTCTTTACCCTTCTGACAATCGTATATTTATAAATAACCGAGAGGCTCCCACCCTTACTCTTGTCCGAGGATTTACCTATTATTTTGAATGTGATCTCCAAAACAATGAGACATTCTATCTATCCTCAACCCGAAATGACGCAGAAAATTCAGTCTTTGTATCTGGAATTACGGATAATCAATCCTCATCAGGAAAATTTACCTTTCTCGTTCCTGCAGATGCTCCAAGCTTACTCTATTACCATGCTTCCGGCTCAAATTATTCCGGCAATGAAATAAAAGTAATTAGCCTGGAAGACTCAGAAATATTAACCTCGCCGAGCGCCAAAGATTTAAATTTGCGGATTACCTTTGATTTTGGTTTGCGTGCTAACTTTGAACATACCCGACATTCACTCTCCGCCAATTCGATTGGCCAAGGTAATATTGAATTCACTAACCAAGGCATTTATTTTTGGGGAGATGAGATAGCAATTTCTGCATCTCCATCAGATCATTGGTATTTTTCACATTGGCAAGGAAGTCCAAATTTTCTCGATTCATCTGCACCCAGTACCGTACTTCGCATTTTAGAAGATACCGAGGTATCTGCAGTATTTAAACCTGTTCAGTACATTATTGATGCCAACTCTTCTCCCTCTGACTATGGTATTGTTGGCTTTTCGGGGGACAGCTTTTCCTATGGTGATGATTTATCAATTACTGCATCACCTGCCATGGGGAAACAATTTGATGGCTGGATTAATTTGCAGAACCTATCTACAGAAGACCAAGATGGTCTGATTAGCCCAACAACCACTTTCAAAGTACTTGGAAATGCAAAACTAACTGCTTCGTTTTCTCGAATTGTTATGGATGTTGAGACACAAGCACTTGTACTCGATCAAAATAATCAGCCAATTCCAGGTGATTTAGGAGGAACCATCGAAAAGCCTGCTGTTATTTACCATGGGGATCAGGTCAATTTAGAATTTATCAATTCCACGGGATATACCTTTCTTTACTGGGTTGATCTAACTACCGGTACTGTTGTCACAACTCAGAAAGGTTTTTCAGTTTCAATTACTGAAAATCGCCAGTTCCAGGCTGTTCTACGGAAAAAACATTATGAGCTTGCCCTAAATCCTGATGGCAATGGATCGGTTTCTTATTCTGGTCAATCTCGCCACTACTGGGAAGATACTATAGATCTTCAGGCAATTGCCGATGAGCACTGGTCTTTTGTTGAATGGTCCGGTGTGGGCAGCGAAAATATTGCCGATAAAGAAAATCCCAATACCACCCTAATAGTAAGGGGAGATTCTATTATTTCAGCTATATTTAAGCAAAATGACTATTCCATTAACTTTTCTGCATATCCTATCGCTCATGGTACAACCAAAGTCATAAACAATCAGGAAGCTTTTCATTTTGGCGACCTGATTACTGTTCAAGCAAATCCGAGAGCAGGAAAAGTTTTCCACTCCTGGACGATTGAAGCAAATGCCACAAAAGCAAGCCAATCTTCTTACGCTGACAATCCATTTAGCTTTAATCTTACCGGAAATGCTAAATTGACTGCTAAATTCGAACCGATGGAATGGAATGTTACCCACTCAGTAATTGTAGTGGACGAGTTCCAAGAACCTGTGGATGGGGCTTTTGGTGGCCGAATCCTCGGCGGCAAGACATTCTATGACGAAGATATTGCAGAATTTGGAATTTCTTTAAGTAATGGATACAAACTTTTTCGATGGAAGAACGAGGATAATGGCGAGGTCCTATCTTCTGAAAGTATATATTCACACGAAATGTTCGCGAATCTAAACCTAACTGCATTGGTAAAAAGAAGAGAATATCAAGCCGAATTAGTAACTAGTCCGGCAATTGGAGGAAATGCGATGTGGGGTGATAACTTTATTTCCGAAAAATTTGATAAGGATGATTTATCCTATGGGGAAGAAATCGAAATCTCTGCCACGGCAGAGAATGGATACCGCTTCGTAAAATGGGAAGCCACTGGTACAATTTTATCTTCCCCTAGCCAACCGGAACAATTGATTACCATTGGTAATGATGTCAAACTGACTGCCTATTTTGCACCCGAAGGATTAGTTAATTTAAGCCTTAGCTCAGATCCTGTAGGTGCTTCCTCTTATCTATACGGTGGAGGAAGCTTTGAATATGATCCGAATCATGCCATCCTAGCCATGGCAAAAGACGGTTACCTTTTTTCCCATTGGAGTTTAAATGGTTCTATTGCTGAAGGAATTGTTCGAGATGCCTATTCAGCAACTACCTCTGTATCCCTCGATAGCGACAAGGCACTCACCGCTATATTCGTGTTAGATCCAGATGCTCCTCCGACCGATGACAACTCCAATAACCTTTATCTTCTAAATGTTTATTCTGATAATACAAGTTCTGGAACTGCGAGTGGTTCCGGTTTTTTCCGGGGATGGAGAACAATCAGGGCATTTCCAAAAGAAGGTTTTCAATTCTCACATTGGGAAGGTGGCGAATTCGAAGGAGTCTATAATGCTACGACCAAAGTCAACATATCCCAAGATACCTCTGTAATCGCTCATTTTCAAAGCGTTGGTCTATTTGAGGGTTCAGAATCTTTGTCTAATGGTTGGTGGGGGAATCCTTGGTTTGGATATTTTTGGAAAGTCGGCGAGGAGGATTGGTTATTTCATGAAGACCTTGGATGGATATTCATGAAGAAAAAAGGAGATCAATCCATTTGGGTATGGATACAGAAAATGGAAGACTGGTTTTGGACAACTAAAGATCATTACCCAGCCCTGCATTCATCTTCTAGCCAAACTTGGTATTGGGTAAGCTTGGAACAGTCTGACGTTACAAGACTGGTAATCTTTGACTATTCGAACTCTACTTGGACGAGTCGGTAAAGGTTAGCTTTTTTAAAGCTATAATAAATTACTGATTTGCATCAGTAAATTATAGGTGCGACATCCTTACAGGAATTTATGCACTATAAGAAGGGAGTATTTTAGACCTTTTTTTTACCTAAATTAAAGCTAGAGAAAGAGTAAAGTAGCTCGAACTCATCAATCATCAAGCCATCTTATTGTGCGTACGACTGTAGGCTTATAAAGGTTTCAGGCACTCCTTGTGAACTTCGTACAAGATATTCATCGCATGATAAGCTTATATCATTGTGGTGAAACCTTACACCAAGGGTGTTTTATCTTACGCAAGTTAACTGCCTCAATATGTTCGGTTCAAATTAACCCGATTTAGGTAGCCTGATTAAAGGGTATTGGAAACTATTCCGCAGTTGGGTTGTTCGCCTGTATAAAAGTTTTAACTCCTCCAGTCGCACCACGATAAATAATGAGTCCGTCCGATGAACCTACAGTTAAATTATCTTGTGACGAATTATCACTGTATCTCCAACCTCCACCTGATATGATAATTTGAGGTGCAGAAGTGTAGCCAGAACCTCCTGCAGTGAGGTTAAAACTTGAATACTGCCCAGATCCATTTGTTGTTACTGTACCCTTTGCTCCAGTTCCTCCCCCACCAACAGCATACCAAGTCGCGGTGGAACTACTATTGCTATAACCAGCTCCAACATTGCCAATACTCCAAGCAGGCGATCCTTCGTCTGATTTAAAATTAACATCTCGTTGCTTTTCGATAACCACAAAACCCGATCCACTTCCAACAATTTCAAAATTACCCGAAATATTGGAGTAAACGATAGATCCAGAACCGTTTGTATCGACTGTTTCCAGAGTTGTGGCATTTAACTCATTGGCTCCATCATCGCTTAGCATGTATCCTTGAATATCACTTAGAGTAATCGTAAACCCAGTACCAGGAGCGGTGCCAGTTAAAGTTAATTTAGTGTAATTTCCATCATTGTAATTTGTTACAATAGAAGTACCTGCGGCATTGGAAGAACTTTGTATAGCAGAAATGGAACCAGAACCGATAAACAGGTCGCTTGTTGTCATTGCACTGCTACCACCCGATCCAGCTTTGCCAATCGCTTTCATTGTAGTGGTTATTCCAGAATTCACTCCAGATTTATACCAATATTTTTTCCATGTACCAGATGCCAAAATTGTAATGGTATCCATATCTAAGTCCGAATCGTCACCACCAGCACGGAACTTCGAAGTGGTTGAATCGTGGATTTCAGTGGAAGGAATGATTTCAGTTAAAAGCAAATCCATACCGAAAGGATTATTGGCGATAAAAGTCTTTCCGGATTCCGGAAGGTAGATTTGAGTAGGAGAGTCATCAAAACTGATTTCAGATTCTAAAGTTACTGTGCCAGAACTCCTCCGAGCTACAATAAATGCTTCATCCGGATAAATTACAGTGTTATTGCACTTCACTCCATAACCTTTATCACGGGAATACCACCCGTATAAACCGCCTCCGGCAATGTGTAAATACTTGGTGTAGCCCCCAAGGCTAGGGTCATAAACATATACCCAATCGACAGTATTTCCGGTTGTTCCACGCCAACCAGTGGCTGATGTCCAATTAGTAAGTGGCCAATAAGATCCAAATATATTACCTAGAGTAGCCGCGGGAACAACTTCCACTAAAGTTCCGGCAGGAAAATAGGTCGATACATTAGTACTCTCCCCCTGGGCAAGATTGGACATGTCCAAAGTAAGGTTAGTTCGAGAATTATTAGTTATGAGGAAACATCTTCCGTAATAAGTGCTGTCCTCATTAGCTATTCGTGCAAAATGTGGCCCCCCAACTACAGTAAGTTCGGCAGCTGTTGTATAACCTGTTCCACCACTTACAACAGTGAAACCAGATACTTTTCCATTGCTATCAATTGCAGCCGTTATGCTTGCCGTATCCCCACCACCATCGGAAGGAGAAACAATAATTTCTGGAGCATTATCAAAACCTACTCCACTATTATCGAAATTACTACGATAGGTGGGTGTAGAAACAGCCGTAATATTACCATCTCCGTTTATGGAAACGGTAAAATTGCTTTCTGGTAGTTGTACATCAGGTTTAAATGCACCAGCAGCAAAGAAGGGGTAAGTAGTCGCATTATTTTCATCCGTACCGGTCGCGAAAGTAATGTTTTGATCAGAGTTAGAAGATGAATCGACCGAACCGGAAAAAACTGAATTCCCAAGAGTTGCTGCACTTACAATCTTGTAAGTGGGTTCTGAATAATTTCCATCTGCTATAGTGAAAACATTGGAACCAGATACTCCCCCTACATTAGCATTCAATGCAAAGCTTGAAAAACAACTAACAGATAGGGCGATTATGAAGGTATTTTGAAATTTCATAGGGACATGAGAGGGCTATTGTGAAACATGAGAATCATAAGTATTAGCAGAAGTTTACATTTTAATACAACTTTCGTCATTTTTTTGGAGAAGTAAAGGGATTTGTTAATTATGATTTACTCATCTTTGCATAGCAAACACTCCAATACTCCCTGCAGTTAAATTGGAAATCCACCAACCGTATCCGTTCGAACCTATTAATTCTCCTACACTGGTTCCCAATAAAAAGTAAAAAAGACAAATCAATACACCTGTAAAAAGGTTAGAATAAGTTTCCCGCCGGCCTCGGCGAACAGCCAGTGTTAAAAGTAATGGGCACAAAGCCACAGGAGCACACCCCAATGATGCATATTTGTTGAAATGAAAACAAGCCCTCTGGTAATCGGCATCGTGGATTTCATCCAGCTTCACTTTATTCAAAAACTCAAGAAAAGGCATGTGTTTGGAATCCCGATTTATTTGAGGGGTTTCCAGGCTAAAACTAATTGGTTGTTTCCATTTTTTAAAAGTTACAAAACTTGATGATTTTAAATGATTGCCCCCAGAATGATCTAGGGATTCATAATCAACTTCACTTAAGAACAGTTCAATCGCTCCCTTATCACGAATTTTTCGCACAGTGGCACGTTTTGCGTGTAATATCGTAAGTAATTCGTTTTGAGCACCCCATGTCAAAATGCGCACATTGTGCCATAAATGACCCGCTCCATAACCTATGGACATAGTCGCCCTAGTCATTTTTTTTTGATGGCCTGAGGTCAATCCACCCATAAATTTTTGCTCCCCCTCCCCATCGACTTTAAAAGCAATTTCCCGACCGTCCTCGACCCAGCTCTCAAAATCCTGCCAAATCATGTCCCTGACACGTTCCTCAAAAACTCCTCGAGAAACAGGCGATAAATGAAGGGAAGCAAAGCAACCAATAAAACTAACCGCTAGTGCGGATAAAAAAATTGGTTTAGCCCAAAGATTTCTTCTTATCCCCAGGGATTGCATAGCTAAAACTTCTCGATCGGCCGACCACCTACCCACGCAAAAGATGACCGCCAGAGAAAAACCAAAGGGCAAGCCAAGGGAAAGGGCGAAAGGAAGCATTAGCGATACAAGTTCTAAAAAGAGAAGTGGAGAAATCGCCAAGGCGCGAAAGAGTTCCTCATCGTTCTTTGATAAATTTCCATAAAGCAAAATGGCAGTCAAAACGAGGGTAGATAAAAGAGTTGCTCCTAAAATTTCCCTCAATACATAACTTCGTATAATATTGGACTTTGCCTCTTTCATAAACCAATTAAGAAAAGGAAAGGCCGGCCAAATCCTGAGGAGTATCGACCCCATAAGTACCATTTTTTACGATCTCTACTGAAATATGCTTTCCGTTTTCCAAAGCCCTTAATTGCTCAAGTTTTTCCAATCCCTCCAAGCAACCAAGCGGCAGGCTGGCAAATTCGTTCAAAAATTCACCCCGGTATCCATACATACCCAAATGCTTGTAACAATTTTGCCCCACTACCCCAGCATGTTCGCGATCGTAAGGAATTTGTGCACGGGAAAAAAACAAAGCAAATCCTGAGAGACTAAGCACCACCTTTACTTGATTAGGGTCTTGAAAATCTTCATTTTTTTCGAAAGGAGCAGCCAAGGTTGCAAGATCAGCACCTTTTCTTTTTAAAGCTTTATCGAGAGCTAAGATATGTTCACGCATGACCATTGGTTCATCCGCTTGAACATTTAAAATTTCATCCCTTTGTAAAATTTTGTTCGCCTGAGCGACACGATCGGTACCCGAAGCTAAATCTGGATCTGTAAAAATACAGGTATATCCCTCCTGCTTTAAAGGTTGGGCAATTTCTTCACCGTCCACCGCAAAAACAAGATCATACTCGGGAACTTGATTTCGCAGACGATTGGCAGTTCTTAAGATTAGAGGCATACCCCCTGCATCGGCCAGTAATTTTTTAGGAAATCGGGAGGATGCCAACCGGGCTGGAACTACAATGGTTGGTGTTGGGTTCTTGGACATGTGAATGACTAAGTCTTTTTTTGGGTCACTTCTTGGGTTGTCGCAAGCAAATACCTGACTAGTATTACATGATTACCATGACTGTAGAAACTAATGAACCCCTTGCCCGTTCCGTCATGCCTGATCGATTCTCTTTGCCCGATGAAAAAGGCAGGTTCGGTCCATACGGTGGGAGCTATGTGCCCGAAACCCTGTACCATCCGCTAAAGGAATTAAATGATGCTTACTTAGAAGCTAGGGCTGATCCTAGCTTCCAGCATGAACTCGATCGTTTGCTCAAGGAATTTGCCGGAAGACCCACAGAATTGTATTTTGCCGAGCGCCTAACCAAAGAATTGGGCGGGGCTAAAATCTATTTAAAACGGGAAGATTTACTTCACACAGGTGCACACAAAATAAACAATGCACTCGGACAAGCCCTGCTCGCGAAAAGAATGGGGAAGAAACGAATTATTGCAGAAACCGGAGCAGGACAGCATGGGATCGCCACTGCATCAGTTTGTGCAAAATTTGGCTTAGATTGCAAAATATACATGGGTGCAGAAGACATGCGCCGACAGGCTCTTAATGTATTTCGCATGCGCTTGAGCGGGGCTGAAGTGCATGGAGTAGAAGCGGGTAGTAAAACTCTTAAGGAAGCCATTAATGAGGCGATGAGAGATTGGGTGACCAATGTTCGTACAACTCACTACATTTTGGGCTCGGCTCTGGGAGCACACCCCTACCCCGGTATGGTGCGAGATTTCCACCGTATAATTAGCAAAGAAACCAAAAGGCAGTTTCTCGAGACAGAAGGTCGTTTACCTGATGAAATGATTGCCTGCGTGGGAGGTGGCAGCAATGCGATTGGATTCTTTTTTGATTTCCTTGAAGAAACAAATGTCCGCTTAATTGGTGTTGAAGCAGGTGGTCGTTCTCTCAAAGAAGGTGAACATGCAGCCCGTTTTGAAGGAGGTAAACTTGGCGTACTCCAAGGCTGTAAAACTTGGATCTTGCAAAACCCGGATGGACAAATAAACCAAACCCACTCAGTTTCTGCAGGATTAGATTATGCAGCCATAGGTCCTGAACATGCATTTTACCGAGACCTTAACCGGATTGAATTTGCCCATGCTGGCGACGAGGACGCACTTAACGCCTTCAGGGCACTATCTTCGACAGAAGGCATCCTGCCCGCACTTGAGACCTCTCATGGCCTCGCTCATGCCTTTAAACGTGCCAAAGAGATGCGAAAGGATGAATTGCTCTGCGTAAATTTAAGTGGTCGGGGGGATAAAGATGCGATGGAAGCAGCCCGCTTAATGGGCGTGAGCGGACTTCCCCAAATGCCAACTTTATGAAGAGTATGACTGGCTATGGACGGGCGGAGATTACCCTGCCCGAATTTCATGGTGTGATCGAACTTTCTTCAGTAAATAAAAGAGGATTTGAATTCCTACTACACGGACCCAAGGAATGGCAGTTTTTTGAGAGGGAAGCACAAAAACTAATTCGTTCTTCGGTAGAGCGTGGACGGATTCGTCTATCAATTCTGCTTCAACCACAAGCGATTTCAGCAGAAAATCCTTCTCGCGATCAAGAAGCAAGAGTTGGCGACAAATTAGACGAATTAAAAAAAATTTGCCTTAGCCAAGATCTCCCCTATTCACCATCCGTCGATCTAATACAACGGATACTGACATCGGGCTCAAGGGAACCCGTGGTACCGTCGTTGGACTCAATCGAAGACATATTAATCGACAAGACAAATATTGCCCTTAATCAGATGGTTTCAATGCGCGGAAAAGAAGGCGATTCACTTGCCAAAGACTTAAGGAAACGTGCTAATAGTTTAGGCGAAATCGTTCACTCAATTGAAAAAAACACGGAGGGACTCGCTAGAGAATGGAGAGACCGCTTACTACAAAGACTTAAAGAAAGTGGCTTGGGTATAAACTGCGATGATGACGCAGTTCGTAAGGAATTTACTGTCTATGCTGAAAAATCTGATGTCTCTGAAGAGATTACTCGGGTACGCAGTCACTTGGAACAATTTGAAGAAGGCTTACATGCTAAACAACCAATTGGCAGAAAACTGGAATTTATTGTTCAAGAATTGGGCCGAGAGTTTAATACTTTGGGCTCAAAATCTTTAACTCCTACAATTTCTAATCTCGTTATTGAAGCAAAGGTAGAAATTGAAAAAATTCGTGAACAGGTAATGAATCTCGAATAAGCAGGCTCCTACTGCTAACCCGCCTGATTTATACTGGTATATTCTTTTGACCGTTATCTTTGGTCTTCGAATCCAAAAAACCTATAATCAGATAGGAAAAAGCCCCGATAAAAATAGCTGAGTCTGCAACATTAAAAATGGGATAATCATACTCGACCCAAGGGAGAAAAACATCGATAAAATCAACCACCGCTGCTGGATTACGAAATATTCGATCCCCTAAGTTTCCTGCAATCCCCCCCGCAATCGCTCCAAAAACAAACTGCAAAGAATTTCGGTGGAGTTCCAAATGCCTGCGAAAAATAAAAATAGAAGCCAAAGCAATTCCAGCTAATAAGGTTAGAGCTTCAGGATAGTCCGAAAAAAGACTCCATGCCGCCCCTGGGTTAGTCACATAAGTAAATTCGAGAAAAGCTTCAGGTCCTTCGAGGTAATCAATTAATACGATTGGGTTCCTTCGAAGCTCAACTGCCCTCTCGACAACCCATGACTTTGACCATTGATCAAGCACAAGAATGCTGACCAAGAGGGTCCACAAACGTAAATATTGTACCAAAATAAAAAATTACAAAGAAGATAGGCCCACAAACCTAGTCTTCTTCACCCATAGTTGAATCTGCTAAGGTAGCAAACGTCCCAGTACCGAAATCTTTTTCTTTAATTCTTCCACGCTCGTACTGGTTTTGTCCCTCCACCGAAAAACGGGTGAAAGGAACAGCCTTTAAGCGATTCTTGTTAATCGGTTTTTGTGTTTCCAGGCAGATTCCATACGAGCCGTCGAATATCCGATCAATCGCCTCTTCAATTTCCTCTAAAGCCTCTTGGTCATTGGCAACCATGGAAAGAGCTAAATCACGGTCAAAAGTTTCAGTTCCAGCATCACTTGAATTTATTGATAATTCACCCGATTCTCGAGCAGACGCACCTATGGTCTCATTTGAACGCTCTCCAAGAGAACCTTTAAGTGAATTCCGCAAGGACATTAACGATTCGTAATAAGAAGCCCATTGAGTGGGGACTTTAGTTACATCCCAAACCGGTCGACTTGGTCCCACAGATGGAGCACCAAACCCTAGAATGTCATCAATGGAAGCAGTAGTAAGCTTTTTTACTTTGGAAACTTTCTCAGGCTTGGTCTTTGCTACTTTTGGGGGTTGAACTTCTGCAGCTTTCTTGGCGGTAACCTTCTTTGGTTTTTCTTTCTTTTTTGAATGAATTAACCCAAGAACATCATCGAAAGAAAAGGAGGTGCTTTCTGGTTTTGTATCCTCCTTCTGATTGATCGCCCTTGATTTGGAGACAATTTCTTTAACCTTCGATATAGTGGCTGAATCTTTTTTCTGAGATGTACGAGTTTTCGAAGAGGCTTTTGAAGAAGCTGTAGATTTTGCCTTCTTAGATGAAACTTGTTTTTTCGTTTTGGTAGACGCAGCAGTAGGCTTCTTCTTAGCAGGCACGCTCTTAGTCACCTTCTTAACAGAGGCTTGCTTCGCCGTAGGTTTTGGCTTGGCCGCTTTTTTGGATGGAGCCTTGGCTTTGGATGCCACAGCTTTATCCTTGTTTGGTTTTGGTCGGGTTGTAGAAGAGACTTTCTTTTTTGCAGTCATTATAAACTAGATTTTCGGCAGAATACGATTTCAACGAATCTTGGCAAGCACTTCGGCACAACGAGGGGACACTTCACCCCATGGCTCCACCTTAACAAGCTCTGGAACCCAGCGCCAACTTCGGGGACAACGTATACCTGATGCATGACAAGCTGTGACTTTATCTACCTCTCCGGAAGGAAGATTTTCCAAGGTAACGGATGATACAATAAATAACTCAGCCAATTCATCCAAGGATCGACGTTTTAAAATATCAACGAATTTACTGTCTGTTGATAAACAAAGACTAACGCATGCGTCCAAAGACTGACCTATCTCTTTTTTCACCCGTAAAGATTCTAATGCTTCATTTACATGTGAATCTTTAAGGTCTAATAATTCCTGAACATCGGAAACTGCAATTTGACCTTCTCCTAAATCAATTTCCTTCGGCCAATCCTGTAAACTCAATGAATCGTTACAATATTCCTCACCCGATTGACCAAATGCCCATGCCTCATCTGCAATGTAAGGGGTAAAGGGACCGATTAATTTTATCAAAGACTCGAAAATCATCCTTAAGGCCGACTGTGTTGAACGGCGCAAAGGATCGTTCGGGTCCAATGTGTAAAGCCTGTCTTTGATCACATCGTGATAAGTTGATGAAAGAATACCCGAACAAAATCGATTCAAACACTGAATAGCCCGGTGAAATTCATACTGTTCGCATGAATCAGTAACTTCTCGAATTAAATCATTGGTTTTCCCAAGAGTCCAAAGATCTATCGGGGACATTTGCTCGATTGGTACCGAATGCTCTGCCTGAGAAAAATCATGCAAGGCTCCAAGCTGAAAGCGTAATGTATTACGCAGGGTGCGATAGGCCCGCACTGCCTGTTCAAGGATTTCATCGGACAAGGGAATATCCCTGCGGAAATCCTCCGAACATACCCAAAGGCGCAAAACATCAGCCCCGTATTTTGTAACAAAAGAATCTGCAGTCTGGGGTTTCCCATCGCTTTTGGAAATTTTCTTTCCTTCTCCGTTAACCACAAAACCATGGGTTAAAATTCTTCGATAAGGTGCCGACTGGGTAGAAACCATACTCGTCCAAAGAGAGCTTTGAAACCATCCACGGTGTTGATCACTGCCCTCCAAATATAAATCAGCCGGACAGGAAACTTCCTCATTTTTACGAAGAACCGCCCGATGACTGCATCCAGAATCAATCCATACATCGAGGGTGTCCTGCCCCTTGGATAATTTCCGACCTTTCCAAGAATCAGGAAGGTCATAACCATCGAGTAATTCCTCAGCTGTTTGGGAAAACCACAAATTACACCCATCTTGCGAGATTTTTGAGGCAAGAAATTCAATCAGGTTGGAATCAAGTAATACATTTCCATCATCATCAAAAAATACCGGTATCGGAACCCCCCAGGAACGTTGTCTCGATATGCACCAGTCAGGACGAGCTTCAAGAAATCCATGAATTCGGTTTCTCCCCCACTCCGGAGTAAATGAGACTTCTTTTAATCCATTAATGCAACGGCTTCGCAAATCTTCTTTATCGAGGGAAACAAACCATTGATCCATTGCTCGAAATATCACCGGTGATTTACTCCTCCAACAATGAGGATATTGATGGTCGTATTGTTTATGAGCCAATAATGCTCCTGATGATGTAAGAATTTCCAAAACTGCATGGTTTGCCTTGGAGCCATCCGCCTTTTCCAAAACAGAAAGACCGACCAATTCTTTAGGGATTTGTCCATCATCCAAATACTTCCCTCCATCATCAAGTGGACAATAGATTTCTAGATCGTGTTCCAAACCGGTTAGGTAATCATCCAATCCATGCCCCGGTGCAATGTGTACACACCCCGTACCTGTATCCATGGTTACATACTCAGCGGTCACAACCATGCTATCTCGATCGATAAATGGATGAAGAGTGGCTTTCCCAGCAAGGTCGGATCCCGTGCAAGTCCGGCCAATTGTATGGTCGGAGAATCCACACTCCTGGGTAAACTCATTCACCCGTTGTTCGGCGATCCAATAACTTGATCCATTCGCCTGCACCTCAGAGTATGTCTCCCGGGGATGAACTGCCACTGCAAGGTTGGCAGGCAAGGTCCAGGGTGTGGTAGTCCAGATTACTAAGTATTCGTCTTTCTCCCCCTTTATTTGAAAACGAACAAAAATAGAAGGGCTTTTATGGTCAAGGTATTCAATCTCAGCTTCTGCCAGTGCAGTTTGGCAAGGAATAGACCAATAGACTGGCTTTTTACTGCGGTAAACAAGTCCTTGATCCACAAAATCAGCAAAGGTACGAAGAATTTCTGCCTCGTAGGCAGGATTCATTGTTTTGTACTCTTTTTCCCAATCTGCCAAAACTCCCAATCGCTTGAACTGACTACGCTGGGTTTCAATATACGACTTCGAGAACTCTTCGCACTCCTTGCGCAACTCAACAGCATCAAACTCTTTTTTAGAGGCTCTTAATTTCTTTGTTACCTTATGCTCAATAGGTAAACCATGGCAATCCCAACCAGGTAAAAACGGTGTGCGAAAACCACGGGCGTTTTTGTAGCGCAAAATGGAGTCTTTAAGAATTTTGTTAAGTGCCGTGCCTACATGCACATCTCCATTGGTAAAGGGAGGACCGTCATGGAGTACAAAAGACGGACCATTTTGGTTTTTCTTTTGCATCTTTGCATAGACTTCTGATGTTTCCCAATGATTCATACGAGCAGGCTCTCGCACCACTGCGTTAGCACGCATGGGAAAGTTTGTCTTTGGAAGATTTAAAGTATCCTTAAGTTTTTCAGGAGCATTCATTTGGAGTACGCCTCACGCAAAATGAGGAAAGATGAAGCAATGTGCCGTCAAGTCAAGGGCGGATGAGTACTCTTGCAACGTGAATCTACTTGCCATTCAAAACTCAGCAACCACCCTAATCGGTTTTCTTACCGATGTACGAACTTTTAGATAGTTGGATCACTCCATGGGCTCATCAATCTTACGGCCTATATCTTTGTGTATTAACTCTCTGTATAATTACAGGCTTTTTTCTTCTAACCAAAGGAGGAGATTGGCTAAGCGATCATAGTTCAAACATTGCTTGCCAGCTTGGTATTCCACCAGTGGTAGTTGGATTAACCATTGTGTCGATCGCCACTTCTACCCCTGAATTATTTACTTCCCTATCAGCTATTCGAAGTGGTTCTCCCGGATTGGTTCTTGGAAACATCATCGGTTCTAATATAGCAAATATCGGCCTAATCCTCGGAATAGCCCTTCTGCTAGGAAACATATCTACAAAAGGTGCGGTTTCTCAGGCTCAAAGACATTGCTTAAGCTGGATAACTATTTGTTTTTGCCTCGCTTTGGTCTTTCTGCCACGCGGAGAGCTAGGAATGATCCCAGGCACTCTTTTACTTGTATTTATCGTCCTTTATTTAATTTTTGTTTCCTTTCATGCATTAAAGAACAAGAGTGCCAACAAAACATTTCAGGAATTAGGCCAAGTTGAAAACTCTCCTGCAAGCAGCCTGCTCATTTCCATAATTATGCTCATCCTTGCGACTCTTACCCTTTGGCTTGGTTCAGATTCTCTGGTTTATGGATCTAAAAGCCTGGCATTGATTGCTGGAGTGCCTGAGGAACTGATTGGGTTTACCTTACTAGCCATAGGCACAAGCCTTCCAGAATTAGCTGCATCGATCAGCCTGATTCGGAAAGCTCAAACATCCATGCTGCTAGGAAATATCGTTGGATCAAATCTATTTAACCTTTCCCTTATTGGTGGACTGGCTGGAGTGATGGGCCCGATATGCAGCGGAGCACCTTATCCGTGGATTGATTACCTCTCGTTACTCTTAACCACTGGAATATTAATCTACTGGTTAGGGGGAAAGCACCTAGTAAAAACCCACGGTATTATACTGCTCTGCCTCTACTTAACAGCCAGTGTATGCACTTGGCTGCTTAATGCATAAAGATCTCTCCCCCTCATGAAAGGGGATTATCTAAGAAGGTAAATCCTTAAAGATTAAGAATTGTCCCCGACTTGAAAACGGAGGAATTTTTCTACCTTGAGTTGGGATCCAATCTCTTTTCCAACTTCATCAACAAATTGCTGAATCGATTGGTCAGGGTTCTTTACAAAGGGTTGTTCAAGCAAAGAAACGCCAGCAAAATATTTCTCCAACTTGCCGCTGATAATCTTTTCAACAGCTTGTGGGGGCTTACCCTCGGCTTGGGCTTGGGCAATTTCCTTTTCCTTATCAACAAGTTCTGAAGGCACTTCGTCTCTTGATACACAAACCGGAGAAGTCGCGGCAATGTGCATGCAGATATCTTTAGCCATTGAAACCACAAGTTCGTTTGAATGAACCTCTGAAGAATCGGAACCTACCGATAGGAGTACTGCTACTTTCGCACCGGTGTGGACGTAAGATTCAACAAGGCCAGATGTTTCAGGAGCAAGCGTTTCAGATCTAGAAATTTTAATATTTTCACCTATCTTTGCAACCTGCTCAGTTCTCTTTTCTTCAAAATCTGCTGTTGGGCTACTCAAAAGTTCATTAGCAATTTCATTTGAAAAATCAACAAAGTCATCGTTTTTAGCGACAAAATCAGTTTCGCAATTTACTTCTACAAGTATACCCTTGGAACGATCTTCAGATATGGCTTGAGCAATCATTCCTTCACTTGCACTGCGACCGGATTTTTTCGCTGCGGTTGCCACTCCTTTTTTACGAAGTATGGAAACAGCTTCTTCCATATCTCCGTTACTTTCGCCCAAGGCGCGCTTGCAATCAATAAGCCCGGCGCCAGTTTTTTCGCGCAAGGCCATAACACTATCTTTGTTGATGGACATCTTAGGTAATTCGAACTTGGTAAAAAATTAGGTTAATGAAGAGTTATTTACTTTGACTCCTCTGCGACAGCATTGTCTGCGGAATCTGGATTTGCTTCAGCTTTCTTACTACTATCTGAATCAGACTCTTCAACGGAAGCAGATGAATTATCTGCTACAGAAATTGTCTCAGATTGAGGCTCTTCTTCGACAGTTTTTTCTGCCTTCTTACGGTCGTCAAAGTCCATTTCGTCATAGCCTTCGGGAAGGGTGACTTCTGGCTCATCTTCATTATCAAGAAAATCAGGTTCTTGGGAGACAGGTGTAATATCCTTACGCTTTGTTGGAGTTTGAGTGCGTTTAGTTGCCCCCGCCTGGATGGCCTCAAGAATGACATCCACAATGATTCGGATGGATTTGGTCGAGTCATCGTTCCCAGGAATAGGGTGAGAAAGAAGGGATGGGTCAGAGTTACTGTCGACCAATGCAATCACGGGAATTTTCAAACGGTTAGCTTCAGCCACTGCGATAGATTCGTTAAAAGAATCGATAATGAAAAGTGCTCCAGGTAGACCTTGTAGATTAAGTAACCCCTCAAAGTCCCTGTTCATGCGTGTCATTTGACGCTTGATAGATGCACTCTCTTTGCCGTGCATTTTATCTAATGTACCGTCTTCTTCCATGCGCAAATACTTTTTATATTTCGCAATACTTGTGGAGACAGTCTCATAATTAGTAAGAGTTCCACCCATCCAACGATTCACACAAAATGGCATATTGGTGGCAGCGGCAAGCTCACGGACTGGTTCAACAGCCTGTCTTTTGGTACCGACAATTAAGACTTGTTTACCAGATCCAACAACTTCTTCGACCGCCTGAGCAGCTTTCTCAAGCAAATCATAGGTCTTTTCCAAATCAATAATGGAAATTCCGTGTCTATTGTCGTAAACAAAGGGCTTGGATTTAGGGTTCCAACGGCGGACTTGGTGGCCAAAGTGGACTCCGGCATCGAGGAGATCTTTTACAGATACGTTCATAATATTGATGGTTCAAAGCCCATCCCGAACGAGAGGATGGGAGAAATAATTTTCTTTTGTATGTTGTTAAGGGTTAATAATTTGGGAGCAGGGGCAGGATTTGAACCTGCGACCTTCAGGTTATGAGCCTGACGAG
>ERZ887851.1692-NODE-1692-length-18510-cov-39.715253_pt1 | contig 18510 bp, 14 predicted proteins | sample MGYA00521100_ERZ887851 | MGnify/ENA primary metagenome ERZ887851 (study PRJEB32303, sample SAMEA104408602) | aquatic metagenome | biome: Brackish water; feature: Pelagic; material: water | place: Baltic Sea | collected 2014-06-06T16:11:00 | depth 11,444 m ...
GTCAGCATCAATCCCTCTGGCGTAAGTCGGATTAGGTCGGTATGGTATTGGCTAGCCGCTCCTAATTTCGAGCAGCAGCTTTAGGGGTTGTTTTGAGCAGAGTCAAAAACGCGCCTTATTTGTGAATAACCTGATCTAGGTCAGCGATTTAAACCCTAAGCAAGATGCTTAGCCACCGAAAAACAAGGAGCATTAGCGATGACACTGTCCCCATCTACAACACCAGAATTATTGGTCGAACAACGAGGCAGAATCGCCATCATCACGTTGAACCGTCCAGAGCGATACAACGCCATTAGTCGCGATATGCTAAGTGAATTATCGGCAAAAGTGGTTGAGGCGAATAAGGATCCCGAAATCCGATGCATTGTTCTGACCGGTGCGGGGAAGGGATTCTGTGCCGGGCTCGATCTGATTGGCGTTGGTGAGGGCAATATTGGCGGCGGTGCTAAAGACGGCAATCGGCCCGCGCGACAATTATTCGATTTGCGAGATGCGCCTATCAACGTGATGTGGAACATTGATACGCCGATTATCTGCGCCCTAAATGGACCTGCCGCCGGCTATGGGATGGATGTTGCGCTGTTGTGTGACATGAGAATTGCCTCGGAGACGGCCAAGATGGCCGCGGTGACGGCAAAGCGCAATGTGGTGCCTGAAAGTGGTGGTACCTGGCTGCTGCCGCGTTTAATTGGTTGGGGTAAAGCCGCCGAACTCTACTATCGAGCTCGTACGGTGGATGCTGAAGAATGCTTGTCGATGGGCTTGATTAATACCATTGTGCCGGCGGAAGACTTGATGGCAACCGCTATGCAGTGGGCCGAGGAGATCGCGGATAATGCACCGCTAGCGGTGCAGACGACCAAGCGCATGATGCGGATGGGGCTGGAGGAATCCTACGACACGGCCGTCGATCACCTGATGGTGCACTTAGGCGGAATGTTCCAAAGTGAAGACTTCAAAGAAGGGGTCCAAGCGTTTTTAGAAAAACGAAAGCCAGAATTCACAGGGCGATAAAGTGCACGGCTGCTGCGAGCGTTTAGCTTGCAGCAGCCGTGTGGGTCATCAGGAGGCCGCTTGCTTTTTCTTGTAGGGCGGCCCCATTTTTGCCATTAATTTTGAAATGCTGGCGGTTTGCTTATAAACCGACTTGGCATGGCTGAAGGTTTTGAAGCCCTCGATGCCATGGTATGAACCCATGCCACTTGGGCCAACACCACCAAACGGTAATTCTTCCTGAGCGATATGCATAATCACATCATTCAGGGTCACGCCGCCTGAGGTCGTTTGATCGAGTACGCGCCGGGTTTCCTGCTGGTCGTGACCAAAGTAATACAGGCCAAGTGGCCGGTCGTGATCATTCACGTAATCGATGGTCTCACTGACATCTTGATAGGTTTTAACGGGGAGCAATGGCCCGAAAATTTCTTCCTGCATACACAGCATGTCGTCGGTGGGGTTGAGCACAAGGGTTGGGGGAATCCGGTGATGCTCTTGTTGGCTGAAATCCTCATTGGCAGGATTAATCGCAACAATCTCAGCCCCCTTCGCCTCGGCATCGGTCAGATAATTTTGAAGCCGGTCGTAGTGACGTTCATTAACGATTGAGGTGTAATCCTCGTTGTCTTTCAGATTAGGGTACATCTCGGTAACCGCCGTTCTCGCGGCTTCGACAAATTCGTCGCGGTCTTCCTCTGGCACCATCACATAGTCCGGGGCAAGACAGATCTGGCCTGCATTCATCGTATTACCCGTCATGACATTTCGAGCGGCCAACTTGATGTCCGCCGAGCGACCGATAATGACGGGTGACTTACCACCGAGTTCCAAAGTCAGGGGTACGAGGTTCTCAGCGGCCGATCGCATGACGTGCTTGGCCACGCTCGTTGCGCCCGTGAATAATAGGTGATCAAAAGCGAGCTCGCTGAACGCTTGGCCAACGTCAGGACCACCCGTAAAGACCGCCATTTCGTCTGGATCAAAACGGCTTTCAATGAGGCTTTTCATGAGCGCTGATGTTTCAGGCGAGTATTCAGAAGGTTTGATCATCGTTCGATTGCCGGCGGCTAAAATACCAGCAAGGGGCGCAAAGGTCAGTTGCACTGGAAAGTTCCAAGGGCTAATACAGCCGACGACCCCTAGGGGTTGGAATTCGATTCGAGAGCGCCCGCCAAGGAGATTGAGCGGAAACATCGTGCCGCGTTTTTCTGCCTTCATCCAAGTCTTAACCTGTTTGATGGCATTTTTAAGTGGACTGATGGCGCCATCGATATCCGCCATTTTAGATTGATCTAGGCTGCGGTGACCAAAATCCCGGCGCATCGCATCACACAACGCATCGCCATTGCTTTCAAGAATCGCAATACTGCGTTTTAGTCGATCGATCCGGAGTTCCGCACTGACGTGACCGCCCGCGATTTGCGCGGCCTTTTGCGACTTAAGCCGTAATTGCATGTCGTTGATGACGTCTGTTGTCATGTGTGTGTTCCCTTTATTTGACGTTTTATTTTAATTTATGAAGTGGTCCGTATTGGTTCCGGCATGCATCTTTGGATCTTTATCGGTGCAATACCTGTTTTATCACGACCAACGACGGTATAGGTTTGTTCTTTATTATGTAGGAGTCGCCAAGGCACTTGCAAACCGGCGTAATGGCCTGCCCAGCATAGGCCTTCGTCACAATTTAGATCGATCGCACAAGGGATTGTTAATGTCAGGCGGGGCAACCGTCTTGATCCCAGCGGTCATTTGATCAAGTGATCAGGCGGTCAGGCGAAGACGCGGCTGCGTGAAGGCATAAATCAAAGCATCGTGTTTGACCTCATGGAGCGTTAAACCGTCTTTTTCTTCGCGCAAGAATTGCGCGCCGGTTTTGATCGCAACCTGACGGCTCGCAGAATTATGAACTGACAAAGTGATCAGGACTCGTTTGAGTTCGAGGTGCTGCAAACCGAGTGCTGCAAGGCCGCGTGCGGCCTCGGTGGCATACCCGTATCCAGTGCAATCCGTACGAACCCAATAGCCTAGGTTGGCGTCGCCAAGCTCACTCGGCGAATCGAGGCCCACTCCGCCGATGAGGGCCCCGGTGGCAGACGCTTCAATTAAAAAAGCGAATTGCGTTCGATCTCGCCAAGTTGCCTGCGCGAAACGAATCCAGGTCTTGGCGTCCTTGCGATCGTATTGGGGGTGGCACCAAGGCAAAAACGGCATCAGTTCTGCACTGGAGTGTCGCACAGATTGGAATAGGCGATCTTTGTCGGCGTCAGTAAACGCTCGGAGGGTGAGCCGATTCAGTTTGATGTTAGGTTCGAGTGCTCGTTTGAACCGGGTCACGGGCCGTCTCCATGCTTTGCTGCTCCCAGTCGTTACTGCGAGCATTGAGATCTGTTAAACTCCCGTTTTTTGCCTAAAAGGTCAATAAAACGTGGGAAAAAATTTATATCAGAAAGTGTGGGATGATCATTTGGTTGGGCCGCTTGAGAACGGTCAGTATCAGATTTTTATGGGCTTGCATCTGATCCATGAGGTGACGAGTCCACAGGCCTTTGGCATGCTCAAAGACAAGGATTTGAAGGTTGCCTATCCTGGCAGAACCTTTGCAACGGTTGATCATATTATTCCAACAGATGATCAGAGTCGTCCGTTTAGTGATCCGATGGCTGAGCGGATGATGGCCGTGTTGAGTGATGCCACTGAAATGCATGGCATTGAGTTCTTTCAGCCCAACTCCGGGAGCCAAGGCATTGTTCACGTGGTGGGGCCAGAACTCGGTTTAACCCAACCAGGTATTACGATTTGTTGCGGTGATAGTCACACCTCAACCCACGGCGCTTTTGGTTGTATTGCGCTGGGCATTGGCACCAGTCAGGTTCGGGATGTTTTGGCGAGTCAAACCTTGGCCATGGACCCGCTTAAGGTCCGTCGAATCGAAGTCACAGGAACGCTTTCAACCGGTGTGACGGCCAAAGACGTCACCCTGCATATTATCCGGATGCTGGGTGTGAATGGCGGCGTTGGCTATGCTTATGAATATGCCGGGGCCGTGATTGAGGCCATGACCATGGAAGCGCGCATGACCGTCTGTAATATGAGTATTGAGGGCGGTGCACGATGCGGCTATATCAACCCAGATGAGACGACGTTTGCGTATCTTAAGGGCCGAGAGCGGGTGCCGAGCGGTGCCGGGTTTGATGCGGCAAAGCGCCGTTGGGCAGGCTATGCGAGTGATCCGGATGCGCATTACGACGATGTTGTCGTGATTGACGGTAGCGCGATTGAACCGACTGTGACGTGGGGCGTGACGCCGGCACAGGCGCTGGGTATTGGTGAGCGAATTCCAGATCCGGCTGCAGCAGAGGGTTTAGATCAGGAATTAATGAGCGATGCGTTGCGTTATATGCAGCTTGAGGCCGATGCGCCGATTGCTGGGACGAAGATCGATGTTGCTTTTATTGGAAGCTGTACCAACGGCCGTTTGAGCGATTTTCAGGCGGTAGCCGATGTGATCGAGGGTCGCCAAGTTGCCTCATCAGTGCGCGCCATCGCCGTACCAGGGTCCGAAAAAGTCGATCAGGCTGCACGGGCATTAGGGCTGCATAATATTTTCACAGCAGCAGGATTTGAGTGGCGCAAACCCGGTTGCTCCATGTGTTTGGCGATGAATCCCGACAAGCTGGTGGGCGATGAGGTCTGCGCGTCGAGTTCCAATCGGAATTTTATGGGTCGGCAAGGCTCTTCCACCGGACGAACCATCCTGATGAGCCCGATCATGGTCGCAGCGGCTGCGATTCAAGGTGCCGTGGCCGATGCGCGCGATGTTTTTCAGCTGGAGCAGACGTCATGAATGATCTTGTTAAAAGAAGTGGTCGAGGCGTTTATGTGCAGGGTAATGACATCGATACCGATCGAATAATTCCAGCACGATTTTTGAAATGCGTGACCTTTGACGAACTGGGACCGGCTTTGTTCTATGATGAACGGTTTGATACCCAGGACGTGTCCAAGGGGCATATCCTGGATGCGCCCGTTCATCAAGGGGCCAGTATCATGATCTCGGATACCAATTTTGGTTGTGGTTCGAGTCGTGAGCATGCCCCGCAAGCGCTGCAGAAATTTGGATTTGAGGTCATCATTGCCGAAAGCTTTGCGGAGATTTTTCATGGCAATTGTACAACGCTGGGTATGCCGTGCTTGATCATGGAAAAGACGCAGCGCAAAGCGTTGGCAGCACTTGTAGGACATCATCCCGATGCAGAGTTCTTAATCGATCTTCAGGCGCAAACCCTCATCTTCGCCAACGAGCAGTTTTCGTTCACGATGAAAGACAGTGCGCGTGAAGCCTTCTTAACCGGACGGTTTGATCCTTTGGATGAATTGCTGGTTGCCAAAGACGCGATTCAAGCGGTGGCTGCGAGATTGAGTTACTCGGATCACTCGGGATGAGCACCTCAAGACAGATCGAGATTTATGACACGTCGCTGAGAGATGGTAATCAAGGTGAAGGCGTCAACTTGTCCTTGGTTGATAAGCTTGCCATAGCCGATATGTTGGATTCGATCGGTGTGATGTATCTTGAAGGGGGTTGGCCCGGTTCGAACCCAAAAGACAATGATTTTTTTCTAGCGTGTCAGGACAGAAGCTTTGAGCAAGTTAAGGTATCTGCTTTTGGCTCAACCCATCGTGCGGATTGTTTGCCCGAGGACGACCACTTTCTGGAGATGTTAGTTCAGGCCAAAGCCGATGTGACGTGCATATTTGGGAAGTCCTGGGATTTACATGTCGAGCAAGCGCTGCGCATCACAGCTGAACGAAACCTTGAAATGATTGAAGGCTCGGTTGCCTATTTGAAAGAGGCGACCCAAAAGCCGGTTTTTTATGATGCGGAGCACTTTTTTGATGGTTTCAAGAGCGATCCAGGCTATGCCTTGGCAACCCTTGAATCAGCGATGTCCGGCGGCGCCGATCGTGTAATCTTGTGTGATACCAACGGGGGTGCGTTGCCCCACGAAATCGAGCGCGCAATAGGCGCCGCGCGCGGCCATCTACCTGCAATTCAATTGGGGATTCATGTTCACAATGATGGTGGCTTGGCGGTGGCGAATACGCTGCGTGCGGTTGAGGCAGGCGTTTGCCAGGTGCAGGGCACCATCAATGGCATTGGTGAGCGCTGCGGTAACGTTGATTTAACCACCATTATTGCGAATCTAGAGTTGAAATATGGTTATAGGTGCTTGCCGGAAGGTCGGCTTCAAGGCATAACGCGGTTGTCTCGCAAAGTCTGGGAAACCTTGGCCTTTGACGGGCCGCTCGGTCAGCCCTATGTCGGCAGTTCAGCGTTTGCCCATAAAGGCGGCGTGCATGTATCGGCCGTTCAAAGAAATCCCGAAACCTACGAGCATGTGACGCCAGAAAGCGTCGGCAATAGCCGCAAGATTTTGATTAGCGAATTGTCCGGGGGCTCCAATGTCCGAGCGAAATTGGCCAATCGTTACCCAGAACTGCAGGGTAAGACGTCGGCTACGAACATTCTGGAGGACATCCAAGATAAAGAGCATGCTGGTTATTCGTTTGAGAATGCGGACGGCAGCTTCGATTTGTTGGTCCGTCGTCACCTCGGCCATTTTAGCCCCTGTTTTGAACCGATTTACTATCGCATTTATTCACCCGCGAACGAGTCTGCCTCGGACCAAAACGATGTCACGATTGCAGGCGCCATTGAGGCCTCGGTAAAAGTCCGCATTGGAGATGAGGAAATCTTATGCGCGGCCGAAGGCAATGGGCCGGTGGATGCGTTAAACCAAGCGCTTCGGCAAGCGTTGCAAGCGCGGTTCCCGGAAATTAATGACCTGCATTTAAGTGACTACACCGTTCGGGTCATCAACTCAACGCAGGAGACTGCCGCGAAAGTTCGAGTTCATCTCGAACACACGTTTGAAGGCGGAACCTTCGGGACAGTCGGCGTGAATGTCGATGTTATCAAGGCGAGCTGGAACGCCTTAATTGAGGCGTACCATTTTGCCCTGATGCAACACCGAGATTTTCAATCTGAGCAGCGCGATTTAAAAAATACCTAGTTGGAACCCAAGGATAAACGATGATGACCTGGGAGAATCGCTGGCATCCTTTGCTTGAACGGTGGGTGACGGTCACGAGTCATCGTGGAAGTCGTCCCTGGTCGGGTGGTCGCGTTACAGCGGCGCCTGACGCACCCCGGTTTGATCCGACCTGCTATTTGTGCCCGGGCGGTGAACGGATATCCGGTATTAAAAACGCCGTTTATACCGACTGCTTCGTTTTTGATAACGACCATCCCGCTTTTAAAGCGAGCGCGCCCGCGCCAGTGCCAGCGCCCGGGATCTATCAAAACGCCCGTGCGGAAGGCTTGTGCCGGGTCTTGTGTTACACCCCAGATCATGCCGGCCGGCTGAGCGGATTATCCGAGGATCAGTTTAAAGCCGTTGTGCATTGTTGGCGGGATCAGACCGACGGGTTAATGGCGGCCGCGGGATATGAGCATGTTTTTATTTTTGAAAATAATGGTGAGGTGGTGGGCGTGTCAAACCCGCACCCGCATTGCCAGATTTACGCAACCCCCTTTGTGTTTCATACTGTCGCTCAGGAAATCCAGGCCGTCGCGCGGTATCGCCAGGCGGATGCAGATAACTTATTTGATGCGATCATTCGGTCCGAGCAAGCCGATGGACGCCGGATTTTAGTTGAAACCGATGACTGCTTAGCATTTGTGCCCTATTTTGCTCAGCTGCCTTATGAGACCGTTATTGTGCCAAAAGGGTCGTGGCAACGGTTGCCAGAGATGCCAGCAAGTGTGCTCGATGATTTGGCCCTGGTGCTGCGTGCGGTGCTTAAAATGCAAGATCATCTATGGCCGACGCCGCAGTCTTACATTCTGGCGGTGCATCAGGCGCCGAAGTCGCTATCGGTTGATCACGATTATCGATGTTATATTCGCTTGCAGCCAATGCTTCGAGGACCGGGTTTACAAAAATATTTAGCGGGTGTTGAAACCGGCGGTGGCCAGTTTTTAAATGATGGCGCCCCGGAGGAAAAAGCGGCTGAATTGCGCGCGGCAGGTTTGCTGGTGTCTAAAGAATCCTAAAGATGCGTGCCTCAACCGACTTGAGCCTAGAGAAGTTGTGCCGCTGAACTTGAACGGAGTCTAAGGGTGAAAACGGGGTTTGCAACGGCGCGCCGATCGCGGTGACGGGCCTCGTTTAAAGCGTTGCGCTGACGAGGCTATTTAATTCTTGGCGCATTGCTAGATCGGATACCATTGCGTTGGTTTAGAGCAAGCCTTTACACTGGGGTAGGTCTCCGCGGTTGTTTTGTCCCCTAGACCGGATTGGTGGATGCAATCTTCAACGATCAAGTTAGGGGGTGTTGGATGGATCGAAGGCGCCTCGATAGTGGGCGCAAAAAGCCAGATTGGACCATCTTGGTTGCACCGTTGTTGGAAACGTCACGGCGGGCAGGGACGACGAGGATAAGCGAGAGAGGCGCGTGACAATAGGGAAAGTCCAAAACGCAAAGGGTTGAAACGTCAAAAAGCCGTAAAAGATAAGATTAAACAGTCAAAAACAGGAACAGGAGAACGCAATGAAAGTCGATACGCATTTAACGCAAAATTGGCGCAAGGTGCCGGCTGCGGTTCAGGCCGCTGAAGCCGATGGTTATGACGGCGTTGGCACCGCGGAGATGAACCATGATCCGTTCTTTCCGTTGTTGCTTGCTGCTGAACACAGCGAGTCGATTGAAATCAGGACGGGTATTGCCGTTGCTTTTGCCCGCTCACCGATGATTCTGGCCAATCAAGCGCATGATCTGAACGCCTATTCGAAGGGCCGCTTTACGTTGGGGTTGGGATCACAAATTCGGCCACACATCACCAAGCGGTTTTCAATGCCCTGGGGCGCGCCAGCGGCGCAGATGAGAGAATTGATTCAAGCGATGCGAGCAATTTGGGCCAATTGGTATGATGGTGAGCCGCTTCGGTTCGAGGGCAAATATTACAACCATACGCTCATGACGCCGGCCTTTACGCCGGAAGATACCGAGTATGGGGCGCCGAAGGTTGTCTTGGCGGCTGTAGGCCCGATTATGACCGAGGTTGCTGGTGAAGTGGCCGATGGTCTCATTATCCATCCCTTTAGCAACGAAAAATATATTCGAGAAGTGACCTTGCCTGCGATCGATCGTGGTCTCGCGAAATCGGGGCGTAGCCGTTCAGATTTCGAAATCAGTTATACGCCTTTCATGGTGTCCGGAAAAGATGAGGCGACTTTCGAGGCGGAAAAAGTAGCAGCTAAGAATCGAATTTCTTTTTACGGCTCAACTCCGGCTTACAAGCAGGTTCTAGGGGTTCATGGCTGGGGCGATCTGCAAATTGAATTGAATGCATTATCAAAACAGGGTCAATGGGCGGAGATGTCAAATTTAATCAGCGATGAGATGCTCAACACCATGGGGATAATGGCGGATCCGTCGGCCATCGTGCCAGAAATGAAACAGCGCTATGGCGACTTTACCGATCGTACCAGCGGGGCATTTGGCTTCGTTGATCATGACACGCGGACCGAAATGATAGCTGCCTTGCGGGCTGGGTAAAGCCAGTGGCTGCGGTAGAAATTCCTAGAAGCCTGGTGTCAACAAGTCGCGCTCGACTGAAGATCTTAGATCAAAGAGGGCTGCCGGAAAGGGTGGCTTATCTTGATTGCTCGTCGCTCTCTGAGGTGATATCAGCCATTAAAAACTTAGCGGTCCGGGGCGCGCCCGCAATTGGCCTGGCGGCCGCTTATGGTTTGCTTCTAGGGCTCGATGATTGTGCGGATGAGCCGGCGGGGATTCGGGATGAATTGGTGCGTCGAGGCCAGGCCCTGATTGCGGCGAGACCAACGGCGGTAAATTTGTCTTGGGCGGTTGAGCAGATGTTGGATTTTGCGGCAACCAAAGCCGCGGCTCTGGCTGAGGGCGGATGGCGAGACCGTTTATATCAACAAGCGACCAAACTGTTTGAGGCCGATCGCGCTGCCTGCCGAGCAATTGGTATTGCGGGTGCGGCGCTATTGAAGGATAAGCCTTCGGTTTTGACCCATTGTAATGCGGGCTCGCTTGCCGTCTCGGAGTACGGCACGGCGCTGGCCCCAATTTACCAAGCGCAGGCCGATGGTTTACCGGTTCAAGTTTGGGTGGATGAAACACGTCCTGTACTGCAAGGGGCGCGGTTAACGGCTTATGAATTGATGGCCCACGGGGTGCCCTGCCGCCTGATTACAGACAATATGGCCGCCCATGTTATGTCTCAAGGTTGGGTTGATCTTGTTTTGGTGGGCGCTGATCGAGTCGCCCGGAACGGCGATGCGGCCAACAAAATCGGTACGTTGGGCGTTGCAATTTTAGCGAAGCATTACGGCATTCCATTTTACGTTGCGTGTCCTTGGTCAACGATTGATCTCGAAACGCCGACCGGCGCGGGGATTCCGATCGAAGAACGTGCGGGCGATGAAGTGCGCCAAGTTCAAGGGGTTTGGACCGCGCCTCGGGATGTGCCGGTGTACAACCCTGCCTTTGATGTGACGCCGGCCGCGTTGATTACGGGGATTATTACCGAGCGTGGCATTCTGAAGCCCAACGCGTTGTCCGAGCACGCACCAGAGGCAACCTATGGCTGAACAAGAAGGGGTCATTAAGTTTAGCTATGAATTTGAAAAGCGCTTAACGATCTCGGAAGTGCCTTGGGAAATGCAGATCTGGCGTGACCTTTTTGTGGGTTACGAGTTAATGGGTCAGGTGCCTGATCGCTATGGCGGTTTTGGGTTTGGCAACTTGAGCTGCCGGGTCGGCGAGGCGTTTAGTATCACAGCCTCCCAGACGGGCGGGCTGAAGCGTCTGACCGCCTCGGATTATGCCCTGGTTGATGACTGGTCGCTTGATCGCAATCACTTGTCGGCATCGGGTGTAAAAGAGCCGTCTTCTGAGTCTTTAACGCACGCTGCGATCTACGACAGTTGCCCGTCCGTTCGTTTTGTCTTCCATGTTCATAGTCCGTTGATCTGGCATGCTCGAGGGCCATTAGGCTTGCCCGAAACGAGTGCTGAAATCCCTTATGGCACGGTTTTGATGGCGCAAACCTTGAAAAAGCTCGCTCGCGATATCGGTTCAGATGGCATCATTGCTATGGCGGGGCATGAGGACGGTATTATTGCTTGGTCGACGACGGCCATGGGGGCGGGCTCGCTGATCTTTAGAGCGCTGCATCAGCAAGCGGGTTGATCATGGAAGTATCGTGGAAATGTGGATTGAGGCTTTTTTTCTCCGAGGATTAGCGTAACAATCAAAGATCAATGAAAGGGAGACCCTATGCTTTCCAATAAACCATTGCTCTTGGCAATTGGCGCCGGCTTGATCGTGATTTTGGTTGCAGGAACCCTTTTGTTTGAAGGGGATGAAAAGGCGCCTGAAACCACCCAAATCGTCACGCTACCGATTCCAGAGCCAGCGCCCCCGGTGGTTGAGGTCGCACTGGAACCCGAGCCCGAACCAGAGCCTGAGCCTGAGCCCGAACCAGAGCCTGAGCCGATTGAGCCAGCGTTTGTTTTACCGCTGCTAAATGATAGTGACGGCTTGATTCGCGATGGCTTGGTCAGTCTGAGTCGCCATGAAGGGATGAATCAGTGGGTTGCGGTTAACGATCTGATTAGGAAGTTTGTTGGGTTCACAAACGGTGTGTCGGAAGGCCGAGTCGTTCGAAATCCGGTTGAAATCTTAGCGCCAAGGGGCCAATTTTTAGTGTCACAGTTAGATGAAGAAATCTACGCCATCGATCCAAAGAGTTACGATCGCTACGATTTGTTTGTCAATATCTTCGAGTCTTTGGACAGTGAAGGCGCAGCAGAGCTGTATGTTTTAGTCCTGCCGTTGCTCGATCAGGCCTACTCCGAGCTTGGGTTGCCGAATGGGAGCATGAATAAAACGTTATTTGCCGCCATCGGTCGGTTGTTAGAGGTGCCGGTTTTAGCCGGTGAGGTGCGGTTAACGCGTCCTGTTGTGATGTATGAATTTGAAGATGAAGCCCTCGAGCGACTCAGTCCCGCTCAAAAACAAGTCATCCGAATGGGGCCGATTAATACCCAGCGGCTTCAGCGAAAACTCTCAGAAATATCCCGCGCGCTTCGGGTGGCGCTCGAGACAAACTAGCCTTTGGTTGCGAAGCCTTTATCGGGGTTACGGGTTTTGGATTTAACCTTAGCGCGCGCTGGGCCCGTCGCGGTTAGGTTGTTGGCTGATTGGGGGGCAGATGTCATTCGGGTGGAGCCACCCGCGAGCGACGGGACCCAAGATGTCACCGGTCAGCGCACAGGATCGGATGCTCAGAACCTGCATCGAAATAAGCGATCTTTTTCTTTGAATTTAAAAACAGAAGCCGGCTATGACCTGTTTTTGAAACTCCTGGCGACGGCTGACATTTTAGTCGAGAATTTTCGGGCGGAGGTTAAGTATCGTCTAAAGATCGATTACGAGACGCTGCGTCAAACACATCCGAGATTGATCTATGCCAGCATCAGTGGCTTTGGCCAAGATGGGCCGTATCGCGCTCGACCTGGGGTTGATCAAATCGTTCAAGGCACGAGTGGCCTGATGAGTTTGACAGGGTCAGCGGAGGGGCCCCCCATGCGAGTGGGTATTGCGATCAGCGACACCTCTGCGGGTATGTTTTTGGGTCAAGGGATTCTCTTAGCCCTGATTGAGCGCTCAAAAACCGGCGCTGGCCAGTGGGTTCATACCAGTTTGCTCGAGGCAATGTTGAGCAAGCTGGATTTTCAGGCAGCGCGTTACACGATGTCTGGAGAGACCCCGGGCAGAGCCGGTAATGATCACCCTACCTTTTCGCCGATGGGGGTCTTTGAGGCTGCGGATGGCTTTGTGAATATTGCTGCCAGCACGACAAAAATGTTTCAGGCATTTTGTGACGCTTTGTCTCAACCGCAATGGGCTCAGGATCCCAGATTCGAGACGGGGTCCGGTCGCCTGGCGCATCGTCAGGCTCTGAATGCCGCGATCAACGAGTGCACTCGAACGCATACCATGCAGGCGTTGGTTCAGCGGTTGAATCCGATTGGCTGCCCCTGCGGTCCGATTTATACGGTGAGCGAAGCTTTTCAAGACCCTCAGGTTCAACATTTGGGTATGGTTGCCAATGCCCACCATGATGTCTTGGGCGATATTGGTTTGGTCCGAAGTCCGATTAACTTGTCTAATCATGAACGGGTCACGGAATTTGACCGAGCGGCGCCGGCGTTAGGCGCGCATAATCCCGAAATTTATACTGAGCTGGGATTGAGTGATCAAGCGATACAAGTGTTGAAAGATTTAGGGGCCGTGTAGCGCCTTGTCGCTGAGGATGGTTTGATCTGCGGGCGTCCGGCTTTGAATCGGGCCGTCCTGCCCTGGTTTGAGATTTGAGGGCTTGAAGGGGGCCGCACCACAGCCTCTAAGGGTTTTAGGGCCAAATAAAACAGGGTGTAACCCGGTAAAAATTGAAGCGTTTTGGAGTTTTACGATGGCATTAAAGACTAATAAAATGTTGGCCCAGATCGAGGAGGGTATTGGTTGGGTTACCTTCAATCACCCTGAGAAGCGCAATGCGATTTCCCTCGAGATGTGGGCGGCCTTGGGTGAGATCCTCGAGACATTCCACCATGATCCAAAGGTTCGCGTGGTGGTTATGAGTGGCGCAGGCGGTCAAGCCTTCGTTTCGGGCGCCGATATTTCTGAATTTGATGAAAAACGCGGCAGTGCGGAACAGCGCGAAAGCTATGCCCTGGTTGCCGCGAATGCCAATCGATGGCTCGCAAACATCGATAAACCCCTGATCGCGATGATTGAGGGTTTTTGTATTGGTGGGGGACTCGCGACCGCGCTCAACGCGGATGTGCGGTTTGCGACACCGAACTCGACGTTTGGCATCCCTGCCGCGCGATTAGGGTTGGGCTATGAATTGGCGGGTTTGAAGGCATTGGTTGCGCTCGTGGGACCGGCTCATGCGAGGGATATCATGATCTCGGCGCGTTACTTTGATGCCGAGGAAGCCCAGAGCATGGGGCTGGTTAATTTTGTTGTTGAGCCCTCTGAGTTAAGGGATGCCGTTACGGCTTACGCCTCAAAGGTCGTAGCCAACGCACCGCTCACCGTCCACGCGGCGCGGCGCGCCATTCGGGAACTGCTCAAGCCCGAGTCAGCTCAAGCGCCCGCGCGAATACAAGCGCTGATTGATACCTGCTTTAATAGCGAAGATTACAAAGAAGGGCGTCAAGCCTTCAAAGAAAAGCGGCCGCCCCAATTTAACGGCAGTTAAGCAATTATCGCTCTGTGAGCGCTGAGGCTGTGGCGCGTTTTAACGGTTTGAGTAAATAGTCCATAACGGTCTTCTCGCCGGTGCTGATGTCAACCGTTGCGATCATGCCTGGCATGATCGGCAAAGGGTTTTCCGCTTGACCCAAATAGTTCTTGGCGGTTCTGACTCTAATTTGAAAAAAATACTCTCCGGTCTCATCAACGATGGTGTCGGCGCTAATTTGCTCAAGGGTTGCGTCGAGTCCCCCATAGATTGCGAAATCATAGGCCGTGACCTTCACGGTCGCTTTTTGCCCCGGCCGTATAAAGGCGATATCGACTGGCCGAACCTTCGCGTTGATGAGTAGGGTGTCATCGAGCGGGACGATTTCGAGTAGATCCATGCCGGGTTGAATGACGGCGCGTTCCGTTGTGACCAATATCTGGTTCACGATGCCGTTGGCAGGTGACCTGACTTCCGTTCGAGCCACTCGGTCTTGCAGTGCCACCTTCGAGTAACTTAGCCGTTCAAGGTCAGCGCGGGTTGCGGTCAGTTCTTCCTGGGCAACTGCAAGGTACTGTTGCTGGCGTTCTTGTATTTTTTGTGTCGCTTCTGTGACAATAGAATCTTGTGCAGGCAGCTTCAAACGAATGCCCTCAAGACGACCTTCGGCCTCATTCACAGCCGCTTTTAGACGAATGAGCTCGACCTGCGACACGGCGCCCGTCTCGACTAGCGGCGCAGTCATGGCAAGCTCTTGGCGTGCATAGTCCGCACCTTGAGCCAGTTTTTGAAGTTCGCGTTGCAATTCCTCTTTTGCTTGTTTGTGCTGTGATCGTTGTTGTTCGAGGATCGATAGATTGCTTTTGAGTTCGTCCTGCCTTGATTTTAGCAACTGAGCCTCATCATTAAAGGATTGCTGCTCGGCTGCGGTCAGATTCGGTGGCGCCTGCATTGGCTTACCCGAGATCTCGGATGCCAGTCTGAGCATTTTAAATCTGAGCGTTGTGATGGCGGATTGGCTTTCATTGAACGAGGAAGCGAACCGCGTATTATCGATTTGGAGCAGCACTTGACCCTTTTCGACTCGATCGCCCTCTTTAACAAGAATGGCGCTTAAGATGCCCCCTTCCAAATTTTGAACCACCTGGGTCTGACTGGAGGCAATGATTCGGCCATCGGCTCGAGTGATTTCCTCAAGGGCGGCAAAGTTCGCCCAGATAATTGCGGTCAGGACAAAGACAGCGGTGATCCATAGCGCTAGATGACTGAGCGGCTGGGTCTGGGTTAGCGCGCTGAATCTGGCGCTATGGTCAATCGGTCTGGTGGTCATACTGATGGTCCACTGTTCTGAGCGAGTTGACTCAAAATGGCCTCTTTGCTGCCATCCGCCATGACTGTCCCATTTCTCATGACGATGACCCGGTCGACGAGTTCTAAGAGGTTCATCCGGTGGGTGATCAAAATCAAGGTCCGGTTCGGACCGTAATGGCGTAATTGCTGAATAAAATCCAGCTCTGCCTGACGGTCCATCGCATTCGTCGGTTCGTCTAGGAGCATCAGCGGCGCTTGGTTGATCAGCGCGCGGGCGATGGCGATGCCTTGTCTCTGACCGCCAGATAAAAAGCCGCCACGCTCGCCGACTTGAAAATCGAAGCCTTCTGGATGCTGATCAAAGTAGTTCCGAATTCCGCCAAAATTGGCAGCGTCCAAAATTTGCTCGTCGGTCGCATTGGCTAAACCAAAGCGAATATTGTCTCGAACCGAACCGGCTAAAAGCGTTGATTCTTGCGGCAGGTAGCTGATTTTTCGGCGTAAGTCAGCTGGGTCCAGTTGGTGAATATCGGTGTTATCGATTAAAAGGCTACCGTCGGTCGGTAGGTAGAGTTTCGAGATAAGCCGCTCGATGGTGCTTTTCCCGGAACCGGTTGGGCCGATGATTGCGACTTTCTCATAAGGCTTTATTTGGAAGCTGACGGAATTTAAGGCCGGCACTGCCTGACCCGGATAGGTGAAGCTTACCGATCTGAATTCAACGGCCGGTTTCAAATCAGCGCGATGTAGGAACTGGTGTTTGAAATCGCGTTCCCCAGGCAAACTCATTAAACGGTCAATGGTGCCGTAGGCTGCCAGCGCATGTTGGTAGCGGGTCATGATTGTTGCGATTTGGCTCATCGGTGCAAGCGCCCGTCCTGTCAAAATGGTACAGGCAATGAGACCACCGATACTCAGCTCGCCGGCTTGTATGGCGTACACCCCGGCAATGACGAGAACAACTGTTGTGCTTTGAGAGATTAATTGAATGAGGTTTAAGGTTGTCAGGGAACCGAGTCTCGATTTTAGTCCGAGGCTTGCGAGTTGGTCTTGAGATTGTTCCCAACGGGCTTGCATCGTACTTTCGGCTTGGAGCGCTTTAATGATTTCCAAGGAGTGCAGGGTCTCAACCAAGAGGGCGGTTTTTCGGGACGATTCTGTAAAGATATCCTGGATAATCGGGCGAAGCTGGCGCTGGGCGGTATAGCTGACCAGCAAAACAATCGGCAATACAAGCAGCGGGATCAGCCCTATCGGACCGGCAATGCCAAAAATTAACCCAATAAAGAGTAGGACAAAAGGCAGGTCAATCAGAGTGAGTAATGTGGTTGAGGTGAAAAACTCTCTGAACTGATCAAATTCTTGAAGCTGGCTTGCAAAGCTACCGACCCGTTTGGGATGCTCTTGCATGGTCATGTTGAGGACTTGCTCAAAGGTTGCAGAAGACAATAAGAGGTCAGCGCGTTTACCGGCGATATCGAGAAAATAGCCTCTGAGGGATTTCATAACAAAGTCGAAAATAAAAACCAAGGCGACACCGGATGCCAATACCCAAAGGGTGTTCGTCGCTTGATTGGGGACGACCCGGTCGTAGACGTTCATCACAAATAAAGGCGTTGCCAATGCGAAGATATTGACCAGCAAAGAGGCAACGAAGACCTCTGAATAAAGGCTTTTAGATTGCCTTATGACCGACCAAAACCAGTGCGTATTGAACCGCTGTTGAACAGAGTCGTCCGGTGCGCGCGCTTTGAGCTTTAGGAGTTCGCCGGCGTAGCGGTCTTGTACCAGCGATTTATCAATCGCTGCGGGTTGTGCCTGCAGGCCACTGGGGTAAATCAGCGCGCTAGCGGTTACCTTTATGATCAGCAGTGCTCGATCATCTTTGAGCGTCAGCAGGCACGGACAATCCTCATTCGTCAGGGCATCAAACGGCTTCGTTATAACAATCGGTTCAAACCCAGCACGCTTTGCTGCCCTGGCAGCGAGGGTGAGATGGTCTGCACTGGTGGTTGGTTTTGGCAGGCCGGAATAAAGCGCGTTCTCAGAAACCGGTTGTCCCAAAGCGCGCGTGTAAGCGGACAAGCCAGCGCCTGGACTGCTTGCGATCGTGCTTAAATCATCGAGGATTGGGTCTGTCATAAAGCGAGTATAGCATTCGTTATAAAAGTCTCTGCTAGACTTATCACTCTGCGCTGAAACAGTCTTGATGCGCCGTTTTAAGACGGCAATCAGGCTTAATAAGAGCCGGTTCGTTGTAAGGTTGGATCCGTTATGTTGCTGTCTTTGTTGGGGATATTGAGACGCCACCGTTTGCCCGTTTCGACCGGCGAGTGGCTCGACTTATTATCGGCTCTGAACGCGGGCGTCGTTTTTTCAAACCTGGATGCTTTTTATTACCTGGCCCGGCTGTGTCTGGTCAAAGATGAACGCTATTTTGATCGATTTGACCAAGCCTTTAGGGTCTTTGTCGCGGGCCTTGACGCGGCACCCCTGGATAGTTCGGACGCCATTTTAGTTGGCGCCATCACGGACCTACTTGCAAGTCATGAAGCCCTCGAGCTGGATGAGGCGCGGTTGCGGCGATTGTTGCAGGGTTTGATGACAAGGCCCGTCAACGCGACCGAGCCCCATTTAGTGGATCTGGATCGATTGGTGACCGACGCAGGTCAGCGCGCTGGGTTACCCGCAGACGGCGCCGCACACCCTGCGATTGAGAACCTGGCGGCATCTGACGCAACGCAGTCGGAGACAGCGCGTGCGCAGGCCAGCCTTGACGCCGCCTCGGGTAGGGCCTTGAGTGATCAGGCGGAAGATCGTGGTGAAGGTGAAGGTGAAGGTGAAGGTGA
>ERZ887851.1703-NODE-1703-length-18469-cov-15.910937_pt1 | contig 18469 bp, 14 predicted proteins | sample MGYA00521100_ERZ887851 | MGnify/ENA primary metagenome ERZ887851 (study PRJEB32303, sample SAMEA104408602) | aquatic metagenome | biome: Brackish water; feature: Pelagic; material: water | place: Baltic Sea | collected 2014-06-06T16:11:00 | depth 11,444 m ...
TTCTTTCCGCTACTATCTTGTCCATATATGGCAATACCGTTAAGCCCATTGCCGCCTGTAACTCAGAGATTTTTCCATTGATTCCTAAACCATGAAATTCCAATGGTCCATAATGTCCAAAATTATGGGAATAGTATAGTTTCTGCATAAGTTCTTTATCCTGGCAGAAAAACGCACCACCTTCTCCAGTGTGGAAAATCTTCGTGGCATGAAAACTACACGTACTTACATTTCCATAATCAAATACGCTATTCCCCTTATATTCTACTCCAAAACAATGCGCGGCATCGTAAATAACTTTCAAGTGATGCTTCAAGGCAATTTTTTCTATAGCGTCTACATCACAAGGGTTGCCAAAAACATGTGTTGCCAATATAGCCGTCGTTTCAGGTGTTATTGCTTCTTCAATTTTATTCGTATCGATACACAATGAACATGGGTCAATATCTACAAAAACAGGCTTGGAATTTTCCCAAATAATAGCAGAAGTGGTGGCAACATACGAAAAGGGGGTAGTAATAACCTCTCCCTTGTTTGCCAAAAGTTTTAAAGCAATTTGAATGGGAATAGTCCCATTATTGCAAAGCAAAGGTTTGCTTGATTCTAAATAAGCTCCAATTTTGGACTCTAACTCAACAACCAGTTCGCCGCGATTGGTTAACCACTCATTTTCAAATGCACGTTTAACTTGATTCGTATACTCCTCAAGAGGCGGGATGAAAGATTTTGTAACAGGTATCATAACTTTAGTTGTTCCAATCAAATTCTCTATTTATCAATTTATAGAGTTTCAAATTATATGGAACATAATACTTTTTTAGTTCCTTTAAAACAGGTGGTGCTTTATCCGCATACATGCCTTTGTTTGAAATAGTTTTATTCAGATTATTCCAATGATAATCATTTTGTCCGATAAAGTTCAAAATTTTATTCAAAGTTGGCACCAAGTGCTGACTTACTTCTCTGTGCTCTAAAAACAATAATTGCTCTTTATCAAAATACTCTAGATAGCATTGAACTTGTTCTGCGTACAAGCCTCTGCGTAGAAAGCTAGGTTCAAGAAATCCTTTATCTGAAGACATGTATTCCTTTTCTAAATCAATAATTTTCTGAAAAGAAGGGAATTTTTCGCCAAACAAAGTGGGGTTTAAGTTGTTAGGGATGCCCTCGAGGTATGACTTTTCAATAACACTAGGTACGCCCTCCAATTCATGCAACTTCTTAAACATATTCCAAGCAGAATATGCCCTTGCCGCAGGTTCTCTAAACACTACAATCAATTTCAAATCTTTATTATAATCAAAAATTCTCTTTGGAATATGAGGTAAGTACAGATATTCAGGCGTAGCCTCAAATGTCACATGCTTCTTAAATGGGTTATAGTATTTATTAAACTGAGATTGATAAAATGCTTCCCCACGATTGTAATTCTCGTCAATATTGAAAAAATTAACCTCTTTTTGTTTGGGTGGGACAATATTTGGGTGTTGAATCAAATATGAATACAGCGAGCTAGTTGCTGCCTTTTGAGCACCTATTATCAAAAAAGATGGAGAAATACTAAAAATAGACATGCCGGCAGTTTTACAACTCTAAGTTTTATAATTTACGATAATTATTCTCTTGTTTCACTGAATTCGATTACTTCCAATCGAAAACTCCTTTGATATACCCTTTCTCTTTTCCCATCCAACTGCCAAGCTCTTTTGGCTCAGGATTTATAAGGAAACTAAGGATATCAAACTCTTCAATAATTTTAATTTTTCTTTTCTCAACGACCAACAAGTCCATATAAAAATTCCCATCATTGAAAAAGTTGGCTGGGAAAGAAACGATTAGTTCATTTTCGCCTAATTTAATCAAGCTTTCGTCATGTCCTGAACTTGTTGACATAAACACTTCACCATCCTCACCCTTAAACTTTAAGTTCACGTGCAACAAGTTTTTGTTTGTATTGGTATACTTAAAGAAAACCTGAATTACTTCATTTGCCAATATAGGGTCTTCGCAATTCTTTAGACTTGATCTTACGCCCAACTCGTGAAGTGTAAACCCACTACTCTCAAGATTTAATTTTTTATAGTTTTCAATATTACTAGAACCAACCAAGTATTTATTAATAACCTCATCTGTATTCCCTTCATGCGCAATTTCACCATTTTCCAAAAGAATTGCCCTAGTGCACAAACTTTTAACCGCAGCCATATTGTGACTAACAAACAAGACCGTTCTTGCTCCATCTTGCCCCACCTCTTTCATCTTGCCAATGGCTTTCTTTTGAAATTCAGCATCACCAACTGCTAAAACCTCATCGACAATCAAAATTTCTGGTTCTAGAAAAGCAGCAACTGCAAACGCTAGTCGAACTTTCATTCCAGATGAATATCTTTTAACTGGCGTATCCACATATCTTTCACAACCAGAGAACTCAACAATGTCTTGCAATTTCAGAGCAATCTCTTTTCGAGTCATTCCGAGAATGGCCCCATTCAAAAACACATTCTCTTTCCCGGTAAGTTCCGGGTGAAAACCTGTTCCTACTTCTAACAAGGAAGCAACACGTCCTTTCATAGTGATCTTGCCAGTTGAAGGAGTTGTTACATTAGATAGCAACTTCAATAATGTCGACTTTCCGGCACCGTTTTTACCTACAATTCCTAAAACCTCCCCCTTTTTGACTTCAAAATTAATATCCTTGAGTGCCCAAACGTATTCAGAGTTTCCTTTTGTAGACCGGTCATTACTTTCTCCAATTAACAAATATGGATCTTCTTTGCCTCGCGCTAAATGCCACCACCTATTTAAATCATGGCTTATGGTTCCAGTGCCTAATAGTCCCAATCTATATTGCTTGGAAACGTCTTCAACTTTTAATGCTAATTCTTCATTCATTGCCATAGCTATATACTTTCTAGATGGTGTCTATAAAACTTTTTTCTGTTTTATTAAACAGTAAAAGTCCAAAAAAGAACAACAAGAGTGCGGTGATAAAAGGAAAGGCTAAATTTACGATAGCAAAATCTTGTCCTCCAAAAAACAGTATTTTTCTTAAGTCATCAATTACCATTGCTAAGGGGTTATAACTAACCATATTCCCTAGAAATGTTGGCAATTTTTCCTTTGCTAATGCAATAGGATACATCACTGCAGAAAGGTACATTAGTAACTGAACTCCAAATTGAACTAAAAAAATCAAATCTCTATATTTTGTGGTGAGTGCAGAAATCATCATGCCCATGCCCAGGCCAGTTAAGCCCATAATAAATACAAATACAGGAAGAAAAACTATTTGCCAGCCCAACGCTCCTACTTCACCTTTAAATGCAAAATAGATATAGAAACTTATGAAGATAAAAAATTGAATCCCCAACTTAACCAAGTTTGAAACAATTACAGAGAGCGGCATTATCAATCTTGGAAAATAGACCTTACCAAATATGTTTTCGTTCTTCTTAAAGGTATCTGCAGTGCCATTAATACAGTCTGCAAAATAATTCCATACTACTATCCCCGCCAAATTAAACAAGAATGAATTTACTCCTCCAGTTTGAATTCCGGCTATATTATTAAAAATTAAAGTGAAAATAACTGAGGTAAATAACGGTTGAATAAGATACCAAAGTGGTCCTAGAATCGTTTGCTTGTATATGGTAACAACATCTCTTTTAACAAAGAGATATAACAAGTCTCTATACGTCCAAATTTCTGCTAGATTAAACTCTAACAGTCCTTTTTTGGGGGTAATTACTGTTTCTCTAATTTCTGACATTGCTTAATTCTTTAATCTTATCCAATACTAGAGTTCAACCAAGCTATCTTTATATTGCTGATAGGTTCTTCGTACACCGACTTCTAGTTCAATATTATGCGCCCATCCTAAGCCATGTATTCTAGAAACGTCGGTTAATTTTTTAGGGGTTCCGTCGAGTTTTGAGGTATCAAATCTTAGGTTTCCTTCAAATCCAACTATCTTTTTAATCAAAAGTGCCAAATCCTTGATGGTAATGTCCGTTCCAGTTCCCACATTCACAAAATCACCACAGCTATATTCCTTCATTAAGAAAACACAAGCATCTGCTAAATCGTCTACATGAAGAAACTCTCTCATTGGAGTTCCAGTGCCCCACACAACTACTTCTTCTTTTTGAGCTACTTTAGCCTCATGAAACTTCCTAATTAATGCAGGTAAGACATGAGAATTATTTAAGTCATAATTGTCATTTGGTCCATATAAATTCGTAGGCATTGCTGATATAAAATCAACGGCATATTGACTCCGGTAGGCCTCACACATTTTTATTCCGGCAATCTTAGCAATTGCATAAGGTTCATTACTTGATTCCAAAAATCCTGACAACAAATAATCTTCCTTTAAGGGTTGTGGTGCCATTTTTGGGTAAATACAGGTGCTCCCTAGAAACAACAACTTAATTACTTTATTTTCATAGGCGGCATGTATAACATTGCTTTCTATCATTAAATTTTGGTAGATGAAATCCGCTCTGTAAACGTTGTTTGCTTGAATGCCTCCAACTTTTGCTGCAGCTAAAAACACATAGGCTGGTTTTTCAATTGCGAAAAATTTTTCGACTTCAACTTGCCTAGTTAGATCTAATTCTTTCGAACTGCGAACTATAATGTTCTTATAGCCCTGACTCGTTAAACATCTATATAAGGCAGAACCAACCATACCGTTGTGTCCAGCAATATAAATTTTAGCATTTAACTCCATTAGCCGATTATTTCTTTTTTGTCATAGTCCATCATTATCTGAACTAGTTCATCAATGTCCACTTTTGCTTCCCAAGCTAATTTTTCTTTTGCTTTAGCTGGATTTCCATGCAACAAATCAACTTCTGTTGGTCTGAAATATTTTTCGTCTATTTCGATTATAACTTTTCCAGTATTGGCATCAATTCCTTTTTCATTGACCCCTTCACCTTCCCATTTGATGTTGTATCCCACATAAGGAGCTGCTTTTTCAATAAATGTTCGAATAGAATATGTTTTACCTGTAGCTAAAACAAAGTCTTCTGGTTCATCTTGTTGCAACATTCTCCACATGCCTTCTACATAATCTTTAGCATAGCCCCAATCTCTTTTAGAGTTTAAATTACCTAATTTTAAAACTGGAAGGGTGCCATTAGCCACCATACATAAACCCCTGGTAATTTTTCTTGTAACAAAAGTTTTTCCTCTTCTTTCACTTTCGTGATTGAATAAGATTCCATTACAGGCAAAAAGGCCGTATGCTTCTCTGAAGTTTTTCACAATCCAAAAACCGTAAATCTTGGCAACTCCATAGGGGCTTCTAGGATAAAATGGTGTCGTTTCTGACTGAGGAATTTCCTGAACTTTACCATAAAGCTCTGAGGTCGAAGCTTGATAAAATTTAGCCTTAGGGCAGTGTAAACGCATGGCATCTAAAATCCTTAGCGTCCCTAATGCATCAACCTGCGCGGTATATTCAGGAACTTCGAAAGAAACTTGAACATGACTCTGAGCAGATAAATTATAGATTTCATCTGGCTTGATTTTATCTAAGAGATGGTTGATATTCGAACTATCCGTGATGTCGCCGTAGTGTAGGTTTAACTTGTCAAAGATGTGCTCTATTCTTTCGGTATTAAACACACTAGCTCTGCGTACCATGCCATGCACTTCATATCCTTTTTCCAATAACAACTCTGCCAGATAAGAACCATCTTGTCCAGTGACTCCTAATATAAAGGCTTTTTTCATTAAACACATTTACTTGATGTCACAAATATACTCTAAAGTCTATCCTTTATCAAAAAAATGCATTAATTTTACTTCAAACCATTCCTTATTGAATTTGAGTTTATGCGAACATTACAATTACTAATTTTATGCCTTGTGTTGTTTGTAAACAGAAGTGTTGCACAGTGTTTGACAGGTGTTGGGTTTGTTGTAAATGACACAGTTTGTGGCGATAATGAAATTGCCGTAACAAATACTTCAGTCGAGGTAGTTGATTACTCTTGGGACTTCTTTCCCAAGGATTTGGATATCGGTGTAATCGCCCCTGTAGATAAATTTTCCAACTCCGACACCATTACGGATATAAGGGGAGTGAGTTTTGCGATCGACACCATATCTGGAAAAATTTATTCTATTGTAGTCGAAAGGGCATTAGATAGAATGGTAGGGTTTGAGTTAGATTCTAGCTATGCTAACCCAAGTTCGAGTATAAATTATGGGAACCTTGGCAATCAAATTACAGATTCAAGATCATCCATAAGATTTAAGGATAATGTGGGGTTTTTATCAAACTACCCTGGCGCTAGCCCAAGAGTTATGGCATATTTTTTCACCTCAGGGTTAGATCAAGCTCCAGATAGTGTTCATACTTTTACCAACACAGCTTTGAACGAGTTCTCCGCACCAGGAAACCTAAGGCTTGTTGGGGAAGGTGGAAAAACATTTTTATTAGTATGCAATGCCACCGCGACCCGACATATCAGTGTGCTAAGTTTAGATTCTAGTTTGGCAAATACTCCAGCATTAATTCAAAAAGTAGATTTACTAAATACCATAAACAATTCTAATTATGCGGTTGACTTAGACATCATTAAATTGTGTAACAATTACCTTGCATATGTACTTTTAAATAATGGCACTCTTACCTTATTGAATTTCGGTAACTCACTGTTAAATACTCCTTCCAAAACCATAATTCCTCAAATCAACATTGGAGGAACTGCAACAAATATAAAAGTAATACACAGTGGAGGTAAAACTAAGGTTTTTTGTCTTGAATACAACAACACATTGTCCTCTTTTCAATTTGATGCAACAGGGCTAATTTTTGAAAACCCATTAAATATTGAATCGGCTATTTTTTCAAGCGGGAATAATGACACTCGCTCTTTTGACATAATTAAAGTTAATTCTACGTATTTATTGTTGGGTGGCAATCGGTCAGGAGCAGCAACCAATAGAGGAGTATACCTTGGTTCATTTGGAAACAGTAACTTCAATTCTAATTCAGTCAGTATTGACTCAGTTCCCCTTAATCTTCCCTATACAAATCCTGGAAATTCTTATTTGAGTCTCTATGGAGTTGATACTTCAGGAAACATCTCTAGCAAAATAGATTCTATAACTTTACTTGAATTCATACCGGTTGACTTTCAATCTAGTGGATTTTGTCTAGATAACCTAATTGATTTCACTGACCTCTCTACCTCACAAACTTTGAATACACAGTCTTGGAATTGGAATTTTGGCGATGGAGACACCTCTATTTTGCAAAACCCCTCACATCAATACTTAGCAAGCGGGTCTTACGATGTTAGCTTAGAAATTGAAGCAAGCAACGGATGTGTATCTTCGAACAGTGATACGATTACAATTTCAGACTTAAGGCCTGAATTTCCCGATTTTGACTATAGTCCACAGATAGTATGTGAGAACACGTTGGTTACATTCTATGATAGCACAACCATTGTCTTAGACTCTGTTGTTTCATACATTTGGTATTTTGGCGATGGAGATTCATCAAATAGCTCTAGTCCAAGTCATCAATATGTCTCCACAGGAAATTATACAGCGAGTATGGTTATTAAAGGTCGATTTGGCTGCGATACGGCAGTATCTAAAATTATTACAGTTCAAGCAGGCCCGAATCCAGCATTTGTTGCGCAAGATTTTTGCTCCCAAGCGGCTACTTTATTTTTCGATTCTTCGACGACAATAGCTCCAAGTGTTGTAAATAATTGGTATTGGCAATTTGGCGATGGAAATAGCGCTAATGTTCAAAACCCTCCGCATACATATTCGACACCAGGAATTTACTCGGTTAGTTTACAAATCGAAACAGATAGCGGTTGCCTTGCAAGTACAAGTTCCAATGTAACCATTGAAGACTTGCCTGATGTTAATTTCAATTATAGCATTCCTTGTGCTCAAAACGAAGTTACTTTCACCAGCGGAAGTGGTGGTGGAGTTGTAGCTTGGGATTGGAGCAACGCCAACAACCCGAACGACACAACCTCTTCGCCAACATTCATTTTTCCGAATGCAGGTTTTGAGGACATCAGCCTGACGGTAGAAAACTCTTCAGGTTGTATAGCATCCATTACGAGGGCAATAGAAATCTTCCCGGCCTTTCTTCCTGATTTTGAAGCTGAACAAATTTGTATTGGCGATACTACTTTGTTTACGGATATTACGCCATCCTTTTCTATCATTAATAGAACCTGGGATTTTGACCTCTCCAATCAAACATCAAGTTTGGAGAGCCCTTCCTTTTATTACCCAACTACAGGGAGCTATAATGTAAGTCTTTCGGTAACCAATGCTATTGGTTGCCAAAATGAAATCAGTAAAACTGTAGAACTTAGAAACCTTCCCGTTGTCGATGTATTATTTGACAACACTTGTGAAGGAGCGGCAAGCTTATTGTACGACAACAGCAACACTCTCAATGGTTTTATTGCTAGTCAAACTTGGGATATTGAGGGGAATACCTTCATGGGAGACACCATTTCTTATGTTTTTGATGCAGCAGGAGATTACCCTATTAGCCTTGATATTATTGACAATTTTAATTGTCAAAACGATACTTCAATAATCCTTTCTGTTTTTTCTTTGCCTGTGGCAAATTTTAACTTCTCGCCAAACTATGGCTCATCGCCCATTGACATCCAATTGGCTAATGAATCATCAATAGATGCTATTAGTTATCTATGGGATTTTGGAGATGGTTCTGGAAATTCAATTGACGAAAACCCCCTGCATCAATACAGCCAAAATGGGATATATAATATTTTTTTAGTGGCAAGTACTTTAGAAGGTTGTGCTGATAGTGCAAGTCGATCAATCTCAATTATTCCAACAGAATTAGATATCGAACTCAGCGACTTTAGTATACAAAAAACGCCACTTGCTGATGGATCTTTGGCTTACAAACCAAGTATTTTACTCAAAAACGTAGGTACTCGAACTATTTTTAATGTGGACTTGTCTCTTTCGGTGAATAATGAAACTCAAATTGCAGAAACCTGGGAAGGGGAGCTTAATGTTGGTCAATCTGTATTGTATGCTTTAAGTAGTTTTGCGATTATTGACAATGAAAGTTTAGTCGATTATATTTGTCTTGAAGCCCAAAACGTAAATGACAATACGGAGCTCAATTTTACGAACAACAAGATTTGCGCTGTGCAAAATGGATCGATACAAAGCTCTGACCTTTATCCTAATCCAGCCAAAGAATTAGTGCACTTGGATATTGTGATGGAAAAGAAAGGCCAAGCACAAATCGGAATTTTTGACATGCTCGGCAAGGCTGTTGTTCCACTTAAAGATTTAGATTTAGAAGAAGGATATAATTTAGTTTCCATAAATACTGCGTACTTGCAAGCTGGGAAATATCTTGTAAACCTTGTTTATCAAGATGAGCTTGTTTCTTACCCATTGATTATCCAGAATCCATAGATGAAAACAAGAAACATAGCGATTTTTGCATCTGGTAGAGGAAGTAATGCAAGGGCCATTTTAGAAAAGGAAACAGTATACAACTACCACGTCGCATTAATAATTGTATCTAATCCGAAGGCTGCCGTTTTGCACTTGGCAAAGGAAAACAACCGTCCATTTCTAATCCTAGACAAAAAGAACTTTCAAGATACTTCTGAAATTCTCGAGACCCTAAAAGGACATCAAATCGATTTAATCTGTTTAGCCGGTTTTTTATGGAAAGTACCCCCTTATCTCATTCAGTCCTTTCCCGATAAAATTATCAATATCCACCCTGCCCTTTTACCCAAATATAGCGGCAAAGGAATGTATGGAATACATGTACATAAAGCAGTGGTTTCCAGTCAAGAAACAACAAGTGGAATTACCATTCATCTGGTCAATGAAGAATATGACAAAGGAAGGATTCTGCATCAAGAAACCATTCAACTGAATGAAAGTGAAACTGCTCAGTCCTTGGCGGACCGAATTTTAGTGTTAGAACACAAGTGGTTTCCCCAAGTAATTGGAGCGTTCATTACCACTTAATTTTGTTGTAAAATAATATCCAAAAGCCTTGAATAATCTGAATTTAAAGGATAAATTTGCAAGACAGCAAAATCCCCCAAGTGAAGAGAATTAAATCTGCATTAATTTCAGTATTTTATAAAGATGGACTAGAGGAAATCGCGAAAGAACTTCGCGCACAAAATGTTACGATTTATAGTACAGGCGGAACTCAAAAATATTTAGAAGAAGCCGGCATCCCGGTAACGGCTGTTGAAAGTTTAACAGAATACCCTTCTATTTTAGGTGGTCGTGTGAAAACACTTCACCCTAAAGTTTTCGGTGGTATTTTAGCACGAAGAGAAGAAGAAAGTGATTTAATGCAATTGGAAGAATTTAATATTCCAACAATTGATTTGGTTATCGTTGATTTATATCCATTTGAAGAAACTGTGGCTAACACGAAGGACGAGTCAAGTATAATTGAAAAGATTGACATAGGAGGTATTTCACTAATTAGAGCTGCTGCTAAGAATTACAAAGACACTTGTGTTCTATCATCAAACAAACAATATCAAGAATTTCTTGATCTTTATACGGACCAAGAAGGTTCGCTTAGTTTAGCACAACGAAAAAATTTCGCTGCTAAATCTTTTGCTACTTCTTCTCACTACGATACAGCAATATTTAACTACTTTAATACAGATGATTCTCTCAACGAGTTTCGAGAAAGTCATGATCAGGCAAAAGTTCTTCGTTATGGCGAGAATCCTCATCAAAGCGCAAGTTTTTTCGGAAACTTAGATGCATACTTTGATAAATTGCACGGTAAGGAGTTGTCATACAATAATCTCGTTGATATCGATGCAGCAGTTAATGTGATTGCTGAATTCGAAGAAGCAAGTTTTGCAATCATGAAACACACCAACACTTGTGGATTAGCAAGTGCAACAACAAATAACCTCGCTTACGATAAAGCGCTTGCCTGCGACCCCGTTTCTGCATTCGGCGGCATTTTAGCTACGAATGAAAAGATTGAAGCTGAGCTTGCAGAAAAAATACATAAATTGTTTTGTGAAGTAGTAATAGCTCCTGAATTTTCAGAAGAAGCCCTGGCTATTTTACGAGGCAAAAAGAATAGAATTATATTGAAGCAAAAGGTTTTTACTAAACCTAGCAGACAGTATAAATCACTTTTAAACGGAGCCATTGCTCAAGACTATGATGTAAAAATGGAAGATCAATCTTCTTTCACCTTAGCATCGAATAAAACAGTAAGCGAAGAAGAAAAGGAAAACCTTATCTTTGCTATTAAAGCTGTGAAACACTTAAAATCTAATGGGATCTCTCTCATAGCTAACAAACAACTCATTGGAATGGGTTGCGGGCAAACATCAAGAGTAGATGCGCTTAGACAAGCTATTGCGAAGGCCAAAGGATTTGGGTTTGATTTAAAAGGAGCTGTTATGGCTTCTGATGCATTTTTTCCTTTTCCAGATTGCGTAGAAATAGCTGCAGAAGAAGGAATCGTTGCTATTTCTCAACCCGGAGGATCAATTAAAGATCAGAATTCCATAGATGCTTGCAATAGTTTGGGGCTAGCTATGGTTTTTACAGGAACCAGACATTTTAAACACTAATACCATAACCAACGAATGAGCTTATTTAATTTTTTTACAGAAGAGATCGCAATAGATCTAGGTACAGCAAATACCTTAATCATTCACAACGACAAAGTTGTTGTTGATCAACCCTCCATAGTAGCGATTGACCGTATTACCGGTAAAGTGAAAGCAGTAGGTGCTAGAGCCATGCTTATGCATGAAAAAACACACTCAGACATCAAAACTATTCGTCCTTTAAAAGATGGTGTTATCGCCGATTTTCATGCAGCAGAAATTATGATCCGCGAGATGATAAAAATGATTTACGAAGGAAAGCGTAAGCCTTTGTTTCCCCCATCATACAAAATGGTTATCTGCATACCTAGCGGAATCACTGAAGTGGAAAAACGAGCAGTAAAAGATAGTGCGGAAAATTCAGGGGGTAAAGAAGTAAAAATGATTCACGAACCTATGGCAGCAGCTATCGGTATTGGAATCGATGTAGAAGAGCCTTCAGGAAACATGATTATTGATATAGGTGGAGGAACTACAGAAATTGCTGTAATCTCTCTTTCAGGTATTGTTGGTGATCAATCTATTCGTATTGCTGGTGACGAGTTTACCGCAAACATCGTAAACTACATGCGAAGACAACACAACATGATGATTGGTGAAAGAACTGCAGAAAAAATAAAAATCAATATTGGAGCAGCATTAACTGAATTAGAGCATCCACCAGAAGATTACCCTGTAAACGGACGAGATTTGATGACGGGGATTCCTAAACAAATCATTGTTACTTACTCAGAGGTTGCCCATGCTATAGATAAGTCTATTTCTAAAATTGAAGAAGCCATCCTTAAGGCTCTTGAAACTACACCGCCAGAGTTAGCCGCTGATATATACAAAACCGGCTTGTACTTAACTGGAGGAGGAGCTTTATTAAGAGGTTTGGATAAGCGTATTTCAGCTAAGACAAAATTACCTGTGCATGTAGCTGACGATCCATTGAGAGCGGTGGTTAGAGGAACAGGGATTGCTTTGAAGAAAATGGACCAGTTTACCTTCTTAATGGACTAAATCGCGTGAACCACTCAGAATGTATAATCTAGTAAAATTTATTTTAAAGTATCACTTTACCATTCTGTTTATCATCATCGAAATTATTGCCATTTCAATTTTATTTCAACATAATCAATACCAAAAAGTTAAATTTATAAACGCGTCCAACTTTATTACCGGGGCCGTTTATGAAGCTAAATCTACCACAGTAGATTACTTTAAACTAAGGGATATCAATGAGCAATTAGCCAAGGAAAACGCCGAATTGCAAAACAAAGTCCTTGAGCTAAATTATGTAGAAATTCCAAGCCTATATAACGACACCGTGTACATACAAGACACCGTAGTCATTGACACGACTAGACAACTTAAATTTTATGCTGCAAAGGTGATTAGCAATTCTTTGCACAAACAATTCAATACCATATTCATAAACAAGGGAGCAAAAGACCATTTTTATGTAGATATGGGAGTAATCAATGCTGAAGGCTTAGTTGGAGTAGTTAGAAGCGTTTCTGATTACTATGCCACGGTTACCCCGATTATAAATAGAGAACTTAACATCAATGCTAAGATTAAAGGGTCCGGCTTTTTTGGTAACCTTACTTGGGATGGCAAAGACCCTGTTTATGCCCAACTGTATGATATCCCCAACCATATTTCCCCTAACATTGGTGACACGATCGTTAGTAGCGGATATTCCCATATTTTTAAAGAGGGTTATGTAATAGGTTATATTCACCAAGTGGTGACTGTACCTGGCAAAAGTTTTATCAATTTGGATGTGAAGCTGGCCGTTGAATTTGGTAATTTGAATTACGTGTACGGTATTGAAAACACCATTAAAGAAAGTATAGATAGTCTAAGCATTGAAAATTAATACACGAAATATAAGCCTTTGGGTGGTTGTAATACTGCTGCAAATTTTAGTGCTTAATGAACTAAACGTAAGTGGCTATATCAATCCATACCTCTACCCCTTACTCATCATTTTACTGCCTTTCGATATTGCGGGTTGGCTACTTTTAGCCATAGCTGCAGCATTAGGAATTTTCATCGACCTCTTTACAGGAACTTTAGGCATGCATTTATTTGCCCTTGTTCTTATGGCAGGAATCAAACCTAGTATTGTAAGAACCTTGTCTCTCGGTAAATACAACCAAGGGGCTTATATTAATATCAAACAACATGGAATTTTAGTTACCATGAGTTTTGTAAGTGTGCTTTTTCTTGTTCATCATTTCTCTTATTTCTTTTTAGAAACCTTTGCTTCTTCCGGAGCAGCTTATGCATTTCTACGCAGCTTGGCTAGTGCTTTTTTCAGTATCCTACTTTCCTTTATTTTACTATTGTTTGTAAACGTTTGGAGAAATGAAAGATAGGTTCAAACGAAGAGCATACGTTCTGGGCTCTCTGATTGTAATATTGGCCTTAATTTTTTTAGGAAAGCTCTTTTCCATTCAAGTCCTGGATAGCAAATACCAAGATATCGCTCAAAGAATGGCCGTCAAGCAAATTAAACTATATCCAAATAGGGGCCTTATTTTTGACAGAAATAATGAGTTATTGGTATACAACCAAGCCATTTATGATATCATGGTTGTCCCACGACAAGTAGAGAATTTAGATACTGCACTTTTTTGCGAAATATTTGATTTAACTCCAGTTAATTTTGAAAAAAAAATGGCTGTGGTAAGTAAAGATTTATTCTATTATAGCCCTAGTGAATTTATCAAACAGGTGCCTGCGGAAACTTACGCTTTGTTTCTAGAGCATTCTTATAAATTCAGTGGGTTTTACGGAGAAACGCGTACCATTCGGAATTATACGCATTCTTGCGCTGCTCACATTTTAGGAGATGTAGGGGAAGTTGATTCTAGTGATATTAAAAATTCTGATTTTTACTATCAACCTAGAGATTATGCTGGGAAAAGTGGTTTGGAGAAGTTGTACGATGATGAGCTTCGGGGAGCCCGTGGATATAAGTACGTTTTTATTGATAAGTACAACAAACAACAAGGAAGTTTTGATGAAGGGCGAAAGGATAGCATTCCATCTCAAGGCGCTAATTTAGAAACGACCTTAGACATCAAGCTACAAGCATATGGTGAACGCTTGCTTCAAAACAAGGTAGGAAGTATTGTAGCTATCGAGCCGAGTACAGGTGAAGTACTTGCCTTAGTTAGCAGTCCAAACTTCGACCCTAATCTACTTTGTGGGTCAGAACGTGGCAAGAACTACACCGTTCTAGCAAAGGATCCCTTAAAGCCGCTTTTTAATCGGGCCGTAATGGCTCAATACCCTCCAGGATCAACTTTTAAACCGGTGACAGCAGCTATTGCCATGCAAGAAGGAGCGATTAACCCTGACTTCTCTTATCATTGTAATACCCTTTTTAGCATTCCCGGCCGCACGCTTCATTGTTCTCACCATCACCCATCCGCCCAAAATGTTCAACAGGGCATTCAGCATTCTTGCAATCCGTACTTCTGGCAAACATTCAAAAACACCCTAGAGATTGGAACGTACAATAACACCGGAGAGAGTTATGCAAAATGGCACGAGTACACGCAAAAAATGGGCTTAGGTCACACGCTAGGAATTGATATGCTTAGTGAAAAGCCGGGTAATATCCCTGCCCCAGCATACTACAACGATTTATATGGTGCTGGTCGATGGCGCGCAGTTACTATTATATCATTAGCTATTGGGCAAGGGGAAATTTTAATCACTCCCCTGCAATTAGCAAACCTCTATGCTACACTAGCGAATCGAGGATACTATATTACCCCGCATTTAGTCAAGAGAATAAATGGGCGGGATAATGAGAAACCTGAGAGACATGAAACAGGCATCGATAAACAGTATTATGACGTCATTGCCGAAGGCTTGCAGCTTGTGGTTGAGGAGGGAACAGGTAGACGATCAAAAATACCCAATTTAACTTTTGGAGGAAAAACCGGAACTGCTCAAAATCCACACGGAGAAGATCATTCTATTTTTGCCGGATTTTCCCCAATTGTCAATCCTAAAATAGCTATTGCTGTAGTCGTGGAAAACGCAGGTGGCGGTTCTAAATACGCAGCCCCTATAGCTAGTTTAATAGCAGAAATGTACCTCCACGACACCATTGCTAAGAGTCGATTTTATTTCGAAAAGACTATTTTGGATGCGAACCTAACGAGTCCTGAAGAAGAGTTAATGGTAGAAACTATTGCGCCATGAGAAGAGATAGTTTTGTAAATAGCATTGATTGGGTCTTAATAGGCCTATACTTATTGTTGGCTACACTGGGATTGGCCTTTGTGTATTCTACTACATATATCGCTAGTGACCCTTCTTTTTTCAATTTCACAACTTCCTATGGAAGACAATTCATTTGGCTATGCATTAGCTTAATTATTGGGATGTTTATCGTGGTGATTGACTATAAATTTTACACTTCATTCGCCTATATCATATTTGGTTTAATCATGCTATTGCTGGCTTCGGTGCTAATTTTTGGTGTAGAGATTAATGGGTCCAAATCATGGTTTGCTTTGGGGTCCATTCGTTTTCAACCAGCAGAATTAGCCAAGTTTGCTACATGCCTGGCTTTAGCAAAAGTAATGACAGGGGTTAACGTTAACCTAAAAACCTGGACAGGGAAGTTTAAAGCCTTAACGGTTTTACTTATCCCTATTGGCTTAATTCTAATGCAGGGTGATGTGGGTTCAGCTGTTGTGTTTGCAGGGTTAATTTTTGTGCTCCATCGAGAAGGTCTAGAATCTGCTTATCTCATCGTAGGCTTTGGTTTGATATTCCTATCGGTCATGGCCTTGCTTTATCATCCCTTAGCTTTGTTGTTCTTTTATGGCCTGCTTTTTTCCTTAGTCATTTATTACAATAGAAAGGCTAAACAACCTATCATTGCCTTACTACTTATTCTAATTGGCGGCTTAACTTACGCCTACCTATACAAGAATTACATTCTTCAATTCTTTCCATGGGAAGTGTTTGGAATTGATATACAGCAATACCTATTCTTGTTTATTCCAGTGATAATCTTAATCCTAGTTGGTTACTTTATTTTCCTCAAACGAAAGAAATGGCTGCCTGCTTCTATGGTCATTTTTCTAATAGTGGGCATGTATACTTTCTCTGTTGATTTTATGTTTAACAACGTATTAAAGCAACACCATCGAGATAGAATTAACTTGATATTGGGTAAGATAGAAGATCATTCTGGTGCTGGATATAACTTGTTTCAATCGAAGGTGGCTATCGGTTCCGGTGGAATGTTTGGCAAAGGGTATCTGCAAGGCACACAAACTTTGCTTAATTATGTTCCAGAGCAATCTACCGATTTCATATTCACCTCAGTGGCCGAGCAATTTGGCTTTGTAGGAAGCTTCTTTATCATTCTGCTTTACGTGGTCTTGCTCCTGCGAATTATCCAAGTGGCTGAGCGACAGCGATCTACTCTAGCCCGAGTCTATGGCTATGGGGTGGCCAGTATTCTGTTTGTGCACTTCGCAGTGAATATTGGTATGACGATAGGATTAGTCCCTGTCATCGGAATACCCTTGCCCTTTATAAGCTATGGAGGCAGCTCCTTGCTAAGCTTTACGATATTGTTGTTTGTATTAATTAAATTTGATACCGAGCGACTTAGTGTACTTCGTTAGTCTAGAACAGTAAAATGGCCTTATCTATAAAAGAAATTTAAACGATCTTTAACCGAAGGTTAGTATAATTAAAGCTAGACTAAATCGTTAATAAATAAAATAATAGCAAGCCCTTGAAACTACTTAAAACTTTATTTCTTGTTACATTAACTTCCTTAACAATTATTTCCTGTGAAAAGGATAGTGATAGTTGTGTCTCTTCACCTAAAGTTACTACCGGAAGTTGTATTGATCCCAATCAAATTGATAGCACTAGTATCTGTGTATCCGTATATGAACCTGTTTGCGGATGTGACGGTGTTAGCTATTCTAATTCATGTAATGCCACTATTTGGGGTGGCGTTACTTCTTATGTCGAAGGAATATGTTGTGATTAATTCAAAAAAAATGCGAATTTCCTAGCAACCTCCACCAACAAAACCTAAACTACACTGCGCCGCGGTGGCTAGCCAAACCATTATTCCTGCTTAGCTTCAATAAGCTTATTCATTTGTTTTTGACTGCTCAACAATACTAATTGATCAAGTATCCAATAATAGTTTTGTGGATCATACACCTTGCTGTAGGCATATTTAGCCAAGCTCAGTTTGTCTAATTCCAAGACAAACAATTTAGCCATACGGGACAATTGATAGCTGGTGATGCAACTCTTTTCCAGCGCCTCCTTAGAATGATTCAATCGTTTTGTTTTATCCGCTTCTTTTTCTAAGCATGCAAGCAGGTTTTTAAAGGTCGCTTCGGTGAGGGGATTCTCGCAGTTTACGCTATCTGTGGACCAAGCCGATGTCCATGTTGGCCGACCCTCAAATTCTGACTCAAAAACTAAATTTTCTGTTGGTGGCTGAGGATGTTTATTGCCACGGCTACTTCTACATGCGCTTAGGCTTGAGACCACTAGCACTAAAAGAAGAATTGATTTATTCATTAGATAGCCTTTAACAGCGCACGATAAGAAAGTCTGTAAATGTCTAGCTTATCTACCGCCCAAATAAGCATCTAAATCTTCGATACTAGAGCTCCATTCAAAAGCATCATTTACTTGATAGTAGTTTTGTTGGTCCAAACAATTATCATAAGCATACATAGCAAAGTCTAATTTACCATCATCCCAACTCATTGCGTTCATTATTCCATTGATCTGTTCAACAC
>ERZ887851.1706-NODE-1706-length-18456-cov-33.398402_pt1 | contig 18456 bp, 14 predicted proteins | sample MGYA00521100_ERZ887851 | MGnify/ENA primary metagenome ERZ887851 (study PRJEB32303, sample SAMEA104408602) | aquatic metagenome | biome: Brackish water; feature: Pelagic; material: water | place: Baltic Sea | collected 2014-06-06T16:11:00 | depth 11,444 m ...
ACAGACTCCCAGCAACGGCGATCAAGTCACTTCCGTTAGGAAAGCATTGCGATGGTGGCGGCCTATGGCTGAATAAACGCAATGAAGGAAGCAGCTGGTTTTTTAGATACACAATCGCAGGTCACCGAAGAGAGATGGGGCTTGGTAGCTTGCAGAATGTCGGCCTTAAGCAAGCTCGCGATCTTGCTGAAAAATGCCGCGCGAGGGTTGGCGACGGTTTAGATCCAATCAAGCAAAGGGACAAACAGCTTCGCGAGCAATCCAAATTAGACACAACGCTGAAGACCATAGCCTTGCAGGCATTCGAGTCCAAAAAAGCTGAACTACGTGGTGATGGGGTTGATGGTCGATGGTTTACCCCCATTGGCCTGCATGTAATCCCAAAGCTCGGTAATTACCCCGTCGAGGAGATCACTCAACGTGATTTGGAAAGAGTAATAAAACCCTTATGGGATACGAAGCATGAGACAGCGCGTAAGGCTCTAAACCGCTTAAATATCATTATCAAATATGCTGCCGCCTTAGGCTTGAACGTTGATATTGGTGTTGTTGATAAAGCAAGACAGCTACTAGGACCAACACGGCATCAGCCAAAGAAGATGCCGGCCCTCAGCGCAATAGATACTTCCAAATTTTACCAGTCATTGACTGATTTAAGCTCAACTCATCTGTGCATGAAACTTCTGATGCTAACTGGACAGCGATCTCGGCCAGTACGTTATGCAAGGGTAGATCAGTTTGATGGTGATGTTTGGACTATTCCGGGAGAGATGATGAAGGGCAAACGGGGCAGGACGGAAGATTTCCGTGTTCCACTGAGTAGGGAAGCACAGAGTGTTGTTGCCGATGCCATGCGCATATCGAGAAATGGCTTTCTTTTCCCGAGCATCCGAAAAGGAGTCATCAGCGACAGCACGCTATCAAAACATATGAGAGACAAAGAGCTTGCGGGCGTGCCTCATGGATTCAGATCAACTTTGCGAACATGGCTTACAGAGAATACCGACATTCCTTTTGAAGTTGCGGAAATGATCATTGCTCACAAAACTGGCTCAAAGGTTGCGCGTGCGTATAACCGAACTGACTATTTGGAGCAGCGGCGGCCTTACATGGAGATGTGGGCTGATTTTTTAGATCAAGGCTATAAAAACGTGTGCAGCTAAACTCGCCAGTTCAAAATGCTATAAATAACTGGATTGGGGTCTAGCCAGTTTAGTGCCGCAGTTGTGTCAACGCCCAACGCTGCGGCGCCAAAAACGGACAGTATAATGCCTATTACGATGTTAATCTCGATGCGTTCATATTGACGATTGAGATACCAGTTGAATAATAGCCTAAAAATAACAGAAAGGCGTTGGATTGGCACTACGACTGAAACTGGCGCAAGTGCAAGAGCGGCATAACGAAACACCTGCGAAACTGCAATCATAAAGCCAGATAATAGAAACCACCTCAATCCTTCCCTTGACATAGAGCTCATCGATTTAAAGCCATTCGAGTTTAGGCCCATCATGACCACGCAAGCCGAAGCAAAAATATAGGAAAATAGTAAAATAGCTGATGAATGAGCGAATGCTCCTCCTGCTAAATAGGTCCCTACCAACTTCTCGCCTGAGACCAATCCGCTAGCGCTTTGCAACGCCAAGACAATTAGGATTGGGCTTCCACCATAACCAACAACACAAACCATCCCATGCAAAATGCCGCGTTTCAAATCAGGAACAAAGGTAGTGCCTACTTCGCTTGACGTATATCGACGTCTTCCTGCTATTAATAACGCGGGTCCGACACTGACTAAAACAATGCCAAAAATATTCAAACCAGTCAGACTTTCTCCCAAAATGGTTACGGCACAAAATAAAGAAGCCACAGTACCAAGTTGTTGAATGGGTGTAGAAAGCGTACTGCCCAGTGCTTGCATAGAGTGATAATTACTAAACCGGCCAATTACAAAATGCATCACGCCAGCTGTACCAGCCAATATGTAAGTTTCGTGATCCCAAGTATGCATAGCAGTGAAGCCACCAAGACAGTAGCTAATAACCGCCAGCAGCGGCAAAACGGTCGGTACCGTGATAATCATTCCCTGTAATGGTGTGGCAGTAATAACGCCTCGTCGCGCCGCGGCGTTTTGAAAGCCAAAAATGGCTGCAGAAATAAGTGCGAGAACAACACCAGACATGATAACTTCCAAAAAAATGTAATGCCCAGGGCCTGTGGCATAAGAAAGGGTGTTGTTGGATCAAATCCGCTCAACTACGCAATAAAACAAAGCCCCAAATTATTAACCTTCTTTCAGCCGATGTCAGGGAATCTTCAGAAGGATTGCCACACAATCAGCGTCAGCAACTGCCCTTTTTAGCCTAGATCGCCGGAACACCTAGCTTTTTAGCCACGCCATGGCGTCGCAACTGGGCAGCAATCCATCCATTACGCGCTAGGTCTACGATCAGCGCATTTAAAAATGCCGCTGCCTCGGGCTTGCCCTTCGCGATGCCGACTGACTGCTTAACAGCGGTAAAGGGCGTTTCGATAAGCCGCAGCCCTTTATGGCTTTCCATATCTTCAAGCAGTTTCGGCTTGAGGCTAGCGAGCACATTGACCTCATTCTCAAAAAACATCTGATGCGCCGCCTTTATTGACGGGGCACGGACAATCTGTGCTTGTTTGAAGTTATCGGTTAGCCAAAGGTCATAGGCGCTGCGCTCCGACACCGCGATGCGCACTGCATCATGATCAACATCATCATTACTTGTAAAATTTTCATCTTGGCGGAACAGAAAATTAGCTTCGATCAGTGCATAAGGGTTGCTGAAATCTATTGTTTGCGCGCGTTCAGCCTCAAAAGCTATGTTACCAATATCCCAGATATTTTGGTTCACAGCATCGGCCAGTTGTCCAGGACGATCAAATGTGACCAGCTTGCAAGGCACATCAAGCCGGGCAGCAATATATCTAGCAATATCGGGCGATATACCGTCCGGACTACCATCGCCAAGCTGGCCAGATACAAGCAGGAAATTACTAAGATTAATACCAGCACGCAAAACACCTGTTGGTGCTAATTGCTGTTTAACAATATCGGAGGGGTTCATTCGGCACTCACAAAAACTACGCACAGGCATTAACGGCGCGGCGGGTCATTTCGCCAATAAGATGCGCCCGATAATCCGCCGAGGCATGAATATCACTCATCAGCCCATCAGACGAGACCATCCCATCAGCAATTGCGTCAGCACTGAAATTTGCATCAAGCGCCGCTTCTAGATCATGCGCCCGGAACACGCCATCCTCACCCGCACCCGTAACGGCAACACGCACACCATCGGCAAATTTCGCCACAAACGCCCCAACCATCGCATAACGCGACGCAGGGTTTGGAAATTTGACATAGGCGGCCTTTTCAGGTTTCGGTAAACTGACAGCGCGAATGATCTCATCTTCTTCCAATGCGGTCTCAAACATACCGTCAAAATAATCCTCAGCCGCAATCGACCGGCTTTGCGTGTGAACTGTACCGCCAAGCGCCAATAGCGCCGCCGGATAACAAGCCGCCGGATCATTATTCGCCAGCGAGCCGCCTATAGTGCCGCGATTGCGCACCTGCCGGTCACCGATATGTGCTGCCAGATGCGTAAGCGCTGGAATGGCCTTTTGCACCAACGCAGATTCGGCAACATCAACATGACGCGTCATCGCCCCAATCCGGATCGCACTGCCCTCATCATCTATTGAGGATAGGCCGCAAGCAGACAGATCAACCAGACAATCAGGATTGGCCAGCCGCTGCTTCAAGGTGGGTATCAAGGTCATGCCACCAGCCAGAAACTTGCCATCATTGGCTGATTTCAGGGCTTTCACCGCATCGTCAATATCACGCGCTTTGACATATTTTGTTGAATACATTTTCGTTCCTTATATCTATGCGCTGTGCATTTTCCCAGCAGCATCCTGTACTGATTTGATAATGTTGTGATAGCCGGTGCAGCGGCAGATATTTCCCTCTAAACCTTCACGGATTTCACGCTCTGACAGGGTTTTATTTTTCGTCACAAGCTCAATCGCGCTCATCACCATCCCTGGCGTGCAAAAACCGCATTGCAGACCATGATTCTCATGAAACGCCTGCTGCATCGGGTGCAACTCATCACCATTGGCGATACCCTCAATCGTCGTGACATCGGCGCCGTCAAGCTGCGCTGCTAAAATGCTGCATGATTTGATGGACTCACCATTCACATGGACAATACAGGCACCGCACTGGCTGGTATCGCACCCAACATGTGTTCCGGTCAGCTCCAAGGTCTCACGCAAAAATGAAACCAGCAAGGTATTGGCTGGAACATCATGGCTCACACTCGTCCCATTTACCTTCATTACTACAGTTGGCATATAAGTTTCCTTCCAATTAAATGTCAAATATTGACGCTGTAACTCTATCTCTAACGCGTCTAAGAAACGCCGCTACCAGTCCAGCGCTTTACTGCTGGCAAATGGATATCGAGAAGATCAAGCGCACGACCAACCGTTTGTTCAATTATATCATCCAATGTTTTTGGCCGCGTATAGAACCCTGGAACTGGCGGCATAACAATGGCTCCAGCCTGTGTCGCCTGATCCATCAACCTGATATGGCCCGCATGAAATGGGGTTTCACGAAGCATCAAAACCACGCGGCGCCGTTCTTTCAAACAAACATCAGCAGCGCGGGCGGTCAATTCCTCGTTAAAACAATTGGCAATCGCACTTAGAGTTTTGATTGAGCAAGGTGCAACCAGCATACCATTAGTTTGAAACGAGCCAGATGAGATTGCTGCACCAATATCTTTGTGGTTATAAAGTTGATCGGCGAGCAGCTTGATTTGATCCGGCGTATAATCAACTTCGGCAAGAGCTGTGCGGTAGGCGGATGGGGTAATGATGGCATGCGATTCAACATCATCAATTTGTCGCAATAGCTCAAGCGCACGGATGCCATAGATCACCCCTGATGCACCAGTTATTGCTATAATTACACGTCGCATTCATTTCCCTCTCATCATCTTGGGTCACTCTATCTTGAGGAGATCTGTCGCCGCTTTAACGCTTCGGCCACAACCGCGCTTTGAAAATTCCAAGTCGGCCCCAAAGCCTATTCAGCCAGTCTTATTCTTCACCAATCATAATTTTCTCAAAATTATTAAAAAACGCTTTTGATAGTTTTTTTGCGGTGCTTTCAATCAATCTCGCACCCAATTGGGCAATTTTTCCTCCGGTTTCAGCCGTTGCGCTATATCGTAGCAGCGTCTCATTACCCTGATCCACCAGTTCAACATCAGCCCCACCTTTAGCAAAGCCGGCAAGCCCGCCTTCACCGGCACCAGAAAGCGTTAAATGATGTGGTGCGCGGGAAACATCCAAGCTCACAGTGCCAGAAAATTTAGCCTTGACTGGACCAATTTTCAAAACAACTTTTGCGGCAAAATCAGTGTCACTAGTCTTTTTCAGCTCTTCACAACCAGGGATGCAGCGCTTCAAAACCTCCGGATCAATTAGACTGACAAAGACAGTGTCAAGCTGGCCCGGGATGATAATTTCGTCGGCTAAATTCATAGTTATTCCTCAGATTCATAGTTGGTCTTTGAATGCAGTTTTACCTTTGGTTATTAATTGCTGGTTGCAAAAAACAAGTTTGGGCGGTTAGACAATATCCATTGATGCCAAAATCCGCGCAATCACATCTGGAACCTCAAGTGGGGTAAAATGGCGCGCCTTTGGAATCACCGTCAAATTTGAGTTGGGGATCGCTCCATGCATTTTTTCAGCCATTACTATGGGTGTGGCATAGTCTTCCTCACCAACAATAATTTCGCACGGAACCGTTATATTGCTGAGGGCGGCGCTTTGATTGCAACGACCCAGCATTCTGCAAGTTTCAAGATAAGCAGCAGGATCATTCGCCACAAAGACTTTGATCGCCTGTTCGACAACAGCGTCGTTCTTGGCGCAAAAATTTTCTGAAAACCAACGCGTCTTCTGAAAGCCAGTCATGCTTGCCATACCGCCGGTGACTGCTTTCTGTCCACGTTCCTCCCAATCCACGATAGACGTCTCACCATACCAAGCAGTTGTATCGATCAGCGCAAGACCAGCAGTACGTTGTGGATAAAGCGCAGCAAAGGTTAGTGCAACGCAGCCCCCCATCGACGCACCACCAACAATTACTTTATCCCATTCGGCCTGGTCTAAAACAGCGGCAAGGTCACCGGCAAATAGCTCAACACTGAAAGGGCCTTGAGGCTTGTCCGATGCGCCATGTCCGCGGCAATCGATAGCAAGTATCTCAAAGTCAGACCCAAGCTCGATTGCAGTGGCCTCCCAAAACTCGGCAACCATCGCAAGCGAGTGAACAAGTACCAGTCTCTTGGTAGGCGTTTTTTTGTTCTCAGAGCTACCTGACCAAATCACATAGCGAATTTTGGTGCTATCGTTTGCTGTGGCAATATATTCGGTTTTCATTATGCTGTTCATGATAGTTCCACCATTCCGTCGCCGACATATTCTTGGCGAACTCTAACGTCAAGGACAACCGCTGCCCCATTTTCAACGCGTTCAAGGCTATATATTAACGCTGCTTGAAGATCTGCTAAATCAATAATTGGGTCGGGCGCTTCTAGACCCATACCGCGTGCCAGGCCAGCAAGATCTGGCTCAGGCCCCTGCATTCTCTGACCAATTGACGCATTTTCTTCAGCTCGCCCGCGATGTCGCGCAATTTTAATCTGGTGATCTTCATCATTATAATAAGAATGGTTATTTGCGATCAAGAACAGGATTGGCAGTTTTAGGGTAGCTGCATTCCAGATTGCTGTTAATCCCATTGTAAAGTCACCATCACCAAGTATTGCCACGGCGCGGCGTTTCGAGCCTATTTCTCGAAGACCAAGTGCTGCCCCGACAGCAATTGACGTTCCGGCACCAAGGCCCCCACCACCGGTGTGGCCCAAGAAGCCAAGTGGATGAGTTATTTCATTTGCATTGAGTGGCCAGCCAAGCGGCCGGCCGGTGATGCAAATCTCTCGATCTTTAGTAGCGTGAAAAAACGCCAACGCCAGATCCATCAGACCAATTTCACCTTTGCCTTCAAGCTTTGGTAAATCCCAACCTTGCAAAGGTATTGCAGGCACGGGTTTCTCAAGACCATCAAGCAGCGCAGCAACCGTAGTGCTCGTTACCGTTGGTATCGACACATCGACAGCTGGCAACCCGCCATAATCCATGTTCCACCCACGATGCATGTGAAAATCATTCGATACATTAATCACTGGCGGACGCGACACGCCTGCGGGAAATGCCAATTTCAATGCATTGCCGCCATCCAACCAATCAAGCATCAGGATCGCATCGGCAGACTGGATTGCCTCAAGCACAGCGCCTTTCAGACGCCACCCTGTCTCGCCGATAAATAATGGATGCGTTGTTGGAAAACCGGCTGGTAATTTCATATGTGTCGCCGTGCGGGCATTCAATCGCTCGGCGAGCTTAATCCGGTTATTCCATTCCGCCTCACTTCTTCCCCCACGGCCACAGAAAATAAATGGGCGCTTGGCCCTGGAAAGGATCCCCAGCGCCTCTGCAAGTGCAGCTTTGGGTGGTTCTGCATTGTCCGGAGTTGGGAAATGCGAGATATCATCAAATGTCGGCCTAACGTCGATTTTCTGCTCTTGAATAGACACGTCAAGATTTACATAGACGGGTCCTGACGGCGCTGTATTCGTCAGTATTACACCTCGGCGAATAGACTCGACGGCAGCCTCTGGAGATGCAGGCTGATCGTCCCATTTGGTAAAGCCCCGTACCATACTGCCCTGATCAATAGTTGTGTGGATCCATTCAATCCATGGTCGACGTTTTGCAGCATCCAGCGGCCCCGTCGCGCCCAGAATGAGCATCGGCACCCGGTCACACCATGCATTGAACACCCCCATCGACGCATGCATCAAGCCAACATTGGAATGAACGGCTACTGCAAGAGCCTTGTCAGTGATTTTCGCATACCCTTGGGCAATACCAACGGCATGTTCTTCATGCATACAGGTTATAATCTCAGGCGTTTGGTTACCAAGATGATTTACCAAGCTATCATGCAGCCCACGATAGCTTGCTCCGGGGTTAAGGCAAATATAGGGAAAACGCTGCTCGCGCAGTGCCTCAGCAATCAAGTCACTCCCGTAGAGTTGGTGATCTGGCAGGTTTAAGCTTGCCGCAGGATTTTTTATTTTATCTCGCATTGCGTGGTGGGTCCTTTAACTTTTAGATCAAGCGTCCGCTAAGCCGACGTAGCTCAAGAAATAAGTCGCCAAGCATTGATGGTGGCCATGGAACATGCAAAAGCTCGTGAAACAGGAACCAAACACCTCCCAAAAACGGAAGTAGGATCAGGACTGCCGTCAGTGGTTTCGTTTTGCCCTCAAAAATCATGTAAAGCAAAACGAACATCCCAATGGCAGGAAGCATGCCAATTAACTTAACGCCGATCACTAGTGCCAGTAGCCAGCCAATTTGGCGCGCAACCTTGAGAATGGGCTCACTACTTTCGGTTGCAAGCGGTGGGATTTTTCCCATGTAACGAAAGATCATAAAGCCTGCTGCAGCAATTAACCCACCAATCGCGATGGCTTGAGGCAGCATGCGCGCTGGTGCTTGCCAACTTGATGATGCCACATAAACATAGACCATCAGGCTTATGGCTCCGGCCCACATAACCATATCAGCGATCATCTCTCCGCCATGGGCATGTGGGACATGCCCAGTTGGTTTACTATCGGCTATGTCTTTTCTAGCAGCCTGCTGTTTTTTCCAATTTGGCAAAAACCGAATGATCAACGGACGTATAAGCAAAAACGAGACTATCAGAAGAATAACAAAAGGAAGAGGCTTTAGCATCCACTCAAAGCCGTACCGCAACTGAGAGATGAACAGATAACTTTCCATGAGACCGCCAAGTACAAAGGCAAGAATTAGTGGGGGCCGTGGCCAGTTTAGCCTCTTCATAACCCACCCCAGAACGCCAAAGATCAACAACACAATAAGGTCGCCATAATCTTTTGCACCCTGGTATGCACCTATGGTCATGATGCCAAAAACCAGCGGAACAAGCAGTCCAGCGCGAACCGTCGCTATCTTGGCAAAATGTCCGGCAAACGCAAAACAAAGTCCTGCACCCAAAATATTGGCAATCGCCACAGTCCAGATCAGGGTGAAGGTTACATCCAGCTGTTCATCAAGCATCTTTGGTCCAGGCGCGATTCCATGAATTAGGAACGCGCCAAGTAGAATTGCCATGGACGCAGAGCCAGGCACACCAAATGCAAGCGTCGGCACAAGAGCCCCCCCCTCTTTGGCATTGTTAGCACTTTCTGATGCTATCACTCCGCGCACATCGCCTTTGCCGAATGTTTCTCTCGCCCCTGGCAAGACACGCGCCGCATAACCATAAGAAATCCAGTCGATGACATTGGCGCCCAAACCAGGTATGGCCCCTAAAATGGTTCCGATGCTCGAGCAACGAATAACAAGCCACCAGTTTTGGGCAACGTCCCTCATGCCTTGGAGCTGGCCCCATGCAGATGTTCTTTCCGACTTACGGGCAATGCTTCGTTTTGAGGCGCCTAAATCAATCATTTCCGGCACCGCAAATAGTCCAAGGGCTACAGGCACCAAGCTCAACCCGTCCCAAAGGTAGAACACATCAAACGTCCAGCGCATCTCGCCAGTCTGCGGTTCATCTCCGATCGTTGCGAGAAGCAAGCCAAGGCTGGCGGCAACCAGCCCTTTGAACAACGCATTATGGCTGAGCGAAACCACCAAAGTCAGGCCAAGTAGGCATATTGCTAAAAGTTCAGGTGTGCCAATAGCCATGATAAATGGACGAATGATCGGGATCGACATAGCCAAAACGACTGCGCCAAACAGTCCGCCGCACACCGAGGCCGTAAAGGCGGCGCCATAAGCACGGCTAGCCTCACCCTTTTTTGCCATCGGGTAACCATCCAGAACTGTTGCAGCTGATCCTGTTGTACCGGGGACGCCAAACATGACCGCGGGAATCGTGTCTGAGGTGGTGGTAACTGACTGAACACCAACAAGAAAAGCGAGCGCCGTATAGGGGTCAAGCGCAAAGGTAAAGGGAAGCAATAAGGCAAGCCCAACAAGGCCACCGATGCCGGGTATAACACCAATTAGCAAACCCAAAACTGTTCCAAGTGCAACAAACATCAGGCGTCCCGGATCTGAAATTATCTGGAGCGCTTCTAAAGCGGCTTCAACCATCTAAATGTCCCCAAGTTAAGGTCGTAGTTTAAAAAATCACTATCCTAACGGTTATTCCAATAATCATTGATTAAATAAAGCAGAGATTATCGTAACCACATTTTATTGTATGACAATAATACCTTCTGTTTACAAATTATTTTTTTACCTGCTAATGTATTTTAAATACAGAATTCGTGAATCTTTGCGAATTTAGTACGATTAGGTAACCCGCCACAATTTGTGGCACCAATGTCGAAGTAAATTTATTTGGGAGGTAAGAATGAAATTTATCAGTAAGATCCGCGCCACTTTAACAGTCACTGCTGTCATCGCAACAGTAGCTATGGTGCCTCAAGGCGCTTATGCGCAATCTTTGGAAGAGGTTTATAAAGGCAACACCATCACCATCATGCTTGGGCACCCTCCGGGGGGATCATATGATTTATATTCCCAACTTGCTGCAGAGTTTATGGGCAAGCACATACCTGGCAACCCGAATATCATTGTCCAGCACAGACCTGGTGGAGGTGGCCGTAAGGGTGCAGCCTTCTTCCTAAACAAGACTGAGCCAGATGGTTTGGCGCTTGGCGTGTTCCCAGATACGCTTGGACAGATCCAGCATATGCGACCTAAAGCTGCTAGCTGGGATGCAAAAAACTTTCAGTATATTGGCCGTTTTTCAACCGCAAATGTAGGGTTTGCCGTGCGTGCTGACAAAGCAAAAACTGTTGAAGAAATGCGTGGGCAAGAGCTCGTTGTAGCCTGCACTGGAAAAAATGCTAGAGCAGCGCAACAAGCAGCAGCCCTAAAGAATATTGCTGGGCTCAACTTGAAGTTGATTGCTGGATATAAGGGATCACAAGCGACAGTGATGGCGTCACTTCGTGGTGAAGCAGATATGTACTCACAAAACTATGCTTCGTTTGTATCCGACCCAGGTGATCTAGGTGATGGAGCTATGAATATCCTCATCCAAACTGGCTTGGAACGCGATGCTGGGATGCCTGATGTTCCTCTAATGCAGGAGCTTACAGATGATCCCATGGGTAAAAAAGTGCTACGCTACCTAGGGGCAACAGCAGCAATTGGCCGTTCAATGATGATTCACCCTGATACCCCAGAATATATTGTCAAAGGGATCCGTGAAGCATTCCAAATGATGATTAAGGATGAGGCGTTTCTTGCCGAAGCAAAGAAACGTAACGCGATTATAACTCCCGCAACAGGGGAAGAATTAAATGCAATTACAGCTGAGTTGATGGCTTCCAGTGAAGAGATGCTTGCAGCAGCTCGGGTTGCTATTGATACATCTGGTGCAGGTTCTGCAAAATAAAAACCGATTTGTGCACGCCAAAAATTGGCGTGCACATTTTTAAATGTAATGTGCACTTTCAAAGATGAGTAGATACCATGTCTAACAAAACTAGCGCTAACGCACCTGTTGATTTGCAAGACCACCTTCAAAAGCTAGAGAGTCTTGGGCTTTTGCAACGGATTGAACGTGAAATTGATAAGAATAGTGAGCTACACCCGCTGGTGCGTTGGCAATTTCAAGGCGGCATACCCGCTGAAGACCGAAAAGCATTTCTTTTTAATAATGTTACCGATACGAACGGTAAGAATTATGAAATGCCAGTTGTTGTCGGCGCATTGGCTGCAAATCCGGAAATATATGCCGCAGGCCTTGGCGTGTCAGTTGACGAAATTGGCGATGTTTGGCTGCGGGCGATGGACAACCCAATCCCCCCAGAGACAGTTAACGATGCGCCTTGTCAAGAAGTTGTCATGACAGGCGAAGACCTTACCCGGCCTGGCGGTGGATTGGCATCTCTGCCAGTCCCAATCTCAACCCCGGGCTTCGATGCTGCACCATATTTAACTGCAACACTTGTCATCACAAAAGACCCCGAAACTGGCATTCGTAATATGGGCACTTATCGGGCGCAGCTAAAGGCGCGAGATCGCTTAGGAGTTCGCATGGCAAGCCGGCTTGGAGGCGCAGGCGGGTATCAGCATTGGTTGAAGTATCAAAAGCGTGGCGAGGTCATGCCAGTTGCAATTGTTCTTGGCTGTGCGCCAGCAATCTTATTTACTGGACCGCAAAAATTACCAATTGATGAAGATGAAATGGCAGTGGCAGGTGGGCTTATAGGAGCACCAGTCCGCACAACCCGTTGCAAAACAGTCGATTTGGAAGTGCCCGCCGACGCCGAAATTGTAATCGAAGGAGAGATTGCAACTGACTATCTGGAACCGGAAGGGCCATTTGGTGAGAGCCATGGGCATGTGGCTTTAGAAGATTTTAATATGTCAATGAAGGTCACTGCGATCACAATGCGCCAGAAAGCAGTATTTATTTCTATCATCAGTCAGGTAACACCAAGTGAGAGCTCAACCCTTAAAAAAGTGGCCTATGAGCCTCTGTTTTTGGGACACCTTAAAAAAACTTTTAATATAAAAGGTATTAAGCGGGTTGTTATGCATGAGCCACTGACAAATATCCGTAAAGTCATTTTTCTTCAATTTGATCGAAGTGCACCTCAAACCGAAGTTTGGCGAGGTTTACAAGCAGCCGCATCTTTGCAGGCCCAATGCGGCAAGGTTGTTATTGCTGTTTCTGAAGATATTGACCCAAACAATGCGGATGCCATTTTCTGGTCGATTGCCTATCGCTCAAACGTCTCATCCGATGTTCATATCACCCCATATAGGTCTGGCGGTCATGGTCCAAAATCTGGTCGCAGCAGTTCAGATGCAACTTTAATGATTGATGCGACATTAAAGGCTGACATGCCCCCGCTAGCGCTGCCGCGCGAACAATTTATGAGTCGCGCAAAGGTGATATGGGAAGAACTGCAGCTGCCACGACTAACGCCACAGCCACCATGGCATGGCTATGAACTTGGAGACTGGTCTGACCAATGGTCTGAATATGCTGAACGTGCAGTTGCCGGCGAGTGGGAAAAAAATGGTCTGATCACGCACGCTGGACAAAAGGGTGGCATGAAACCGGAGACACCAGTTCGTGACTTTGAAAAATAAGCGCGATAAACCTGTCTTGCCAACTTTTCAAAAAACAACCAGAAGTTGGCTTGATGCACGCCTCACAAAAATAGGTTTGGCGCTTTTCATGGGCATCATATCTGGATTTGTTTTTGATTGGTTGACGGTACCACTTCCGTGGATGCTTGGCCCGATGTTTGTCAATATTATTGCCGCCATGATAGGCATGCCGATCGCTGGCCCAGTGCGCCTAAGGCCTGCTGTTGCTGTTGTCATCGGGGTCATGCTGGGTTCTAGTTTTACTCCAACAATGTCTGATCAGATTGCCCTGTGGGCGCCATCGCTGGCCTTCATGGTCTTGTATCTTATTGTGGCGGCGATGGTCGTTGTCCCCTATTACCGTCTTGTTGCAGGCTTTGACTTACCAACGGCCTTCTTTTCTGGCATGCCTGGCGGGTTAATGGAAATGATGATTGTTGGCAAGGAAATGGGTGCTGACGAACGTTTGATTATCCTTGCTCACACCTGCCGCATTGTTATTGTTGTTAGCCTAGTTGCTATTTGGTTTCGGTTGGTACAGGGCATAGACCTGTCTGACAGATCACAATTTGGAATACCTTTCTCTGATATACCACCGGAAGAGCTCGTTGTTTTGACCGTTGTTGGTATTGCCGGATTTTACGCTGGCCGATTTTTACGTCTTCCCGCGCCCATGCTGTTAGGGCCTATCCTTGTAAGTGCCGCCGTGCACACATTAGGAATTGTGCAAAACCCGCCACCTCGCGAGTTAGTAATCATTGCGCAAATTTTTCTTGGTACAATTGTTGGTTGCCGGTTTATCGGTACGGGCCCCGCAGCCATCTTTCAGGCCATGCGATTGAGTTTGGGCGCAACGCTTATAATGCTTATCCTGACATTTGGCTTTGCCCTATTGCTGCATAATATATTCGGTCAAACAATTGAGCAATTAGTGCTTGCATACTCACCTGGGGGCCTTGCCGAAATGAGTCTTGTAGCACTTGCAATGAATGCAGATATTGCCTACGTCGCAAGCCATCATTTGGTTCGAATTTCATTTGTAATGATGATGGCGCCGTTTATATTTAAATTATTTTTGAAAAAAGACCGTCACTCGTCAAAGTAAAGAGGTACGATTAAAGTTAGAGTGGAAAAGCCAGACATTTATTGGAGTGCTTGGTTTTTACTTTATAACTGGTAAACTTGAAGGTGGGTCGAATTTGGTAAGCACTGAATACACAAAAGTGAAAAGTATGAATTCTAATAAAATTTTGGTACCTATCCGCGTTGAGACAGCACCGCTTCGTTCGAAGATCATTGAGTCGATTCGCTATGCCATTGAACATGGCATTTTAAAGCCCGGCGACCGTCTGATCGAAAAGGATTTATGCGATCAGTTGGAAGTTAGCCGAACATCGCTACGCGAAGCTTTGCGCGAACTTGAGGCTGAGGAGATTGTGGCCAAGGTGTCAGCACGCGGGCTAACTGTTGTTAAAATATCTCTACACGATGCAGCCAATATCTATCGCATCCGTGCCCAGATCGAGGCACTGATTTTTAAACAGTTCACGGAAAACGTAACCGATGAGCAGTTGCTTGCCCTGGAGACAATTTTTGTCGATCTAATTGCGGCCTATAGTCAGGGAACATTTCTGGCGATTTCGCAGGCAAAGGAGCGTTGGCATACTTACATATGCGAAATTGCTCAAAACTCAATTGCAAGAAATTTGTTGTCACGTCTCACCCTGCGCACAGCCCAATTGCGTAATCGCTCTGTTGTACGCAAAGAACGGCAAAGCCAGAGCATCATCGAATTGCATGCTTTAATGGGCGCAATCAAAAATCGTGATGCTGCCGCCGCCGCTGATGCCGCCCAACGGCATGTTATGAGTGCGTCTGCGTCTGCTTTAATGCCGGTAATACCTGAATAAATATTTTGCTTTAGGGGCTCTGTAGATTTTTAGCTTGCAAGGCCTTCCATACGGCCTGTGACGTCGCCGGCATATCAATCGGGTCAGCACCAACACTGGTCAGCGCATCGCAAACAGCGTTCATCACTGCGGCTAGTGCTCCCACTGTTCCAGCCTCGCCCGCGCCTTTGGCGCCAAGTGGGTTGCTGTTTGTTGGGACTGGCTGGCTAATCACTTCCACCGCTGGAAGTTCAGTCGCTCGCGGCATGGCGTAATCCATAAAGCTTGCTGAAACAAGTTGTCCATTGGTGGAGTCATAAACTACTTGTTCCATGAGCGCCTGACCTAGCCCTTGGGCAACGCCACCAGTAATTTGTCCTTTCAATAATTGTGGGTTAATCACAGTACCAACATCATCAACTACTAAATATGAAATGACGTCAACACTACCTGTAGTTGGGTCAATTTCTACCTCGCAAATATGACAGCCATTTGGAAAGGTTGCATTGTCAGCGCTACCATCAAATTCAGCGCAAATGGGCACGGCGCTCTGGCGGATAAGATCAATAAAGCTGATTGAAAGATTGCTCTTTTGAACTCGGTAGTAACCATCCTCAAAAGAAATCTCATCAATGGTGCTTTCCAATACCTCTGCCGCTGGTTCCTGCATAGTTTTTATCAGGATCTCAGCACATTTAACAATTGACGTTCCAGCCGCAGAAACGGTTCTAGAGCCAAAAGTGCCCGTACCATTGGGGGCCTCTCGAGTGTCTCCTGCGATCAGTGAAACAGCGGTGGGGTCAACGCCAAGCTTGGAAGATAGAATTTGCGCAAAGACGGTGGCATGGCCTTGCCCGGAGTCTGATGACCCACTCACTAATACAACGCTGCCGTCGGGCGACACGGTCACACGGGCAAATTCAGAATGTGGTTTTCGTTCCGGCCCACCAGCAATTTCAATCGGGTTAGCAATGCCAAATCCGCGTATTCTGCCACGCAATTTACTAGCCATTCGGCGGTCATCAAATTCAGCCCAGTTGGCTGCACTCAAGGCAGTGTCAAGAAGACCGGGGAAATCCCCACTGTCATAGGTGAAAACAAGCCCCGTTTTAAACGGCATCTGTTCTGGGCGAATCATATTGCGGCGACGCAATTCGACTTTGTCAAAGCCCATTTTTTCAGCAGCAATATCGATCATTCGTTCGATGATATACGTTGCCTCCGGGCGCCCAGCGCCTCGATATGGTGATACGTTTTGCGTGTTACTAAACACGCCTTCAACTAATACATGGCTGGCTGAAATATCATAAACGCCGGTTATGCCGCCAATATTGCTGACCACGGGATGAATGGTCGATGGTCCAATATGGGCGCCAAGATTTGCCGTAATCTTGACATCAAGGCTGAGAAACTTCCCACTTTCATCAAGCCCAAGCGCAACATCCGCTATTTGCTCACGCGCATGGGTATCGCTAAGAAACGACTCCAACCGCGATGCCCGCCAACACACTGAAATACCGTAATGCTCCGCCGCCCATAGGCCAACCGCATATTCAGGGAAAGCTGTATTTTTCATCCCGAAAGAGCCGCCACAATCTTGGGCAATAATTTCGATAGCATCAGGCTCTATCCCCAATGCTGTGGCAAGATCAGGGCGGATACGGTTTGGCGTTTGGGTGCCAACCTCTAGCCGATATTTACCTGATGCACTATTAAAGCTTGCACGGATCGCACGTGGTTCCAATGCGGCAGCAGTCACCCGAGAAATAGTTAATTGATGTTCAACAACATGCGCTGCTTTTCCGTTTTCTTGCTGAACTTTTTTAGCATCGCCTTTTTCAAAATGAAAGCACCGGTTATCTGGATAAATATCCCAGACACATTCCGCACCATCAGAAAGGGCATTTGCAATATCGATCACGGACGAACTCGTCTCAAAGAGAATATCAACGGCCTCAAGCGCCAACTCTGCGCTGGCTTTGTCTTTAGCGATAATGCCTAAAACTGGTTCCCCACAATATCGAACGCAACCATCTGCCAAGGGGGTGAAGGGCGGGATTCTCATCGCCCCATTATCAGGGCCAGGAAACTGTGCGCGCGGTTTGAAACTGCCAGCATTGTTGGCGTACATTTCGTCCCAGCCAAAAATGGCTATTACACCCTCGATAGCTTTGGCCCGATCAAGATCTACTTTAACAATCCGGGCGGCAGCGTGGGGTGATCGAACAAACACCAAGGTTGCGTCATCAGACTGCTTGATGTCATCCGTATATTGACCCTGGCCTCTTAAAAAACGGTCATCCTCAAATCTAAGCTGGGATCGGCCAATTTTTGTCATCACATAATCTCTTGAAAACTGTTTACAAAACGTTTTGCTAATTCCTTTGATTTTGACTTCTGAGTATAGACAAAACAAAAGCATTGTCATACATTAATACAATAAATATCTTAACTCTTAATTTTGCACCGCTCGCAAAAATCATAGGCGCAAAAGGTGACGCCTAAACACATACAAATTTCGCCTGATTAAGTGGTGCAAGACCAAAACTTAGTTTGAACAGGCTAAAGTATGAAAAACAAGTTAGGGAAAGATGGCTTTGCATGAGTGAATTTGTTGTTCCACCGCCAGAACAAACTGCCGTCGTGAAAAGTTTTGGCGAGGCTATTATTAAAAACATCGGTCAACCCATCAGGCGAAAGGAGGATAAACGGCTTCTAACTGGCGCGGGACAATTCACCGATGATTTCACCTTACCCAATCAAGGCTTTGCCGCGATGGCCCGCTCGCCCTATCCGCACGCTTTGATAAACGGCATTGACAGCGCAAAAGCACTCGCAATGCCAGGAGTGTTAGCGGTAATAACAGGTGCGGATATCCAAAAAGCTGGCCTTGGGCCAATACCGCATAACCCTATTCCTAGTACAAAATACGATCTAAAACTGCGCGCCCCGGACGGCACGCATGCGACCATTGACGCGCATTATCTTTTGCCGGAAGACCGTGTCCGCTATGTTGGCGAGGCGGTTGCGATGGTTGTTGCTGATAGTTTGCAGCAAGCGCTTGACGCGGTTGAAGAAATTTTTATTGATTATTCTGTTTTGCCACACATTAGCGAATCAAAAGATGCCATCTTGCCAGGTGCGCCTCAATTATATGAGCATATCGAAAATAATGTTCTGATTGATACGAAGTTTGGCGATCAGGCTTTAACAGATCAGGCTTTTGCAAAAG
>ERZ887851.1707-NODE-1707-length-18448-cov-22.597836_pt1 | contig 18448 bp, 16 predicted proteins | sample MGYA00521100_ERZ887851 | MGnify/ENA primary metagenome ERZ887851 (study PRJEB32303, sample SAMEA104408602) | aquatic metagenome | biome: Brackish water; feature: Pelagic; material: water | place: Baltic Sea | collected 2014-06-06T16:11:00 | depth 11,444 m ...
GACCGCCTTTGGCGTCCAAAACGCATTCGCGTTTTGTCGAACCGGTTAGGGTTCTCGGCCGTCTTTCGACGCAAAAAAAATCCCCCGCATCTGTGATGCGGGGGATTATTTTTGGCGGAGAGAGAGGGATTCGAACCCTCGAAACGCTATAAACGCTTACACACTTTCCAGGCGTGCTCCTTCAGCCACTCGGACACCTCTCCATAAACTGCTGCCGTTTTCTGTTCTATTAACTAGCCAGGAGCACGGCGTGCTCGTTGATGCGAGCTATGGCATAGCCATATCTCTTGTCTCTGCGAGACCGCCCTGCGTGCGTCCCAAATGCATTCGCATTTGGTCAGCCACTCGGACACCTCTCCATAAACTGCTGCCGTTTTCTGTTCTATTAACTAGCCAGGAGCACGGCGTGCTCGTTGATGCGAGCTATGGCATAGCCATATCTCTTGTCTCTGCGAGACCGCCCTGCGTGCGTCCCAAATGCATTCGCATTTGGTCAGCCACTCGGACACCTCTCCATAAACTACTGCCGTTTTCTGTTCTATTAACTAGTCAGGAGCACGGCGTGCTCGTTGTGCATATCCGTGAAACTTGGATAGCTCTTTAAAGCGCGGGAACTGTACACAACCAGTCTTGCAAAAGCAATCAAGACTGGCCTGTACAGAGATGTTTCTCTGACCTAACTTAAACTTCGTCAGTTTCGTAATCAGAGATCGAGGGGCAGGAGCAGATTAGGTTGCGGTCGCCAAATACATGGTCGAGGCGGCCTACTGGTGGCCAGTATTTGTTTTCACGCAGAGAGCGCAGTGGATAAGCTGCTTGGCTGCGACTGTAGCTGCGGGTCCACTCGTCAGCGCCAACCACTTCTGCGGTGTGTGGGGCGTGAACTAATGGGTTGTCTGCGAGGTCTAGTTGCCCTGCTGCCACTTGGTTGATTTCATGCTTGATGGCGATCATGGCGTCGCAGAAGCGGTCGATCTCGGCTTTTGATTCGCTTTCGGTTGGTTCGATCATCAGGGTGCCGGCCACTGGGAAGGACATGGTTGGGGCGTGGAAGCCGTAGTCGATGAGACGCTTGGCGATATCATCGACGCTGATGCCGACGTCATCTTTGATCGAGCGTACGTCGAGGATACATTCATGGGCGATACGGCCCTTTGCGCCAGTGTAGAGGATCTCGTAGTCATCTTGCAGGCGGGTGGCGATGTAGTTGGCGTTGAGTATGGCCATCTCAGTGGCTTGCTTGAGGCCGCTGCGGCCCATCATGCGGATATACATCCATGTGATCGGTAAGATGCTGGCGCTGCCGTAAGGGGCGGCGGATACCTGTGCGCCTTGACGATCGCCGTCTGCAGTTTCTCTCGGCATAAAGGGTGCTAGGTGTGCGCCTACGCCTATGGGTCCAACACCGGGGCCACCGCCACCATGAGGGATACAGAAGGTTTTGTGCAAGTTGAGGTGCGAGACGTCGCCGCCGAATTTACCCGGCTGGCAGACACCGACCATGGCGTTGAGGTTGGCGCCGTCTATATAAACTTGGCCGCCGTGGTGGTGAACGATTTCGCAGATTTCGCCAATGCGCTCTTCAAAGACACCGTGGGTCGAGGGATAGGTGACCATAATCGCGGAGAGTTTGGCGGAGTGCAGCTCGGCTTTGGCGGTCAGGTCGTCAACATCTACGTTGCCCTGATCGTCACATTTAACCACTACTACTTTCATGCCACACATCTGTGCCGAGGCGGGGTTGGTGCCATGGGCTGAGCTGGGGATTAGGCAGACATCGCGATCGCTGTCGCCGCGACTTTCATGATAGCCACGGATGGCCAGCAGTCCGGCATACTCGCCCTGAGAGCCGGCGTTAGGCTGCAGTGACATGGCGTCGTAACCGGTGGAGGCGCAGAGCATATCTTCAAGCTGGTCAATCATCAGGCGATAGCCCTGAGTTTGATCCGCTGGAGCAAAGGGGTGCATGGTGGAAAATTCAGGCCAGGTGATCGGCAGCATCTCGGCGGTGGCGTTGAGCTTCATGGTGCAGGAGCCGAGGGGGATCATGGCGCGGTCCAGGGCTATATCCTTGTCTGATAGCTTACGCAGATAGCGCAGCATCTCAGTTTCCGAATGATAGCGATTAAACGTTGGGTGAGTCAGAAAGCTCTGGGTACGGATTAACTCACCGGGCAGTGAATCAATTACCTGGTCAGCGAGCTCGTCTATATCAATTTGATGCTCACCAATCAGGATCGTCCATAACAGGCTGATATCACTGCGGGTGACGGTTTCATCCAGAGAGACACCCAAGGTATTTTCATCGATGCGACGCAGGTTCACTTCATGGGCCGCGGCGGTCTTAAGGATCTCTTCCGTGCGGCTGCCAGTGTTTAGAGTCAAGGTATCAAACCAGTGGCTATTGGTTGGCTCAATGCCATGCAGTGCCAAACCCTGGGCTAATACAGAGGTCATCAGGTTAACCCGTCGAGCTATGCGCTGCAGTCCTTCGGGGCCGTGATAGACCGCATACATGCCGGCGATAACGGCTAACAGAACCTGAGCGGTACAAATATTAGAAGTGGCCTTCTCGCGGCGGATATGTTGCTCGCGAGTCTGCAGTGCCAAACGATAGGCTGGATCGCCGTTGGCGTCTTGGGAGAGCCCCACTAAACGTCCTGGCAAGTTGCGCTTAAAGGCTTCACGAGTGGACATATAGGCGGCGTGGGGGCCACCAAACCCGAGGGGTACACCAAAGCGCTGGGTTGAGCCGACAACCACGTCTGCACCCAGGGAGCCGGGGGACTCCAGAAGCACTAGACTGAGGATGTCGGCTGCCATAACCACCAGCGCGCCCTGCTCTTGCACCTGTTTGATCACTTCACGGAAATTGCGGATTTCACCGCTGGCACCTGGGTACTGAAACAGTGCACCAAACAAATTGTCTGGCAGCTGATCTGGATTGCCGACAAGCACTTCAATGCCGACCGGCTCAGCGCGGGTTTTGATTACTTCGATGGTCTGGGGCAGACAGTCGCTGTCGACAAAGAAACGCAGCGACTTGGACTTGGACATACGCTGACAGAGAGACATGGCTTCTGCTGCGGCTGTGCCCTCGTCGAGCATGGAGGCGTTAGACATCTCCATACCGGTAAGGTCGGTGATCATGGTTTGGAAATTGATCAAGGCTTCCAGGCGACCCTGGGAGATCTCTGGCTGATAAGGCGTGTAGGCGGTGTACCAGGCAGGGTTTTCGAGGATATTGCGCTGCACTACATTGGGGGTAATAGTGTTGTAATAACCCTGACCAATAAAGCTGCGGAAGACTTTGTTGTGGGCGGCAATTTCGCGCAGTTCGGCCAGTGCCTGAGCTTCACTGCAGCCATCGACTATATCGAGGGGCTGCGTCATGGCGATGGCTTCGGGAACTACCTGACTGGTCAATTCCTGCAGGCTGCTGCAACCCAAAGAGCTGAGCATTTGCTGCTGATCGTCGGCGCTGGGGCCTATATGGCGGGCGATAAACTCAGCGGCATTTTCCAGATCAGTCAAACTGCGTGTCTTCTGTAACATCTTATTATTTCCTGTAAAAAATTAAGTCTGTAGGTAAGAACGGCTCGAATACTTAACTTAGCCTCGAAAATAGCGTTGCTCGACCAATGGCATCTTGGTCACAGTAATCGGCAGTGATCTGCCGCGCACCAAGGCATTGAGTTTGGTGCCCACTGGGGCAAACTCAATGGCCACATAACCCATGGCCACAGGGGCCTGCAGGGTTGGGCCAAAGCCGCCGCTGGTGATCGCGCCGACTATATTGCCGGCCTGATCGACAATCTCTGCACCTTCGCGAACTGGGGCGCGGCCATCAACCAAAAAGCCGACGCGCTTTTTACTGACGCCATTGGCAATCTGGGCCAAGATAGTCTCGGCACCCAAAAAGCCACCGGCTTTAGCGCCATCAGCGCGACGGGATTTGATGATGCTCCAGATAATGCCCGCCTCTACTGGTGAGGTGGTCTCATTCATATCGTGGCCGTAAAGGCAAAGTCCCGCTTCAAGGCGCAGAGAGTCACGTGCACCCAGCCCAATCCAGTTAACTAGATCATAACTGAGCAGCTTGTCGGCGAGCCTGTGGGCATCGTTGGGGTCTACGGAAATTTCAAAACCGTCTTCACCGGTGTAACCAGAGCGGGTGATATAGCATTCAATGCCGTCGATGCTGCTGTGACAGCCATTCATAAATACAAGTCTATTGGCTTCAGGGGATAGCTCCGCCATAATTTCTTTGGCGCGCAAGCCCTGCAGTGCCAGTAGGCCGCGATCACCGAGGTAGCGAACCGCAAATCCTGGCAAATGGCTGCGGATATGTTCCAGGTCCTGGAGTTTGCAGCCGGCATTAACAACCAGAAAAAAAACATTTTCGGCCCAGCGAGTGACAATCAAATCGTCCATCACCCCGCCCTGCTCATTGGTCAGAGTGGCGTAGGTCTGCTGGTTGATAGCCAGAGATTCGAGATCCACTGGCATAAGCTTTTCCAAGGCCTGTGCCGCCCCTTCCCCTTCGACAATAATCTGACCCATATGAGAGACATCGAACAGACCGACATTGTCTCTGCAGTGCAGATGCTCTTGCATAATGCCGCTGCTGTATTGCACGGGCATCAGGTAGCCAGCAAAGGGCACCATTTTGCCGCCGGCAGCAAGGTGATAGTCATAGAAAACGGTTTTCAGTACTTCGGCGTCAGTCGACATAATGCTTCATTCTCTAAACGGTGAAAAAGTAATGTGCTGAGATCAAATTACACTGGCAATAAAGGCTAAAAACGCTACCAGGGATGCATTTTAAGGCTGCGAAGACAATTTGTTAAATTAATAGCTATAATGATGGCATTAATAATCTAAATACCATAGCCAGCTCTAATTTGGAGGCCATAAGATTAAAAATCTCCCCATGGATCTACTTCGCGCCTTTGTCTCAGTGGCGCAACTTGGCAGCTTTACCAAGGCCGGCGAACTGCTGGGCCGCTCCCAGCCGGCAATCAGTTTGCAGATGCAGCGCTTGGAAGAATTGGTCGATGAAAAACTCCTGATGCGCAATGGCAAAAACCTCGAGCTCAGCGAAGCGGGAGAGAATTTATACGGCTATGCCAACCAGATTCTCAGCCTCAATGACCTGGCCGTCAGTCAGCTATCAAAAAGTACCGTTGCGGGTAAAATCCGCCTAGGTATCCCCAGTGAGTTTGCCACCGTATTGATGCCTAAAATTGTCAGCCGTTTTGCTCAGGCCTACCCCAACGTCACTCTGGAGGTGAATTGCGAGCTGAGTAAGAGTCTGCTATCAAAGGTCGGCAAGGTCAGCCACGATCTGATTTTGGCGCTGGAAGATAACCCCTCGAGCAGCAACTCCAATCTGGTTAAGACCGACGAATTAGTCTGGGTAGCCAGTGTCGAAAAACCTATACTCAAGACCGATGTGGTGCCGCTAATTGTTGCAGCTCAGGGCTGTATCTATAGAAGTCGCGCAATTCAAACCTTGGATCAGGGCCATCAGCCCTGGCAGGTGGTTTACACAATTCCAGATTTAACCGGTATTCAACATGCAATTCAGGAGGGGTTGGGCGTCACTGTACTGGCCAAGAGCACTGTGCCGGAAAACTTAAAAATACTGACTCCTTCGACACGCTTTCCCGCGCTTGGGGAAGTGGGTATCAGCTTAATTAGCTCAGCCAGCAATAGAAAAAATGAAGCAGTGCATCTACTGATTGAGTTTTTGCGCACCAGCCTAGCCTAGCCACAGAACGCAGAACGCAGAACAGGCTAGCTAGACTGCTCTAACTAGCCCTCTTCAACTGGGCAGGCAATAATTGAAAACTGCTCGGATTCATCTTTCAGCAGCGCTGCAATGGCGGTTAGCTGATTAGCCTCATCACAGAACTGCACATAACGAAAATACCCTGCATTGTAAGATTCGTTACTGTTGCCATTACCCGGAAAGTAGAGGTTAAACGACAGTGCATCCGCCAGCGTATCCAGGACGCTTGCACCCAGAGCCGGCGCGTCGATCTGATTAAAATCGAGGGCATCAACAGCCGTGGAGCCGAGATCGCAGTTGGTCAATGAAATGCTCGCTTCAAATACTTGCAGCGCATTTTTTAACTGCTCGAATTCATAATCAGCAAAAACGTCATCTTCCTCGAGTCTTCCGGACAGGTCGCAGCGACTAGTCTTAGAGTCAAACCCAACATCTCCCGGGGCCAGTGGGGTCAAAACACCCTCGGCAGAGACCTCAACCAACGAGATCCCCTGAGCAATATCGGAATACTCTACATAGATACCGGGCACAATGGTGCCAAAGTTAAACTCTGCGGCTTGGCTCTGAAACAAAAACACACCGTCGTCGCCTTGATCAAAGCCCGTCAAGGTAATGCTGCTGCCCTCAATTACAGTCCCAGAGATGACCGATGTAGACTGACCTAGCTCATCATCAACACAGTCAACAGAACCAGAAAGCCTATCACCATCAATCTCGAGTAGGCCATTACAGACTGCACTAATGCCACCATTGGGAGCATAACTAATCAGACTAATGCGGCCATTGCGCGACACAACCATCTCTATTTCTTCCCCAGTAGAGGGCCGAGCCATGCGCCAATGACCGGCAATAAAGGCGTTGCTGGTAAAGCTCAGAGATTGAGAAGCAGATATGCCCGCCCCATCTGAAGCGCTGACAACTAAGTCATAAACACCTGCAGTGATCGCGGCGCCTTGAATTAATCCAGTGGTTGAATCCATTGTCAGGCCAGAGCCATCGGCATCCAGCTGATAGGAAACACTGATTCTATCAAGCCCTTCAGCACTAGCTGTCAGAGTCCAACTTATCTCATCAGACCAAACCTCGGCCGGGCCTGACAGACTTACTGTTCCAGAGACCGCTGGACCTTCTGGGGAGTTACCATCGCTGCCACCGCCACCGCCGCAAGACATCAGCAATAGCATAGATAAAGTTACTACAATTCGAGAGATCATAGATAGCCAACAATTATTCAACGACACTATTATATAAAGCTGTTTATAGGCTTTTATGCCTACAACAGCCACCGAGAAATTACTGTAACGGCAATCCTTGCTGTCGTGATAATGGTGATTTTTTACTGATCCAAATCCTGTCTAACTGCGGTTATTTGAACACGCCGTTGTCGCGCAAAAATGCGCCGACATCAAAATCGGTAGCAAATTGTTCGCCTAACCTAGCGGGATCAACGGCGCTATTAAATGCTTCTATTAATGGCTGATGATCCATCAGGTCGATAATATTTTCATCCGCGCCCTGCAGCTGTAGCCTTGGATTACCCAGTGTCGCCACGGTTTTAAACTTAGCGTACCAGACTTCCCAAGAGAGTGTCTGCGGGCTTTTAGTGGCGTTGCTCGAGGACTCAACCGAAGGCTGGGCCTGGGGCTCACCAGAAAGCCTAGCGGCAAGTTTCGCAGAAAACCTAGGCGGCGGCTCATCGGCAAACTTAGACGAAAGCTTAGGAGTCAATTCAGCCGCGGACTCCTCAATGGACTCCTCAATGGACTCCTCAGCAGATACCTCAATGGAGAGCTTTGCCAGTGGTGCTGATTCTGACGCAGCTGCATCTGCGGCCCGCTTCTGTGCACGTTTTTTAAATAGACTCATACTATAGATCCATTAATCACGGAGCAGCGGCTTCCAATAGAGGATACCGAACAGCATAACCAGTAAAAAATTCATCGCGCCTGAGTGACCGCTACCCTGCAACCGCTTGCGCATAACGAAAAATTCAATCAGGTGGACAATGAACATGGCTAGACCGATCAACATAACCCACTGATCCGCAGCACCCGCAAATGGCATACCAATATTGACCATAAAGGCTAACCAAAAACACACCAATACAAGCTTATTTAAGGCGATAAATTTATTCATAGTCCGATTTTCTCGTTGTTATTATTGGATGCAAACCCCAGGCGAGCAGTCTTAACTGAAATCATGAATAGATAATCTCAGACCTAGTCTCACTATGCAAACTCTAAGGCCTGTATCAAGCCGTCTCCAAAGCCCTCCCGAGACACTATTGATAATACTCAGTGGCACTCAAATAGCGGTGCTAGACTAGTGTTTATGACATGGAAAGCATTTATCTATCCCTCGCCAAAGTTGCAGGAGCTCTATCGGCTAGCGCTCTGTATATGTGGCGTAACCATATTACTCGGTGCCTGGCGTGACATTGGCTATCACTCGGGACTTTTAGCTGTGCTACCAACACTATTTATCTATCAGTTTGGCAGCTATCTAACCACTCATTCAGCCCTATCTACCTTGAATCGCCAGCGCTTGTCTCTGGCCATGGAATTCAGCGACGGGCTTATCACCGGCCTATTAATTGCCCTGGCCGCATTTGACCCGGCCATCACACTGGCCTTGGGAGCAGCCTTTTTAGTCACCATAGTCGGCGCCATGAAACCCACTGCTCCGCTAGATCTATTCGGCTTATTTCTCGGCGCCCTGCTCGGCTTCTGGCTGCTGCCTTTTTCCCTTAGCGTATCCACGCCGGTGCAACTATTGGTTATCTGCACCGCCTTTGCCTACTGTCTATTTAACGTCAATATGGCCCGGCAGACACACTTTATGCTTGCCGAACAGCATGAATCGGTACTCAGGCAAAATGACTGGCTAACTCTGCGCACCTTTCATCTGTCCAAGTATCTCTCCCCGGCACTGCGCAAAGCCATACTCACCGGTAAGGATGTCAAAGCTGGCACTCAGGAGAAAACCCTGACGGTGTTTTCTCGGATATGGAGGGCTTTACTAAACTGGCTGAAGAGCTGGATCCAGAGCAGCTTACCTCACTGCTAAATACCTACTTAACCGAGATGTCCGAGATTGCCTTTCGCTTTGGCGGCACTGTGGACAAAGTAATCGGCGACGCCATTATGGTATTTTTTGGCGATCCAGAAAGCCGTGGCGTACGCGCTGATGCGGTGAGCTGTGTATCCATGGCCGTGGCCATGCAGCAGGCATTGCAAGAGTTGCAGTCACGCTGGCGAACTGAGGGTATTGTCAATCCACCAGCTCTGCGCATGGGTATCAATAGCGGCGTCTGCAAAGTAGGTAATTTTGGCACCGAGAACCGCCTCGACTACACCTTGTTGGGTCGCACAGTAAACCTTGCCAGCCGTCTTGAATCCGCCGCGGCAAGCAATGAAATTCTGATATCCAAGGACACCTATGTACTGGTCTCAGATGCGGTTGATTGCACCGATAAGGGGCGGATAAACTTCAAGGGATTTGTTGCTCCAGTCAACGTCTTTAGCGTTACCGACCTGCATAAAAACATTGCCATCAAACAGGCCCTTGAAGATCGAGCCCTGGCTAAAAACGCCCTATCTAAAGCCTTACCTGAAGAAATTTAAACTACAATCTACTTTATAATGCCACCATAACTATCTGATATTAAATAGATTATTACTGCCTAACCTGGCGATGACTTGGTGGGAATGGGTAGCGACTGCTGCGAAATGGATTGATATCCAAACCGCCGCGACGCATATAGCGGGCATAGACATCCAGCTGCGCTGGCTGGCAGCGCTGCATAATATCAGCGTATATTTTCTCCACACATTGCTCATGAAAATCCTGATGCTGACGAAATGACACTAGATATTTCAGCAGTCCTGCGCGGTCGATCTGCGCCCCCTGATAGCTGATATAGACCGACGCCCAATCCGGCTGATCGGTGACTGGGCAGTTGGTTCTCAACAGATGGGAATAGACAGTTTCAGTGACGCTTTCAGTAACCTTTGCGCCCTCTTCCCCGGCCTTGTCTAGGACCAGAAAATCGGGGTTTGGCGTGTAGCAATCAATGGCAATATGCTGCTGATCGAGACACTGACCCTGAGGCTCAGTCACCGGACGAAAGCCGTTGTACTCAGCCAGCTGATAAAAAATAATCTCCACATTCCCCTGAGCCGCCGCCGAAAGATCTGCGGTCATGACCTCTTGCATCGCCTGTTGCGACTCAAACTGGGTCTGATTAAAGGAGTTCAAGTAAAGCTTAAAGGACTTGGACTCCACTATATTGACGCTGGTACAGGGCACCAGAAACTCAACAATGGCAACCTGAGGCATGCCATAAGTATTTAGCCAAGAGACTTCAAAGCCAGTCCACAGGTCAACGCCAATAAAGTCCGGCAAGGGACCGCCAACCGCCTCAAGCTGTTCACGGGCAGTGGCTCGGGGAATCGGATCCAGCAGTGAAGGGTCATAGCTGGTGCTGTAAACCGTATCCTTGCCCAGTTCAGTGTTGGAATAATCCGCCATTAGCTGCGCAACCTCGAACCTTTGTCCAGCAGATTCAGCGCCACAGCAAACAACAGCACGCAGAACAGACTGACCATAGTAAAGGCCCAAACAATATTGATATCACTGATACCAGCAATGCCATAGCGGAAAGAATTGACCATATAGAGTATCGGATTGATCTGCGACACCCCGCCCCAAAACTCTCCGAGCATATCGATGGAGTAAAACACCCCACCCAGATAGATCAGCGGCGTCAGTACAAAGGTCGGGATAATCGAAATATCATCAAAGTTGCGAGCAAATATGGCATTGATAAGTCCCGCCAGAGAAAACATCAGCGAGGTCATCAGCACAATGGCAATGGTTACTGGCAGACTGTGGATGCTAAAGTCGGCGAAATACAGGGACAGCACAGTAACAATTAAGCCCACACCCAGACCGCGACTCATGCCACCCACCACATACCCAGACAGAATAATCCAGCTGGGTACAGGAGAGACCAGCAGCTCTTCAATATTGCGCTGGAACTTGGAACCAAAGAAAGAAGACACCACGTTGGAATAGGAGTTGGTTATCACCGCCATCATAATCAGGCCGGGGGCGACAAACTGGATATAGGGCAGACCCGACATCTCACCAATACGCGATCCAATCAGCGTGCCAAAAATCACAAAGTAGAGCACTATAGTGATCACCGGAGGCAATAGCGTCTGGGGCCAAATACGCAAAAAACGCTGAATCTCGCGGCGCACTATGGTAATAAAGGCAATCCATTTTTGCTGGCTAGTCATGGCTCTCTCCTGTCAGATTTTTCTCAACCATGGTGAAGAATAACTCTTCCAGTCGATTGGTTTTGTTGCGCATACTCAGCACCTGAATGCCCTGCCCGCTCAGCACCTCAAATAGGTGGTTAATCGACTGTGACTTTTCCACTACCACTTCTAGCGTATTGGGTTCAACCAGTGTCAGGGGGTAACCCTCAATCTCTGGGCACTCGATTAAAGATTCCCGGATATCGAGCACAAACAGCTCTTTATTTAGCTGCGCCAGCAACTCGCGAATACTGGTGTTTTGCACAATTTTGCCATGGTCGATAATCGCCACATTGCGGCATAGGCTCTCGGCCTCTTCCAGATAGTGGGTGGTCAATATAATGGTTGTGCCACTGGCATTGATCTCACGGAGAAACTCCCACATAGAGCGTCGCAGCTCGATATCCACACCGGCAGTGGGCTCATCGAGAACCAGTAATTTGGGTTCGTGAATCAGCGCTCGGGCAATCATCAAGCGACGCTTCATGCCGCCGGAAAGGGTTCGTGATGGCACATGACTCTTATCCCAGAGCCCCAGCTGACGCAGATATTTCTCGGCGCGCACTATGGCCACATCCCGGGGAATACCGAAATAACCGGCCTGATGAATCAGGATATCTATAGGCTTTTCAAACTGATTGAAATTAAATTCCTGAGGCACCACACCTACCAGCTGTTTGGCTTGGGAGAAGTCTTTATCTATATCGTGACCGAAGATGCTCACCTTACCGCCGGTCTTCAATACCAATGAGCAGATAATACCAATGGTGGTGGACTTCCCCGCGCCATTGGGCCCGAGCAGAGCGAAGAAATCTCCAGGTTGAACGCTGAGGGAGATATCTTTTAAGGCCTGAAAGCCCCCATCATAGGTCTTGCTCAGCTGTTCAATTGCCAGTGCTGGTTGCATAATTTTTCCTGATTTTCGATTAATGGTGCCGAACAGAATTGCTCTTATTAACGGCTAACTTGAATCACTAGTGTGGATATACGGTTCAGACCCTACATTGTAGCTTCGCCATGGCAATAAGTCCGACTTTGACTATTCTCCAGAGTTATTTTTTCTATCAGGCAAAATTAATTATCTAGTCCAACAACCCTATTGGCCTCATAATGTAGAATTCTGATCCAAACGTTTTAAAGAAACTATGCCGAAAAAATTTATCCGCCGCGTACTCCCCGACTTCGCCGCAGTGCTCAAACATAAATCCATGCGCTGGACTGTGCCGTTAATACGCGACCCGAATATTTTACACCTCAACCGCGAGTCAGTGTCTCTGGCCGTGTTTATCGGCATTCTGGTGGCCTTTCTGCCACTGCCGGGTCAAACCTTCGTCGCCGCCGGCCTGGCCCTCTGGTGGGGTGCCAATCTACCCCTGTCAATTCTCTGCATCTGGATCAGCAACCCGGTCACCATAGCGCCCATATTCTTTTTAACCTATCGCGTCGGCGCCGCTGTGCTAGGCAGCGCGCCACTTGATTTCAGTATCTCACTGACCTGGGAATGGTTCTCCAACATGGGGGCTCAAATTATGCTGCCACTGATGGTTGGCAGTCTGTTATGTGGTTTCGCCGCGGCAGCCGCTGGCTATTTGCTGATTAACTTTCTCTGGCGCTGGAAAGTCATCAGCAACTGGGAAAAGCGCAAATTGGCACGTCAGCAACAGCAAAACAATCGAATCACCGACGACTAGACAAGCCGATTACTCGTAACGCAACTCGTCAGCGGGCACCATGCGGCTGGCGCGCAGCGCCGGATAGAGCGTCGCCAAGAGATTCAATAATACCGCCGCCAAAGAGACCTTCAGCACATCCGACCAGCGCAGATCCACCGGAATATAATCAATCGGATAGACCTCAGTATTTAAAAAGGTCACCCCAAATAGCGACTCCATCCACAGCACCAAATCCGCTACCCAGAGACAGCCAAGCACACCCAGCAGCACACCGATTAAAATACCGAACAACCCAATCAAAACGCCCTGAGTCAAAAATAACTGCAAAATGTCCCTGCGGGTGAGACCCAAAGTCTGGAGAATGGCAATATCTTTGCGTTTATCCATCACCGACATCATCAACATGGAAATCACATTAAATGCCGCGATAGCAATAATCATAAAGATCAGCAGCCCGACCATATTCCGCGACAGCTGAATCGCCTGGTAGAGATTGCCATGAGTCTGAAACCAATCCCTAAAGCCATAGCCAAAGGGCAAGCCTTCGAGCATCCGATAACCCAACTGGCGAGCATTAAATTGATCGTCGATCTGCACCCGAAAACCATTCACTAGGCCGCCAATACCCGCCACTTCAGCCACCACGGGCAAGGCGCCAATAGCCAGTAGCTGATCGATCTCAGTATGCGTGGCGAACACTCCAGCCAAAGTAAAAGCCTCGGCCACTGTGGGCCCTTCCGCCGAGGGCACAATGAGCGTTAAGCGCTGACCCAGCTGAATATTTAAACTCTCTGCAACCACCTCAGACAACAGCAGCTGATTGCCCTGGGGCAGGCTGACCCCAGCTTCATCGAGCACCGCCTGCAACCCGTCAGGCACCGCACTGGCCTCGAGTCCAAGCAATTGAATCGGCCTGCTAGTCTGGCGAAAATGCACCAGCCCGTTGACCTCAGCGTAGGGTGTTACCTCAGTGACCGAAGGCTGACGGGCTAAAAGTGCCGCATCGCTGCGCCAGTCGGCAACCCCCTGCTGATGAATAATCTGTACATGGGGCACCACCGAAAGAATGCGCTCGCGCAATTCTCTATCGAAGCCATTCATGACCGACAGCACAATAATTAGCAGACCCACACCCAACACCAGACCGCTGATCGCCAACAGGGAAATAAACGACACCAGACGATTGCCGCTCCCTCCAGCAGAAAAGTAGCGCAGCCCGATAAATAACGGCAGTGGCTTATACAACCCCGGTCTCCAGTTCCACCAACTGGCCATCGATCAGATTCACCTGACGATCCATACGCGCAGCAATAGCTGGGTCATGGGTGACCACCACAAAAGAGATATTTAAAGTTTGATTGAGGGTTAGCAGCAGATCCAGAATCACCCCAGCAGTGCCAGGATCTAGGTTACCGGTGGGCTCATCCATCAACACAACCGAAGGCGAAGTCACCAATGCCCGGGCAATTGCCACACGCTGACGCTCACCGCCGGAGAGCTCTGCGGGCTTGTGTTTCAAACGATCCCCAAGACCCACTTTGCAGAGCAATTCCTCAGCACGCTGTTGTGCCTCGGCAACCGACGCCCCACCAATCAGACAGGGCAGCGCAACATTTTCCAGGGCACTAAACTCACCCAGCAGATGATGGAACTGATAGACAAAACCCACATGCTGATTGCGCCACTTAGCCCGCTGGGAAACACCCAGCCCCTGCCAATCTGCACCGCAAACCGACACAGTGCCAGCGGTAGGATCATCCAAACCGCCAAGCAAATTCAATAAGGTTGTCTTACCTGAGCCAGAGACACCTACCACCGCGAGCTTCTCACCCGCCTTAACCGCCACATTAGTATCCCGCAGCACCGGCAGTAAGCTATCGCCCTGTTGGTAGTCGCGACCAACGGCTTTGGCTTCTAATACATAGGGACTACTCTCAATGGTCATAGCGTAAGGCCTCCGCAGGCAATACTTTGCCCGCTCGCCAAGCGGGATAGAGTGTAGCGAAAAAACTGATTACCAACGCACCGCCGACAACCGTAGCCACATCACCAAAACGAATTTCAGATGGCAGCGCACTGATTAAATAAATAGAGGGATCAAAAATATAACTGTCACTGAGCGCTTCCACCCCAGCCACAATATCACCGACAAAATAGGCCAGCAGACAACCCAACAGCGTGCCCACCAAAATTCCCCAACTGCCCACCGCCAACCCCTGAATCACAAAGATCTTCATCACCGTTCCCGACGTTGCCCCCAGGGTGCGAATCACCGCAATATCCTTGCGCTTATCCGACACCATCAACACCAGACTGGCCACAATATTAAACGCCGCAACCGCAATAATCACCGACAGCAGCAGACTCACAATCACCTTCTCCATGCGCATCGCCTGAAACAGCGTGCCCATATTGTCACTCCAAGTGCGCCACTGAAGGTCATCATTCTTTAAAGTACCGCTCAGAAATGTCTTATTAGCTTGGGCGCTGAGCCAATTATCCGCCACAAAGGCATCCGACAGCTCCAACTGCACACCCTGAAAACGATCCCCCAAGCGCAACAGCTTCTGGCCATCGCGATAGTGAATAAACACCACCGAAGCATCCACTTGCGCACCCACCTGAAAAATCCCAGTCACCGTCACCCGCTTGATCCGCGGAAACACCCCAGCAGGCGTCACAGTCACCGAAGGCAACGTCAGCTGCAATCGATCGCCAACAAAAAGGTCTAACTTGCGCGCCACCTGACTGCCGATCACCACGCCAAACTCACCAGCCTGTAACTGACCCACATAGCCACTGATCATATTTTCCGCCAGCTTCTCCCCAGTGCGGGATTCCGGATCTATGCCCTGCAGCATCAAACCCGCTTGATTACCCTTGCTAGAGCCCATGACAAAGCTCTGCAACATAGGCACCACCGAGAGCACCTGCACCGGAGCATCCTCAGCACCAGCCGTTAACTCAGCCTCAAGCTGATTAATCTGCGCCCTATCCAACCCCTGAGGACTGGTGACAGTCACATGAGGCACCACCCTCAACAGGCGCATCTTGATCTCGCGATCAAAGCCATTCATCACCGACAGCACCACAATCAGCGCCATCACCCCAATCGCCATAGCCGCCAGAGAAAACAGCGAAATAAACGACACAAAGCTATCGCGTCGCTTGCTGCGCATATAGCGCAGACCAATAAATAGAGGGAGGTTAGATAACATGCAGGGATTAAACCCGAAAGCCGCAGGACACACAAGATTGCCAGGCCGGATGGGCTGAGATAGCTCAGCGACACGGACTATTTAAAAGCTAGACACCAGCAACCAGTGAAAAGGCCAGAGAAAGCATAATAATCCCAACAACAAACTCAAAGACCTCCCACGCTTTAGGATTTTCAAACACCGGCGCCAAAACCCGCGCGCCATAGCCAAGACTAAAGAAAAACACAAAAGACGCGATCACCGCACCCAACGCAAACTGAAACTGCTGGGGATGATACTGAGTTGAAACCGAGCCCAACAGGATCACCGTATCCAAATAAACATGGGGATTTAACCAGGTAAATGCCAAACAGATAGCGACGGTTTTAAACAGCGAACCCTCAGTCTCCACCTCGGCTTCCAGGGCATGGGACTCGGTAAAGGCCGATTTAAAACTCAGCAGAGCATAAATGCTCAAAAAGACCGCGCCGCCGTATCGGGCGACTATCTCTATGGTAGGAAACTGCTTAACCACAGTGCCAAAGCCAGCTACGCCAAGGGAAATAAGGATTGCATCGGACAGAGCGCAGACCAAACAGACAATAAAAACATAGCGCTTTTTAAGCCCCTGTTTGAGCACAAAGGCATTTTGCGAGCCAATGGCCAGAATAAGGGAAAGTCCGAGGGAAAATCCTGCGAGGTAGGTCGACACTTTTTTACTGCCTTATTTTTGGGCTGGGCTGAGCTTATAAGCCGCAGATTTATTATTAGGCAAGGATTAAACCTGAAAGCTGTGGGGGGCACAAGATTGAGTGATTGCGGTAGGGGAATCGTTACTTGTCGAGCAGCTACGCAGCCAATTTTTGAACATTCTTACTAGAATAGTCGAACCAACCAGACGGCTCTCTGCCTTTATTGAGCAGTAATATTGCCGGTTAAACCTGTAGCAAGCTCAGTTTGCGCATCATATTTAGCCTTCTCCTTAAAGACTGCATTTTTCTTTAATAACGAGGCCTTTAAGCCCTATATAACCGCATTTTCTAGGCGCTTACATTTACATTTCAATGAGTTACGCAGGTCCGACCCCGTTCATTGGAGGAGCAAAAAACTGTCCGGTTGACATGCTTGTTAGGCTAAAACTCACTTTCAGATAAGCCATAAGTTTGCATGTTTCCATTTCTTACTTTATATAGAGTCATTGTCATATCGCTATATTGCGTACCATTGTAGGTAGAAATTTCTTCTAATGTGAAAGACTCCGATCTAGCCAAGCCACCAGTGGTAAGATCCCGATAACGAATATCGTAAAGACCAGCATTGACATTATTAATCTTGAATTTTCCAAATTTTGGTATGTAAAAAACCCTCACCGGATGAGATTCGCTACTCTTTATAGATACGAGCTTTACAAACACTTCTGAATCATTTTGGGTGTTGTCAACGGTGACTGACGAAAGCCCATTTGTATTTAATTTTGGGTAATTGGCAACATAAGAGGCATAAGTAGGCCATGCAGAACCATTTGGAGCAGTTAAGGGTTTAACATAATTTGGCTGCCCTTTTGGCTTACTATTGACCTTTCCCCATTATTAGTCCCACTTTGATGATGAGATTTAGCAACTATAAGCCGCTTGTTGAGCAAACTCAACCGGCGATAAATAGTTCAGTGAGCTGTGTGGGCGTTCGTGGTTATAGTGGTGACGCCATTGATCAATTATGTCTCGGGCTGCGTCCAGCGATCTGAACCAGTGTGCATTCAGGCACTCTTTACGGAACTTGCCATTGAGGCTTTCAACGAATGCATTTTGCGTCGGCTTGCCTGGTTGGATAAAGCCGAGCTTCACACCAGTTTCTTGCGACCAAAAGAACATCGCCTTACTGGTGAATTCGGTTCCGTTGTCGCAGATAATCGTCTTAGGTCGCTGCCGCTCTAGGATCAGATCGTCTAAAAACCGCGCTACTTGACGGCCAGAGATAGATATTGAGACCAACTGTCCAACCATCTCCCGATTGTAGTCGTCGACTACATTTAACACCCTAAAGCGCCTTCCGTTAGAGAGTTGATCAGCCACAAAGTCCATAGACCAGCGCTGATTGACCTGATTAGGCACCTCCATTGGCATCCGAGGTCTTTGTAGCTTCTTCCTAGCCTTGGTGCGCACTTGAAGCCCCTCTTCACGATAGAGGCGGTAGGTCCGCTTCCTGTTCACGACCAGCTTGTCCTTCTTCAGCAGAGCATGCAGGAACAGATAACCGTATGACGAGTGTCTTGCAGCCAACTTCTTCAAACGTGCGCGAAGCATGGCATCGTTTCGCAGGCGGGCACGATAAGCATAGGTGCTGCGACTGATACCTGCTAGGCGACAAGCCGCTCGCTGACTGAGTGAACTGTTCTCAATCATCTGTTTAGCCGCCTGCTTGCGCGCAGCCGGCTTCACCACTTTTTTGAGAGAACATCCT
>ERZ887851.1709-NODE-1709-length-18434-cov-5.843082_pt1 | contig 18434 bp, 14 predicted proteins | sample MGYA00521100_ERZ887851 | MGnify/ENA primary metagenome ERZ887851 (study PRJEB32303, sample SAMEA104408602) | aquatic metagenome | biome: Brackish water; feature: Pelagic; material: water | place: Baltic Sea | collected 2014-06-06T16:11:00 | depth 11,444 m ...
CTTCACCCCTGGCCATGCTTGTTTCAAAGCTGAGGCAAAGCCAGCACACAGACCGCCGCCTCCGATGGGCAAAATCATTGCATCAAGTTGCGGCACCTGCTGACTGAATTCGAGCCCGGCTGTGGCAGTACCCTGCACGGTGAGCGGCCCCTCGAACGGATGGACAAAGGTGCGGCCCTCCTCTTCCTCAGCCTGCTCTGCCCGCTCGAACATCTCCGTCTGTGTATCGCACAATATTATCTCCGGACCATAGCTACGCGCCCGCGCAATTCTCAAAGGCTTGGCCACTTTGGGCATAAAGATACGTGCATGAGTGCCTACCTGGTGAGCACAATAAGCTGCGGCTATAGCGTGATTTCCTGCGCTGACTGCAGTAATACCGCGCTGCAACTGCTCATCAGAGAGATGCTGCATGACGTTCATCGCGCCCCGAGCCTTAAACGTGCCCGTGCGCTGAAACAGCTCCAGTTTTACGTATATCTCAGAGTTCGAACCAATTATGCGATGCAGCTCATCTCCTTGCCAACGCAAAGCAGGTGTTGTGATGACGTTGTCCCCCAGTCTATCTCGGGTCGCTGCTATCGCTTCAAGGCTCAGTTCGCTTCTGTTTTCAGACATGCAAAACCTCCTGTCTCTTTAAGAATTTAAGGCTGCGATTGCCTGTCTGGTGACTTGTATGGAACGGCTCCAGAATGCGCAGCGCCACTCCCAGTCTGCTGGATGGTGATACTCCAGCAACTGAGCCCTGATAGCTTGCATTACTTTTGACGACACTTCCTCGGGCTGCTGCATAAGCAAGTGTTCCTGCACCAATAGCGCAAGTGTCTGGTCAGGTGGATACGTGCCAAACTCCAGAGTGACCGCCGATATTTCAGCCCCCGGAAAACTCTCTCGGTATGCCTCAATCGTATGTCCGGTAACGATACGATACCCTTCTTCGCCAGGTTGCTTGTCCGCAGATGGGTTGAACACACAGGGACCGAAGTGGCGCCTGACGCGCTCTAGCTCTTCACCCTGATGCATGGTGATCAATTGTCCATAGGCCCAGGGCCCCAGACCAGTATGAAACTCGATAATACAGGTGCGCTCTACGCCAATGCTGTATTTGGCGAGTATGGCCCGTAGCGTGAGATTGGACCATTCAGGCTTGCTGCCGCCATAGCCGAAACCCCGTTCATATTCGTACTGCCCCGCCATAAACAGATCAACGACATACTCGAGGCCAGACTCAGTCACCATTTGACCCAGGTAAGGGCCAGCAAATTGGCCCCTGTCACCTAATTTCTCGCCTAGTCTCAGCTCGTCATGAATGGCTGAGTAGCTCTGATTGACGGGTAAAGGCTGGGAAAAATCGAGAAAATTGCGACAGAGGTCGACATTGCTTTCCGTATAACGACGCAGGTTGGCAGCGCCCCAGGGATTGATCAGGTGGATCATCAATACCGCCGTGTCACTGGGTAACGTCCTGTAGCCCTCCTGGGCAATCCAACCAACCTGAGACGCGGAGCCTGAAAACCCCTCGACACCATGTACGCCCGAAACCATCACGAGCAACCGGGTGGCATCAGATGGGCCGAACAAAGCCACGTCAGTCGCCAACTCACTGCCATCAGGACTTACCAGGGTATGAATGTGGCTCTCCACCGCCACCCCGGCCTGCTCACATATCGAGAGAAAGTTCAATCTCGCCTGGCGGTATTCGTCAGCCTGCCACTCGGGATCCGGTTGATCTTTGTACATGGAGTTCGCATCCTCGCCATTATCAGTCAACCTGAAGTTTAGAATGGCCCAGCAACTGGCTTCAACTCGCCGGCAGCAAGTAATTGAGATTGCATTACAGAATCAGCCATTCCCATAAGTGATAACGGATGAATGCGCTACTTTTCCCTATATAGTTGATAAGTTGCATATTACGGAGCTATCCAGTTGAAATTCGGAAGCGATAACGAAGCGCCAGTCAGGCCTGAGATCATGGCTGCGATCGAGGCCGCCAATACGGATGCCGTACCTTCTTACGGTGAGGATTCAATTACAGAATCCCTAAAACCCGCCTACTCCCAACTATTCGAGACTGAACTAAATATCGAGCCGATAGCAACGGGTACTGCGGCGAATGCCATCGCTCTCTCCCAGATAATACCTCGCTATGGCGCCATAGTCTGCCATGCCCGGGCTCACATTCTACTGCACGAGTGCGGCGCCCCTGAGTTCTTCAGTGGCGGCAAACTAATCCCTGTTGCCGGTGAAGACGGCAAGATGAAACCTGAGTTACTGCAACGGGCTTTGCATCACGCTACGGAGACACGCTATCACAGCAATCATATAGCTGCGGTGAGCCTAACCCAGGCCACTGAGTACGGGACAGTCTATACAGGACAAGAGATCCGGCAAATCGCTGATATCACCCACGAGTCAGGTGCAATGCTGCACATGGATGGTGCCAGATTTGCCAATGCGCTGGTGTTTAGCGGTTGTACACCGGCGGAGATGACCTGGAAGGCGGGGGTGGATATCCTGACCCTGGGTAGTTCCAAAAACGGGACGCTCAACGCAGAGGCGATCATCACATTCAATCCAGATCTCAATCTCGGCCTGAAGCATCGCCTGAAACAGTCCGGCCACCTAGCCAGCAAGTCGCGCTACCTCAGCGCGCAATTGTTGGCGTATGTAGAAAAAAATCGCTGGCTGGATTGGGCCCAGGAGGCTAACCAAATGGCCAGAATGATGTATGACGGTCTCAAATCTTGCCCTGACATCCAGGTCGCACTCCCGGTTGAGGCCAATTTTCTGGTAGTACGAATATCTCAGGCCAGAGCAGAACAGCTGCTTAGCGCGGGCGTCCGATTTTACCCTTGGCATGAGCGTGCAGGACACTATCGTCTGGTCCTGTCCAATCAGAATACCGCTGAGGATGTAGATGCATTCCTAGCAGTGCTAAAGACCTTGTCCGCAAACCAATAGCCGTGGTCTATTGGTCTATAACACGACGTTCATGCGAGATTGAACTGTCTAGCTGGTTGAAGGTAGTCAGCAAATGTCCGAGAACTGCGTTAATCTCCGATTTCCCGGGGCCGAGACTATTCAATCACGCTATGACTATTTCTCCGTCCTTGTGATCCTGATCGCCCAACAATGGCTAGATCCGGTAGGGATGATCTTGATTGAACCAATGCTCCCAGATCAGCTCTTGTTCATCGATGCAAAAGAAGGTCTGTCCGCGTATAACCACGGAGGGGTCTTTTGCGTAGACCTTATCAAGGGTGCCGTTGAGGATTATGAATGATAGCGAGGCTCTGATCTGCACAGATGTCTGCAAAAAAAGCCGGCCTACTCACAAAGCGTAGGCCGGCTGCATAGATAACTAACTGCTAGAACCGATAGGTACCGGTAATACCCATAATCCGGGGCGCTCCGACATGCGACCATGTAGTACTGTGAGGGAAGAAAAGAGCGCCATCAAAAGGAATCTGGAACTGGCTATTTACCACCCGCTCATCGGTGCAGTTACGACACCAGGCGGCTACTTCCCAACTATCGTCCGTGGTGCGAACACCAGCCCTCAAGCTATAGAGCTCGTATCCATCTTGCTTCCTGTCCAGTGCAGGATCGGGATCAGCAAGGTAACTGCTACGTGCAAACATGTTCCCCGATACAAAGCCATTCAAGCTGTCGGTTATTGGCGCGTCAAAAACGAATCCCACACTACCCGTCCAATCAGAAACAAAAGGAAGGTTCTCTCCGCCTACCGGAATCGGTGTAGTCAAGCCGCCCACGTCATCCGCATAAGTAGCATCCACCCACTGAACAGAGGCGTTGAAAGTGAGGTAGTCATTGGCACTGTAGTCACCATCTACCTCGATACCGTATGATTCCGCACCTTCGACATTGGTCACCGCAAAACTGCCATCCGGGTTAAGTACCTGTACCTGTAAGTCGTCAAATTCAGTGTACCAAACAGCCGCATTCAGGCGCATGCTGCCCCCGAGGAGGGTAGACTTTACGCCGGCCTCAAAACTCTCCGCGGTTTCTTTATCGAACGTCGGATCCACGGAGGGAAATGGACCTATAGGCCCAGCGGGAGTGAACCCCAAGAGCGCCCCTGCCGCATCCCGCGTCATACTTATACCACCTGATTTGAAGCCGGTACTGTAGCTGACATAGGTCATGACATCATCACTAAGGTCGTACTGCAGGCTGAGAGTGCCTGTGGTGGCACTGTCGTCTACATCTGCATCATAGTCATAAACGACTGGCAGAGGGAACACGGCAGGAATCATGAATGGTGGGAACGGCACTTCCACCAGAGGATGCTCGTTACGCAGTGAACCGTCTTTTTCGTCACTGGTATAACGCAGACCAGCTGTCAGTGATAGTCGGTCGGTAAGCGCTAAGATACCGTGGGCGAATACCGCCATGGTCTCTCCGCTCTGTTCAAAGTTGGCGCCGTAAGCCTTTGCGTTACTAGTAATTACACCCTGCTGACCCCAGATAAAGTCATTGATGAGTTCTATATCTTCTTCGGCATAATAGGCGCCAACGGTCCAGTCCAGCCCCTGTAAGAAATTCTCTGCGGTACCCGCTAGGCGTAACTCCTGCGAAAACAAGGACACCTCGGGCAAACTCTGCACAGAACGCAGGACATCGACCCCCGTAAAGTCATTGTCTTTAATGCCTTCGTCCTCGTAGTCGCGCCAGGCGGTTATGGAGGTCAGCGTGACACCCCCGAAGCTCCAGTTGATATCCAGAGACGCGCCTACGTCTTCCGCCTCCAAGCTTGGGTCAATATTCAAGGCCACATCCATGTCATCGATATCGGCGGGGTCGATAATCGTGGAACCGATAGATTCGGCTAACGGCCGGTTAACCGCTCCGGTACGCGGATCGTTCTCATAACGAAGAGGCGTGCAACAGGCCTCATCCAGTTCCGCGTAATCGGCACTAAGCTTTATGCTCAGGTCCTGCGTTGGTTCAAACAGAAACTGACCGCGAATGTTCCAGCGATCCCTATCGTGTATTTCATTGCCATTGGCTTTGTTATCTACCTGGCCGTCGCCGCTGGCTATAGAGCCAGTAATTCGCGCAGCAGCCTTGCCCTGCATCAGAGGGAAGTTGATCACACCGTTGGCTCTGACCGTGTTGTATTCCTCATAGCTCAATTCTACGTGGCCGCTAGTTTCATCGAGAACCGGCGGATTGGTGTAGAAGCTGACTACACCACCAGTGGAGTTCTTCCCAAACAGCGTCCCTTGAGGCCCTTTCAACACCTCCACACGTGCCATATCTACCAGATCTGAACCCGATACTAGTCCTGACCGGCTGCGGTAAACGCCATCGATAAATGTGGCCACGGTCGGTTCAAAGCCCATATTGAATACTGAGGTACCCAGGCCGCGTATTGCGAAGGAAGTGCCTTGAGAGGGGGGATCAACCGCTCGGACCTCCAGTGCAGGCACTACCGCCCGCAAGTCGAAAATGTCCGTGACAAGATTCTCTCTCATGGCGTCACCCGACACTGCGGAGATAGAGATAGGAATATCTTGCACAGACTGGACCCGCTTCTGCGCTGTAACCATTACTTCCTCAAGTTGAGCTGAGAAAGCGGGAGTCATCGCAGACCCTACCAGACTGGCGGCCATTACGGCCTGTGACACGCGGCTAATTTTCATAGTTTCTCCGGCTGAATTTTCGCTCTGTTGGTTATGCTTAACAATTTTAGATATGCACCAAATTTAGACCAGATCAACGAGTAAATATTATTCAAAACTGACCTAGTTCTTATTCGATTACATTGTCTATAACCAGTGCAAGCGCTACATCACTACTGATTGCTATTGCCCGTGTCCAGAATGATTTTCCAGCGCCCATCAGGCTGGCGCTCCCATAAAAGCATGAACTTACCCTGCTCACGACCAAAAGGGGCACTGCCATCCTCTCTCGACACGAAATGCGTTATGTACTCACCAGCTGTATAGGCCCAATCCGCTGATACGCGAATATCGGTCACCTCGACACTGTATTCTTTCAATTCAAAGAACTTGTGAACGGTGCGACCAAAGGTCTCTATAGCTCCACGCCCGCGATCTATCGGTCGACGATTGTGCATGGCAACCGCCTCCTGATCGAAGGCGTCTATCCACTTGTCGATGTCTCCGGTTTTGAAAGGCTCGACATAGGCAGACGCGACCAACTGCCGAAAGTCTGTTTCTTCAGCTCCATCGGATGCACTCACTACAACAGGAAAAGTTAAAACAAACAAAAAGCAAAGTCGCAACATTGAGTGGCCTTTAAAGCATTTTGGAGTCGGTACGGCGAGACAGCCAGCGCCTGACAATCAGGTGACGGCGCTCGTCAATTGGATAGTTAAAGAGCAGTACTGCCCCGGGCAAGGCCAGCACGAGTGGAAGTATCAGGCAACTAAAGTTCAAGCCCCAAAGACCCGCGGGACTATTGCTGATCATTGGATCAAAGCCCATAACACCTGCAAGTGGAAGAGCGAGTCCAACCCCGGCAGCCATCGCCATTTTCTGCATGAAATAGTAGACGGACATGTAAATTGCGGGGTCATCCGCTCCTCCGCTGATCATCCCGAACTCTACTGCATCCGCGACCAGGGCATGCGGCATTACCCAGATAAAGGAGGTCACCGCTCCCATCGCGATGAAGATCATTAGCGCCCCCTGGAAGTCTCCCGGGGACACCAACAAAAAGAGTGGTGCCAGACCCATGAACGCGAGTGATCCAAACACCAGTGCCCGGTGCTTCCCAATGCGATTGCCAAGTTTTACCGCCAGAGGAAGCATCACAATGCTGGCAATATACTGTGAGAAGACAAACCAAAGAAAAGAGGAAGTTGGCAGCTGCAGGGTATGCTGAACCATGAACAGCACCAGTGCATTGAATACGCCTCCTGCCAGCCAGAACGCAAACACACCCCCAGCAAGCCGCATGAAAGGCTTATTGCCCTTCACTCCCGACAAGGCGTCTCTGAGCGTCACCCTGCCTGTATCTATGTAGGACCCTTGCGGTGTGCGCCATAACGCCCAGGCCACTGTAATTGGCAAGAGGATACTGATCGCCACTACAAAAACCAGTAGTATTTCCCTAAGGCTTGGATCTCGACCTGCAAGGAAGAACAGCGGCAATGCCGTCGCGAGAACGGTGCCGAGCATCCCCCCCGCCTCTCGAAAACCAACAACCTTGGTACGAATGGCGTAATCCCTGGATAACTCTGGCCCCCAGGACATATAAGGAATATCAACTGCCGTCATGGCCACATAAAAGAGAAAGGCGGAAATTGCCAAATAGCCAAGCCCAACGTTTTCCGGTGGCTGACAAAATAACCAAAGGGTAGCCACCAACAACGGTGTCCCTATTGCCATCCAGGGTTTACGTCTCCCCCAGCGGGTACGCGTTCTGTCCGAAAGATTACCCATCACCGGGTCAATGACGGCATCCCAGCCACGGGCAAGGAAGAAAACCATGCCGATAGCCGCTATTTCCAGCCCCATCTCGGCCGCATAAAAAGGAGGGACGTAAACGACCAGTTGCATAAGGAGAATGCGCAGTGGTATTGCAGGTCCCGAGTACGCTATCAGGCTACCGTTACTGGTCGGGTTTCCGAGCAATGTATCACCTTTTTCGCTATGCTTTACGTGTCACCAGACTATTGTGGAACCTGTCGCGGTACTTATGCGAGCTGTACTGATTATTATGCAATTCCCTGCTCTTAATCGCATAATCAATAGCAGTCTGCCGCATAAGCACCGGGTTTCGGTCCACTCAATAATGGACCGGCATACAACAAAATTGAGATAGTTACATGTCAGGAAACTCTCAGAAAGAAGCCGCCGCACACGTCTGGACCCGACGAGGTTTCGTAGGTGCGCTCGGGCTGCTTATTGCCAGTCGCAGCAATGCCATGAAGGGAATCAAGCCTGCCGCTGACAGCGACTGGCGAAACGATTTTCCCGGCCGCAGCGTACTCAAGGCAGAGCCGGATTATGAAGCGTGGCGCCAGGCGATGCCCTGGCAGATGCACACGGTAGAGCGCTTCCCGGATATGATCGTAAGGCCCAATACAGCCGCAGCTATACCGGGCATCATTACCCGGGCGCGCCACCAGGGGCAACGTGTGGCAATCAAATCTGGCGGTCACAATGTCAGCGAGGCCTTCCTGCGTAACGGAGGCACCTTGCTCGATCTTGGTGAGCTGCAGGCGGTTAATGTTGACCCAGAAACCAGCACGGTCTGGGTGGAGCCCGCTCTATGGAGTCACGGCCTCGTTCGTGCCCTCGAACCGCACAATTTAGCCTTCCCGGTCGCGCACTGCGCCACTGTTCCCATGGGAGGATATTTACTAGGAGGGGGTCTGGGATATAACCATGATAACTGGGGAACACTGGCCTGCGATTCCATCCTTGCCGCTGAAGTAGTCCTGGCTAGTGGCGAAAAAGTAATTGCCTCACCTGATTCACACCCTGAACTTTACTGGGCAGTAAGAGGAGCTGGCACTGGTTTTTTTGGAGTTGTTACACGCTACAAGTTACAACTCTACAAAAACCCTGGCACGACGCAAGAAAGCAGCTATATCTTTCCATTGAGCATGCTAGATGAGGCGACAAGTATGCTACAGGATTGGGCGGCATCAAGTCCGCTGGATACCGAGCTGATGATGTTGCTGGCACACAATCCCATGGCCACTGCAGAAACAGACCCCCTGGACTCTAAAATGTGCATTGTAAGGGCCGTAACCTACGCAGCAACCGCCAAGGATGCAGGCCGAGAGCTAAAAAAGCTGGGCAACCACCCATCAACAGAGAAAGCGTTGATGAAGAATGAGCGCGTTAGTACCAGCCTCTCGCAGATGCAGGTAGAAAGCGTGAATGCCAATATGGGACTGGGCTTTGGCCACTACGCAGTTGACACTGTATGGACCAACCGCCTGCCAGATGTCATGAGGGCTATAAAACAGCACTTCGTGAATGCGAATTCAGCCAAAACACACTTTGTAGTATCGCCAAAGATGAACAGGAAACTAGACGGCGGCGCGTTCTCAGTAATAGGGGATACCTTCGTAGGTGCCTACGCCATGTGGGACGAGGCCAGCGACACACCGGCAAGCTTCAATTGGCTGGACGGCACCAGCCGCCTGATGCGACCCCTGGCAGTAGGTCAGTACATCAATGAGGTAGACGCCTTTCGCGATACTACTGCGCCTAAGCGATGCTTCAGTCCTGAGACCTGGAAGCAGCTTGCACAGCTGCGTAAGCACTACGACCCTACCGGCCAGTTTTTCAGCTGGCCGTGATTCTCCCGACTCACCCCATACAGAACTCTATGGATTGTTGGCGCATATAACTGCGCAGACCATTGGGCCCCCCCTCGACACCATAGCCAGACTGACCGCAAGGTTCGGCAGAGTGACAGAACCCTGCCCCCTCGACCTCCGCAAGCGATGCGACAATACGCACCTTGCCCGCCTGGAGATGACCTGCCATGCGATTAGCCCTCACCAAGTCTCTGGTCCAGATAGTGGCAGCGAGACCATAATCGGTGCTGTTTGCAAGGGTCATGGCTTCATCCTCATCGGCAAAAGGCATGACACACAAAACCGGACCGAATATCTCCTCTTTCGCTATACGTGCAGAAGAAGGGACATCGGCGAATATGGTCGGACCGACAAAGCTTCCCCCTTCACAGCCCGCCGGGTTCCGTCCGTCCAATAGCAGGCGTGCTCCGTCTTCAACACCTGACTGAATATAGTCTTCTACCTGACTACATTGTCGCGCACTTGCAAGGGGACCGAACATAGTGGTGGGCAAGGCGGGATCTCCGGGCACCATAGTCGCAGCTGCTGCGACCAGCGCCTCCAAAAACGGTTCATAGATACCCTGCTGCACTAGTATCCGGCTTCTGGCCACACAAACCTGCCCCTGGTTCCAGAGTGCCCCGCGGGCCACTTGGGACGCCACACCTGGCAACCCCAAGGACGCCATATCTTCAAAAAGGATTTCGGGAGATTTCCCTCCACACTCTAGCAACACCGGCTTAATCGTTGAATCACTGACAGAACGAAGCACCGCTTTGCCGGTGGCGGTAGAACCGGTAAAAGTGAGCATATCAACCCCTGGGTGACGAACCAATGCGTCTCCGGTAGCGCCGCCGCCTGGTATGACATTTATCACGCCGTCGGGAATACCGACATCGCGCGCTAATTGCGCCAGCAATAGTGTCGACCTGGGCGACAATTCAGACGGCTTAATTACAACGGTATTGCCTGCCGCAAGTGCGGGGCCAAGCTTGAAGCAAGCGTTAATGAGCGGAAAGTTCCAAGGCGTTATAGCCCCTACCACGCCGCGTGGCCGCCAGACCTGCAGCTCCATAGCCCCGGCGCCAGTTGGCGCAACGTTCCCGGCAAAAACCTTGTCAATCGACTCCGCGTAATAACGCAGGAATCCGGCGGCAGGAAAGGCCTCTCCAGCCGCTGCCGTCACGGGCTTGCCGATGTCCAGGCTATCGCACAGGGTCAACTTCTCGCCATTTGCAATTACCGCGTCTGCCAGCGCCAGAAGCAACTGTTTCCGTGTACCCGGTCCGATATCACGCCAGACTCCTTCCCACGCAGTCCTCGCCGCAACAACTGCCGCATCTACTTCATCGGGACCGCAGTCAACAAACGTGAAGCCCTCGCTACCATCTGCCGGGTAGATCGTCGTGCGGACCTTAGAACCTGGACAATCCCTGGCTTCGCCTCCAATAAATGGATTGCCGCTTACCTGCAACTGGTTCGCTGCGCTGTGTCTGTCTGGCTTGCTATCGTTCGTCATTTTTCAGTACTCGTCTTCAAGGATCATTGCGGCAGCTTTTTCACCGACCATGATGCAACTGGCATTTATGTTGCCTGCTGGCACCGTCGGAAAAATCGAGGCGTCTGCGACCCACAGGCCACTCAAACCTCTCACCTTTAAGCGATGGTCTACTACTGCCATTTCGTCCACTCCCATCTTGCAGGTGCCACAGGGATGGTACATCAGTCCGGACGACTCCCGGATGTGTTGGTCAAGCTGCTCGTCGCTCTCCAACTCTGCTCCTGGCAGGCGCTCATTTACTACATACTCGGCCATGGCCGGAGAGGAGAATATTCTTCTGGTCAAGCGCATGGCTTCGCGCAACTGCGCAACATCGTCAGGATTGGCAAGCAGCGAATAATCGATGATCGGCTTGTCCTCAAACTTGGATGAGCGAAGGCGAATTTCGCCCTGGGTCTGGATACGGCAGAGGCCGATGCCAACACCCACAGCCGGTTTGCGATAAGGTTTGGGCCCTGCATCTGTGAGGTCATAGGACAAAGGCGCAAAGATAATCTGTGCATTGGGTGCCTCAAGCCCTTCTCGCGTATGCGCAAGAGCCTGCGCGTGCCCTATGCAAGTTGCCAGCGCGCCTCTCCCACGGAAAACATAGTCCAATCCATGCATAAGTGAGCGCAGCGGGCTGTTTAGATCACTGGTAAGAGTACTGGCGTTTCGCACATGAAAGCTCATGCGCACCACAGGGTGTTCCTGCAAGTTTTGCCCAACTCCTGGCAAATCAAGCTGCGACTCGATGCCGTGGTCTGCGAGTTTACCGACCTCACCAATACCGGACAGCATCATCAACTTTGGGGAGGCAATTGCGCCTGCACTAAGCACCACACCGCGCTGAGCAGTGGCGCTTTCAGACTTGTCGTTAAGTCGATAATCAACACCGGTGACACAGCCATCTTTTATGACCAAACGTGTGACCTCAGCCCCCAACTGCACCTTGAGGTTAGACCGTGCCATAGCCGACGCGAGGAACGCGCGCGCCGTGCTGTTTCGCCAGCCACGCTTCTGTGAAGCCTGGCAGAACCCAACACCTTCCTGGCATTCGCCGTTGAGATCATTATTGTAAGGAATACCGGCCTGCTCTGCCGCCTTGATGAAGGCATCATTTAGAGGGTTGCTAATACGCACCTTGTTAACCGATTGTGGACCATCGAAGCCCCTACTCTCTGCACTACCCACATCACTGGTTTCCGCACTGCGAAAGTAGGGCAACACATCAGCATAAGACCAACCACTATTGCCCAAGCCGGCCCAGTGATCATAATCACTGCGATGGCCCCGCACGTACATCATCCCGTTTATCGCGCTACCGCCGCCGATCACCTTCCCGGCGGGCCAGATATCAACACGGTCGCCGCGCGATGGATCGGGTTCAGACATGTAAAGCCAGTTCATGTCAGGACGCGAAAAAGCGTACATCTGACCAGCGGGCACGCGAGTGTAGAGATGTCTATCATTCCGCCCCGCATCCAGCAGCAGCACTCGCCTTGCAGGGTTCGCAGACAGGCGATTCGCCAGCACACAACCGGCAGAGCCACCACCCACTACGATATAATCCCAACTATTCTCTGGCACTGTCGCTACTCCATTTCTACAAATACTACTGCGAATACTGCAATGTACGGGCTGGGATCTACAGTGCTTATGCAAAGAACCACAGGATTCTATGCGAGATCAATATCTGACAAACTTTTTTCCGACGAAGAATTCCGGTATAACTCAGCTTTAACAATAAACTGAGCTACTAATGAAGTTTGGTTTCAAAGGCGATTCGACGAAAGACAACTGGCACATCGATCCTGGTGCTTTGGAGAACTATTACTCCCTGAGTGGTCTCCAGCCGCTTTCTGGGGAGGGAGCTGTTCGATTGCAGCCGACCTTTGGAGATGCTGAGGGTTTTCGTGAAATCATCCTACTAGAGGATGGATTTCAGGTGGTAATCGGGGATATTACGTGCCACAAGGAAGCGTATCTTTCCATGAAGTCGGACGATTCCCTCAAATTTCACTATCGCCTTGAAGGTTTCAGTGGCATCGAGTTGGTCGAACAACAGGAGGATGAAACTCGAGTCAGCGACTACAGCATGGGCGTTTTGCTTCACCCTGAGGGCCTGGAAAAGCATGAACACTATCTCGCAGGCCAGCACGAAAGATCTGTGACCCTGATCTGCGAATCGAGTTTTCTTGCGGATCTGTTTACGGGCATTGCCGAAAAGCTACCGGAAGCGATGGCGGACTATCTCACCCAAGGAAAGGCAAAAGCCTACAGAAACAGCCTACCGATGAGCACAGACATGGTCACAGCAGCTGCGACCATTCTGAGCACTACACTTAAAGGAACTTTGCGTCGCTATTACATCGAGGGGCGAGCCCTTGAGCTACTCACACTAAGCCTGCAGGCGTGTATAGAAAATCAGGCAAACTCTGACAAACCCGAGCGCGGCATGAGTCAACGCGAGGTCGAGCGAATGCATCGCACCCGCGAGCTGCTCGAGGACCGATTCATCAACCCGCCAACAATAGGCGACCTGGCGCGCCACATCGGCCTCAATGAAGCGAAGCTGATGCATGACTTCAAACAACTTTTTGGCCAAACAATTTTCGATTTCACCCAGAATCTGCGTATGGACGAAGCCAAGCGGCTACTGGAGACTACCGAGAGAAGCATTACTGAAGTAGCCTTTGATGTGGGCTATGAGTACTCTAGCAATTTCACCACCGCCTTTAAGCGCCGGTTCGGCATCACGCCGTCCGTTGCGCGGGAAGCTTTTCGCAGATAAGAGCTCCGATCGGGCAATCGCAAAGTAATTTGTGGCATTCAAATAAGCACGTAACACCTCGTAGCACTATCGTAAGAGTATAAAAACCTGTGCAATGGAGATTTCTCTTTCTATGGTGGATTACTTTAACGCAATTCTGGCGGAAGACATCGATGGCAAAGCCGTCGCTTCACTACGGCAAATTACCCTGGCCGACCTCCCCGACGAAGACGTGATGGTTGACGTCAGTTTCTCGACGCTGAACTACAAGGACGGATTAGCGGTTTCAGGGATGGGGCGGATATGTCGCACGCTACCACTGATTTGCGGCATCGACTTGGCCGGTGTTGTCGCTGAATCTCGCGATAGCCGCTATCAGCCTGGCGACCAGGTGTTGGTTAACGGCTATGGTATGTCAGAAACTGTGAATGGAGGATACACACAACGGCAGCGCATCAAGCCAGAGTGGATCGTTCGAGTTCCTGAGAGCATGAGCCTGGAAGAAACTATGGCCGTGGGTACCGCAGGCTATACGTCTATGCTGTGCATTCAGGCGCTGCAAGACGCGGGGGTTGAACCCAATCACGGGCCTGTCCTCGTCACCGGTGCTGTAGGAGGGGTAGGTTCAATCGCCATATCCCTGCTCGCAAAGTTAGGCTATGAGGTACATGCAAGTACCGGCCGTGTTGAAACCGAGGGCGAGTTCTTACGTAAGTTAGGCGCTTCCGTCCTGATACCTCGACAGAACCTCTCTCGCGATTGCAAACCCCTTGAAAGAGAAACCTGGGCGGGCGTGATTGACACCGTCGGCGACAAAACCCTGGCCACGGCTGTGGCACAAACCAAATATGGTGGCACAGTCGCTGCCTGTGGTCTCGCGGGAGGGGCAGAACTGCACAGCTCGGTTATGCCGTTCATTCTCCGTGGAGTCACTTTGCGCGGTATTGACTCGGTCATGGCCAATCAGGCGAAAAGGCAGCGCGCATGGGATGCACTGGCGGACATTCTGGACAGAGACCTGCTTAAAACAATTTATGAGGTTGTCCCAATGACGTGCGTTCCCGAACTGGCGCCAAAAATTGTCAATGGGGAGGTCCGTGGCCGAGTTGTCGTCGACGTAAATGCCTAAAGGAAATGCAGGGGACCGTGCAATGAGCGAACAAAGAATCAATAGCGGAATCATCAGCGGTGAAAGATACCTAAGCCCCCAGGCATTGGGCAACAATGCTGCTCGAGCAGCGAGCGCCCTGCACTCTGTGGGCGTATGGCAGGGCGATGTTGTGGCCCTGCTTTTGCGTAATGACTTTGCTTTCTTTGAAGCCACACGCGGTGCTACTCTGCTAGGTGCCACGACAGTTCCAATGAACTGGCATATGTCGGTAGACGAAATCGCCTATGTGCTAGATGACTGTGACGCCAAAGTACTAATTGCGCATTCCGACCTGCTCAGCGAATCTGTCCTCGCTATTTGCGGAGGTCGCGAGGTGATTGCTGTCGAGTCACCACCAGAAATTGCCAAGGCATTTTCACTGGAGGCTAACCAGTGCCGGACCCATGCCGCCGTACCCGAATGGTACACGTGGCTCAGTGCATTCCAGCCATGGGAAGAACAACCTCGGGCACTTTCCAACCCCATGTTCTATACCTCGGGCACAACTGGCATGCCAAAAGGAGTATTGCGCAAGCCCGTGGCACCTGAGGTGGCCGCCCGGGCAATGCAACGATCTGCTGCTGCCTGGGGTTTGGGCGCTGATGCAGCCCGGTCGATCATGACAGGACCCTTGTACCACTCTGCACCCAATGCTTATGGTATGGGGTTAGTGCGCAACGGCGGTTTGCTGGTAATGCAGCCACGTTTCGATCCGGAAGACATGCTGGCAGTCATCGAACAACAGGAAATTACTCACCTGCACATGGTGCCCACGATGTTTGTGCGACTGCTAAAGCTACCTGCGGAAATCAGAAATACTTATGATCTCTCCAGTTTACAACATGTGGCACATGGCGCTGCACCCTGCCCACGCGAGGTGAAACAGCAGATGATCGACTGGTGGGGACCGGTAATCCACGAATACTACGCAATGACTGAGACAGGCATCGTTGCCATGTGCAACAGCGAAGAGTGGGTGGCACACCCCGGTACTGTTGGGCGTGCTCCTGAGGGAGTAGATATCGAGATCAGGAATGAGGAGGGTGAACTCTGCGAAACGGGCACCCCCGGCCAGATTTGCGTTAGCTCTGAGACCACTCCCTACGTTGCCTACCACCGGGCAGAAGAAAAGACAGCTGAACTGAGAGTGGGCAACTATATTGCCACAGGTGACGTGGGCTACCTGGATGAAGACGGGTTTGTCTACATTTCCGACCGAATTTCAGACATGGTGATTTCAGGCGGGGTCAACATCTACCCGGCGGAAGTCGAAAAAGTACTAGTCACAATGCCAGAGGTACGCGATTGTGCTGTTTTCGGCGTCCCGGATCAGGAGTTCGGAGAGCGACTCGTATCAGTAGTCGAAGTATCAAAACCAATGCAAGGCGTGGCATTGAACCGTTTTCTGCGAGAACGGATGTCCAACTATAAAGTTCCTAGAGAGTTTTTGTTCGTCCAGCATCTTCCCAGGGAAGACAGTGGGAAAATAAAGAAACGCCTGCTGCGCGATGCATTCATTGCTGGAGAGCTGAGCTGACATGGGAGCACAACGCCACTCGTCAAGAGTCGCTATTCTGGGCTCTGCCGCAACACCTGTGGGCCGGCTGGCGCCGCGCTATGGCCAGATGGCGGATGGTCTGGAACACGATATTCTCGCAGAGGTCGCTGCGGACGCCTTGTTGGATGCCGGTATCAGTCCAGACAGAGTTGATGCGGCGATATTCACCCAGAATCCGCCCACCACCCGGCAGCTCGGCTTTGCCACGTTTATGATGGCACAACTGGGACTTCAATGCCGTGGACTGGTCACAGAAGTCAGCCAGCTCGGACTCACAGGGGGGGTGGCGTTTGACCAGGCAGCCGCACAGATTCAACTCGGGCAAGCCGAGTATTCTTTGGCGCTAGGGGTTGTACGGCAAAGCCTCGGCGATATGAGTATGGCCATGGACTTCGGTATTCGCGCTGTAGGTGACGTCAATTTCCAAGCCCCTTTTGCAATTCCGCCTATCGGATGGTACGCGCTGGATTGCGCCCGATACATTCACGAGCACGGCGCTAGCCGAGAAGATATTGCGCATGTCACGGTCAAGAGCCGCGAGTATGCGAGGCATAACCCGCTAGCCCAGTTTCGCCAGCCGCTTTCGATCAGAGAGGTAATGGAGCAGCGACCGATTGTAGATCCCCTAGGACTATTTGAAGTGCCCGCGCGCGCCGATGGTGCAATATGCTTGGTGCTCTGCTCTGAGGAAACTGCAGTCGCATCCGGACAACCCTATGTGATCGTGTCCGGCCGGGGTTTCTACCATGAGGGGCATCACCAAATCAGCGATCATCCACATTCGATCACTGAGTTCGCCTCGGCAAGATTGGCTGTAAAAACGAGTCTCGTCCAGGCCGGCGTAACATTAGCTGATATTGATCTGGCGGAGCTCTACGCCCCGTGTACCATCACTGAAATCCTGGTGACAGAGTCTATCGGCATGTTTGATCGCGGCGAAGGCTACCGGGCATTGCTACAAGGCGACACCTCCATCGGGGGCCGCTCCCCGGTGAATACATCCGGCGGATGCCTGGCCCGTGGCCACCCACCGCAACTCACGGGCCTTTACGGTCTGCTGGAACTTAGAGAGCAGCTACTGGGTCAAGCTGGAGAACGGCAAGTGCCGGGCGCAAGATTAGGCCTCCACACCTGTGAGCTGGGTAACTACAACGCCACCCTCGCCCATGTATTGGAAGCGCCTCAATGAGTCTATCCCTGATCGAACTGGGTCTGAACCGGCCACTTCCCATCGAAATCACAAAAATCACGGAACCATTCTGGGAGGGATTGACTGAGGGTGACTTTCTGGTGGCTCGTTGCAACAACTGCAGGCGTCTGAGTTTCCCTCCACGCGCTATCTGCCCACAATGCCATGCGCGTGAATTTGACTGGCAGCCAGTCTCTGGTCGCGGGACACTATATTCGGTCAGCAAGGTAGAACAAAGCCCCTCACTATACGGGATACTCAGCCCGATGCGTGTCGCCGTTGTTGACCTTGAAGAAGGGATAAGAATTGTGACTCGCCTTCTACCCGGAAGCAACAATGTAGAGATTGATGCGAATGTAAAACTGGTGATAACCAGTCATCCTGACGGTTACCACTATGCCGCCCGGATGGATGATGTTTAGCGCTAGTCAAATCAGCAGGTGAAAGTGAACATCGTCAGCCCTGTACCTGGCGAAATAGTCATTCCCAAATACTACCCGACACTTATCGATTACTGACATAGCCGCCTAAATACTACCCTCGGTCGCTATGAACAGCCCAATTTTTCTAGTTTTACACCTACTCTCTGCCCTGACCAAACTGATCCGACCCGGCGTATACCGAGCTGTCATTGCAGAGAATCTGTTATTGAAGCGGCAAAACATCATTCACAGCCGAGCACGCCAGAGATCGCCGAATTTGAGCTCTCAGGATCGAACGATCCTGGGACTCTTATCTCTGTTCTTGAGCCCCATGCGAATCTCTCGTGCCGCCGTCATCATTCGGCCCTCTGCACTATTCAGGTTTGATGCTGCTCTAGTTATGCGGAAGTATCAGCAACTTTATTCACCAAGTGGTGGTAACCTGCGATCCGAAAGGTTGTGTACACCACCAACGCCATCGAGTCGCTGAATTAT
>ERZ887851.1710-NODE-1710-length-18431-cov-9.842458_pt1 | contig 18431 bp, 14 predicted proteins | sample MGYA00521100_ERZ887851 | MGnify/ENA primary metagenome ERZ887851 (study PRJEB32303, sample SAMEA104408602) | aquatic metagenome | biome: Brackish water; feature: Pelagic; material: water | place: Baltic Sea | collected 2014-06-06T16:11:00 | depth 11,444 m ...
TATTTAGGAAAGTTGAGGTTTTGCACATTGCAATTTACTTATTTTTCGAAAAATAACTAACAACGAAAACAAATTAAATTGCCTTTAGAAAAAGTAAAACATATTATTTCGGATATTAAAAAAGGAATTATAAAACCGATTTATTTTTTAATGGGAGAAGAAGCATACTATATAGATGCGCTTTCAAAATATATTGAAACCCATGTGCTCTCTGAAGAAGAAAAAGGCTTCAATCAAACTATTTTTTATGGGCGTGATGTAAAAATTGAAGACTTGGTGAGTACTGCCAAACGTTTCCCTATGATGGCTGAACGGCAGGTGGTTATTGTAAAGGAAGCGCAAGATTTAGCTAGAACTTTGGATAGTTTAGAGGGCTATGCAGAAAACCCACAACCTTCAACAGTATTGGTATTTTGCTATAAATATAAAAAGCTGGATAAGCGAACAAAAATTTATAAAGCGATTGCGAAAAATGGAGTAATTTTTGAAAGTAAAAAAATCTATGATAATCAATTACCCGATTGGATTAGAAAAATTTTAGCTAGTAAAGGATATACCATTTCTCCAAAAGCGTCTCAGATGTTGGTGGAGTTTTTAGGAAACGACTTAGCCAAGATCAATAATGAATTAGATAAGCTTCAATTAATAGTTCAACCTGGCGAGCAAATATCTGCAGAAATAATAGAGAATAATATTGGAATTAGTAAAGACTATAATAATTTTGAATTATTAAATGCCTTGGCACATAGAAATGTAAAAAAAGCATTTGGGATCATACAGTATTTTGCTCAGGACCCTAAAAATAACCCTACTGTTGTAACAGTCGCTACCTTATTTGGATTCTTTTCTAAGGTGATGAAATACCATGCCTTAGCTAATAAAGCACAAGCGCCAAAAGCATTGGGTGTGCATCCATTTTTTATAAAAGATTATGAGGTAGCAGCTCGTAATTATCCGATGCGTCGTATTAGTACCATTATAGCTTCCATTCGAGAAATTGATATAAAAAGCAAAGGAGTGGGCGCTAATTTAAGTCAGGAAGATTTATTAAAAGAATTGCTAGTCCGTGTTATTGGATTTTAGGATGTATAAAAAAGTACTGATAATTTATTAAATGTATTTTTGTAAAAAGACAAATTTCAATGCCAAATTTTAAAGCCTGGATATCAGCAGCACGTTTAAGAACTTTACCATTATCAGTATCTGGAATTATAGTAGGTTCCTCATTGGCTATTAACCATCTATTTTGGAAGTCATCTATATTTTGGTTAGCAATTTTAACGACTGTAGGGTTTCAAGTGCTTTCCAATTTCGCGAATGATTATGGAGATGGTGTAAAAGGTACTGATGATAATAGGGAAGGAGAGAAGCGTCTGGTTGCATCGGGTGTGATTTCTCCAAAACAAATGAAGCGGGGCATTTTGATGACAACGATGGTGACCATGATCATCGCAATTATATTAATTTACCGTGCATTTGGAAGTGAAGATTTTCTAAATTCATTACTCTTTTTTATTCTTGGGATTACTTCCATAATTGCTGCATTAAAATATACTATTGGTGAAAATGCTTATGGTTATTCAGGTTTAGGAGATGCATTTGTATTTCTTTTTTTTGGATTATTAGGTGTTTTGGGGAGTTATTATTTATTTGCTCATCAGTTAAAATGGGATTTATTATTGCCGGCAGCTACTATAGGTTTGTTAAGTATGGCAGTTCTTAATTTAAATAATATGCGTGACATTAAAAACGATGCATTACAGCTTAAAAATACACTGGTGGTAAGTTTGGGAAGTTCAAAAGCAAAAGTATATCATTGCATATTAATTTGTTTGGCGATGGTATTGACCTTGCTTTATTCAGTTATAAACTACCATTCTATGAGTGAATTAACGTACGTAATTGCGTTTATACCCTTAATAATTAACTTAGTAACTGTTTATAAAAACAAAGAACCTAAATTGTTGGATAGTGAACTTAAAAAAGTTGCTTTAAGCACCTTTTTATTCGCACTATTATTTGGATTCTTTCATTAAAATTTAATAAAATAACTTAGACACATGAACCGAGCATGCTAAAATTTTATCACCCAACGAAATGACCAATAGCGAACCGCATGCCTGTGCTGAGCAGTTCGATAAGCTCACTGTAACACTTGTCGAAGTATGATCGTTAAAAAATAATAATATAGATACATGAAATTGAAACTCAATTATTGATATCAAATGACCTAGGTTTTATTGAAAATGAAAAATTAGAAAACTTATTAAATAGTTTAGAAATAATTATCAAAATGACCTCAAAATTTAAATCTACTTTAAAATAACCTAACCATCTAACCATCTAACCATCCAATAATCCAACAATCCAAATATCTATAATCCAAATTGAAAGCATCTTATAAAAAACATACCTTAAATTTCAAATTACCTAGTGGTACTTCTAGGGGTGTTTTAAAAACGAAAGAGACTTTTTTTATAATCATAGAAGATGAAAATCAAAAGGGAATAGGAGAAGGTGGCTTATTTAGAGGGTTAAGTATTGATGATCGGCCAGATTTTGAAGCGAAACTTCAGTGGGTTTGTGACCATATAGATTTAGGGATACATAAATTATATAATCAATTAACAGCGTTTCCTTCTATTCAAATGGGCTTGGAAACAGCATTTAAATCGTTAAGTTCAAAAAATTTATTTAAAATTTATCCATCTGGGTTTTCTAATGGAAAAGAGAAGATTCCAATTAATGGATTGGTTTGGATGGGAAGTGAAGCTTTTATGAAGCAACAAATTTCTAACAAACTTAATCAAGGTTTTCGATGTTTAAAAATGAAGATTGGTGCTATTGATTTTGATACAGAATTGAACCTATTAAAGTTAATAAGAAAAGAATATTCACCTACCGACATAGCACTGCGAGTAGATGCCAATGGTGCTTTTAATTCTTCAGAAGCATTGGAAAAATTAAAAAGGCTATCAGAATTTAATCTACATTCTATTGAACAGCCCATTAAACAAGGTCAATGGCAAGAAATGGCTCGGCTCTGCGAAGATACTCCACTGCCAATAGCATTGGATGAGGAGCTTATTGGAGTTTTTTCAGAAAAAGAAAAATTAGATGTATTAACTACAATACACCCACACTATGTAATTTTAAAACCCAGTTTAATAGGCGGGTTTAGTGCTAGTGATCAATGGATTTCTTTAGCAGAAAGCAAGGATATTGGTTGGTGGATTACTTCCGCATTAGAAAGTAATATTGGATTAAATGCAATTGCGCAATATACCTTTACAAAAAAGAGTAAATTAGCCCAAGGATTGGGAACAGGTAGTCTTTTTACAAATAACATTCCTTCACCTTTGGAGGTTTGCAATGGAAGCCTAACATATAATACTCACTTAAAGTGGGATTTAAACCTGCTTAATCATTAATTTAGATATCATAAACGATGTACATAGCTCAAGCTTATAAATTTAAACATGACGGTTGGCGTTATGTAGTTGGAATAATTATTGTTTTTTTAATAGGATGGCAATTTTTAGGAGCAATACCTTTAACAGTCGTTTCTTTTTTTCAAGCAGAAAATGTATCCGAATTTATAAGTGCCAGTGAATCTGGATTTGCTCCCTTATTTCCCGCTAAGAGCAATCTTTATTTATTGTTAATGCTGCTTACATTTATTGGAGGCTTTATTGCATTGATTTTTGTTATTAAGTATCTTCACAAAGAAACCTTAACTCAACTTACAACCTCTAGAAAAAAAATAGATTGGGGGCGATTTTTCTTTGGATTTGGATTGATTGCAAGCTTATCAATTGTTACTACTGGTTTAGATTTTTATTATAATCCAGAAAATTATATAATACAATTTGACTTGATTCCATTTTTAATAATGTTAGTGATTGTTGTTACTTTCATGCCAATTCAAACAAGTTTTGAAGAGTATTTTTTTAGAGGTTATTTAATGCAAGGAATTGGTATTGCAGCAAAAAACAAATGGGTTCCTTTATTAATTACCTCTGTTATTTTTGGTGGATTGCACTTTTTTAATCCTGAAGTTGAAAAGATTGGAAATATAGCCATGGTTTATTATATTGGGACTGGTTTTTTCTTAGGTATTATTACGCTAATGGATGAAGGTATGGAGCTTTCTCTTGGGTTTCATGCGGGCACCAATTTAATTATAGCTTTATTAGTAACTACTGACTGGACCGTATTTCAGACCAATTCAATTTTGTTGGATCTTTCAGATCCTGGTGCTGGGATCGAAGTGGTACTTCCAGTATTTATTTTATATCCTCTATTATTAGCAATAATGGCTTGGAAATACAAATGGACCCACTGGAGAGAAAAACTCTTTGGTAAAATAAGCCCGCCAGATGATCCTATTATAATAGAAAAATAAATCATTTATTTTGAACACTCCTTGGAAATATATTCATCCTAAATTTAAGTTCAATGGATTGCCTTATCAATCTGATAGACTTTTTGAAATAGCTAAAGGTTTAATAAACAGGGGTACCCATTTCGAAATTAGCATTGGAAATTTTATTCAGGAATGGTTAGATAACAATGATTATGTTGTAGTTAAAACATCTGGATCTACGGGTGTTCCTAAAAATTTGGAGTTATCAAAGCAAAAAATGATTAACAGTGCAAAGGCAACAGGCACTTTTTTTAAACTCCCTGAAAACACCACTGCATTATTGTGTTTACCTTCAAATTATATTGCTGGTAAAATGATGTTGGTAAGAGCAATGATTTTGGGGTGGAATCTTCATATTGTTGCTCCCGAAAAAGATCCAATTAGCCACTATAATGCTGATTATGATTTTGTTGCGATGGTTCCATATCAAGTACATTATTCTTTAAAGTACTTAAATAAAATAAAGAAATTAATCATAGGAGGAGGTGCTGTTTCAAAAGAATTAAACGATCGATTACAAAAGGTTAATACCGAAGTTTTTGCAACGTATGGAATGACAGAAACCATTAGCCATATTGCAGTTAGAAGAATTAATGGTTTAGCTAAATCTAATGATTATAAAGCTTTACCTAGGGTAAGGTTTTCATTAGATAAAAGAAATTGTTTAATAATAGATGCTCCTGAGCTTTCAGTGGAAAAAGTGATTAGCAATGATGTGGTAAAATTAATTTCTCCTACTTCTTTTGAGTATTTAGGCAGGATTGATCATGTCATTAATAGTGGCGGAATCAAACTTTTTCCAGAACAAATAGAAGAAAAATTAGCTTTCTATATAGACCGACCATTTATAATTGCTTCAGAAAAAAACGAAACCTTAGGGGAACAATTAATAATGATTATAGAAGATGCTAGCACTCAAGAAACTTCTGATTTTAAAGAAGCGTTTTTATCTTTATCAAGCTACGAACGTCCAAAAAAAATCTATACATTTTCAAAATTTCCTTTTACGGAAACAGGTAAAATAAAAAGAATGGAACTACTCAATTCTTTAAAATTTTAAAAAGAAATTTTTTTTTATCTGAATCATTTTGTTAATTAGAAACCTAAACTAGCTGTATGAAATTTAGTTACCTATTTATTTTTGGATTCTGTTGTGCTTTATCTGCACAAGAAATTCTTTCAGAAAAAGAAAGAGCTGTTTTAAAAGATGAAATTTTAGCCGATCGTTTTGATACTCTTTTACCGCAATTAATGGATAAAACAGAGATTGATATGTGGTTACTTATTTCGAGAGAATACAATGAAGATCCAGTAATGCGAACAATGCTTCCTGCTACTTGGTTAAATGCCCGAAGAAGAACCATGATTGTTTTTTATAGAAATAAAGAAGAAAATACTTTTGAGAAATTAGCAATTGCAAGGTATGATATAGGTAAAAATATAACTTCAGCATGGAATAAAGAAGCGCAGCCTGATCAATGGAAAGCGCTTGTTGATATTATAAAAAATAAGAATCCAAAAAAAATAGGAATTAATACCTCTAAAAACTTTGGTATTGCTGATGGATTGGTGCAAACGGATTACGCTGAATTTAAAAAAGCCCTGCCAATAGAATACCATAACAAATTGGTATCTGCTGAAAAGCTATCAATAGCCTGGATTGAAACAAGATCACAAAAAGAAATGGAGCTATATCCTACATTAGTAAAAATCACTCATGCTATTATTGATGAAGCTTTTTCAACTCATGTAATTACTCCAGGCGAAACCACCACAGATGATGTAGTTTGGTGGATGCGACAAAAAGTAACCGATTTAGGATTAGAAACATGGTTTCATCCAACGGTTGATGTTCAGCGTAATAAGGAAGCATTAAAAAGTCATATTTATTCATTCTCAAAAGGAGAGGAGGAAAAATTAATCATTCCTGGTGATTTATTGCATTGTGATTTTGGCATCACTTATTTTGGATTAAACACAGATTGTCAGCAACATGCCTATGTTTTGAAAGAAAACGAAATAAAAGTGCCTGATTTTCTATCAGAAGCTTTTAAAAAAGGGAATCGAGTACAGGATATAGTTACTTCTAATTTTAAGGAAGGACAATCCGGTAATTTAATATTATTAAAATCTTTAAAGAAAGCCAAAGAAGAAGGGTTAAAGCCTTCTATATACACACATCCATTAGGTGTTTATGGACACAGTGCTGGACCTACTATTGGTATGTGGGATTCTCAAGGAGGAGTGCCCGGTTCAGGAGACTATCCATTGTATTACAATACGGTTTATGCTATTGAATTAAATACCACAGTCGAAATTAAAGAATGGAAAAAAGACATCCGAATCATGCTAGAGGAGGATGGTTTTTATGGAGAAAAAGGTTTTCGCTATATTGATGGGCGGCAAGAAAAAATTAAAATAGTAAACCCTAGGGCTAATTAAAGGGGGGTGCTTCTAAGGTTTAATTTTTAATTCCAGGCTGAAGAAGTTTAAAGTTTTCTTTGATTTTAGCTTCGTCTACCATCGTTTTTACCTCTTTTAATAATTGTTTAGCATCATAAATAATCCCATCTTTAATAGTATATTTTACACCACCAACGCGAACCACTTCATTTTCTTCCGTAAGTTTAATAGCACCCGTACCGTATAATACTTTTAGGTTTGATAAGGGGTTTTCTTCAATAATTATGAAATCTGCATATTTACCAACTTCAACAGATCCGATTTTATCATCCATTCCTAAGGCTTCTGCTCCATTTAAAGTAGCAGCTCTTATCACTTCTAATGGATGAAATCCAGCTTCTCTTAATAATTCTAATTCTCTTATGTAAGCAAATCCATATAATTGAAAAATAAATCCAGAATCGGATCCTGCAGTGACTCTTCCACCCCTATTTTTATATTCATTTACAAAAGCCATCCATAACCTATAATTTTCTTTCCAAGCCACTTCTTCCTCTGTACCCCAGAAATGCCAATAAGAACCGTGGCTTATTTTACTTGGTTGGTAATAGTTCCATAAAGAAGGTAGTGTGTATTCTTCGTGCCATTCTGCTCTTCTCGCTCTTTGAAGATCCCTACTAGCTTCGTAAATATTAAAAGTTGGATCCAATGTGAAATCCAATTCAATTAACTCATTCATCACTTTATTCCAGTGATCGGAATAAGGCGCCGCAGCTTGTTTCCATAGCTTACCTGCTTCTCCAAAGCGATCTTGTTCGTTATTATAATTGTAATCCAAAGGATAGTTTTGTACCGTACGGTCATCAAACAAAGCTTCAGGCAACCCATACCAATGTTCTAAAGATGTTAGTCCAGATCTTGCAGAATTCAAAACATTCCACCTTGCAACGCTCATTTGTGCATGATGCATTGCGGAACGCAATCCTAACTTATTATTTTCTTCCAGTGCAGCTTTCATTATATGAGGCTCTGCTCCAAAAAACTTGATACCATCTGCTCCTTTTTCAGCATTAGCTCTTACCCATTCTCGAGCTTCTTCTTCCGTAGTAATTTCTACCTCACTGCCCGATCCAAAACCGGTATATGCAAGTATTCTTGGTGCTATAATTTCGTTTTTAGCACTTCTGTTTTTTAAGTCTAAGGCATAATCCAACCCTCTGCCTGAAGGCTCTCTAACAGTCGTAATTCCGTGAGCCATCCACAATTTAAAAACATATTCCCAATCTGCTCCTTGCGCTTCTCCTCCAATATGTCCATGCATATCTATAAACCCAGGTAGCAGAAACATACCAGTAGCATCTAATTCTTTTCCTGATGCATTTAGTTTAGGACGATTTTTTGGATCAATTTTAACCCCGGGATACCCTACAACGGTGATTTTTTTAATGATATTATTTTCTACAACAATATCTACGGGACCTATAGGAGGTGCTCCATTTCCATTAATCAAAGTGACTCCTCTAATTATTAATTGATTAAAAGGACCTTCGCTTTGTGAAAAAGTTAGTTGCGAAAAGAAAAAAGTGATAATAAAGATACTTACGGGTATTAGTTTTCTCATTGCATGCTTGTTAAATGAAAATTAAAATAAGAAAATTACAACAAATTTTTTAATTTGATGATCTATACCTGTATCACTCCTAAATTAAATTTCTTCTCTATGGGAGCATGATTGGCTGCCTCGATCCCCATAGAAATCCAAGTTCTGGTATCTAATGGGTTGATAACTGCATCTGTCCATATTCTTGAAGCTGCATAATAAGGCGAAACTTGCTCATCATAACGCGCTTTAATCTTATCGTATAGTTTTTTTTCAACTTCTGGAGTAATTTCTTTTCCTTGCTTCTTTAAGGATGCTGCTTCAATTTGTAATAATACTTTTGCAGCACTATTTCCACTCATAACTGCTAATTCTGCACTTGGCCAAGCCGCTATTAACCTAGGGTCATAAGCTTTTCCACACATTGCATAATTTCCAGCACCATAAGAATTTCCTATGATAATTGTAAATTTTGGAACGACACTATTACTCACAGCGTTTACCATTTTTGCACCATCTTTAATAATACCTCCATGTTCACTTTTACTTCCAACCATAAACCCTGTTACATCTTGAAGAAAAACCAAGGGTATTTTTTTCTGATTGCAATTGGCTATAAATCGTGTTGCTTTATCAGCACTATCGCTATAAATAACGCCTCCAAATTGCATTTCTCCACTTTTTGTTTTTACCAAAGTTCTTTGGTTAGCAATAATTCCAATAGCCCAGCCATCAATTCTTGCATAGCCAGTTAGGATTGTTTTACCATAGTCTTTTTTGTATTCTTCAAATAAAGAATCGTCAACAATTCGTTTTATAATTTCACGCATATCGTAAGGTTCGGCACGTGATTTTGGAAGGATGCCAAATAGTTCTTTTGGATCTTCTTTTGGTTTTAAAGGTTTTTCTCTGTTATAGCCAGCTTTATCGTAATCTCCAATTTTTGAGAATATATTTTTTATAGTATCTAAAGCATCTTTATCGTCTTTAGATTTATAATCGGTTACCCCACTAATTTCACAATGGGTAGAAGCACCACCTAGTGTTTCGTTATCTATAGATTCTCCAATAGCTGCTTTTACCAGATAACTTCCGGCTAAAAATATACTTCCCGTTTTATCTACAATTAAGGCTTCATCACTCATAATTGGTAAATAAGCACCTCCTGCAACACAGCTGCCCATCACTGCAGATATTTGCGTAATACCCATGCTACTCATTATCGCATTATTTCTGAAAATTCTTCCAAAATGTTCTTTGTCTGGAAAAATTTCATCCTGCATAGGAAGATACACTCCTGCACTATCTACTAAATAGATGATTGGTAATTTATTTTCTATGGAGATTTCTTGGGCACGTAAATTCTTTTTTCCTGTAATTGGAAACCAAGCGCCGGCTTTTACAGTAGCATCATTTGCAACAACAATACATTGTTTACCACTAACATATCCTATTTTTACAACCACACCACCACTCGGACAACCTCCGTGTTCTGCATACATTTTATCTCCTGCAAATGCAGCAATTTCAATATTTTTAGTTTTTGGATCGAGTAAGTATTCGATGCGTTCTCTCGCCGTCATTTTTCCTTTAGCGTGGTGTTTTTCAATCCTGCTTTTTCCACCACCAAGTTTTACCTTTACAAGTTTTTGCCTTAATGCAGCACTTAATGATTTATTGTGATCTTCGTTTTTATTGAAGTTTAAGTCCATAGAAAAATAACTTTTTGCTAAAATACAAAATGCCTTTTAATACATATTGTTTTTCAATCATTAGTGTCTGATTAAATTTATTAAAGAATATAAACCATTGATCATTACTGACTTCATACCGGTTTCCTTCTAAGTCACATACTGCATTTATTGTTAAATAGTAGGTTTTAAAGCAAAATCCTCGTGACTGTAGGAATCCCATTATAAGAAACGTCATCCCAGAGAAGGCGGGGACCTCATGAAGCTAACTTTTTTATTTTTTTTAGTACTAATCCCTTCAGCAGGAATCTCATCATAAGAATTTCGAATCATATTTTTAGTTCCATTGCCTAAAGCTCAGCGGTCTTAATTCTTTTATTGAATAACACTATTTTTCATATAATATATGCTCGATAAAGTATTTGCTTTTTTGCTTTGGAAACAATTTTATTACGATATTTGTGATTCGGCTTAATTTTACAGTAATTATACAATATAATCGTTTTCTATAAAATCATTAGAAAACAATAAATGAAATTGAATTATGGGAATGAATAAAAACACAGTATTGGCTTGGGCAACATTTATAATGATATTAATGGGTTTAATTTTAATTGCCCTTGGCGCATTTAGATATGATGATGTTGCTGGATGGGGATTTGCTTCTGTAGGAATCGGGTTCTTTGCAAATGCATGGGTTTTTAATGCATTAAAAGGAAGAGTGTAGTTTACAAATTTTTCTTTCAAGCTTTCACAAATAAAATATAAATAACTATTTAATTAATATTATGTCAGATGACAAAAAGGTAATTTTCTCCATGTCTGGAGTTACTAAAGCCTATCAAAATTCACAAACTCCAGTTCTTAAAAATATATATTTAAGTTTTTTCTATGGAGCAAAAATTGGAATACTAGGTTTAAATGGAAGTGGTAAATCAACACTTTTAAAGATAATTGCAGGGGTTGATACCAATTATAGAGGAGATGTTGTATTTGCTGATGGATATTCTGTAGGTTATTTAGAACAAGAACCTAAATTAGATGATTCTAAAACGGTTATAGAGATTGTAAAAGAAGGAGTACAGGATGTCGTAGATATTTTAGATGAATATCATAAAATAAACGATATGTTTGGCTTGCCAGAGGTCTATGAAAATCCAGATAAAATGGATGATCTTATGGCAAAACAAGCTGTATTACAGGATAAAATTGATGCTTGCAATGCTTGGGAATTAGATACGAAGTTAGAAATTGCCATGGATGCTCTTAGAACTCCTCCCGGGGATTCGCCCATCAATATTTTATCTGGTGGTGAACGCAGAAGAGTAGCCTTGTGTAGGTTATTATTGCAAGAGCCAGATGTATTATTATTAGATGAGCCTACCAATCACTTGGATGCTGAAAGTGTTCATTGGTTAGAACATCACTTATCACAATATAAAGGGACGGTAATAGCGGTAACTCACGATCGGTATTTTCTCGATAATGTGGCAGGTTGGATTTTAGAGTTAGATCGGGGAGAAGGAATTCCTTGGAAGGGTAACTATTCTTCTTGGTTAGATCAAAAATCGAAACGAATGGCACAAGAGAGTAAAACAGCTTCTAAACGTCAAAAAACATTAGAGCGTGAATTAGATTGGGTACGTCAAGGAGCAAAGGGAAGGCAAACAAAACAAAAAGCAAGACTTAATAACTATGATAAGTTAATGAGTCAAGATCAGAAACAATTGGATGAAAAATTAGAAATTTACATCCCCAATGGACCACGTCTAGGAACTAATGTTATTGAAGCTAAAGGGGTTTCTAAGGCATTTGGTGATAAGTTGCTATATGAGGATTTAAATTTTAAGTTACCCCAAGCCGGAATCGTTGGTATTATTGGTCCTAATGGAGCAGGAAAAACAACTATTTTTAAAATGATTATGGGCCAGGAAACATCAGACGCTGGTGATTTTACTGTAGGAGAAACAGCTCAAATTGCTTATGTAGACCAAGCCCATTCCAATATCAATGCAGAAAAGTCAATCTGGGAAAATTTCTGTGATGGTCAAGAGTTGATTATGATGGGAGGTAAACAAGTTAATTCAAGAGCTTATCTGAGTCGTTTTAACTTTGGAGGAAGTGAACAAAATAAAAAAGTTGCTACACTTTCTGGTGGAGAACGAAACCGTTTACACCTCGCCATGACTTTGCGCGAAGAAGGAAACGTATTATTATTAGATGAACCGACAAATGACTTAGATGTCAATACACTTAGGGCCTTAGAAGAAGGTTTGGACAGTTTTGCAGGTTGTGCGGTAGTAATATCTCACGACAGGTGGTTTTTAGATCGTGTTTGTACTCATATTTTAGCTTTTGAAGGAGACAGTCAAGTTTATTTCTTTGAAGGCGGGTTTAGTGATTATGAAGAGAATAAAAAGAAACGATTGGGTGGTGATTTGCTGCCAAAAAGAATTAAATACAAAAAACTAATCAGATAATTTTTTAATGTTTAGTACCATAAAAGTTATTGCTTTTGATGCCGATGATACCTTATGGGTAAATGAACCTTATTTTAGAACTGCAGAAAAAGCGTTTTGTGAGCTTTTAAAAGAGTATGTTCCTGAAGAAGAATGTAACGAGTTGTTATATAAATTTGAAATGCAAAATTTACCTTTGTATGGATATGGCATCAAACCTTTTGTATTATCCTTGATTGAAGCTGCCATTACTATTTCAAAAAAGCAAATTTCTTTAGAAATTGTTTCAGAAATTATTGCAATAGGAAAAGAAATGTTGCAAATGCCTGTTGAACTCATTGATGGAATTGAAGCAACGTTAGCGCATCTTTCAAAAAAGTATCTTTTGGTAATGGCTACCAAAGGAGATTTATTAGATCAAGAACGTAAATTGATAAAATCTGGTTTGGAAAAATATTTTCATCACATAGAAGTGATGAGTGATAAACAACCTGAGAATTATCAAAAGTTAATAACTCACTTAGACATTACTCCTTCGCAATTTTTAATGGTTGGCAATTCCTTAAAATCTGATGTTCTTCCAGTTTTAGAAATCGGATCTTATGCAATTCACATTCCGTTTCATACTACTTGGGAACATGAAAAAGTAGAAGAAGAAGTAATGCATTACAATTTTAAAGAACTAGAATTGACTACAGAATTGATCGATTTATTATAAGTATAGTACTCCATTTTTAAAATTTAAATTATGTTTAATTTATTTCAACGAACAGTATTTGTTTTAACTTCATTTTTACTTGTTTTTAGTGCTTCGGCACAAGAAAAAACTAATTTCACTTCATTAGATGTCTTTCAGTTAGAGTTTGCTGCTGACCCTCAAATAGCGCCAGATGGCTCTACTATAATTTATAGAAGAAAAGGCTTTGATATTATGAAAGATCGTTCTAAAGGAAGTCTCTGGATGCTTTCATCCGATGGTAAAAACCATCATAAACTAACACATAAAGAAACCGACGAAAGTCAAGCAAAATGGTCGCCAACTGGAGACCGAATTGCCTTTGTAAGTAATTCAGAAAATGGAAATGAAATATATTTGTATTGGCTAGATTCGAAAGTTACTGCAAAGTTAACTCAACTTGAAAATAGTCCTTCCTCTATAGCTTGGTCTCCCGATGGAAAGCATTTAGCATTTTCAATGAAAGTAAATGCTAAAGCACCAGTAATTGCAAAAATGCCTTCAAAACCACAAGGTGCAAAATGGGCAGCTGCACCAAGAATTACAGACCGTTTAAAACACGAGGCTGATGGACAAGGATATATCAAACCCGGATTCTCACAGATTTTTGTTATTTCTTCAGAAGGAGGGGCACCAAGACAGTTAACAAAAGGCGATCATAACCATCGAGGAACTTTATCTTGGTCTCCTAATGGAACGGAAATTTTCTTTTCGGGAAATCTCACTGAAAATTGGGAATATGATTTTAGAAATTCTGAAGTGTATTCCGTGAATAGCCAAACGCTAAAAATTAAATCCTATACTTCACAAAATGGGCCTGATTATCAACCTAAAGTTGCACCAAATGGGAAGCTTATATCTTATATAGGGTATAAAGATAAGGCGCAGACCTATCAGGTAAATCAGTTAACGATTATGGATCGAGATGGGGAAAACAAACGAGTAATTACAAATAACCTAGACAGAAGTATTAAGAACGTGGTATGGTCTAAGGATAGTAAAGGGCTTTATATTTTGTTTGAAGATAAGGGAAAAACGAATCTTGCTTTTATGGATTTGAATGGAAAAATTTCAAAAATAACTGATCAAATAGGAGGAACTAGTCTTGGAAGACCCTATGCGAGCGGAAGTTTTTCGGTATCTAATAAAGGGAAAATAGCGTTTACCTATGCTGCTGTTAACCGTCCAGCAGATCTTGCCATCACTTCCTTAAGATCAAAAGAAATTAAAGTGTTAACTCACTTAAATGCAGATTTATTAGATTTTCGTTCCTTGGGTGAGGTAGAAGAAATATGGTATACATCAAGTGTTGATGGTAGAGATATTCAGGGTTGGATTGTTTATCCTTTTGATTATGATAAAAACAAAAAATATCCAATTATTATTGAAAATCATGGAGGACCTATATTAAATTATACCGCTAATTTTTCTGCTGAAATACAATTATATGCTGCAGCTGGGTATGTTGTCTTTTATCCTAATCCCAGAGGAAGTACAAGTTACGGCGAAGAATTTGGTAATTTATTATACAATAATTACCCTGGCGAAGATTATAATGATGTCATGGATGGATTGGACGCAGTTATTAAAAAGGGAATTGTAGATGAACAGCGATTGTACGTTACCGGTGGGAGTGCAGGAGGAATAATGACCGCTTGGACCATTGGAAAGACTGATCGATTTAAAGCTGCTGTTGTAGCAAAACCAGTAATGAATTGGATCAGCAAGACCTTAACAGCAGATAATTATTACGGGTATGCAAATTCTAGGTATCCAGGGCAGCCTTGGGAAAATTTTGAAAACTATTGGAAATTCTCACCAATTTCCTTGGTTGGAAATGTAGAAACTCCAACCATGGTAATGGTTGGAATGAATGATTTGCGAACACCACCGAGTGAGGCGAAGCAATTGTATCATGCTTTAAAACTTAGAAAGATACCCACCGTATTGGTTGAAATCCCTAATGCCTCTCATGGAATTGCCTCCAGACCTAGTAATTTAATCACTAAAGTAGCACATACCATTGCTTGGTTTGAAATGTATAAATAAACACTACTGAATATTTAAAATCATTCAACAATCAACTTTTTAGAGACAGACTGATTTTCAGTATTTATAGTTATAAAGTAAACTCCAGATGCTAAGTCTTCCACAGAATAATTAAGTGTAGTAGATTCTGAAAAATTTCCCTGAAACAACGTTTTAATTTTCTTTCCATTTAAATTTAATAGATTGATAGAACCGTTTGAATTTATTTGATGATAAATTTTAAAATACGATTGTGCAGGATTTGGAAAAACTGATATAGGTGAAATTGATAAATTATTTTCGATAGTACCTAAAATTAAATTGCTTAAATCATAACTATGCATTGATCTCCCATAGGTTCCTGCATAAAGTTTATTTGTTGGTTCATGTAATTTAAGGTCTCTTATAATAGTAAATGGTAAATCATTACCTAAGACATCCCATACAACACCATCATTTTCAGAATACCAAACATTCATATCAGTAGCGATAAATATATAATCTTCGGAAGAATGTAAAATAACATCATTGATAGGAATACTTGGTAAGTTTGAAGAAATGTTGCTCCAGTTTTGACCTCCATCTATCGTTTTAAATAAGTGCGCTGTCTCATCTAAAACTCCATAACCAGAAAACGATGCATAAAGTACTTGATCATCACTCTGGGAGATGGCTAATGATGTAATATACCTGTCAGGTAAATTATTGCTTACTTTTTCCCAGGTGATACCCCCATTAAAAGTTACGTTTAGATTTCCATCATCACTACCTGTGTAAATAACGTCTAAATTGTTATGGGATGCTGCAATCGCTGTTATGGTTCCATACGCTAGGGATCCACTTGGATGTTGACCATTGGTTAAATCAGGGCTGATAGCTGACCATAACTCTGCTCGATTTGAAACATATAATTTATTTGCACCATAATAAACTATTTCAGAATTAAAAGGAGATAATATTACTGGTGTATTCCAATTGGTTCTATCGTAATCTAAACCACTTGTTGCAGATGAAAATGAATTACCTCCATTTATTGAACGTCCTAAATTTCCCCATTGAGATTCCACATAAATAAAATTATTATCGATAGGATCTACATTTACATGCATCCCATCTCCTCCCCAAATTGAATTCCAGTCGTTTGTTCCAGCAGTTAGTGTTCTTATGGTGTTGTTGTCTTGAGTTCCTCCATACAACCTATTTGGTTGTTGAAAATCGATATCAATATTATAAAACTGTGTAATTGGAAGGTTTTCAAAATGAAACCAAGAATTCCCGCCATCTTCCGATAAGTAAGCACCTCCGTCGTTACCAGCCAGTATAAAGTCATTATTAGTTCTAGAATATTCTAAGGCATGATGATCGACATGCATTCCACTAATACTTTGCCAATTGATTCCGCTATTACTAGTTTTACTAATGCCTTGACCAAGAACATATACTTCTTCTGCGTCTTCTGGGTTAATTCTAATATTCCCAAAATACCAACCAAAAGAAGAGTCAATTCCCAATAAGTCGTTAAGAGTTACAAGTAACCAATTATTGCCATTGTCGATTGATTTATACAAACCATTAAATTCATTAGTAATTTCGTTGGTTGTATATCGAGCATAAATAATAGTTGGCTCTGATTCTGAAATTGCGATACCAATTCTTCCTGTTTGACTATCTGGAGCTGGTAAACCATTAATTTCTCCTAATTCTTCCCAAGTATCTCCTCCATCTAAAGACCTGTGTATGGCTGAGGTTTCACCTCCATAAGATCGCTGCCAAGGTTTGCGAGTCCTTTCCCACATCGAAGCGAAAATAATATCAGTATCATTATAGTTGATCGCAACATCTATTGCAGCAGTAGAGTCTGTTACAAATAGCACTTGTTCCCATTCGTTTCCTCCGTTAGTTGTTCTATAAATCCCTCTATCAGAATTATAACCATAAAGTTTACCAGTAGCTGCTACAAATACCCGATCTTGATTTGTTGGGTCAACAACAATACGACCAATATGATTAGATTCTTCTAAACCGATACTAGACCAAGAACTTCCTCCATCATCTGATCGATACATGCCGTCTCCAAAAAAAGCACCCGAAGTTGCACTTCCATTAGCTTCTCCTGTACCTACATAAATTCGTTGTGAATTGCTAGGTGCAATTGCAATATTTCCTATGGATGGCTTTCCATTTTCATTAAATATAGGAATCCAATTTTCACCTCTATCGATGGTTTTAAAAACTCCACCTACAGGCGTTGTTACATAAAGTATGTCGTCATTATCAGGTGAAATTGCAAGATCAGTAATCCTACCACCTGTATTTAAAGGACCTATTTCTGTCCAATCACTACTTAGTACTGTTCTATTCTCTACAATAGATTTAGATTGCTGAAAAGCATCTTTAATCGCATCTGCATTAATGTAATTATTTGGATACGCCCTTTGATTATACATCCATTCACTTGGATATTCTTTTTGCAATGCTGATACTTTTAATTCTTTATCACTTAGGTAGTTATTGGATTTATAAAATAACAAGATTCCTATTATTGTTAAAAAGGAAAGACTTAATAATGTATATTTCTTTTTCATAATTTTTATTTAAAACTTTTTTATATAACAATTGAATGGTTGGTTACCCTACTATTTATAAAAACTTAAAACAGATTATAAATTATCGTGTATTATATATTTTTTTTAAGAGGTGTAGATGAGTCAATTTATGGTGAGGTTTTTAAAAAATTAAGTACTATCTCTAGACTTTCAAGAGGACTTTCCTCCATTGGAGTATGTCCTGTTTTTTCTAATATAACTAATGTGTTATTTGGTAAATCTTCTTGAAATTTATAGGCATTTTCGACTGGGATTAATAAATCTTCTGCTCCCCAAAGTATCAATGTTGGCTGCTGAATGTAATTTATATTTTTATAAGTGTTTGTATCTTTTGGTATTTGGAGTCGATCTACGAAGGCTTTTCGATTTCCTGATCTAAGCGTGAGATTAAAGTACCGTTCAACTACTAAGTCAGTTACTTTTGAGCTGTCAAAATATACATTTTCAACACTAGCTCTCACTAAAAAACGTGGAGTTATAAA
>ERZ887851.1718-NODE-1718-length-18368-cov-383.003495_pt1 | contig 18368 bp, 19 predicted proteins | sample MGYA00521100_ERZ887851 | MGnify/ENA primary metagenome ERZ887851 (study PRJEB32303, sample SAMEA104408602) | aquatic metagenome | biome: Brackish water; feature: Pelagic; material: water | place: Baltic Sea | collected 2014-06-06T16:11:00 | depth 11,444 m ...
ATTTTAGATGAAAGATTTTCATCCATATCATCAATAATTGTATCAATATTTTTACTTTCAAAATGTTTAAAAAGTTTATTCGCTTTATCTAATGCCGATGTATCATTTTTGTTAATCATAGGTATTATTGCAAGTTCGTATGGTGCTACAGAAAATGGCCATTTCATTATTTCATCTTTTTGATCATATTTAGCTTCTATAATTGCTCCAACTAGCCTTGATACACCAATTCCATAAGATCCCATTTTAACAAAATCTTTTTTGCCACCTGGAAGATCTACAGCTGCATTTAAAGCTTTTGAATACTTATCTCCAAAATAAAAAATGTGACCTACCTCTATACCTTTTGTAATTAGCCTATTTTCTTCTGACACTTTTTCTTCAAATTCATTTTTATTAAATTTTTCATCGGCTACAGCGTAATATTGTTCATATTTTTTTCTTAAGTCTTGTAAGGATTGTCTATCCAATACAGTTCCTTCACTACCTAAATCAAAAACTCTTTTATCTGTAAAAATTTTACTTTCTCCTGTATCTGCTAAAATAATAAATTCATGAGATAAATTTCCACCAATTGGTCCCGTATCAGCTGCCATTGGTATTGCTGAAAGTTCTAATCTTTTAAATGTTTTTAAATATGAGAAAAAGAATTTATTATACGAGAATGTTGCATCTTCGTCATTAACGTCAAACGAATATGCATCCTTCATATAAAACTCCCTACCTCTCATTATTCCAAATCTTGGTCTAACTTCATCTCTAAATTTCCATTGTATATGATATAATAATTGAGGAAGTGATTTATAAGATTTTACACTTGATCTAAATATATCTGTAACTAACTCTTCATTGGTTGGTCCATAAAGCATTTCTCTACCTTGACGGTCTTTAATACGAAGCATTTCATCACCATAATCGTCATAACGACCACTTTCTTTCCAAATATCACTGGGCTGTATAGTTGGCATAAGTATTTCTTGGGCACCAATTTTATTTTGTTCTTCTCTTACTATTTGTTCAATTTTTTTCATCACCTTAAAACCTAAAGGTAGCCATGAATAAATACCTGCTGAGGATTGTTTAATCATACCAACCCTTAGCATTAACTGATGTGATTTAATTTTTGCTTCTGATGGGTTATTTTTTAATATTGGAATGAATGACTTTGAAATGTACATTTTTAATTAACTATATATCTTAAATTTAAATATTCATATTTTATCAATAAATAAATTATCACGAAAATAACTGTTGTTATACCAGTACAATAAATGAATTTTTTTAGCATCTTAGGATTTTCAGGAGAACCTGCGTCTTCACCATCAATTTTGATAGATTTTTGTCTATTTACATCAATTGGAAGGATTGTAAAAAAAACTATCCACCAAATTATTATATAAATTATAGCAAGACCTGTTGCACTCATTTAAATTCTTACTAGGTTGATATTGATAAATGGTCTTTTACCAGTGAAATCTTTAGCACATTTTCTACATGTTATTTTTAAAGCATCAATTAAATTAAATTCTTGCTTTTTACTTTTTATAGAAAAAGTTCTAGTTGTTTTTTCGATTGCTTCTTCTAATTCGTATATAAACTCATCGACATCATAAACAGGCAGTCCTCTAAAAGTTAATACAGGTCTTTTGTGGATATTACCTTTTGCAGTAATTAAAATAGTAACCTCCATATATCCATTTGCACTAATGTTTTTTCTATCTTTGATTGATTGAGCATCTTCTTCTACACTCATATTACCATCCAAATAAAGTCTACCACTTGGTGCTTTATCAAAAACATGTGGTTTACCAGGTGCTAATTTTACAATATCTCCATTTTCAACTTGAACAGGATGTGGAACTTTCATTTCTTTAGCAAACTTCATATGCTCAATCATATGTCTGTGTTCACCATGAACAGGAACTGCACATTGAGGTTTTACCCAATCGTACATCTCTCTAAGATCATCTCTATTGGGATGTCCAGAAACATGAACAAATTCGCTTTCTTCTGAAATAACTTCAACACCATCTTTAACTAGTTGATTTTGTAATTTATACAATTTTTTCTCATTACCTGGAATAATTTTTGAAGAAAAAATAACAGCATCATCTTTTTCAATGAATACATCCGGGTGAGTATTACTAGAAATTCTCATTAGTGCTGCCATAGGTTCCCCTTGGCTACCTGTACAAAGATAAACTATTTTTTCTCTAGCAATTTTTTTGGCATCACGCGCATCGACAGGTTCTATAACATTTTTTAAATAACCACATTGTCTTGCTGCTTTAAATATTCTATGCATGGACCTTCCTACTAAAGATATTTGTCTACCAGTTTTTTCTGCACAATAAAAAGCTGTTTCCATACGTGCAACATTTGAAGCAAAAGAAGCCATAACAATTCTCTTTTTAAGGCTACCCATGATATTTAATAAGCTTTTTCTAACATCTAACTCTGAACCAGCTTTACCCATGCTAAAAACATTTGTTGAATCACAAATCATAGCAAGCACACCCTCATTACCAATTTCTTTAAGTCTATCTGAATTGATCTTTTCACCAATAAGTGGCTCAGGATCAATCTTCCAATCACCAGTATGCAATATTACACCTGCTGGAGTTTCAATTCTAAGACCATTGGGCTCAAGGATTGAGTGAGTTAGAGTTATATATTCTATTTTAAATGGATCTAAATTTACTGTTCCATTTAATTGAACTATTTTGAGAAACTTGGTTACATCTATATTTTTTTCTTTAAATTTTTCTTTTATTAAAACCGCAGTAAATGGAGTTGCAAAGATTTTACATTTAAGTTGAGGCCAAAGATGTGCGATCGCACCAATATGATCTTCATGTGCATGAGTTAAAATAATTCCTAAAAGGTCATCTTTTTTATCAACAATAAATCCAGGATCTGGGTAAATAAGATCAATACCGGGTAAAGTATCATCAGCAAATGTAACCCCAATATCAACCATGATCCATTTATGCTCACCAGGTTTACCGAAGGCAAATAGGTTCATATTCATGCCAATTTCTCCGGACCCTCCTAGAGGGCAAAATAATAATTCATCTTTCATATTTATTTAATTAAAGTAGTGGCTCTGATTAGGCCTTTAATTGTTATGTCTTTATTTAATGTAACTTTCGTTTTTATTGAATTTTTGAATAAACCAGAAAATCCTCCAGTAATAATAATTTTAAAGGACATCTTGGTCTCTTTCTTAATTAAATTAACAATATTGTCAATTAAACCCTCATAGCCCCAAAAAAAACCAGCTCTAACAGCACTAATAGTGTTTAATCCAATTACTCTATTTGTTTTTTTTAAATTGATCTTTGGAATTTGTGATGCTTTATCGGTTAATGTATCCAATGAGAGTTTAACACCAGGTGCTATAACGCCACCATGATAAGTATTTTTAATCAAAACATCAAATGTGGTTGCAGTTCCAAAATCTAAAATTATAAAATTATCCTTATTATTAATGATGCTAATTGCATTTGCTAATCTATCTGAACCAATTTGTTTATAATTAACTTTAATCTTAATCAATTTATTTAAATTAAGTTTTTTTAGTTCGTGACACTTAATTTTATAAACTTTTTTAAAAAAGATTTTAACTGCATTAAATTTTTTTGGTACAACGCTGCAAAATAAACATTTGTTAATTGATTTATTTTTTAAATTTAGGCCAAGTAAAGATTTATTAAGTGAGGAGTGATTTATTTTTTTTGTTAATAAAGTAACACGTTTAATAATAATGTTTTTAGAGTTTACTAAACAAATTTTAGTTTCTGTATTTCCTATATCGCCAACAATAATCATTTTAAATTTCTATCTAAGTTTTTTATATTAAATTTAGGAAACATTGGAATAAAAGTTTCATAAATTTTTTTTAACCTTAAAGCAGCATAATTAGGGGTAATTTTGGTACCAGTTAAGTCAAACAAATTTGTAGTTAAATAGTTTTTTATAATTGGACTCTTAGTCAAATTTATACCCACTCCAACAACAATAAATTTTTCACCAGATTTAATTAATATTTCTTGTAAAATACCTGAAATTTTCATTTTATTTATTAACAAATCATTTGGTTTTTTAATTATAATTTTACCATTATAAAATTTTGATAATAATTTTTTAACTAAAAGACAGTTAACTTTTGTTAAATCTTTCAATGATAATTGGACTTTGTTAATTTTAAAAAAAATACTAACAAATAAATTTCCTTTAAAAGAAGTCCATTTTTTTCCATATTGACCCCTTCCCTTTTTTTGCTTTTCAGCAATTATAATTCCAGATTTATTATTGGTTTTTTTAATTATTTGTATAGCTAGATCGTTAGTACTATTTACAGTTTTAAAATTGAACTTTTTTAATTTCATTAAATAATATTAATTCTAGATACAATTTCCACTAATTTGCTTGGAAAAATAAAATATAAGAGAATTAATAATGTTGAAAAAGTCAGGGATCCTTTTAGCCAAATATTATGATCTGTGTCATAACTTTCCTTTTCTTTATCAAAGTAAATAACCTTAATTATTTTGAGATAATAAAATGCAGCTATTACCGTTGATAAAAGACCCACAATAGCCAAGAAGTACATTGACTGCTCTATGACAGCTTTAAAAATATAAAATTTTGCAAAAAAACCAGCTAGTGGAGGAATGCCTGCTAATGAAAAAAGGATAGCTAGTAATGATAAAGATAAAATTGGATGATTTTTTGATAGCCCTGATAAATCATCAATGGTTTCATAGTACGCATCATTTCTCTTTAACATCAATAGGCAACTAAAAAAGGCAAGATTCATAACCAAGTATATCGACATATATACAATGGAGCTTTGAATGCCTTCGTTTGAACCTGTAGACAAACCAGCTAGAGCATAACCCATATGACCAATTGAACTATATGCAATCAACCTTTTAAGATTATTTTGACCAATTGCAGCAATAGCACCAAAGATCATAGAGGCGATTGATAAAAATATTAATATAGGTTGCCATTGATCGATCATATTAACAAAAGGTATATATAAAAATCTTATGAATACCGTAAGAGCTGCAACTTTTGGTACAATTGCAAAGAATAATGTGACAGCAGTTGGAGAGCCTTCATACACATCTGGTGCCCACATGTGAAATGGTACAGCTGATATCTTAAATGCCAAACCAACAAGTATAAAAACAATTCCAAATGTTAAACCATAATGAGATGAATTCATTGCATCACCAATAACATTAAAATTAGTTGATCCAGAAAACCCATAAACCAAAGAACATCCATACAACAATAATCCTGATGATAAAGCACTCAAAACAAAATATTTTAGTCCAGACTCTGAAGACTTTAATTGATCTCGATTAAATGATGCTAACACATATAAAGCTAAAGATTGCAACTCAAGACCTATATAAAAAACCATAAGATCATTTGAACTGATCATTACCATCATGCCTAAAATTGAAGAAAGAATTAAAACTGGATATTCTATTAAAAAAATCTTAAATATTTTGAGATATCTTGTTGAAATTGATAAAACAAATGCACCTCCTAAAATAGTGAGTATTTTCATAAATGATGAAAGATTATCCACAACGTAACCATCATTAAATAGTGAAATATTTTGATCTAACGGATTATTAAAAATTAAAATACCCGTAATAAGTAAAGAACCTACTGCAAGATTATGAACAATATTTGAGCTATTCTTTTTATAAACTCCAAGAAGCAATAAAAACATTATAGACAAAGATATAAATATTTCAGGTAGTATAAAATTTAAATTATCCATTAATTTTGTACCTCTGTTATATTCATATTTAAGTTAAAATTGTACATCTCTATTAAATCTTTTACAGAAATTTCAATCGTATTAATAAGAGGCTCTGGATAAAATCCAAAAAATAAAACTGGTATTGCTAAACACCACAAAATAAATTTTTCTGAATTATTAAGGTCAGGCATTTTTAAAAGTTCTTTATTTTTAATCTCTCCAAATACAACTCTTCTATATAGCCACAACATATATGCGGCGCCAAAAATAACACCTAAACTAGCTATAACTGCTACTAAGAAATTATCTTTAAATGCCCCCATTAGTATTAAAAATTCACCTATAAAACCACTAGTACCAGGTAAGCCTAATGCAGCTAAAGTGAAAAGCATAAATAATATAGAATATTTAGGCATAACCGAAACTAAGCCACCGTAAGTTGCTATTAACCTGGAGTGCATACGATCATAAACAACTCCAACACATAAAAACAATGCTGCTGAAACCAAACCATGACTTATCATTTGAACTATACTTCCTTCAATACCTTGTTGGGTAATTGTAAAAATACCTAATGTAACAAATCCCATGTGTGCAACTGAAGAATACGCTATTAACTTTTTCATGTCTTCTTGCATCAGCGCAACAAGAGATGTGTATACAATAGCAATCAAACTCAAGGCATAAACTAGAGGTGTAAATAAATCAGAAGCTACTGGGAAAAGTCCTAAAGAAAACCTAATAAACCCATAACCAGCCATTTTAAGTAATATAGCTGCAAGCAAAACAGAGCCAGCAGTAGGCGCTTCAACGTGTGCATCTGGCAACCAAGTGTGTACAGGCCACATTGGAGTTTTGACAGCAAAAGAACTAAAGAAAGCTAACCATAATAAATTTTGATATTTGGTGTCTATACCAAGTTCATAAAGCTGAGTTATATCTGTGGTTCCTGATATCCAGTAGATCGAAATTATAGCAATTAGCATTAAAACAGAACCAAGTAATGTGTATAAGAAAAATTTAAATGCTGAATATACTCTTCTTGCTCCACCCCATATTCCAATTATTAAAAACATAGGTATTAATCCAGCTTCAAAAAATAAATAAAATATAACAAGATCAAGAGAGCAAAAAACACCAATCATTAAACTTTCCATTACTAAGATAGCAATCAGGAAATCTCTAAGTCTGTCTTTAACAGTATTGTTAACTGAGATTATACAAAGTGGTGTTATTAGCGCAGTTAAAACTATAAATAAGATTGATATTCCATCAATACCTATCTTATAATTAATAATTCCCTTTAACCATTCTCTATCTTCAACAAACTGAAAATCAGAAGTGGTTGGGTCAAACTGATACCAAAGGTATAAAGAAATCAAAAAGTTAACAAACGATGTAAATAAAGCAACATATTTACCTGTATTAGAATTCTTATCTTTGGAAAATAATAGAAACAAAGAGCCCACTACAGGAAGTAAAATTAAAGATGATAAAATTGGAAAATTCATTAATTCAAAATTAAAAATGTTAATAATGCAGAAAATCCTAATAATATCATAAATGCATATTGATAGATAAATCCACTTTGAAATTTACTTGCTTTTAAAGATAGCCTATTAATCAATGAAGAAACTCCATCTGGTCCAAATTTATCAATAATTTTAACATCAACCACCTTCCAAAAAAATATTCCTAATTTTTTTGAAAATTTAATGAACAAAACATCATAAAGTTCATCGAAATACCATTTGTTTATTAAAAAGTTATGTAATGGTTTATTGGATTGAGCAATTCGATTTGGAATATCTTTATCTTTAACAAATAAATAATAAGCAATTGGAATGGAGGTTAATACAAGTGCTGGTGTAGTTAAAAGAAACCATAAAGGAGGATGTTCTGTACTTAATGGATTTAAAAATTTAATTGAATCTCCCCAAAAACTATTTCCACTACTATTACCAATGAACAAATCCTTAAATAAAAAACCAGCAAAAATAGCTCCAATAGCAAGTATAAATAAAGGTAAAAGCATTACTAATGGGGATTCGTGCATTTCGTTAATATTAATTTTTTTATTATTATAATCTCCATGAAACGTTTTAAAAATTAATCTCCAAGAATAAATTGATGTTAAAACAGCAGTCAAAATTCCTACACCTGCCGCATAATATCCTGTTGTATTTCCTTTAAGATACGCAAATTCTATAATTGCATCTTTTGAATAAAAACCAGATAAGAATGGAAAACCAGTAAGAGCTAATGTTCCAATAATCATAAATATATAGGTGTATGGAAGTTTTTTATAAACACCTCCCATCTGATTAATATCTTGCTCATCTTTAAATGAGTGAATTACAGATCCAGAACCTAAAAAAAGTAAAGCTTTGAAAAAGGCATGAGTAAATAAGTGAAACATAGCAACATTATAAGCACCTACTCCTGCCGCAAAAAACATATAACCAAGCTGACTACAAGTTGAGTATGCAATTATTTTTTTTATATCAGTTTGCACTAAAGCTACAGTTGCAGCAAAAAAAGCTGTAGTCATTCCAACAACAGTAATTATATTTAGTGTAAGAGGTGAGTATTCAAAAATTGGAGAACATCTTACAACTAAAAAAACACCAGCTGTAACCATGGTAGCCGCATGAATTAAAGCTGAAACTGGTGTGGGGCCTTCCATGGCATCTGGTAACCAAGTGTGTAAGAAAATTTGTGCTGATTTACCCATTGCACCTATGAATAAAAGAATACAAATTAAATCAATTGCTCCAACATTCATTCCTAAAAATAAAAGTTTTTTTTCAACAATTTGTGGAATTTGATTAAAAACTTCTACATAGTTTACAGTACCAAATAAATAAAAGATTAAAAAAATTCCTAAAGCAAAGCCAAAATCACCTACTCTATTTACCACAAAGGCTTTTATTGCAGCTGCATTTGCTGTTTCTTTTTTAAACCAAAAACCAATCAAGAAATATGAACAAAGCCCTACACCCTCCCATCCAAAAAATAGCTGAAGAAAATTATCAGAGGTAACCAATGTTAGCATTGAAAAAGTGAAAAGTGACAAATAAGCCATGAATCTTGGCTTATGTGGATCATGAGACATATAACCAATTGAGTAAATATGCACTAAAGCTGAAACTAAAGTTACAACAACAAGCATTACAGATGATAAAGCATCAACTTTAATAGACCAATTAACATCTAAAGTTCCAGAGTTAATCCAAGTTGCTACAACTACATTACTTTCATATCCGTTAACAATTACTTGATAGAATAATATAATTGAAAGTAACGCTGAAATTGACACAAAAAGACTAGTTACAATTTCTGAATTCCTATCACCTAAATATTTACCAAAAAAACCTGAAGTTATTGAGGCTAATAATGGAAGAAATATTAAAGCTAATTCCATATTATCCTTTTAAACTGTCAATTTTCTCAACATCAATTGTTGATGAGTTTCTATAATAGACAACAATAATTGCTAAACCTATTGCCGCCTCTGCCGCTGCAACAGTTAATATAAAAAGAGTGAATATTTGACCAGAAATATCGTTTAAAAATATTGAAAATGAAACTAAATTAATATTTACAGCTAATAAAATAAGCTCAATACTCATTAAAATTACTATAATATTTTTTCTATTTAAAAATAATCCGACTATGCCGATAGTAAAAATTATTGCAGCCAATGTAAGATAGTGACCTAAACCTATACTAATCATCAGATTTAACTCCTTTATTGTTCTCAACATCAATTAATTCAACACCATCTGATCTTTCACGAGATATTTGACTAAAATAACTTTGTCTTTTAACTCCAGATCTTTGTCTAAATGTAAGAACAATAGCACCTATCATTGCAACTAATAAAATCATTCCACTTAACTGAAAAACATGAATGTAATCTGTATATAGAACGTAACCAATTGAATGAGTATTGGTTATATTTTTATCTATTGTTAAAGACATTGCCGAGACAAGATCAGGTTTATATTTCCATCCACCAATTACGATTATTAATTCGAAAAATATTATAACACTTACTATTAGTCCAATAGGTATATGTTTTGAACTTTCCTGTGCACTAAACCACTGATTTTTTTGTTGAGCTACATTTAACATCATAACTACAAATAAAAATAAAACAGCAACCGCACCTACATAAACAATCAACATGATCATTCCCAAAAATTCAGCGCCGATCATTATAAATAGGCATGAAATGCTTATGAAATCTAAAATTAAAAAGAAAACAGAATGAACGGTGTTTTTAGATACTGTTACCATTATAGCAGAAACAATTGCTATAAAAGAAAACGTATAAAAAAATATTGCGTGCGCTAACATAATTATCTGTGAGAGTTATCAGCTTTAATATTGGCTGCTAAAACATTTTCCCATCTATCTCCATTATCGAGTAATTTTTCTTTATTATAATAAAGCTCTTCTCTTGTTTCAGTTGAAAATTCAAAATTAGGCCCCTGTACAATAGCATCAACTGGACAAGACTCTTCGCAAAGACCACAATAAATACATTTCATCATGTCAATATCATATCTAGTAGTTTTTCTGCTACCATCAGCTCTTTCAGAGGATTCAATTGTGATTGCTTGAGCTGGACACACAGCTTCACATAACTTACATGCAATACATCTTTCTTCACCGTTAGGATATCTTCTTAAAGCATGTTCACCTCTAAATCTTGGGCTTATTTTTCCTTTTTCAAAAGGGTAATTTATTGTTTTTTTAGATTTAAATATTTCTTTGATAGCAATATTTAAGCCACCTAAAAAATCTAATAAAAAAATTGTTTTAAATATTCTTGAAATTTTCATAATTAATTAACCGGTAATAAGTTGAAGTAAAACAAATAGCTAGCTGTTAGAACTACCCATGTTAATGATAATGGTAAAAATATCTTCCATCCTAGTCTCATTAATTGATCGTATCTATATCTTGGAACAATAGCTTTAACCAAGGCAAACAAAACAAATAAGAATAATATTTTAAAAATCATCCAAATTGCGCCTGGAATTAAGTTAAATGGATAAAGATCAATGGGCGATAGCCACCCACCTAAAAAAAGTATTGACCCCATAGCGCACATCAAAAGAATATTTGCATATTCTCCAAGCCAAAACATTGCATACATCATGCCTGAATATTCAGTTTGATAACCCGCAACAAGTTCTGCTTCTGCTTCAGGCAAATCAAATGGTGGTCTGTTTGTCTCCGCTAATGCAGAAATAAAGAAAATCACAAACATTGGAAATAATGGAATTATAAACCATAAATTTTCCTGAGCCATAATTATATCGTTCAAATTTAATGAACCAACACAAAGCAAAACGTTTATAATAATAACTCCAATTGATACTTCGTAGGAAACCATTTGTGCAGCAGATCTAATAGCGCCTAAAAAAGGATATTTTGAATTTGAAGCCCAACCACCCATAATAATTCCATAAACACCTAAAGAAGAAACAGCAAATAAATAAAGGACACCTACATTAATATCTGCCAATACTTGAGTTGCGCTGAATGGAATAACAGCCCACGAAACTAAGGCCAAAGTCATAGTTACAATTGGTGCTAGTATAAAGATTACTTTATTTGAACTTGAAGGAATTATAACTTCTTTAAAAATATATTTTAATGCATCAGCTAATGATTGAAGCAAACCAAAAGGTCCAACAACATTAGGTCCTTGTCTTTTTTGTACAAAGGCCCAAATACGTCGGTCAAGCCACACAATCATAGCCACAGAAACTAAAACAGGAACTAATAAAAATAATATTTTGTAAGTTTGTAAAAAAATTATATTAAGATATTCCATAGATTAACCCTCTGTTCCTGTAGACTTTAAATCTGCTTTTAAATGTCTACACTCAGACATAGTTTTTGAAGCCCTGGCTATTACATTTGAATAATAATAATCATTATCTATTTTAATCAGTTCATTTTCAAAAATTAATTCCTTAACTTTTGATGAACTTAAAGAGTTATTTTTTTCAATATGTAGATTTATTTGATTAATTAAACTGCTATCCAGCTCATCTTTATCATTAAATAATTTTCTATGATTCATGGACTCTGCAAGTTCATTTATTATTACCCAATCCTCTTTTGCAAGTTCTGGTGGATAAGATGCTTTGTAGGCTTTTTGTAATTTACCTTCTAAATTTGTAAAATAACCATTTTGTTCTGTATAAGCAGCCCCTGGCAAAATAATGTCTGCTATTTCCGCTCCTTTATCTCCATGAGAGCCTTGATAAATAATAAACTCATTTTTTTTTTTCAAAATTAATAGTGTCTAGACCTAGAAGATAAACAATTTCAAACTTGTGATCTTCCAAGTCTTTCAAAACTTCATTGTCACCATCAGTTGTTTTATATACCCCAAGATCAAACGCACCTACCGTGGATGCATTTTCAGAAATTATATTTAAAGCATTCCAATCATTGGAAAGTTTATTATTTTCATCTAAAAATTGCTTGATTGATTCAAAAATATATTTAGATGATTTACTTTTTAGTGCAGATTGACCCATTATAACCATAGGTTTCTTTGCTTGTTTAATTAGATCAGATACCTCATGTTTACCTTCGATAATTTTTTTAACAGTTTCAGTGTTTCCATCTAAAGACTGGTAAGGGTATGTAAGGTCACCTACTTCATTTAGCGAAATAATTTTAGTTTTGTTTTGAAGATAGGATTTTCTAATTCGGGCATTTAAAATTGTTGCTTCAAATCTAGGGTTTGTCCCTAAAAGGAAAATAAAATCAGCTTCTTCAATTCCATTAATTGATGAGTTGAATAAATAATTTTCTCGCTTTTCTGGATTTAAATAACTGTAATTATCTCTAGACTCTATATTTTGAGAACCTAATGTTTTATTAAAAAATTCTTTAAATATATAAAGTGTTTCCATATTGACTAAATCACCAGTTAACCCACAGATTTTTTCTTTATCAGTGTTTTTAAACTTAGATTTAATTATATTAAAAACTTCAGACCATGATGCTTTTTCAAATTTTCCATTATACTTAATATAAGGTGTATCTAGTCTTTGATTTGATAAACCATCGCAAGCATGTCTTGTTTTATCAGAAATCCATTCCTCGTTAATGTCTTCGTTTATTCTTGGTAAAATTCTCTTAACTTCCCAGCCATAGGTATCAACTCTTATATTAGAGCCAATAGCATCCATAACATCAATAGATTCAGTTTTTTTTAATTCCCAAGGTCTTGCTTCAAAAACATATGGTTTAGATGTTAAAGCTCCAACAGGACACAAATCAACAACATTAGCAGATAATTCTGATTGCATTGATTGCTCAAGGTAAGTAGTTATTTGCATATCTTCACCACGTCCTATTGCTCCTATTTCTGGTACACCAGCAATTTCTGTTGCAAACCTAACACATCTAGTACAATGGATGCACCTTGTCATTTGAGTTTTAATTAAAGGACCCATATTTTTTTCAGGAACTTGTCTTTTATTTTCTTTAAATCTAGATTTATCTACCCCATAAAACATTGATTGATCTTGAAGATCACATTCGCCACCTTGATCACATACAGGACAATCTAATGGGTGATTTGCAAGTAAAAATTCCATCACACCTTTTCTTGCTTTTTCAACAAATTCAGTATTCGTTTTAATATTCATACCTTCAGCAGCAGGCATCGCACATGAAGCAACTGGTTTTGGAGATTTTTCCATTTCAACTAGGCACATTCTACAATTTCCAGCAATTGAAAGTTTTTCGTGATAACAAAATCTTGGAATTTCAACTCCAGCTTTTTCACAAGCTTGTAAGACTGTTAAGCCATCTTCAACTTCAACTTCAATATTGTTAACTTTTAATTTAGGCATTTTTTTTATCCAATAAATGTTGATCAACTAAATAAGGAACTTCATTATGTTTTTTTATTGTTGGTTCAAAATTATTTCTTTCCTCAATTTCTTTTCTAAAATGTCTTAACAAACCCTGGACAGGCCATGAAGATCCTTCACCAAAAGCACAAATAGTATGACCAGCAATTTGATTTGTAACATCACCAAGCATTTCTACTTCATCTTTTGACGCTTCTCCCTTAGCCATTCTTTCTAACATTCTCCACATCCATCCAGAACCTTCTCTACATGGTGTGCACTGTCCACAACTTTCATGTTTATAAAATCTAGCAATTCTTGCCATACATTTAATAATATCTTGATCATTATTTATAACGACAATACCTGCGGTTCCTAAACCACTTTTCTCAGCAACAAGTGAATCAAAATCCATTGTTAAAGTTTCACATGTTTTTTTTGGTATAATAGGCATAGAAGATCCACCTGGTATTACTGCTTGTAGATTATCCCATCCACCAATTACTCCGCCAGCATGTACTTCTATTAACTCTTTAAGAGATATACTCATTTCCTCTTCAACGTTACATGGTTTATTAACATTTCCAGATATACAAAATATTTTAGTTCCTGTATTTTTCGCTTTTCCTAATGACGCAAACCATTTACCACCTTTTCTCAAAATCGTCGGAACAACAGCTATAGTTTCCACGTTATTAATTATTGTTGGACATCCGTATAATCCTATTAAAGCTGGAAAAGGAGGTTTTAATCTTGGCTGACCTTTTTTACCTTCAATGCTTTCTAGAAGTGCTGTTTCTTCACCACATATATAAGCGCCTGCTCCATAATGAATATAAATATCTAAGTCCCAGCCAGTACCAGAGGCATTTTTTCCTATAAGTTTTTTTTCATAAGCTTCATCGATTGCTTTTTGAAGTTTTTGTCCATCAATAAAATATTCGCCACGTATATAAATATAGCAAACATGGGCCTGAACTGCGTAAGCAGCAATCAAACATCCTTCTATTAATTTGTGAGGTTCAAACCTTAAAATATCACGATCCTTACATGTGCCAGGTTCAGATTCATCACCATTTATAACTAGATAGTGAGGTCTAGAACCAAGTTCTTTTGGGGCAAAAGACCATTTAAGACCCGTAGGAAATCCAGCACCACCTCTTCCTCTTAATTCCGATGATTTAACTTCTTCTATAATCCATTCTCTACCTTTTTTTATTATTTCAGCAGTATCTACCCAGTCGCCTCTATTTTTTGAAGACTCAACATCTGAACCTTTATCATTATATAGGTTTTGAAATATTCTATCTTTATCGTTAAGCATTTTTTAAATCCAAAAGTGTTTTTCTGTTATTTTCAGGTTCATTATTAACTCTTCCTCTATAAGATCCTGGTTTTGGCGTCTTACCATCAAGTATTTCATCTAAAATTTTTAAAGTTTTTTCTTTATCTAGATCTTCATAATAATCATCATTAATTTGCATCATTGGGGCATTAACGCATGCACCCAAACATTCAACTTCCATCCATGAGCATGATTTATCAGTGGATAATTCATTTTCATTTTCTGAAATTTTTTCTTTGCATGCTTCAACAAGTTTATAAGCTCCTCTGATCATGCATGGTGTAGTTGTGCAAACTTGAATAAAGTGTTTTCCAACTGGTGATAAGTTGTACATTGTATAAAAAGTGGCCACCTCATAAACTTTTATATAAGGCATATCTAAAAACTTTCCGATATATTTCATTGCTGCAAGTGGTATCCAGTTATCATTTTGTTTTTGAGCGATATATAGTAATGCCATTACAGCGCTTTGTTGTTTTCCTTCTGGATATTTGGAAATCATTTCTTTTGCTGCAGCTAGACTATCTGCTGTGAATTCAAATTTTTCTGGTTGTTCTTTTGCAGGTTTTCTTAAACTCATTATCTATCAACCTCTCCAAAAACAATATCTAACGAACCTAAAACAGCAGGTACATCAGCAAGCATATGTCCTTTAATCAAATAATCCATTGCTTGTAGGTGAGAAAAGCCAGGAGCTCTAATTTTACATTTGTAAGGTTTGCTGGTTCCATCAGATATTAAATAAACACCAAATTCACCCTTTGGTGCTTCAACAGCAGTATAAATTTCATCTTTGTCAACACGATAACCTTCAGTGAATAATTTAAAGTGATGAATTAAAGCTTCCATTGATTGTTTAATATCTTTTTTAGGTGGAGGACTAATTTTTCCATCTAATGATTTAATTGGTCCTTTTTCCATTTTACTTAAACATTGTTTGATTATTGAAACACTTTCTCTCATTTCTTCAATTCTACATAAATATCTATCAAAACAGTCTCCATTTTTTCCTACTGGAATTTTAAATTCTAGTTGTTCATAACAGTCATAAGGTTGAGATTTTCTTAGATCCCAAGGAACTCCAGAGCCTCTAATCATAACACCGCTAAAAGAATAATCTAACGCATCTTCCTTGGTTACAATTCCTATATCAACATTTCGCTGTTTAAATATTCTGTTGTCAGTCAATAATGTTTCAAGATCATCTATTATCTTCGGAAACGACTCACAAAAATTACCTATATCCTCTTCAAGACCCATCGGTAAATCTTGATGAACACCACCGGCCCTGAAGTAATTGGCATGTAGTCTTGAACCAGATGCTCTTTCATAAAATGTCATTAATGTTTCACGTTCTTCAAAACCCCATAGTGATGGAGTTAAAGCACCAACATCAAGAGCTTGAGTTGTAACATTTAATATATGACTTAATATTCTTCCAATTTCACAAAACATTACTCTGATTAATTGGGCTCTAATTGGAACATTTATCTTTAAAATTTTTTCTATAGCTAAAGCAAAAGCATGTTCCTGATTCATTGGAGCAACATAATCAAGTCTGTCAAAATAAGGGACTGCTTGCATATACGTTTTATTTTCTATTAACTTTTCTGTTCCCCGGTGTAGAAGACCAATATGTGGATCAGCTTTTTCAACAACCTCTCCATCTAATTCTAAAATTAATCTTAACACACCATGAGCTGCGGGGTGCTGAGGTCCAAAATTTAGATTTAATGTTTTAATTTTTTTTGTCATTTTCAAGGTCAGTTTGATCTTTAATATATTTTGTTCCTTCCCAAGGGCTTTCGTAATCAAAATTTCTATAATTTTGCTCTAACTTAACTGGTTCACTAATAACTTTCTTTTGATCTTCGCTATATCTAACTTCAGTATGACCAGTTAAAGGAAAATCTTTTCTTAAGGGGTGTCCTTCAAAGCCATAATCAGTAAGTATTCTTCTCATATCTGGATGGTCTTTAAACTTAACTCCATACATATCAAAAACTTCTCTCTCCATCCAATTTGCTGCAGGATAAATGGGTGTTAGTGATGGAATAACTTCATTTTCACTTATTAGGTAACTTAATATAATTCTTTGATTAAATTCATGACTTAAAAACAAATACACAACTTTAAAACGTTGAGCATTTTCAGGGTAATCAACAACTGTAATATCAATTAACTGTCTAAATTTTGTATTCTCGTTACTTTTAATAAATAACGTTACATCTATCAAATCTTCATTATCAATATTAATATATAACTGTTCATGTCTAATCTCAGTTTTTTTAATTTTAGTTGTAAGTTCCGAGTTAATTTTTTTTTCAAGATCTATTAAATTTTGCATATAAATTACCTTTCAAAAGATCCTTTGTTTCTAATTTTTTTTTGTAATTGCAAGATTCCATAAAGTAATGCTTCAGCTGATGGAGGGCATCCTGGCACATAAATATCCACAGGTACTATCTTATCACAACCACGGACTACAGAATAAGAGTAGTGATAATAACCACCACCATTTGCACAACTACCCATCGAAATAACATATCTCGGTTCAGGCATTTGATCATAAACTTTTCTTAATGCCGGTGCCATTTTATTAGTTAAAGTTCCAGCTACAATCATAACATCAGATTGTCTTGGTGACCCTCTTGGTGCAGCACCAAATCTTTCTAAATCATATCTTGGCATTGCTGTTTGCATCATCTCAACAGCACAGCAAGCTAAACCAAAAGTCATCCAGTGTAATGAACCAGCTCTTGACCAGTTTATTAAATTATCAAGTGAAGTTGTGATAAAACCATTTTTACTAAAGTCTTCAGCAAGTTTTTTAAATTCTTCAGGAATTTCTTTATTTTTATTTTCTAAGTTCATAATCTAAAATTTTATTCCCAGTCTAGTGCACCTTTTTTCCATTCATAAATAAATCCAACCGTAAGAATGAATAAAAATATCATCATTGAAGTAAAGCCAAGACCTCCAATATTGCCCAATGATATTGCCCAAGGAAAAAGGAAAGCTATCTCTAAATCAAAGATTATAAATAGAATTGCCACTAAATAAAACCTTACATCAAATTCCATTCTTGAATCTTCAAAGGGTTCAAAACCACATTCATACGCAGATAATTTTTCTGGATCTGGATGTTTTGGTGATAATATTAAGTTTACAACAACAAAAGCACAACTCAGACCAAGTGCAATAATCAAAAATATAATAATTGGTAAGTAATCTTTTAAAAATTCTGAAAGCATTTGAGTCTATATAGCAGTTTTTACCTCTTGTTGAAGGGTACTTACGTCACATTTTTAATAATATAAATGTTAATTAATAGGGAAAA
>ERZ887851.1719-NODE-1719-length-18359-cov-5.060042_pt1 | contig 18359 bp, 17 predicted proteins | sample MGYA00521100_ERZ887851 | MGnify/ENA primary metagenome ERZ887851 (study PRJEB32303, sample SAMEA104408602) | aquatic metagenome | biome: Brackish water; feature: Pelagic; material: water | place: Baltic Sea | collected 2014-06-06T16:11:00 | depth 11,444 m ...
CTGCGACGACGGCGAGGGCCACTGCTCCGATGACACCGAGTGCGACGGCGGGGCGACGTGCTCCGCGGATGTGGGCGCAAGCCACGGCTATGCCTGGTACGTCGACGTCTGTGAGGACGACTGCCATGGCTCACGGTCCCCCGGCGACGGGAACTATTGCACGGCGGCCTGCCCGTGCGAAGACGGCGAAGGGGGCTGCACCAACGACACTCAGTGCAGCGGAGACACCGTCTGCGAGGCCAATGTCGGTGCCAGCTACGGCTACGCTTGGTACACCGATGTGTGTGTGTCGGACTGCCACGGCGGGGCCTCCCCCGGCGACGCGGCGTACTGCTCGGCGAGCTGCCCCTGCGAGGACGGCGAAGGCCAGTGCACCGACGACACCGAGTGCTCCGGCGACACGACCTGCGAGCCCAATGTGGGCGCCAGCTACGGCTACGTCTGGTACGCCGATGTCTGTGTGGAGGACTGCCACGGAGCCGCAGCTCTGGGCGCCTACAACTACTGCAGCACCGGCTGTCCCTGCGACGTGGGCGAAGGCCAGTGCGCCGACAACACCGAGTGTACCAGCGGCCTCACATGTGTCGAGAATGCCGGCGCAGCGCATGGACTCGCATGGTTCGTCGACGTCTGCGAGTAGTGCCAGGGCACACGGCTCAGGGGGCCCCTGGTGGGGCCGGCGGCGGAGGTGTGGGCTGGCCAGGACCGGGCTGAGGCGCGGTGGGTCCGCCCGGGTCTCCGGACTCAGCGAGCTCCCGGGCCGCTGCGATGGCGAGTTCTAAGCCCGGTTCGAGCAGTGCGAGCATCAGCAGCACCTCCCGGCGGGCATCGTGCAAGGGATGGCCCCGCTCGTCGGCCCCGTCGCTCCACAGCCCACCGATGTCGAGGGGCTCCGACAGCTGCTCGCTCAGTCCCCGCGTCAGCACCGCGTACTGGCCGGGCTCGTAGGTTGTGCCCACGAGCGCACGGAAGTCGCCGGGGTTGGCCACCGGGTCGAGGCGCCGCCTCAAGAAGAAGACCGCGTCGTTGAGCAGCTGTTCTTGGCGGGGGGTCAGCGTGCGCAAGAAGGGCCCCTGGGCATCGAGCGCCGCCCGGGTGGCCTCAAGCCGGAGCGTGACCAGCTCCCGCTCCCGCTCTCCACCCCCGCGCAGCTCCCGCAGGCGGTCCACCAGCTCGGTCATCTCCGGGGCATCCACGGCCACACCCGCCGCGAGCTGGGTCCACAGCTCGGTGTAGACGATGTTCTCTTCGCCCTCCCACCGCTGGGCCAGGTCCCGTTCCCGGTCAGCGATGGTGCGCCGCCGGGTCACCAGCTCGGCCCGCAGGGCTTCCAAGCGGTCCAGCTGGCCCGTGTTCAGGCCCATGTGCCGCAACCAGATCAGCAAGCGCACCTTTTGCTGCACGACCTGGCTCTCCGGCAGCACCGGCGCCTCGTAGAGCAGCTGGTACAGGGGCGCTTCGGCCGTGCGGTCGAGGGCTTGCACCTCGGCTTCGGTGGGCAAGGGAAGGGGGTCGCTGCCACAGGCCACCACCAGCGCGCAGACCCCCACCACGCCCCACGGCACGACAGCTCCACCGGGAGTGAAGCGACGGACGGCAGCTAGGAGAACAGAGAGGGCACGCATGGCCCAGCACATTACTCCAGCGCGGCCCAGATGTCCGCCGAGGGGGCCGCAGCGCCCGCCCTCTGGCACAGATTGGGTTGGTCGCCCTGCACCCGACGGGGTGACCGCCCAAGCCTCCGTCACCTGGAACGTGCAGAAGCGCCGACCTTCAGCATCCTGTGCCCCTACCTTGGCCTGCTCTGCGCACCGCCACGCCTGGGCACGGCTCGCGACACCACCGTCGGCACACCCCCTCCACACGCTGCTCCGGGTCGCCCCGCACTCGACCGGTCTGCCAAAGACCCGTCCCCCACGGCACCCTCCAGCACCAGGCCGGCGAACACCTCGGGAGAAGCACATGGACCCGGTGACCCTTGCCTCCATCGGCGGAGGCGCTTGTTGCTGCCTCATGATGACGCTCCTGCTCGTGGGCGTCGGCGTCTGGTTCATGCGACGGGGCAAAGCGTCGGCGTCCGCAGCGCTCGAGACGTCCGAGAACACCCCCTCAGGCGCGCCCCGGTCCAACACGCCGCCGCCCCTCCCCGCACATGTGCCGGCCCCCCCGGGCTCCGGTGGGGACGACGACGAAGGCAAGCGGGCCAAGCTCGCCGCAGTCACCGGGAATGCCGACCAGATCAACGGTCTCGACAATATCAAGATCCTGGACGGCACCGGCATGCGGCTCGTCCGCCAGTCCGGCGAGTCGGCCCTGATGGAAGACCCGGACGACGAAGATCGGCTGTGGATCTGGGCCCCGACCGACGGCGGCGCCGATGTGCCCGCCGAGCGCTGGGTGGATCAGTGGGGCCCCTTGCCGCCCGGTGACCTCGACGCATTCTGCGACCACTGGTGCGACCAGCAGGACGCCGAAGGCCTCAACATGGACCGGCTGGACGAGATCCTCGCCGGCATGGGCTACCCGACCGTGGGCCACTGGCAGCGGGTGTATTGGACCGCCGTGAAGCACTTCGGCCGCAGCCCCGGTGCCGGTGGGTTGCTGTCGGACTTCGACACGTCCGAGATGCTCCAACACACGATTCAGGCCCGCATGCGCCAGCAAGCCCGCAAGGCCCAAGCCAACGTTGCGGCCGACTCCAGCTTGCTCGCGCCGGTCGAAGGCATCACCGTCGAGGTCTACGCCGCGTGCGCCGCCGCCGCTGCCCAGGGCCTGTCCCAAGACGAGTTCACCGCGCTGATCGGCAGCCACGGCATGGACCACGTCATGTGGGACCGGGTGAACGCCGAGTGGACCGACCGGATGAGCAAAGACGCCACGATGACCATCGTGCAGATCTACGGCAATGCCTTCCAGAGCTCCGGCCAGGGCCAGTTCGGGGGGGCCGCCCAGTCCGCCGCCGCCACCCGCACCGCTGCCCCCGGGGGCGGTGGGGCCGCCGCCGGCGAAGAGCCCGTGCCCTTCGACCGCTTGTGTGAGATCCAGGGCGCGATGTCGGCATGGTCCGCCACCGGCCAGGACGTCAACGCCATGCTCAAGGAAGTCTTCGACATCAACGCGCTCGCGTGGTCCAACATGAGCTCGTGGTGGATGACGAAGATGATGGCCGACATGAGCTTGTTCGACACCTACAACGCCCAGACCGAGCACTACGAGGCCCAATACAAGGCCGCCGCTGGCGTGACCGGTGAAGACCCCGACGCCGACATCCAGTTCTGATGAGCCTTGGCCCGCCGCCGCTGCCCACCCCCACCGCGCTGGTCGCCCTCGAGCGCTGGCTCGATGCCACGTGCGCCGAAGTGCAGCAACTGGCCCAGGCCACGTCTCTGCACAGCCTGGGCCCTTGGGACGCGCTGTTGCATCGGTGCCACCTCGTGCCCCCGCCCGCTGACCTGCGCGCCGCCCGCTTTGCTGCGCTGGCCCTCCCCCAGGGTGTGCCCCCTGAAGAGCTGCGCGCCACCATGCAGGTCATCGCCCGCCTCGGTGCCCAGCGGCTGACCGCCATCCAGACCGCCGCCCCCCAGTCCACCGGCCACCACGGTGCGCTCGGCGCTCGATGCGGGGTGTTGCGCTCCCGACTGCTGGCACTTGTGGACGTGCAAGGCGCCCACTACGACAAGACGGTGCGGCCCCCGACCCGTCCGGGGGGTGGGCTGGGCAGCATCTTTGCCCGCGCCCGGACCTCCGCTGCCGTCGACCCCTGGGCATCTGTGCGGTGGCAGTCCGCCGTCACCCTGGAGTGCGTGTCCTGTGGCGCCCCCCAGGAAGCCGCCCTCGAGTTCACCTGCCAACGCTGCCGGAACGTGCTGTTCCGGGAAGAGGATGGATGGGACTGAGCCGTGAACAACAAGCCCTGATCACCCGCTGGGAGACCTTTCTCAGTCGTCTTGAGCAGCGCCACGCCGAGCTTCGCACCGAAGCCGACGGCGGCATGCAAGGCATGGTGGACGAGGTCCTCGCTGCCGATGAGGTCGACACCCGTGCCGTCTTCAACGCGATGGAGGGCCTCGAGACCCGCCTGAACAACCTGCCCGACAAGGCCGACAAGGCCTGGGAGGACGAGGCGGAGGACTTGGTTGATGCGCTCAACGAAGACTTCGACGGCAAGCCCGATCTGCACGACATGGCCCACGACCGGCTCGACGACTGCAAGATGCGCATGACCGAAGAGTGGGAGCGCTTCAAGGCGCGGTGGGGTGCCCACCTGTTCCGCACGATGTGGCCCAAGGTGGACGCGGGCCTGCGCGAGCCCGCCGACTGCACCCAGTGCGGCAGCAACCTCGGCCAGCTCGACCGGCGCTTCCCCCAGCGGGCCCAGTGCGGCAGCTGCGGCGCCGTGAACCAAGTGCTCGTGCCCACCAACGTGGCGACCTATCGCAGCCAGGCCCCCCACCAGTTTGCCCAAGAAGCGTCCATCGAGCTGCGCTTCCAGATCGAGCGCGCCAGAGTGGCGGCCGACCGGGACCGCCGCGCACGGGACTGGGGCCCGGAGCCCATCGCCTCGCTGGACCAGTGGGAAGCCATGGAGCGCACCTACTGGGAGACCTACGCCAAGGTGGTCACCGAGACCGGCTGGCAGCAGCCCGAGAAGGCCGGCGAGCTGGTCGAGTCGCGGATGGAGATGTTCAAGCGCCAGAGCATCATGACGGACCAGCGCTGGCGCCGGGCCCGGGGGCTGTAGGACCGCGGGTCCGGAACCGCGAAAACGGCCTAACAGTCATTGTTCTCGCAAACATAGGCCGGACGAAAGGGCAGCGAGATGCGGCGGGCCCCGATCTCGGGATACCCTGCGATGCGTCCACTGGGGCGCATGCCCGAGCCCGGGCCCCCTCCCTGCCGCCGAGGCCCGATGTCCGCCCCCCGTTGTCTGTTTGTGATGGACCCCCTCGACCGCATCCACGTCGACGGCGACTCCACGTGGATGCTGTTGCTGGAGGCCCGCGCCCGGGGCTGGCCCTGCTGGTTCTGCACCCCAGACCAGCTCTACGCCGAAGACGGCATCGCATCGGCACGGTGCCAGACCCTCGAGGTCTCGGCGACGGCCCCCCACTTTGATCCGGGGGCCCCACAAGACCGCAAACTGGGCGACTTTGATGTGATCTGGATGCGAAAGGACCCCCCTTTCGACATGGACTACATCTTCTCGACGTACTTGCTCGACCTCGCGCCGCCATCCACCGTGGTGCTCAACCACCCCACGAGCATCCGCAGCGCCAACGAGAAGCTGTTCACCCTGCGCTTCCCCCAGTTCATCACGCCCACCCTCATCACGCGGGACATCCCCCGCATCCTGCGCTTTGCCAAGGATGCCCCCGGGCGCATCGTGCTCAAGCCGTGGGACGGCAACGGCGGGCGAGGGGTCTTGGTGAGTCAGCATGGCGACCCCAACTTGCGGTCGATGAGTGAGATCCTCACCACCGAAGGCACCCAACACATCATCGTGCAACACTACATTCCCGAGATCGTGAAGGGCGACAAGCGCGTCATTCTCATCAACGGCGAGCCAGTGGGCCAGATGATGCGGGTGCCGTCCGCCGACGACCACCGCGGCAACATGCACGTCGGCGCCACGGTCGAAGCGTGCGAATTGACACCCCGGGACCAAGCCATCTGTGCCACGCTGGGGCCGGTCCTCCGTGAGATGGGCTTGTTGTTCGTGGGGATCGACATCATCGGCGACTTCCTCACCGAGATCAACGTGACCAGCCCCACCGGTCTGCAAGAGATTCGCGCCCTCACCGGCGACCGGCTTGAGGTCGCCCTCACCGATGCTGTGGCCGCCCGCGTGGCCGCCGCCCGTGCCCAGGAGTCCTGCTGATGTCCTCCACGCTCCTGCTGCCCGCGCTGCTGGGCCTTGCCCTCGCCCAGGCCCCGCCGCCCCCGCCGCCCCCGCCCACGCCGGACCACGACGACTCGGTCACCAACAAAGCCAACAAGCTGGAGTCGCTGCAAGGCGATGTGCCCGCCGCGCCGGGTGCGGCGTCCCACCAAGCCAAGTTGGCGATCTTTGAGGGTCGGGAATACCCTGCTGTGGCCTATCTTGGCGCAGAACAGCTCAAGGTCGATCCGGCCTTTGTGGCCGATTGCCAAGAGGGTCTGCACAATATCTTCCTGCGCGAGTACAAGAACGCCCGCGGCCTGTTTGGCGCACTCGGATCGAAGTACCCGGGCTGGGGCATCGCGCCGGTGGGCGACCTGCTGGTGTGGCAAGCCCTGATGTTGGAGAACTTCGACTTCCGCTTCGAGGGTCAGTACCAGACCGCGCTGCGCCAGAGCCGCACCGAGCTCGAGACGTCCATCAACATGCCCGGCAACGAGGCTTGGGAGTACTTCCTGTTGGCGGGCGTGCTGGGCATCGACTCGATCCACACGATGCGCAAGGAAGAGTGGCTCAAGGCGCTCAACCGTGGCTACGAAGCGATGAAGATGGTGTCCAAGGTCAAGGACATCGCCCCCGACTTCATCGACGTCGAGATCGGCGACGGCCTGTTCAACTACTGGGTCACGGTGGTCTCCCGCACCACCAAGGCGATTCCCGACACCGAAGACAAGCGCGAGCTGGGCATTCAGCAGCTCAACCGGGTCGAGCGAGAGGGCGTGTTCCTCAGCGCGCCGGCCACCCTCGCGATGACCTACACCTGGATCGAAGAGGGCAAGTACAAGAAGGCCCTCGCCAGCTCGATGGTGAACCAGAAGCGCTACCCGAACAACGTCATCAACAACTTGGTCGCCGGCCGAGTCTACATGTACAATCGGGAATACCAGAAGTCCGAGGACACCCTGAAGTCGGTGCTTCAGGTGGACAAGGGCAACCGTCGGGTGCACTACTATCTGGCCCGACTCTACATCCGCTGGAAGAAGCTCACCGAGGCCGACGCATCCCTCGACAAGTACCTGACGTTCACCGACCTGTCGAAGTACGACCGCGCGTCTGCGCTGTACTACAAGGGCACGGTGGCCCAGCGGCGGGACCAGATGGCCGTCGCCCAGGGGCTGTACGAAGAAGCGTGGAAGCTGGCCAAGCTGGAGCGGGCCAAGCGGCGCCTGGACCAGATCAAGGCCAAGAAGAGCGCGGGCTGAGCGGGCCGGGGACTTGAACCGCCCGCCGCACCGGACCGCACCCCACCGAGCATGAATTCCGGTCGGGTGCGGTCTTTGTTTCAGTTGTTCCGTTGCGCTTGAACCATGTTGATTCAACGGGCTGAACCATAGCAGCACGCATGGGCGAAACAGGACATCGAGAACATCCATAGACAAGCCATCTTCGACATGCCCACCCCCTGGGTGACGACGAGGTGACCGCTGGATCGGTCTGTGCATTGACACGGGTCCTGCGCACCCCGCAGCGGCGACGTCCGGCCCCCACACCGGCCCTCCGCTGCAGCGCCCGTCCATCGCATCGGAGTGACCATGGCCCCCACCGCCCCCGACGCCCCAGCGCCGCTCGCCCCCCCGGACACCGACGCAGCCCGCATCTTGATGCTCCTGGAGCGCATGGACGCCCGGTTGTCCCGGCTCGAAGCCACCGTCGACGAGGTGCGCCACCAGGCCCCCGCCGTGGTGGCCGGCGTCACCGACACGGTGGACCACTTCGTCGCCCAAGCCCAAGACCGGGGCGTGGACGTGCACGCCCACCTCCACGGCAGCCTGCGCTTGGCCGAGGCCCTCACCGAGCCCAGGACGGTGGCCACGCTGAGCCGCTTGGTGGACCGCCTCGATCTGGTCGACCAAGCGCTGGCGCTGGCGGCCGAGGTGCCCGCCCTGACCGCCGGCGCGATGGACACTGTGGACGGCCTCGTGGCCCGGGGGCAAGCCCGTGGCATCGACGTCGACGCCCGCGTGCAGGGCACCCTCAAGCTGGTCGAGGCCGCCACCCGGCCCGAGTCCCTCGCCGCGCTGGAGACCCTCGTGGCCCGGCTGGAGCAGCTCGCCCCGATGCTCGACCTGGTCAACAGCGCGCCTGACGCCATTGCCGGGGCCTTCGACACCCTCGATGGCATCGCCGCACGCCTCGCCGAGCGGGGCATCCGCGTCGACGAGCGGATGCACCTGTTGGTGCAAGCCGTCGAGAAGCTCACCGACCCCGTCATCGTGGGCTTGCTCCACACCGTGCTGGAGCGGGGCGACGACCTGTCCCGGGCCGTCGACGTGCTGCTCGCCAGCGGCATCTTCGACGAAGCCGCCGTGCAGGTGGTCGGGTCCAGCGGCCGTGCCCTCGTCCAGACCCGGGCCGCCAACCCGCCGCCGGTCGGGGCATGGGGCGCGATGACGTCCATGTCCGACCCCGACGTCCAGCGTGCTCTTGGCTTTGCCATTCAGTTTGCTCGCTCGTTCGGCAAGACCCTCCCCGCCCGAAGCTGAGCCCCTCCTCCCCACCTCACTGGAGACCCCCATGGCCCACCACCGTGTCCTCATCGCAGGCGGCGGATCTGCCGGCATCTCGGTTGCCGCCCGCCTCAAGAACGCTGACCCCTCCTTGGATGTCGCCATCATCGACCCATCCGAGAAGCACTACTACCAGCCGATCTGGACCCTCGTCGGCGGCGGAGTGTTCGACCGCAGCATCTCGGAGCGGGACCAAGCCGACTTCATCCCCGAGGGGGCGACCTGGATCAAGGCCGCCGTGCAGGGCTTTGACCCCGACAACAACACAGTGCAGCTCAACGACGGCAACAGCGTCACCTATGACTACTTGGTGGTCGCCCTGGGCATCAAGGTTGACTGGGACAAGATTCCCGGATTGATGGACGTTCTCGGCAAGCCCGGCTCTGGCGTGGTGAGCAACTATAGCTACGACACCGTGCCCGCGACCATCCAGGCCCTCGAAGCGTTTCCCAAGGGTGGGCGGGCGATCTTCACCCACCCCGACACCCCCATCAAGTGTGGGGGGGCTCCGATGAAGATCATGTTCCTCGCCGACGAGATCTTCCGCCGCAACGCAACGCGCGAGGGGTCCAACATCACCTTCGTGAAGGGTGGACCGGGCATCTTCGCTGTGAAGAAGTACGCCGATGCGCTCACTCGGGTCGCCGACCGCAAGGGCATCGATCGGGTCTGGAACACGACACTCTCGGAGATTCGAGGCGCCAGCAAAGAAGCGGTGTTCCGCTCGCTGACCGACGGCAGCGAGACCGTGATGAAGTACGACGTCATCCATGTCACGCCGCCGATGAGTGCTCCCACCGCCATCGCCGACAGCCCCCTCGCCAACGCCGGCGGCTGGTGTGATGTTGACAGGGATACCACCCAACACATCCGCTACCCCAATGTGTTCGGCCTGGGCGACTGCTCCAGCCTGCCCACATCCAAGACCGGCGCGGCGATTCGCAAGCAAGCCCCGGTGACCGCCGAGAACTTGCTGGCGGTCATCAATGGCGACGCCCCCACCCAACACTACGATGGCTACACAAGCTGTCCGCTGGTGACCGGCTTCGGCAAGCTCATCCTGGCTGAGTTCGACTACGACAAGCAGCCCGCAGAGAGCTTTCCCTTTGACCAGGGCCAGGAGCGCTACTCCATGTATGCACTCAAGGCGTATGCACTGCCCGAGATGTATTGGAACGGCATGCTGCGCGGGCGCATGTAGGTGCCCACCGGGGGACTGGGCTGGCCATCGGACCGGCCTGCCCCCCGCGTCAGCTAAGCTGCGGTCGAACCGGCCCAGAAGACCCCCATGCCCCCGTCCGACCGCGCGAAGAAGTGGCAGTCCCGACTGTCCATTGCCAGCGTTGTGCTGCTGCCCATCGTGCTCATCGCCATCTTGCTGGTGGTCTTTGTGCTGCCGCCGATCCGGGTCGAGCGGGAAGTGCGGCTGCCCATCAATGAGCACCGCAGCGTGGTGGCCATCGATCGGCCCCACAACCCCGAGGCCGGCTTTGCGCCAGGGGCCCCCCCGCCGCCCCATGTGAAGCGACGGCGCCCCTTCACGGTCTCCACCAACTCGATGGGCCTGCGCGGGCCTGAGCTGGAGACCCCCAAGCGCAAGAAGCGGCTGCTGTGTGTGGGGGACTCGGTCACGTTCGGTTGGGGCGTGGAGTGGGAAGACACTTGGTGTGTGCGTCTCGCCCGCATGCACGACATGGAGCCCATTCTCGGCGCTTGGCCCGGCGGCCACCCCGACACGCTGCTGACCTGGATTCGGGACAACACCCGCGCGCTCGAAGCCGACATCGTGCTGTTCACTTGGGGCCCGGCCTTCGACAATTGGGAGCTCATGCTGACGATGTGGAACATCCGCGGCACCCGCAAGGCCATCGAACCCGCGCGCCTGGGCTGGGTGCTCCCCCCCATCGGCACCTTCGACCCCATCGGCGACATCGCAAGCACCGAGTCCTACCCCACCCTCAACCGCCGGGCGCCGCGCGGGGTGCCGGTGCTGGACCTCACCCCCCACTTTCGGGCGAAGCTCCCGCTGCCAGGGGTGATTGGCGACCTGACGGGCGGCCGACACCGGATGATTCGACTGCCCGACAACGATGTAATGGTGGACGTTGTCGCGCCACCTCCACATCCGGAGTATGGCCAGCTCCTCGCCCAAGAGATCATCGACGCGTTTGAGGCCGACGTGAACCTGCGGGAGCCGCTGTTTTTCGACCAGGGCCACCCCGACGAGGCCGGCTTTCAGGTCATGGCCGAAGCGGTCTCGGACTGGTTGGTGGATCTGGAGTGGGTCACCCCGCCGACCCGCCGCTGACTGTTCGGATTTGCCGAACAATCACGTTCTATACATACCGATTTACGGAACGACCGACCCAGGTTCTATTGGGGGGGAGCCCACAACCGGAGTGCCTCATGCCTCGCGTCGCCCCTCTCTTCTCCCTTCTCGCTGTTCCCATGGTTGCCCTCGTGGGCTGCCAGCCAGCGGACACCGACGCGCTGACCCACACCCAAGACGGGCAGCTCGCCCAGGACGCCGGCCTCGGCCAGGACGCTGACCTCGCGCAGGATCTTGCGCCGAACCTGGACCGGGTCGACCTCGGCGCGGGCCTGTCCTCCGGTCCCGAGGGCGCCCCCACCGTGCACACGTCGGAGGGCGTGCGACCGGGTGAGGTGCGCACCCTGGAGTGCGCGAGCATGTGGAACTGGGTCAGCGATGCCGACACGGGCATGATGACGGCCGACCGCTTCACCCTACAGCTGCGTCCGAGCGGGCTGGCCCACGTGACGCACGTCCGGGGCTGGGAGCACGCCGAGGTGGCCGCGGAGCTGGGCTTGCCGACTGAAGCCGTCGACCACGGCCGGGCCCGCTGGTCCGGGCGGACGGGCAACACCACCGTATACCTCGGTGACGGCCACTCTCTGATGCTGTGGGAGCTCGAGCCGGGCCAGATTGAAGGCTACGCGTCCATCATGCCGGAGCTGCCCGCCGACGCGCCCCCCTGTGGCGGCATGTCCCTGAGCTGCTGGGACCCGACCGTCGCCCCCTCCTTCCGCTACGACCCCGACACGGGCGCGTGCCACGATGCCGAGGGCGCCGTGGGCCTCAACCGTGGGTCGGCACCTCGGGTGCGCGACACTGGCGATGGGCAGTGCATGGACCTGTCGTGGCACCGCCTGTCTGAAGGCGCCACGGCGGGCTTCCCCCTGGACGGGTGGGACCTCCGGGGGGCCGTGCTCGACAGCGCCATGATGGTGGACGGCGAGCTGACCGGCGCGCTGATGGAAGGGGCCGATCTGACGGGCCTGACGCTCACCAACGCGGCGCTGGAGGGCAGCACCGACGCCCACACCATCCTGCTCGACGGCGTCTGCACCACCGGTGAGGACGGCTGGGCAGTCTGCGGCGGCTGAGCCGGTCTTGGCCCGGGGAGGGCATCGTCTCCCCGGGCCACTCCGCCGCCAGACCCACCCCAGAACACACCCCCACAAAGGCTCAGGCCCACACGCCCCACCCCCCTCAACGGCCCTGCTGACGGGATACCCACCCCCGACCAGGAGGCCCCGATGTCCGAGCGCGCCAGTGCCCGCCCCACGCTCAAAGCCGTCAATGACGCGCCCCCCGACCCCCAGCTGCACGCCCAGCCCGTGGTTGCGGTCATCATGGGCAGCCGCTCCGACTGGCCCACCATGCAGCACGCATGCGCCATCCTCGACGAGCTCCACATCCCCTACGAGGCCCGGGTCATCAGCGCACACCGCACGCCCGACCGGCTCTACACCTTCGCCCGCACCGCTCGAGACCGGGGGCTCAAGGTCATCATCGCCGGCGCCGGGGGGGCCGCCCACCTGCCCGGCATGACCGCCGCCCTCACGCCCCTGCCGGTCTTTGGCGTTCCGGTGCGCTCTCGCATCCTCAACGGCGAAGACAGCCTGCTCAGCATCGTCCAGATGCCCGGTGGTGTGCCCGTCGGCACCCTCGCCATCGGCCGCTCCGGCGCCATCAACGCGGCCTTGCTCTCGGCATCCGTGTTGGCCCTCATGGACGACGAGACCGCCCAGCGCCTCGATGCCTGGCGCGCCGCCCAGACCCACCGGGTCGACGAGACCGTCAGCGACAGCTCGACCGTCTCGCCGCTCGCCGACACGCTGATCGTCCACCCGGAGCACTGAGTGGCCTCGTCCCTCCCGCCCGGCGCCGTCATCGGCATGCTCGGTGCCGGTCAGCTTGGACGCATGACCGCCCTCGCCGCCGCCCGCCTCGGCTACCGCGTGCTCGGCTTCTCCGACCGCCCCCTCGGTGAGCCCCTCGACCAAGTCAGCCCCGACCGCATCGTGGCCGCCTGGGACGACGAGGCCGCCCTGGCGCGCTTTGCCGACCGGGTCGATGTCATCGGCTACGAGTTCGAGAACGTGCCGGTCCACGCCGCCCGCTTTCTGGAAGCCCGCGTGCCCCTGCACCCCACCGCTCGGCTGCTGGAGCGGTCCCAGGACCGGCTCATCGAGAAGCGCTGGATCCGCAGCTGTGGTGTGCCGACCGCACCCTTTGCCCCTGTCGACTCCGTGGACGCCCTCCGCATGGCGCTCGATGAGCTGGGCGCCCCCGCCATCCTGAAGACCCGCCGCATGGGCTATGACGGCAAGGGCCAGGCCCGGCTCCAGGGCCCCGAAGACGCATCCGCCGCATGGGCGGCCCTCGGTGGTGCGCCGTGCATCTTGGAGGGTCTGGTCTCGTTTGACTGCGAAGCCAGCGTCATCATCGCGAGCGACCAGCGGGGCGAGACAATGTGCTTCCCAACCGCCAAGAATGACCATGAAAACGGCATTCTCCGCGATAGCCATGTCCCCAGTGACTTGGCGCCCGCCATCGAACACGCCGCCCAAGACATCGCCCGTGCCCTCGCCAAAGACATCGGGCTGGTGGGCATTCTGGCCGTCGAGCTGTTTGTGCTTCCCGACGGCACGCTGATGGTCAACGAGGTGGCGCCCCGCACCCACAACTCCGGTCACTGGACCCAAGACGCGTGCGAGACCAGCCAGTTTGAGCAACACGTGCGCGCGCTGGTGGGCCTGCCCCTCGGCCCCGTGGGCCTCACTCGCCCGGTCACCATGCACAACCTGCTCGGCGATGAGGTGCTCGACGCGCCCCGGCTGCTCGCAGACCCCGACGCGCGGGTCCACCTGTATGGCAAAGGCACACCCCGCCCCGGCCGCAAGATGGGGCACGTGAACCTGCTTGCGAAGCAGGATCCCGCCGCGAGTGCCTGACGGCGGCGGCGCGACCCACCCGTGACCCTGTGCCCGGAGCCCCCATGATGCTGGCCCTCTTTGCCGCCACCGTGCACGCGGCCCCCGTCCAGATCACGGTCACCGGCATGCGCAACACGGACGGCATGCTGCGCCTGTTCGCGTACTCAAGCGAAGAAGGCTTCCCCGTCCAGCCCGACAAGGCCCAGGTTCGGGGCGCCTGGCCCACACAAGCGGGCCCCCAGACCGTGTCCATCGACCTGCCGCCGGGTACCTGGGCGATCAGCCTCCTCCATGACGAAGACGGCGACGGCACTCTCGACACCAATTTCATTGGCATGCCCCGAGAAGGTGTGGGCGCGAGCGTGCGCCCCGGTCACAGCCGCTTTGGCCCCCCGCGCTTCTCCGATGCCACGTTTGTGATGGGGGATGTTCCCCGGGTGCTGACCATCAAGCTGGCCTACCTGCTCTGATCAGGTCACCAAATTCAACCCAACAGGGTCACATCCAACGTGCAGTGCCCTGTTTGAGTTGAACACCCCCCCAAATCAAGCGCGGGGTGTCGGCCAAGGTGCTCTGATTGGGTCACATCCAACAACTCAACATAGTCCAAACCGGGTGTTCGAGAAGCATGTTCAGTTCGGTATTCTCATCCGCGAGACAATCAGATACATACGGGAAGCCACTCCGTATTCGGTTGTAAGACCGCAGAAACGCAACACCCCCATACAAGGTGAGCGAACACAACAAGAGGTGCACAATGCACACCGACAACCACAAGGAGCACCCCCGCGAGCGCATACTCCTCGTCGACGACCACTACCTGCTGACACGGATTCTCAGCCGGTTTCTCACCACATCGGGCTTTGAGGTGCGCACCGAGGGCACTGTCGAAGGGGCCATCGCCACGATGAAGGCCTGGCTGCCCACCGCACTGGTGGTGGACCAACACTTGCCCGATGGGCTGGGCGAGCACCTCTTTGACTTCGCCCGCAGCCTCGGTGTGCAACACATCGTCAGCATGTCCGGCAGCACCCAGCCCGAGGACCTCGACGCCATTCGCTTGGCCGGCGCCGACTTGATCGTGCCAAAGCCCTTCCGTGGCTCTGCGCTCAGCCGGGCCCTGAAGGGCCTGATCAAGGGCAATGCCCAGGGCTCCGTCCGAATTTCAGAGCCCGGCATGTAATCCAGGGCGGGACGGACCCTTGGTCTCGGGGTGAAGGCACCGCGTGCGGGTGCCGATGACCACCTCGGAGGACCCAATGAACACCATCGCCACCGCCCGCTTGACCACCTTGGCCCTGTGCCTCACCACCGCACTGCTCGTGGGCTGCGAAGACACCGCCAAGTCCAGCGACGACACCGGTGCAACCGACAGCGACGACACCGGCGGCAGCCTGGCCGGCACCGACGGCGCAGATGGCACCGACGGCGGCGACCCGGGTGCGGCCGACTGCACCGGAAAGACCATCGTCGTCTTCTACGGCGAGGGCGGCGACGGGCTCGACGCCCCGGCCGTGATGGCTGCCCAGGCCCTCGGCGCCAACGTCGAGTTCACCAAAGAAGACGCTCAGCTCACCCAGTGGCTGGAAGCCGGCATCGCCGACGCCCTCATCGTCGACTCGCCCGCGGGCCGACCCGACGACGATCAGATGCCGCTGTTCCAGACCCTGATCGACAACGGCGTGCCCCTGATCTTCAGCATGTACGACCTGCACCGTGAGACCGAGTGGATGGACATGCTCGGCGTCACCGCCGTGGACCAGTGGGACTCCCGGGAGCTCTACCCGGCACCGGCCGCGTCCGTGGACCTCTTCAACCTGCACCAATCCATCCCGGCGGGCCTGCGGGGGCTGCACTCCACCTAGGCCATCGACGGCCACGCGCTGGTCCCCCAGGGAGAGGGCGAGGCGCTCGTCGTGTATGACAGCGCCGACGGCACAGAAGCCGCAGTGGTCACCACCCACGGCGGAAAGGTCTTGGTCAACGGGCTCTTCGGCGACGTCTTCGTTCGCATTGACAACGACGAGGACGGCATTCTCGACGCCCAGGAGCTGTTCGAGAACGAGCTGGTGTTCATGGGGACATGCTCGGGGAGCTGAGCATCACGGGGAGGTTGCGATACGCTCTGGCAACGGAGGTTCGCGAATGGGAACGGAACCAGCCTGGGGCGCCATCAAGGGAGACGCGGTCGGGCTGGTGTCCCTCTACGACTTCGAGAACAACGCGATTCGCCAGCTCGCGGCGGGTCTGCGGCGCGCCGGCCGGCGGGTGGTCGAGGTCTACTTCAAGGACTGGCGGAACAACCACCTCGATCCCCCCTCCGCGCTGGAGCTCGACCAGCTCATCTCGCTGCTGCGCCGCCACAACGTCGGCCTCATCGGCGTGTCGCTGCGGGCCAGCGCCTACGAACAGGTCGCGTCTCAAGTCTGTGCCCACCTGCGCAGCCAGCTCGGGGTGCCGCTGGTGCTGGGCGGGTGGCACGTGACGGTGCGCCCCGACGACTGTCTGCCGTTCGCCGACGCCTTGTGCCTGGGGGAAGCCGACAGCTCCTTTCCCGCCTTCGTGGCCCGCTTCTTTGAGGGGGGTGGCCACCTTGAGGGTGTGCTCGGGGCGCCGGGCTTTTGGTTGAACGGTCCCGACGGGGTGGTGCACAAGGGTGACCAGCCCCCGCTGGTGCCCGACCTCGATGACGTGCCCTGGCGAGACTACGACAATACCGACAAGTGGGTCATCTTCGGCGAAGCCCCGGTGCAGGGCGACCCGATGGCGGGCGACCCCTTGTACCAAGTGATGTGCTCGGTGGGGTGCATCCAGAAGTGCAGCTTCTGCCACAACAGCTTCGAGACCGGGGCGGAGGGTGCGCGGCTGCGGACGCGGTCGGTCGACAGTGTGCTGGCCGAGCTCAAGGCGCGCCGGGCCGCCAACCCCGCGATTTGTCGGGTGCGCTTTGACGACGAGATCTTCGGCCTGGACAAGCGCTGGCTGCGAGAGTTCGCCGAGCGCTACCCGGTTGAGGTGGGGCTCCCCTTCGATCTGTTGACCGAGCCCACGGTGGTGTCCGATGAGTACGTCGACCTGTTGCAGAAGGCGGGCGCCCGGGTGGTGCACATGGGCATCCAGTCCACCGAAGCGGTGAACCGAGATCAGCTCAACCGCCGGGCCAACCGGGACCAGACCCAAGCCGCCGTGCAGCGCTTGGGATCTCGGGGCATGCGCATCCGCTACCTCGTGATGGTCGACATTCCCGACGTGACCGCCGAGCAAAAGCGAGAGCTGTTCCAGTTCCTCCAGTCGGTGCCCCGGCCCTTCGATGTCTACCTGTTCTCGTTGACGTGGTTCCCCGGCACCAAGATGGTCGAAGACATGCTCCAGAGTGGTGCATTGATGCCCCATCAGGTCGAAGGTCGGGCCACCAAGACCTTCCATCAGTACCGTGCGGACCTGACGTGGCCCCGGTCCCCCGAAGACCGCTTCTGGTTGGCGCTCATGGTGCTGCAAGCGTCGGGAATGGTCCCCAGGCGGATGCTCTCGTCCCTCGCTCAGCGCGGTCCGGGCGACCGACAACCCAAGCTGCTGGTGAACGCGGCCAACGCGGCCACGCTCTACAAGACTGCCCGCACCGCCGCGAGCATGGTGCGCAACGGCGAGATGACCGCCACGCTGGTGCGCCGCTGGTGGAGCCCCGGGCGCATGGTCACGATGTAGTGGGGTCCGCGGGGGCCGGTGGGTGGTGCTCCCCAAGCTGCTCGGCCAAGCGCTGGCAGAGCAGGACCACCGCTTTGTGGCCGTCGATGCTGCGGGTTGCCGCGTCCGCCAGCGTCCACGCCAGGGCCCACTGCTTGCCCGGGGTGTCCGCCGCTTCCAGGTCGGCCTCGGTCGCCGCCGCCAGCGCAGAGTCGTGCACCGCGCGGAACTGGGGCCCACCGGCGAGCATCCCGTGAAGCCGCTGGGACAGCGCCTTTCGGCGGGCCTTTAGCAGCCGCCGCAGCACCGCACCTTGCACCCGCACGGACTGGGCCACCACCGCCTGGGCTGCTTGCTCACGCCACGCCTGAGCGGTGACCACAGGCACCCCCAGCACCTCGAAGATCATGCTGGTGGCTTCTTGCGCATAGACGAGCAGGGCCTTGGTCACGGGCGGCTCCTGGTCCCGGTCCAGCGTGAGGATCGGGTGTTCCAGGCGCTGGGCGTTCAGCAGATCGGCCACGGTCACCGGTCCGTCGGGACCCGCCAGCAGCGGCGCTTGGGTCCAGGGGTAGACCGCGCTGCGCTTGCCGGGCAGCTTGCGTTGCCGGAGTTGTTTCTTGGCGGGACCCAGCGTGTCCACCAGCCGCCGGCGCCGGTGGTGTCCGTCGACGGCCCGGGGACCTGCCTCGACGATCAGCGCGGCACGCACCTTGCCCAAGCGCTTGAGCTGGGCCTTGGACAGGCGCAGGTCCTGGGCCAGCGGGTCGGAGGGGTCCTCGTCCAGCTCCACCACCGCGACCAAGCCCGGCATGGGCACTTGGACCGAGCCGACCGGGCGGCCCCGCACCCGCAAGTGCACCGTGCCCCGGGCGGTGATGTCTTCAGCGAGCCCCGCCGCCCAGCGCATGCCGACGTCTTCGCCGCCCTGCTGGGCCAGCCAGGTGTTCTGGGGCAGGGCCAGTGGCAGCGGCGCGAGGGCCCGACGC
>ERZ887851.1728-NODE-1728-length-18309-cov-5.932179_pt1 | contig 18309 bp, 18 predicted proteins | sample MGYA00521100_ERZ887851 | MGnify/ENA primary metagenome ERZ887851 (study PRJEB32303, sample SAMEA104408602) | aquatic metagenome | biome: Brackish water; feature: Pelagic; material: water | place: Baltic Sea | collected 2014-06-06T16:11:00 | depth 11,444 m ...
GTCCGTGCCCGGCCCGTGGGATTCGTGGCTGGTACTGCGCGGCATCAAAACCCTGGGTGTGCGCATGGACCGTCATTGCGCCAATGCCCAGGCCATCGTTGAACTTCTCACCCAGCACCCCCGTGTCACCGCCGTGCTTTATCCCGGCCTATCGGATCACCCCGGACATGCTGTAGCGCAACGGCAAATGAACAACTTTGGCGGCATGGTGTCCTTCCGCGTTGCCGGTGGGGTTGACGAAGCGGTGGCGATCTGTGGGCGCACCACGGTGTTCACCCTCGGTGAATCACTCGGTGGGGTCGAATCACTGATCGAACACCCCGGCCGGATGACTCACGCGTCCGTTGCCGGTTCCACCCTTGAAGTTCCCGACGACCTCATCCGCCTATCGGTTGGCATTGAAAACGTTGACGACCTACTCGCTGATCTCACAAAAGCGCTGCAGTGACCCTGCACGAACAGGGTGTTCGGCTCATTGAACCCACCACCCGAACAGCCCTACGCATCAGCGACGACGTGCGGTCAGGTAGATCCACCGCGCGAGGCGAAGTGGAACAGGCGCTCACCCGGATAAAGAACACCAACAGCACCATCAACGCCTTTGCCGTTGTTCGCGAAGACCATGCCCTCCGTGAAGCCGACGAGGTTGACAGCGTCGTCGATAAATCTCACCTGCCCCTCGCTGGGGTTCCCGTGGTGATCAAAGACAACGTGAGCGTCACCGGTGAGCCCATGCGCAATGGCTCCGCGGCGACGTCGGTAGAACCACAAACCTGCGATCATCCGGTGGTGCAACGATTGCGCGCTGCCGGTGCAGTTGTTGTCGGCATCACGCGGGTGCCCTCCTTTTGCGTATTCGGCGCGACAGACTCAGCTTTCGGGGTCACACGTAATCCGTGGAACGCTGGCCGCACGCCGGGTGGTTCAAGTGGTGGATCAGCCGCTGCGGTGGCTGCCGGCATGATTTCACTGGCCCACGGAAATGACGGCATGGGCAGCGTGCGCATTCCCGCGGCATGTACCGGACTGGTGGGCATCAAGCCCGGGCAGGGTGTTGTGCCGGCTGAACTCGGCGCCACGGACTGGTACGGAATGGCTGAAAATGGCCCGCTAGCAACAACTGTTGCGGATGCTGCCCTGATGCTGTCGGTGATGGCTGATCAGCCAGAACTTGCCCACGTCAACGTACCGCCCCGTCTGTGCATTGCGTATTCCACTCGACGTCCGGTCGCCGGTATCCCACTGGATAACGGGTGGGCCGCCGCGCTTGATCGAGGTGCAGCCGTATTGCGTTTGGCTGGTCACTCGGTGCAAAAATCCGATCCGGTGTATCCGACCGGTGCTGCAGCAGTTGGTATTGCACGGTGGTGGGCCGGGACGGCCGCTGATGTAGATCAGGTCATCGCCGAGGGCGGTGACCCACGCGAGATTGAACCTCGTGTGCGTCGACACGCTGCCCTCGGCCGATTGGTGAGTAAGAACGCTCGCATTGCGCAACTACTGCTTGGTCCTCGCCTTCGCGATGCGTGGATTGCCCGCGCTGAAGGGTTTCTCACCGATTACGACGTGCTCATCACCCCCGCTCTTGCGCGCCCGCCGCTGGAGTCGCGACGTTGGCACGAGGCCGGATGGTTGGTCAATATCGCCGTCAACGCTGCCTACGCCCCGTTCGCTGCGCCGTGGAACGTCGCTGGATTTCCATCGATGGTGGTACCGGTGGGTATGCATCCCACTTCGGGTACACCCGTGGCGGTGCAACTGGTGGCTAGACCCGGGCGCGAATCGATGCTCATTGCCGTCGCCACTGAAATTGAGGCTGCACTACCCCACTGGCGCTCTTAAGTTTTTTCGCTGCGGTGCAGTGTTTCTGGGCTGCGTACAACAACCAATAGCGCCACAACGGAAACCGCAGCACCGATGAAGAACGCCCAGGAAAACCCTGCGGTGTCCAGCAGATAGCCGGCTAGTAGCGGGCCGATCACGCTGCCAAGGTCACTCATCATCTGGAACACCGCAATGGGTAGGCCTCCCCGGCGCCCACCCATCAGGTCACCCACGGCAGCAGCGGGTGCCGATGATCGGTACGCCAAGGCAACACCAAGGATGCTCATTGCGAGAAAAAGCAGCAGGGTGCCCAAAGTAGTTTGGCCGGACACGACATCGGCTAGAACGAGTACCGACATGCCGACGATCGTGGCGACGGTGCCAATGATCATGGCGGGACGCCGACCGCGCAGGTCTGCCATCCGGCCAGCGGGTATCAGCGCAAGTGCCTGTGCTGCAGCGGCAAAAAGAAATGCGAATCCCGATAACGCTGCATCCTGGCGCAGACCTTCGATTACAAACAGTGGAATTAGCGCTGCCCGAATACCAAAGGTGACAAAGCCGTTCAGGAAGTTGACACCCAGTGCTGCCCGATAGGCCGGCATGCGTAAGAAGCGCACCAGTTCGGCGGTCTTGGACGCATCAGTCGGTGATTCATTGGCGGCAACCGCAGCCTCCTCCTCGACCAAATGGGCGCGGGTGAGAAAGACTAAGGCAATAATCATTGCCGCAGTTAGCGTTGCGGCATAGACGAAAAAGGGTGCACGGAAAGACCAGGCCAGTACCAGGCCACCCACGGCTGGTCCGGTGACGCCGCCGAAGAGGAAGCCGGCCTGGAAGGCTGCTGATGCTCGGCCGCGTTGCTCTGCCGCCACCACCCGCAAGAGCAGCGCGAGTGCGGCAACGGTGAACATTGACGAACCAACGCCGCCGATGCCGCGCAGAATGAGAAGTTGCCCGAAATTTTGAGAGAGGCCGGCCAGGGCGCTTGATCCGGCCACAATGGCCAGTCCGGTGGCCAAAATCACTCGCTCACCGAAGCGGTCGGTAAGCCAGCCGGCGCCGGGTGAGGCGATAAACCGCATCAGCGCAAAAGCTGAGACCACCGAGGATGCTGCAAGTGCGCTGACGTCGAAGCTTCGGGCGAAAATAGGGATTGCCGGAATGACGATGCCAAAGCCAAGAGCAACGAAGAAGGCGATGCCCGCCAGCACCGAGACCTCCCGCGGCAGCCCCTTTAGGAAGGGCAGTCGCGAAGGCACGCGCACACTGTATGCCCTGCCAAGGACGGTTCAGTGACCGCGGCGAGCACGCATGTAGTCGGTGACGACATAGCGGCCTAGCCGCTGCCCATCAACGCCGAGCACGCGCCCACAATTGCGTCGAGCCATCGCATCAAGGAAGCGCTCCAGCCTGGGGTCATCGCCGAGCCGAAACCATGAGATGGCAATACCGCGCCGGGTCAATTGATCCACGGCCCCCACCGTTTCGCGCACAGTTTGGGCATCGGGTGGCCACATAAACCACCAGTCGCCATCGCCACGCAGATACGCGGTGGGTTCGCCGTCGGTCACCACCAGGCACACCGGTTGGGCGCCGGGGTGTTGATCAAAGAAGCGTCCGGCTAGCAATAGGGCGTGGTGCAGGTTTGTGCCCTGCAGATCGCCGGCATCAAGATTGGGTAGTTCTTCGGGCTTCACGGTGCGGGCCAGGTTGGCAAATGTGATGATCTGCATCGCATCGAGTGGATAGGTGGAGGTGGACAGGTGATGCAGCGCCAAGGCGGTGGTTTTGGCCGACTGCCATGTGTCATTCATAACCATCGAAAACGATTGATCCACCAGTAGCGCAACGGCAGCCCGCGTTTGGGTGTTCGTTTCGCGCACTTCGAAGTCTTCTGGTCGCAGTTGCATCGGGCCGGTCCCGGCAGCGGCCACGTTGCGCTGAATGGCATTGGACACGGTCTTCACCACATCGAGAGGTTGCTCGTCACCAAATTCCCAGGGCCGCGTTTGGCCGGTGAATTCACCCGAAGCACCACTGCGGCGCACATCATGATCGCCGCGCCTGCCAGCATCAGCGTCGGCGAAAACGCGTTTGAGCGCCGTTAATCCGATGCGGCGCATAGTTTTTGGGCTCAATTCGAGCCGGTCGGTGAGATAGCCCTGCTCTCGAAGGCGACGCTCAATTTCCCTCAATTGCGTGATGTCGTCGGCTGCGGAACGACCCAGTGCGCGTTCGACCGCCTCGACGTCTACATCGTCAAGGGTTGCACCGGGGTAGTTTTGTCCCAGTTGTGAATCAAGGGCTTCCAGGTCAGCCATTTCGGCAAGCGCCGAGGTGGCATCGGGCAGATTCATGCCCTGTTCACCGCGCATGCGCTGTGCTCCCTGCCAGGGCAGATCTGGGCGCAGGGATTGCAGGTGATCTCGCAGCTGGCTCATCTGAGCTGAAATATCAAGGTCGGCCATGGCCTGGTCCATGAGTGCGGCAAGTTGTTCGCGCTGCCCTGGACTCATCGAGTCCAGCATTCGTTGCATGGCCGCCGCCCGGCGAGCAAGATCATCAAGTAACTCTTCGAAGGTTTCTGGGGTGTCGGGAAAGAACTCACCATGTGCGGCCATGAACTCGGCGAACATTTCGCGGACGTCGTCACCGTTGCGATGCGCGGCCATCATCTGATTGAGATCGGAGAGCATGTCTTTCATGCGCTGTTGATCAGCTGGGGATCCTGGTGAGCTCAAGGCCTGACTCATGCCGGCGAATTGTTGTTCCAGCACCTGGCGTTGCAGTAATTCGCGCAACTCATTGAAGGCTGCCTTGGCCTCAGGTGACTGCCAGTCGTAGTCGGTCAATTCGCGAACAGCGCTGGCCGTATCAGGTGACACATTGGCTAGTTGCGCCTCACGAAACCGTGCGTCGTCGCTGGGGTCAGGAAATAGGTAGTCCTGCTCTGCTGAGAGGGCCTGGTCAAGTAGCTCGCGCACCTCATCCAGCGTTCCGCCGAGCCTGCCCTGTTCGGAAAGTTCGCGGCGTCGCTGTTGAATCCGCCGGCGCAAATCGGCCAAACCACGCTGGTCTTCCGTGCCGCTGCGGAACAGGTCGCGCAGGGCTTGCGCCACGCTGCTGCCGGCCATGATTCGATCGGCAATATCGTCTACCACCCGGCCGAGGTCGTAGGGTGCGGCGAGGGGATCTGGTCCGTCGCGATACGCGCCGTAGCGATACCGGGGCACTACTCCTCCTCGCGCTGCGTGCCGGTGTAGCGCACGCCGAGTTCGGAGTCGTCCTTGCTGATGCGTCGAGATAGCCACAGACCTTCGAGGGCGAACTCAACACACGCCGCAGTGAGTTCCGGGGTGATGTCAGCGGTATCACCTTCGCAGGCCTGCACCATGCGGGCGAGCCCAGGAAACGTGCCGATGGAGGCCAGGAGCGCAGCAGATGACACCAGGTCGCCGGACTCAATCGTGGCTCCACTATCAAGCTGGTCGATCAGTCCGGTGAGGTCAATCCCACCGAGGCGAGCGCGAAAGGTGGCCATGATGCAACGTCGGGCTAGGTGGGCGAGCACTTCGAGTTCACGCCCCTCCTCGGCCACATCGAACTCCACCTTGCCGCGCAGCGTGGGCACCACCCCGTACAAATCCCCCACGCGGGCGGTGGAAGGTTCACCGAGCAGAGCTGATCGACGAAGCGCCGCCCCGGCTAATGCCTCGGTGCAGGCCACCGCGAAACGGGCCGAGACACCGCTGCGTTGATCTACGGCCGGAGACTCCCGAACCTCCTGGGTGAACCGTGCCACGGTTTCCACCATGTGTGCCGGCACCGGTGCCACCAACTGGGCTTCCTGGTCAATCAGGTTGATTTCACTGTCAAGATCGAGCGGATAGTGGGTGGTGATCTCTGCGCCGAACCGGTCCTTGAGCGGGGTAATGATGCGTCCGCGATTGGTGTAGTCCTCCGGGTTAGCGCTGGCCACGACGAGCAGGTCGAGCGGAAGACGAAGGGTGTAGCCGCGTACCTGAATATCGCGCTCCTCCAACACGTTGAGCAGTGATACCTGAATGCGTTCGGCAAGATCGGGGAGCTCATTGACGGCAAAGATGCCCCGGTTGGTGCGCGGCACCAAACCAAAGTGCACGGTCTCTGGGTCGCCAAGGGTGCGGCCTTCGGCCACCTTGACCGGGTCGATATCGCCGATGAGATCGCCAACGGAAGTATCTGGCGTGGCCAGCTTTTCGCCGTAACGCTCACTGCGATGGATCCAAGCAATCGGCAGCTCATCGCCAAGTTCGCTCACGCGTCGTTGAGCGTAGGCACTGACCGGCTCCATCGGGTCATCGTGCACCTCCGAACCGGCCACCATGGGCACCCATTCGTCGAGCAGGTTGACCAGTGAGCGGATGAGTCGTGTCTTGCCCTGGCCACGTTCACCGAGAAGCACCATGTCGTGGCCGGCCAAAATTGCCCGTTCGACCTGGGGCAGCACGGTGTCGTCAAAACCAACGATGCCGGGAAATGTGGGTGCGCCCGAACTCAACCTGGCCAACAGATTCGCGCGTAGTTCGGCCTTGACGCTGCGCGGGTGATAGCCGCTGGCCCGGAGTTCACCGAGGGTGCCTGGTAGGTGCGCTGGAGCGGGAGGTGTGAGGGCAGCGGAACCGGGTCGAGTGGCCATGTCTTGACCGTACGGGAGGATGGGCCACATGGCACAGGCACATGGGGTCAGCGGCGGGCCATCGGCGCGCTGCGCGGTGGGATTTGCCGAGGGAAACCTGGAGTCAGGCGTGGTCACCGCCGTGCGCACCGCCCTGGCGGGGCTGGGCACCGCGCGGCCAACCCTGGCGATCGTCACGGTGTGCGCGCCCGGGGACCCAGACACCGGTGGACGCATTCTGGGCCATGCCTCTGCTCTGCTGCGCGAGGTTGCCGATGGGTGCGCCATCGTCGGCACGAACGCACACGGGGTGCTTGCCGCAGAGCAGGCCAGCGAACTCAGTCCCGCCATCACGGTGTGGTTGGCCTCGTGGCCGGGCCCGGCGCCGCGACCCTTTCGAGTTCATGCCCGTCCCGAGCCGGGTGATTCATTTTCCGTGCACGGCCTACCCGACCTTACTGACGATGCCCGCATGGTGGTGCTCTTTGCCGACCCGTGGAGTACTCCCGTTGCCGAGGTGCTCGGTGGGTTCGATCGAATTGACGGGGCGCTACCGGTGATCGGTGGGCTCGCCTCGGGTGGTGCGGAAGCCGGATCAACCCGTCTGCTGCTGGGTAGTTCGGTGCTCGACGATGGTGTCGTCGGAGTGGTGCTTGACCAGCAGGCCCCCGTCCGTGCCGTGGTGAGTCAGGGCTGTCGCCCCATTGGTCCGGCGATGGTTGCTACATCTTCGCGTGGCGGATACGTGATTGAGATGGCCGGCCAACCCTCAATCCTCCGCATTCGCAGCGTCGTTGCCGACCTCGACGAGGCCGATCAGGCGCTCGCGGCGCGTGGCTTGCAGATGGGAATCGCCCACCACGTCGACGCGCTCGGCGATTCCGCGGCTGATTATGTGATGCGAGCCATTATTGGCGCAGAACCGGTGGCCGGTGGAATCACCGTTGCCGACAACGTGCCCACCGGGTCGCTCCTGCGACTGCACCTACGCGATGCTGATTCTGCTCACGATGATTTGTGCAGTGTCCTAGAAATCGCCGCGCAGGTGGCACCGCCGGTGGGTGCTTTCGTGGTGACCTGCAATGGCCGTGGGCAATCCATGTTCACTACGCCGGCACACGACAGTTCACTCCTGGTCCGCAAATTTGCTACCGACGCCGTGGGTGGTTTTTTTGCGGCCGGCGAAATTGGACCGATTGGTGGGGCCAATCACCTGCACGGATTTACCGCAGCCGTGTTGATTGTTGACGCGGCGGTGAGTGCCGACGCCGTTGAGGTCCCGCGCCAGGAGGTCGAGGAATCCGGTGATGGCGATCTCGACCAGGAGCTCGTCGACTTACTCAACGCGACCAACCCGTTCTCTCCGGGGGAACCTGATCTTGGGCGCTGAGTCTGCACCCTGGTGTCCACAGAATTCGCATGCGGGTTGCCCAGCTATTTTCTTGACTTTTAGGTTGGCTTGATGCGAGATACCCAGCGGGCAACGGTGTATTCGGTGGAGGATCAGGTGGGCAGGTCGCTACTGCGCGGCGGAGTAGTTGAATTCTTTGACTCCACCCTGGTCCTTCCGGCAGAACGCAGATTTGCCGATATCGATTCCATTAGCGCTTACGTGCAGCACATTCTTGATCTGCTCGCCAGCAACGGGAAGCGGTGTTTGGCGGTGCAGGTGAGAGAACGGCGCGGTGCTACCAAGGCCCACTATGAGGCGGCTACATCAGCACGGTCAGCAACGATTGCTGTTCCTCTTCAGCTATCTGCTGGCACCCGTTGGGCTGCCCGCGAAACCGTGGTGCTGCACGAACTTACCCACCATGTAATCGCAGGCGAAGATGCAACGCATGGGCCCCGGTTTTGTGGGGCACTCATTGAGATGTACCGCCTGGCCCTGGGCGCTGAGGCCGCACTTCTGCTGCGCAGCGCGATGGCCGAAGCCGGACTCAGCGTCGATATGCGGGGTTTGCCATGAACGCCTCCGTTCGGCTCCTCGATCGAATTGCCGCGCTGTTGGCCAAGGCCGAACGAACCGAGCATCCGGAGGAGGCAGCCACCTATCTGGCCAAAGCGCAGTCCTTAGCCACCCAATCCAGCGTCGATTTGGCCATGGCCCGAGCTCGCACAGCCAAAAAAGAGGAGCGCGAGCAGCCAATCCAGCGCACGGTCACCATCGGAGAGCGTGGCAAGCGAGCAAATACCCACCTGGTCACGTTGTTCGTCTCGGTCGGTCAATGCAATGCCCTGCAGATAGATGTTGCCCGCAATTCTACCTACGTCATCGCCTATGGAATGCCCAGTGATATTGATCTCACCACCACCCTTTTTGCATCGTTAGCAACGCAAATGGCGGTTGCTGCCGGTGCTTGGCTGGAGCTGGGCCAATGGCGTAGCGACCACTACCTCAGCCGTGATGGCTACCGAAAGCCGCACACTGCACAAACTGCGCGTACTGCCTTTTACCGCGGATTCATTGATCGCGTGGCAATGCGCCTAGGCGAGGCCCGAGATGAAGTCGTGCAACGCGCGCGCGAAAAAGCCGTGGTTGTTGCGGTGGACATTGCTAGTTCTGGCACCGCCACCGGTGCGCTTGTTCTTCGACTCAAAGACAATGAAGTCAGGGACTTTTATCGTTCATCGTCGAGTGCCCGAGGAGCTTGGGGTGGCTACTCCGGCGGCATGAGCCGACGGGCGGGTGCGGCCAGTGCGGCCGGAAAGAGCGCGGGCAATCGAGCCCGGATCGGGGCTTCAGAGCAGATTACCGGCCGTGGGGGCGCTATTGAGGCTTAGCGCGAGCCACCAACCGCATCGCCATGCCCGGGCTTGGCCGAAGAGTCACCGCGGGCATGGGTTCGATGGCTCCGTCCATCAGCAATTCCGGTGACCAACGCTGGGCTAATGTGCCTAAAATCAGCATCGCTTCGGTCCAGGCAAAGGACTCACCGATACACCTACGGTTGCCGAATCCGAACGGGAAGAACGCACCTCGCGGCTGACCCGGAGCTGATTCATCAAACGTACCCGCCGGGGTCAGCCATCGGTCGGGTCGAAATGACAGCGGCTGGTCCCACCAGCGTTGATCGCGCTGCATGACCCACTGGCTGGCGAGGCAGATGGCACCGCGGGGGATACGAACATCACCAATTTCTACGTCGTCCAGGAGCCGGCGGCCGATCACCCACGCGGCGGGGTACATGCGCAGAATTTCGGCAACCACCGCGCGGGTCCGGGGCATTGCGTCAAGATCGGCCATAACAGGAGTGCGACCATTGAGCACCGCGTCGAGTTCCTCTGTCATCCACTTCCGAGCGAGCGGATTTTGGGCGAGCAGCATCCACCCCCACGACAACGTCATGGCTGTGGTTTCGTGTCCGGCCAGGACCAGCGTCATCGATTCATCACGCAGCTGCTCATCGGTCATGCCGGTGCCGTCCTCGGTGGCGGAAATCAAGATGGCGAGCATGTCGTCGGCGTTTCCGCCACCCCGGTGGTTATCAATAATGCGTTGCACCATCGTGTCGAGTTGCGCCGCGGCTAGCACCGCACGTCGGCGTGACGGACTCGGGATGCGCATGGCAGCGGGCCCTAGCATGAGTCGAGAGCCCATTCCTTCAAGTACGGTGGTGAGGGCATCCCCAACATCGCTGGCATCACCGGTGAGATCGCTGCCAAAGAGGGTGCGCCCAACGATTGCCAGGGTGAGTGCCGACATGTCGGTGACCATGTCAACTTCGGCACCATTAACCCAGGTTGCTTCGTGCGCGACGCTGAGATCAGCCATCTGATCGGCGTACAGGCGAATCCGATCATGGTGGAATGCAGGCTGCACCAGCCGACGCTGGCGCATGTGAGCATCGCCTTCACTGGTGAGCAAACCGTTACCCAGCAGGGCTTTAGCACCCTGCAAGCCACGACCCTTCATGGTGTTGCGACCGTGCTTTTGCATCACATCAACGATGACATCGGGGGAGTTGAGGAGGTAGAGGTGCTCTCCTAGCAAACGCGTATGCGCAATCTGAGGATGCTCTCGAGCCACGTTGGTAAACAGTTCCAAGACGGCCGGTCCACGGCGGAAAGCGTTGATCAGTGCGGTAGTGGATGGCCCGGGTGGCCTTGGCACCGAGGAGTCTCGATCGCGAGGTATCTCGACGTCGCTGTGCGACATGCGGGCGGTGGCTCGTTTGGTCGCTTCTCGGACGGAGAGATCACTCATGTCCTGAGTCTGCCCTGTATCGGTGGCCCATGCGTGCCAAGATGACATGGTGAGTGGGAAAACCGCAACAGATGCTGATGTGTCCGGCCAGCCCACTCTGGCAGATGTATATGCCGCGCAAGAACTGCTCGCGCCGATCATTCGTCACAATCCGCTCGCCGGTGCCCGGTGGCTCTCCGACCGGGTGGGGTCACCGGTCTATCTCGCCCCGGAAAACTTACAGCGAGCAGGATCATTCAAGATTCGCGGTGCCTACACCTATTTGGCTCGTCTCACCGATGCTGAACGCAGCCGCGGGGTGGTGGCTGCCTCCGCGGGTAACCATGCGCAGGGGGTCGCGCTTGCGGCGCAACTACTAGGAATCTCCACCACCGTGTTCATGCCCGAGGGCGCCAGTATTCCGAAGGTCACCGCAACCAAATCCTATGGTGCGCGAGTGGAGTTTGCCGGAGCCACGATTGAGCAGGCGCTGATCGCAGCAACGGAATTCGCTGGGCGCACGGGTGCAATTTTGGTGCATCCCTTTGATCATCCCGATGTTGTTGCCGGTCAGGGAACCCTGGGCCTTGAGATTTTGGCGCAGTGCCCCGAGGTGGCCACGGTGGTTGTGTGTACCGGTGGGGGCGGCCTTCTTGCCGGCGTTGCTCTCGCGGTGAAATCCTTGCGCCCCGACGTTGAAGTCATCGGAGCGCAGGCTGCGGGTGCTGCGGCGTACCCGGCCTCACTGATTGCCGGTGAACCTGTTCCGCTGCGCACGATGCGCACCATGGCCGATGGCATCGCGGTGGGCCGCCCAGGTGATGTGCCCTTTGCCTTGATCCGCGACCTCGTTGATGATGTGCGCGTGGTGAGTGAGGATTCCCTCGCTCGCGCGCAGGTTTTGCTGCTTGAGCGGGCGAAAATGGTGGTAGAGCCGGCTGGTGCGGCTGCGGTGGCCGCGATCTTGGATGATCCCACCTCATTCGCCGGCCCGGTGGTGGCGACGCTGTCGGGGGGCAACGTGGACCCGTTACTACTCATGCGCGTCATTCGACACGGTCTAGCCGCAGCCGGGCGCTACACCACCTTGACATTACGCATGCCTGATCACCCCGGCAGTCTCGCGGCACTCCTGCAAGACATCGGCGCGCACGGAGCCAATGTCGTCGACGTGCGCCACACCCGCATCGAACCTCGACTGTCCATTGATGAAGTCGAGATAGCGATCGAATTGGAAACGCGCGGACCAACTCATCGCGATGAAGTGGTGCAAGACCTTCGCGCTCGTGGGTATGAGGTGGCGGGTTAGTTCTACCGTGGACAGACCGGGTGTACCGTGACGCCCGTGTCAGCTGTTATCGAAGCCCGTGGGCTGGTCAAGAAATTTGGCGATGTTGTAGCCCTGGATGGTCTAGATCTCACCGTCCACGAAGGATCGGTGCTGGGTCTACTCGGCCCCAACGGTGCCGGAAAAACCACTGCGGTTCGCATTCTCACCACCCTGTTGAAGCCAGATGTTGGCTCGGCCACGGTTGCCGGGTTCGACGTGGTGAAGCAGGCCAATAAAGTGCGCGGTGTCATCGGCCTCACCGGGCAGTACGCGGCGGTTGATGAGTACCTCACCGGCCGAGAGAACCTGCGCATGTTCGGCGACCTTTATCACCTGAAGCAGTCCTATGTGCGCGAGCGCAGCGAAGAATTGCTGGCGCGTTTCGACCTCACCGAAGCCGCCGATCGCTCGCTGCGCACCTATTCCGGTGGTATGCGCCGGCGTCTTGACCTCGCGGCCAGTCTCATTGGCAGGCCCAGCATCCTGTTCCTTGACGAACCCACCACCGGTCTGGATCCGCGCTCGCGCATTGGTCTGTGGGAGGTCATCACCGATCTCGTCGCCGAGGGCACGACGGTGCTGTTGACCACCCAGTACCTGGAGGAGGCCGATCAACTGGCCGAGGAGATCGTGGTTATCGACCACGGCAGGGTGATCGCCCAGGGCACCTCGGACACTTTGAAAGACGAAGTGGGCGGTGACCGGGTGGAAATTGTTCTGGTCGACGCGACGCAACTGACCAGCGCTGTTGAACTGCTCACACCCGTTGCTACCGGCGATATTACGACCGAGCCTGAAGACTCGCGCATCTCGCTACCCGTGACCGGAGGCTCAAGTTCACTCATTGACGTAATCCGACGCCTCGATGCGAACAAGGTCGAGATTGCCGACGTTGCCCTGCGCCGGCCAACACTCGACGATGTTTTCCTGACCCTGACCGGACACGCTGCAGAGGACGAATCATGAGCACTACCCGCGATGTGACTGTTCACGTGCCGCTGCGCTCCCGCCCACTTGTTGGCTGGGGAATTCACGACGGACTCGTCGTGGGCCGACGCAACCTCATCCAAACCATTCGCGTACCCGAATTGCTCTTCTTCTCGCTTGTGCAGCCGGTCATTTTCGTGTTGCTGTTCGCTTTCGTCTTCGGTGGTGCCATCCCGATTCCGGGTGCCGAACCCGGCGCCGCACCAGATCCGAATGTGTACCGGGAATATTTGATGCCCGGCATCTTTGGTCAGACGGTGGCCTTTGCCGCCGCCGCATCAACAATTGGCCTGGCCGAAGACATGCACCGGGGTCTCATTGATCGGTTCCGATCGTTGCCGATGTCTACCGGGGCAGTGCTTTTCGGCCGCACCTTTGCCGATGCGGCTCGCCAAATCCTGGTGCTGACCGTGCTCGCAATCACCGGCTATCTCGTGGGCTGGCGCATTAACGACGGTGTGGTGAATGCGGCATTCGCATTTGCGCTGCTGCTGTTCTTCGCCTACACCATTTCCTGGATTGGTTCCTGGATCGGGCTCTATATGCCCAACCCAGAAACCGCGAACACAGCCGGTCTGGTGTGGCTATTCCCGTTGACTTTCCTGTCCAATGCATTCGTGCCCATCACCGCGATGCCCGATTGGCTGCAGCCCATAGCTCAGTGGAATCCAATTTCGTCGCTGGTGCTCGCTACCCGCGACCTCTTTGGCAACCCGACCGGAATCATCGGCGACGCGTGGGCACAGCAAAATCCGATTCTGTACACGGTGATTTCTTGCGCGGTGCTCATCGCCATCTTCGCACCGCTATCGATTCGACGGTATCGGCGCACGACGGCTCGCTAGAGTTTTAGCCTGTGTAAGCCTCGACTGCGAGCACCTTGACCGTCATGGCCTTTCCATTGGCCAACGCATAGGTTGCCGAAGCACCCACTCGTGCACCCAGCAGTGCCTGTCCCAGCGGCGAGGTTGGGGAGTACACCTCGATGGAGGCGTGCGCGGCTTCTTCCCGGGAACCGAGGAGGAATGTTTCGTCTTCGTCGGTATCGACGAAGCGGATGGTGACCACCTTGCCGTGGGACACCTCGTCGTCATCAGCTTCGGGCACGCCCACCCGAGCGTGCTCGAGTAGGTGCGCAAGCTGGCGGATGCGGGCCTCGTTCTTGCCCTGCTCCTCCTTGGCCGCGTGGTAGCCGCCATTTTCCTTCAGGTCACCCTCGTCGCGGGCTAGCTCGATGCGCTTGGTGATCTCAGCGCGTCGGTCGCTGCTGCGTTCACCGAGTTCGGCCTGAAGTCGATCGAAGGCGTTCTGGGTCAGCCAGGTGACATCATCAGCGCTCATTGATTAAGGCTATCCGCGGGTGTCCAGGGTTGCTCAGGAGGCAGCACGCCGGGCGGGAACTGCGGCGGCATGACCCGCTCTGGCTCACCGCCGGAGGCACATCCCAGCAACTCCACGACATAGGCGGGAGCAAGGGTGCGCAGTGGGTAGGTCTGCTGCACATAGGTGGTACCGCGTGGCAGGTCAATGACGGCATAACCCACGTCAGCACGGGTTTCGTCCTGAGCCCGGATCACACAGACGACATCAACCTCACCCGGACGGCGCACATCGAAGGTGACATCTACCTGCTCTGGTGACACCACCCGCCAGGCTAGTAGCTCAGCCTGTACGTCCGCTGAAGACAACTGCACGGTCACGAACGCGATGGCAGCGAAGAAAGCGGCAATAACCACTCCCACGCCGGTGTAAACCCACCACGGGGTGGGGCGAATCCCGTAGCGCTCACGCATCTGTGGGCTGAGCTGGTCTGTGGGTATGCCACTGGGCATGGGTACACCTCCTCGCGCGTCTTCTGGCCGCACTTGCGACACTACATAGGTGACTGAACCTTTGAGATTACTCGCTGTGCACGCCCATCCTGACGATGAGGCGAGTAAAGGCGCAGCGACGGCGGCCCGATACGTCAAAGAAGGTGTGGACGTGCTCGTGGTTACCTGCACCGGCGGTGAACGTGGCGATGTGCTCAACGCTGCCGCGCAGCCTGAGGTGGATCAGTGGGGTCTGCCCGAGGTGCGTCAGCGTGAAATGGCCGCTGCCGTCCAAGCCCTGGGTGTGGAGCATCAATGGTTGGGATTTGAAGATTCTGGCTACCCGGCCCACCTAGACGGCGGCGAAACGGAACCGCTACCCCCTGGCTGTTTCGCCGAGATCTCCGTTGAGCAGGCGGCCGCACCGCTCATCGACATCGTTCGTCAGTTTCGTCCGCACGTGATGACAACCTACGACGAGTTTGGCGGCTATCCGCATCCCGACCACATCCGTACACACGAAATAGCGTGGGAGGCGTTTCATTATTCCGACGACATTGAACGCTACCCGGGTGGCACCCCTTGGCGGCCAGCAAAGCTCTACTACAACATGACTTTTCACCAGCAACGTGTACACGCCCTCCACGCCGCCCTGGTGGAGCGCGATATTGAATCGCCCTTTACCCGCTGGCTTGATCACTGGGCGGAGGAACCACCGGCCGATGATGCATGGCGGGTCACCACACAGGTGCTGGTCACCGACTTCCTCGACCATCGAGACGCCGCACTTATTGCCCATCGCACCCAGGTGGATCCTGAAGGTATGTGGTTCGCGGTTCCCAGACAGGTCGAGATTGATGTGTGGCCCACCGAGGACTTTCAACTCGCACTCTCCCGAGTTGAATCCACCATTCCAGAGAATGATCTCTTTGCCGGACTGCGAGGTGTGCAATGGACTGGCTGACCTCAAAACTGACCCGGGCCATGATCAACGCGGCTGACCAGAGCCCACTTCCAGACGAGCCGCCCATTGATCCGTCGCGGATAACCCCGGGATTGCTGGGCCTGGTTACCTTCGTCTTTTTGATCGTGGCTGTTGCATTTTTGTATCGCTCCATGCGTAAACAAATGAACAGGGTTGCTACCAATCTGCCCAGCTCCAACCACCCTCGCAAACTCAGTTTCGAGCCGCCGGTTGAAGATGATGGATCCAAGCCCCGGACCTAGCGCGTTGAGGGTGTGGGGGACGCCGCGCTGGGTCACCCTCACGGTGGTTGCGGTGGTAGCCACTCTGCTCTGCGTGATGCTGGCCTGGTGGCAGGGCAGTCGCACCCGCGACATCGTCAATGCTGAGCGGGCCGCACTGTCGGCGCCTATTCAGGTACAAGATGCTCTCACCGCTGATGGGGTGTTGCCCAATTCCGCCATTGGTCGACCCGTCATCGTGACCGGCACTTTTGTGCCCGGCAGCCAACGCATCGTCATCAATCGGATACTGCTCGACGAATCTGGTGACCTCCCGGGCGCATGGGTGGTGGCCAATGTCGAGGTCGGTCAGTTGGCGGTTCCGGTACTTCGAGGCTGGGTGCCTGATGCCGAAGCGAAGAGTGTCTCACTACCCACGGAAACCGTGACCATTACCGGGGTCCTACAGCCCTATGAGCGCTTCTATACCGAGCGCACACCAGAACCGGGTGAACCACTGATCGCCATCACCGCCGATGCGGTTCAGGTATCGCCTGAGGTGGCAGGTGGCTTCGTCACTTTACAGAGTCAACAACCCATGGCTGCTCAAGATCCGATCCCTGTTCCGCCTACAGTGCAGACCGCGGATGCGCCATTTCCGATTCAAAACATTGCCTACACCCTGCAGTGGCTTGTTTTCGCCGGGGTGGTGTGGTTCATCTTTGGCCGCTGGCTGCGTCTAGACGTCCTGCGTGCCCGTGACGCTCACGATAGCCTCAACGTATGAACGGTGCGCTCATTCGATTTCGGGTCATGGCCTGGGTTACCGGCGTGCTCCTAGCGGTTATGACCGTCATCGGATTGCCGCTGAAGTACATCTTCAACGCAACCGATGAAGGCTTCGCCGGCACTTTCTATGCCGTGGGCTGGGTGGGTCACGGTTGGCTGTACATTCTTTATCTTGTGACGGCGCTCGATATTTGTTTTCGCATGCGTTACAGCGTTTTGCGCACTCTGGCTGTACTTCTAGCCGGCACCATCCCGTTCGCATCCTTCGTGGCCGAGCACCTCGTGGCAAAAGATGTACGGGAACGGCTTGTGCCGATGCTTTAGGCGTGCGGTGCGTCTTCGATCGAAGCGGCGGGGTTCTTGTCAGGACGCGTGGCCAGATAAGAACCGAGGATCACGAGTGGGAAGCCCACCAAAATTCCCAGGGTGATGGGTTCGGACAAAATGACGACACCCAGCAGAACCGCAACGGCTGGATTGATGAACGTGATCACGGTGGTGCGTGCCGGGCCGACTTCGGCGATGAGTGCGAAAAGCAAGACGAAGGCGATGGCGGTGCACAGCACGCCCAGGGCCACGATCGACCACCAGGCACTGGCAGCCACCGGTTGACTAGGCCACTGCAACCAGACGAAGGGTGCATACACGACAGAGTTGATGAGTAGGGCGATCGTAATGACTCCGAGGCTCGGTGCGCCGCTCAGTCGTAGGGTGATGATGATGGGTCCGAGCGCGTAGCCGGTGACGGTGATAAGGGCAGCAGCAACACCGAAGTACTGAGTGCCCTGTACGTCTAGACCGACAAGTGTTGCGACGCCAGTAATGCCCACCGCGAGGCCGACGATGCGCATGCCGCGCAGGTTGGGGTCCAAGCCGAGGGCGCGAGCAAGGATCGCGGCGAGGATGGGTACCCCGGCGATCACCAGCGCGGTCACCGAGCTACTCAGACGTTGTTCGGCATAGCCCAGCATCAAAAATGGGATGGCGATCTCTACGAAGGCAAACACCACGATCCAGCGCCAGTACTTCAAGGCCGGTCGTAACTCTTTTCGCGACAGAGCAATCGGTAGCAGCAGGAGCCCGGCCAGGGCCACCCGGAGCCCAACGAGCACCGAGGGTTCTACGTATTCCACCGCCACCCGAATGAAAAGGTAGGGGGTGCCCCACAGGAGAGCCAAGGACGTAAACAGGATCCAGCCGCGCCGACTCACCGAGATCAGGCCGGGAGGGAGGGAGTGGTGAAGGTGCCAAACAGTGCCAGGGCCAGCAACACCAGACTCACGCCGATTCCGCAGTATCCGGTGATGACACCGGTGAGGGCACGGCCTCGACCGGGCAGTTGGGTGGTGTGAATCTGACGTAGAGACACGTGACCAAACACCACCGCAAGGACGGGTAGCACGGGGAAAAACCACAGGCATAAACCGACGGTGACGGCAAGGATGCCGAGCACTAAGGAGGTGGTCGCAAGAGCCGGGGCACGTACAACCGGCCCGGGAACAGGCGGATAGGTCACGCCCGGACGGTATCGAACGGG
>ERZ887851.1729-NODE-1729-length-18294-cov-20.146006_pt1 | contig 18294 bp, 15 predicted proteins | sample MGYA00521100_ERZ887851 | MGnify/ENA primary metagenome ERZ887851 (study PRJEB32303, sample SAMEA104408602) | aquatic metagenome | biome: Brackish water; feature: Pelagic; material: water | place: Baltic Sea | collected 2014-06-06T16:11:00 | depth 11,444 m ...
TGCACCGAAATAGCCTGCATCTCGGGTGATTGCATGACTTCAAACATGGCGCCACGGGAGGGCCAAACTGCTAGTGCCACCACATCCCACAGTTCTTCTACTTCACCCAAAGCGAGACGCGCCACATCGCCCTCAAAGCCAATACCACCGCCTATCTCTTGCAACAGTTTCTTCACGCCCTCCTCATACAAGGCATAGGCCTCACGGCCGCTTAGGTCAGTGTCTCGGCCATCTTCATAGGCTGCTTTGTCCTTGAACTTAAGGAGGTTGACCATACAAATTGGCCCTTCAGACACGGGCTCCATAAAGCCCTTAATCTGCTCTTTATTGGGATAGACCTTGTTAACCACTTTCATTGAGCATTCCTTTCAGGAGTTATTCTTCGATCTGCCTCGTCTTCGCTGAGCGCCGAGTTAAGACGTTAAAGGGAGCTGAGCACCTCATGTCGGACAACCCTTATGGACCAAAAAAATCGCTGTTCAGCCCCTGTCACCCCGCTATCGCCATACTTCTGTTCTCAAACAACAATTGAGTAATTGATCCAAATAAGGTTTGGTGATCACCGCCAGTTCCCCACAGAAAAGTAAAGGGTCACTGGCACCCATCTGGTTAATCAATAGTCCCACGCTGAATGGCGCGACAGACAACATTACGTATCCTCGCTACTGAACAGGGAATAGCGCCTGCCTCTGGGGGTTGGTATTTTTTGCGCCTCAGGCAAGGTACAGATTCTGGCCATGTGAGTCGTACTGCCGTCGGCATACTCCCACACCAGTTGTTCGCCGGCAGGGCCTTGCTCAAGGTAACGCTTGACCACGGTTGGCCCCCAACCAAAAACATGGAAGTCCAAGACACCGTCATTCCAGACCATGCTGGCCGAGGTGCGCATGCAGTACTCTTTTTGGCCCATGGTGAACAATACCGAGCCTTCGGTATCGTCAGTATTGAGGCCCGCCGTACTGTTAGGCCCATAGTCATGGATCACTCCGCTGGACGTGACCACGACACGACTACCGCACTGCTCTACTCGCTCTACGTGCCCTACATGCCCACCTCGAACGCCCAACCACAAACCTCGAATATCATCAGCGCCATCGGCCAATGGCTCGGTGCACTGAGCCAAAATGGGCAACGGAAAATGGGTATAGCCACAATTTGGCGTGTTGCCTTTGGGGATGTCAGCCGCCAGTAGCCCGCTGCCGTCAAGCGCTGGCAGATCGCAGTAATCGAGCACGCTGCCATCCCCAGAAAGCGTCGCCGCGTCGATAGTGAGTGGCGGTCGAGACGAAAAGTATCCCAGCCAAAATAGAAAAAGAAACAGACAGAGCGTTAACAGACTCAGCACGGTAACGGCTGTCTTGATCATGACTAAGATACCGCTCGGCCGGTTCATTGCCACACCTCAAGATTATCTGCTCGGCCTATCACGCGGTCGAGTTTGATCGATAACATCTCGTGCATGCCGCAGGCCTGCAGCATTTGCTCCACCGATGCTTGTTCATCCAAAGGCAGGCCCGCATAAATGGCTTGCACTCGTTGTAACAGGTAAAAACGGTAAGGCGAGGCTAAAGCAGTGAAAGTGTGCCCTCGCACAGTGAACTCAGCCCTGCCCAGCAAGTTGCCCAGCCGACCCACCGCGGCCGCCCCTGCTTCAGGCTGTTGTTGAGCCAGCCAGTGATTAATCACCCCAGCAGCAGCACGAGTCTCGGGCACAAAGTCCTCCGCCACTGCCCGCAGCACCGCCATCAACGTTGCGGGTACCTCATCGTTCTTCAAAAAATCGGTGCCCGGCGTAAAAAACTCTGGCACGTCTTGGTCGGGACGATTCATCCGTTCAACCCATCGGTACACCCGCGGGGCACGCTGTTGCATCAATGACGCCGGATAAGGATCTCTTCCCAAATGCGCATACAGGGGTGCGAGCAATCCGTAATCGCCGACACAGGGTTTCCAACCCAAAAGGTAGGGATACTGTTCAAAGTGCGCATTGAAGGCATCGAGATACTCTGTATAAAGCGCCTCTACCAAAGGTTGAGATTGCTCAGTGACGCCAAATACCTCGGTGACATGACGCATTCGGTTCATCATATGCTCGGTTTTTTCGGCGCGCTCTGGTGTATCTCGCTGCGCGTGCAAAAAGTGATATTGCACAAAATGGAGGTTTTCTGTCGGGAAATTCCAACGGTAGTGCATCGCAGGCCTTAGCAGCCCATCGTGACCAATCACGTCGAACAGCGCGCTGATAATCTGCTGGCAAGGCCCCTGTGGTTGGCTCGGCCGGCCATTGGCCGACTCAAAATGTTCAATGATCGCAGCGCCGTCCCGAATGACCTCTCCTGTCGGAGTGACCAGCGTCGGTATCGTCGCGAGCTTGGCCTTGGGCAACACCTCAGTCTTAAAACTTTCATGGCCGGTAGACAACTCCTGAAATGCAATACGCTGTTTAATGAGATAAGCGCGAGCCCGACCTGAATAGAGTGAATGGGACAGGGCATACAAACGATGCAGATCGGTCATCTCAAAACGTCCTTTTTCATTCGATACGCCACATAAAAGGGCAGCAACAACAGCAGGGTCAGTAGGAAGATAAGGATTTGCTCCCCCGACTTTTTGTGAAGCGTGTTGAGGAACAACTGCTTCATCTGTGTGTAACCATCAGGAAGAGGCAAAACACCATTCTCTTCCTGATATTGCTGATAGCGAGACAGCATGCGCTGAAAGAGGGCCGGCTGTGTAGCGGCTAAATCCACCGTTTCACCGGGGTCTTCAACAATATTAAAAAGACGCCACTGGCCATCGCCCACGGGTGCCTGATTGACCACCACCTTGTAATCCCCTTGAAACAAAGCCCCGTGCCCCGTTAATTCATAGCCTACGGCGTCGTCCTCGCCGTAGACTCGCTCAATCTCTCCCCTCAATAGCGGCGTCAGGTCACGGCCAATCAGCGGCAGTACCGGTCGCCCCGCATAGCGCTCACCCGGCAGCGCAGTGCCGGATAGGGCAAGAATGGTGGGGGTAATGTCGGTGGCCCAGGCAAACGCGCGGTTCAGCTCACCCGGTTGTCGCACCGGTTCACCCGCAATGATCAAGGGCACACGCATGCCTCCCTCACCGGCATAAAATTTGTAGTGCGAGAGCGGACTGGCTGAGGCGCTGGCGAAGCTCGGGCCTATCGTATTAAAGCTGCCCTTCAGGCCCAAGCGATCATAATCTGAGTGGTAACCCAGCTGACGCGGACCGATACTTTGCGCAAAGGCCATCTGGTCAGCAGCGCCACTCGCTTCACTGCCGTTATCCGAGGTGAAAATGAAGATGGTATTGCCATACTGGCCCTGCGACTTGAGATACGTCACCAGACGACCGATGTGAAAATCCATGGCTTCGATCATGCCCGCATAGACCGCCATGCGCTTGGACTCGTAACGCTGGCGCTGTTCATCCAGCGCATTCCAGTCATCAGTCGTCGGCATATCCACCATCGCCGTATCCGGTGGCACGATGCCCAGCTGCACCGCTGCTAAGCGCCGCTGATGACGCAGCGCGTCCCATCCCGCGTCGTACACACCACGATATTTCTCGATATAAGCCTGCGGTGCCTGCACAGGCATATGCACCGCCTGAAAAGGCAGATAAGCAAAAAACGGTTTGCCGTCTTCACGGTTGCTCTCGATGAACTCAATGGTCTTATCAACGAGAAAGCGTGAAGAGTAAAAGTCATCGGGTAAAGTGAAGCGCTCGCCGTCGGCGAACCAATTCGCCCGATCGTATAGAGGCATATAAGGGCGCTGCTCCCAGTTATCCGCACCAGAATCCATCAACGCCAGGGTCCGCTCGAAACCTCGCCGACTGGGTCGTTTCTCTGGACTGGACCCCAAATGCCATTTGCCGGCCATATAGGTGTGGTAACCATTCCCCTCTAAAAGGGTAGCCACAGTGACCACGTTGTCGCCCAGTTCTCCCTGATATTGAGGCTGTGTTCGTTGCTCGGGCGCCAGTAGCTCTGGAATGTTCGAAACACCCGCAGCGTGGCTATCGACACCGGTGAGTAACATCGCTCGAGCGGGCGCGCAGTTGGCGGCGGTATGGTAGTTCGTGAACCGTACTCCTTGTTCAGCCAAGGCCGACAGCGCGGGGGTGCTGACCTCGCCGCCATAGGAGGCAATATCGGTATACCCCAAGTCGTCTGCGAGAATAAAAACGATATTGGGGCGCGACGCGAGAGCAGATGGCGCATTGCTGGCTCCATCCATCTCGTCGCTTCCCAGCACCGCCGTTATGACAAGACCCCATGACAACGCGGTTGCTAAAATCCAATGGCAAACACGAGCGACGCTCAACAGTTCATGCCTCTTTCGCCAACCGGCGCGACGCCACGAGTAAAATAATCGACACGACCACCTCAGGCGCAATAAGGTCCAACGCCAGTGCGGCATCGTGCACCAACCAGGCAATAATCCGCCCAATGGCCGTGAACGAGAGCAACATAATCGCCGGGTAATACCAACTGCGACGTTCACTAATCAGTGCCATCAATAAGCAAGTCGCCAGTGTCAAAAAGAAGGCAGACATATCACCCACCTGAGAACTCAAGCCCACACCTTGGTCCAAGGTCAGACCGAACTGCGGCGCTATGCCACTCGGGGCGACCAGCCAACGCAATCCGGTTACCAGAAATGAAACCGCAATCACGAGCACCAGAACTTTTAATACACTATTCACTTGTCTTCCCCTTAGTTCTGAGCGCAGGCCAGCGCTTCACCCACCTGACCCCTTAATCGATGAGTTCCGCGCGCTCAGAATACGCATCATGGTATGCGCCGTCTCAAGACCCGAGTTCTGATTCTGACCTGTGACGAAGCGCTGCTCGTCGTCGGCAGTCACATGAGTCGCAAAAATATCTCTGAAGGCGGTCTGACTCTCAAATACGACCCCCGCCTTGCGCAGCTCCGTCTCGGGATGCAACGGCGTGATCTCTATGTCCAACTCCTTGATTTGTTTGTCAGTGACACCGGTCATGCGGCGCCCGGCGATCAACCGGTTGCCGTCGCGATCAAGTGCATTCACTAACCCTAATACGCCATGGCAGACCCCACCAATGACTGCGGCCTTTGCACCGTAGTAAGCCTCGCTGACCTTCACTGCCAGCTCCGAAGATTGGGCCAGATCATAAGCTGCAGCCCAGCCACCGGAAATAAACACGATATCGTACTGGTCGATGTTGACATCGGTGATGGGAATAGAATGCCTCACTTTTGCCTGCGCCAGCGTATCGCCAAGGTAACGCTCATCTTCTGGCGATTTGACCATAAACCCCAAAGTCTGCGGGTCAATGGGTATTTCACCGCCCTGAATACTGGCTAAATCCACATCCATGCCACCGTCTAAGAACGTGTAGTAAGGGTGGGTCAGTTCGGAAGCCATTACCCCAGTGGCCTCGCCCTCGGTTTCACCCGGAGCGGCCAACACGTCATGGCTCGAGGTAATGATTAAAGCGCGCTTGCCCGGTAAGGATACGGTTGGTCCGCTGTAGGTCGGATGCAGCCCCGCTTTATGCAAAATCGTCGGCAGCGACAGCAGCAATACGCCACCTAATAAGACAAGCGTGCAAACACCCGTCAGTAACTTTTTCATGGTGTGTCTCCGGTAGCGTTTTTGGGTCTGATCACGCGGCGCGCAGTGAATATTATGGCATATATAATGACATAATAAGCTGCGGTCTATCAAGCCGTTCAACGACGGTGTCGCTAGGCATTAGGCAGTCCCTTCAGCCAGCAAGCCAGACAGTTTCAAGGCACCGCGCACCTGGCACACGAACAGGCCGCAAAACCCGCCTCAGCAATACTGTCTTGGCTCGCAAAAACAATGGCGGGTCATGCTGCTGACGATGAAGATCGCCATTTGCAAGTCAATTAAGCGCTAAGCGAGACAGCGGCTTTTAGGCGACGGATCGTGGCACAGACTTGACGGTTTTTGCTAAGAAGCGCTAAACAATTGCTAACGCATTGGATTCCTAATCCGGCGAGTGTGGACTTCAAACTGGCGGCGACACTCATCGCGCATCTGCTCTGTCACATCGGTCCTGTTCTCAACCTGTAGCCATCAATTTTGTTAGTAATGTCGTCAGTAGATTGATACTCGTCTTCTTGCTGAGCCCCTGATGGGAACGCAACCTATCCCACATTTCAAAGGAGGTGATTGCGTCAATAGATTCACGAGTCTCATCGGGCAGCAGTCGCAATTCTGGCAGCCGGCCATCTAAGTCCTTGCGCAAGCCGCGTTGGTTGCGGGCATAGTTGGCGCGCAATGTCTGATAACGCCATAGTTGCGCGCGAGTGCCTTGCGTAATATTAGTGACACTCTCAAAGGCGTCGGCGCGACGCCTCACCACGCCATCAATGCGCTCCTCCAAAGTGCCGCTCCGATCACCGCTGATAAATAACGCCTCATAAGAGTCGCGAATATGATCATCGATGGCTTCAAAGAGAGACTCCATATCCTCGAAATGGCGAAAGAAGGAGCGGATACCAACACCGGCACGATCAGCAATCTGTTGGGCTGTCGGGACGAGCACGCCCTCTTCCTGCAAGGCGAGCACGGCATCAACAAAGGCCAGTCGACTGCGCTCGCTTCGAAGCCGCCGTCCGTCTATTTTGCCATCGCGCTCTGACTTCAAAATGGGGTCCTTACATGGCTATGACGTGATTGCGTGTTATTGAGCATGAGGCGTCAGCCCCCGCTGTTCCAGTAAAACCCGACACGGTATATCGTAAAAATAGACCGCATAGTGAAGCGTGCTCACGGCAATGATATCGCCACTAGATCGAGAATACTCCTCATTAGTAGGATTCCCATTAATGCACCTAAGTCTGCAAGCGTAACAGCTCCCTAAGCGCTGAGCAGAGGCAACGAAGGCGCTGACGCTAGCGAGAGGGCACTCGCCGTTTCGCCGTTACAGGCTGTGCATCTCCACCTTCGGCTGGTATTGAGCCAGTGGCGTCGCCTGCTAACGAAAATGATGGGAACGCTACGTTTGCTTCGCCAAGATTTCAGCAATTGCCAGTGCGCTGACATTGTAGATCGCGCGCGGTGTCGCTGAGTTCACCATGATGTGCGCCGGCCGTTTGAGTCCGGACAGATAGGGACCAATCAGCAAACCATTCGCTTTCTGTCGAAGCAGTCCTAGCGCAATATTGGCAGCATCAAGACCGGGGAACACCAGCAGATTGGCCTTCCCTCGCAGTTGACTGTCACCATAAATGGTCTCTCGGTAGGCCGCGTCCAACGCCGTCAACGAATGCATTTCGCCATCTATCTCCACCTCAGGCAACCTCGCTCTGAGAATTTCGCTGGCTTGTCGCATTTTTCTGGCGGAAGGCGCGTTCGAGGAACCAAAGTTAGAATGCGATAACAGTGCCACACGAGGCGTTATGCCGAAATGCCTCACTTGCTCTATGCCCAGCAGCGTTTTGGAGACAATTTGTTCAACGCTTGGGTCTAAGTCGATAAAACAGTCTGTCAAAAAAAGCGGGCCGTCATCGAATAGTAACGTCGTTAATGTTGATGCACGTACGTCATTACCCTGTGTCCCAATCACCGATCGCAAGGTCTCGAAATGATCCGCAAATCGACCGACCTTGCCACAAATCATCCCGTCTGCATCACCATTACGCAGCGCCATGGCAGCAATAATGGTGCTGTCGGTTCTCAGCAGCACACTGCTACCCTCCACTGATACACCGCCGCGCCCCGCAATGCTGTGAAAGTCTCGTGAGTACTCGTCGTACTTGTCATAACTGCGCGGATTGATGACGTCGACATCTTCGCCCAATCGGATTCTCAACCCCAAAGCGTCGATCACTTCGTTTATTGCGTCAGGACGGCCCACTAGGATGGGGCGCGCAATGGCCTCATCCACTACCGTTTGCACGGCACGCAGCACGATCTCGTTTTCAGCATCTGAGTAGACGAGTTTCAATCCACTGTTAGCCGCCGCATTGACAACAGGCTGCATAAACATGCCCGATCGCGTGACGTGTTTGCTGAGGCTTCGTCGATAGGCGTCAAGATCCTCAATAGGGCGACTCGCCACGCCGCTCTTCATCGCCGCCTCGACCACGGCGACCGGCACCCGCTCGAAGAGGCGCGGATCAAAGGGCTTAGGAATAATGTAGTCTGGCCCAAACTTAAGTGACTGACCGTCGTAAGCCTGCGCCACCTCTTCCGAGGCCTCTTGTTGGGCGAGATCGACCAGACCATATGCACAGGCGATTTTCATTTCGTCGTTAATCGTGGTGGCACCGCAATCGAGCGCGCCGCGAAAAAGAAAGGGAAAACACAGTACGTTGTTGACCTGATTCGGGAAGTCCGATCGACCCGTGCCAATAATAGCGTCCGGACGCGCCTCGCGCGTAAGGTCGGGGTGAATCTCAGGATTGGGGTTTGCCATTGCCAGAATCAGCGGTTCGGGCGCCATCCCTCTTACCATATCCTGCGTCACACAGTCGGCAGTGGACAGGCCAAAGAAAATATCAGCACCGACCATGGCCTCTGCAAGCGTGCGCTTGTCGGTCTTCCTAGCGTAGCGCTCCTTAAACTCGTTCATCCCTTCTTCACGGCCCTCATAAATGAGGCCCTTGCTATCACACATCAGTACATTTTCGCGTTTGAGCCCAAGGCTCACAATCAGATCTGCGCAAGACATACTGGCCGATCCTGCACCAGAAATAACGAGCTTAACCTCTTCCATTTTTTTCCCCGTGAGCTTCAGCCACGAGATCACAGCCGCTGTCGACACCACGGCAGTGCCATGTTGATCGTCATGAAAGACCGGTATGTTCATGCGTTCACGGAGCTGACGCTCAACATAAAAGCATTCAGGTGCTTTGATGTCCTCGAGCACGATGCCGCCGAAGGTGGGTTCGAGCGCAGCGATAATATTGACTAGCTTCTCCGGGTCTCTTTCATCAATTTCTAAATCGAAAGTATCGATGTCTGAGAACTTCTTCATCAGAACGGCTTTACCTTCCATAACCGGTTTAGACGCTAGCGCGCCGATAGCTCCCAGACCGAGTACGGCAGTGCCATTACTGATGACGGCGACCAGATTGCCGCGGGCGGTCACTTGTGATGCGTTTAACGGGTCTTCAACGATGTACTCGCAAGCATGGGCAACGCCGGGAGAATAGGCCATGGATAGATCCGCCTGCGTTTCAAGCGGCGTAGTGGCTCTTACCTCCAGCTTCCCTGGTTTTCCCTCAATATGATACTTGAGGGATTCCTCTTTAAAGGTGGGCTTCTCCATCCGGGACTCCGAGTTATCAATCAGTAATCGCGCCTTCTTAGTGATGATCGAGAAGACGTCTGCGCGGCTGACAATGGCCACGAGTTAAAACGCGACAAGTGAAGCATGAATTAGCGCGTCAAATAGTTAAAACTGTAAAGTCTGTGTAATTTTTATTGTTAATCCTACGTTTCAAGTACCGGTTTGGGTGTTTCATAGCGATTTTCAGTAGGGAGCTTTTACTGGTCGACATAGTCAGTCGTCGAATCCGGTTTTGAACAGAGCGATTTTGACGATCCGGCGGGCACTGCAAATCACGGCGTCATAAAGGGCGTCTCGCATTAGCGCCATTGATCGGTGTGAAAGCTCTCAGTTGATGGCCCTGATGTCCGCACCGCTCTATGATGACCTTACTCGATGGGCGATCACCGACAATAACTGGGAGCTTTATGATGTCGATAAACACCGCGTTGGAAGACTTAGCAGCTGTGCGCGACAAAAGGGGCTATCTACTCCCACATCACGGGTTGTTAGCGCTTTCCGCACCGAATCTATTGCAGCATTACGATCAACTGTACTCCTCAATCGCTCTCACAGATCGATACCTCAATCGACATGATCATGAATTCGTTTGGCTGGGCGTATTGATGAGCACCCAAGAGGCGCTCGGCACACACCATGTCCAGCGCTTCCTCGACGCAGGGGGTACCACCGACGAAGTCGGTAGCGCAGCCGCTATCACCGCCATCGCCAATGGCAGTCGCCATCATCTTTTTATTGAGGACCACTGGACGCCCCATCTCCCGAACGTCAATCCTGAAAACCAGTACCTCACGCTTTTCAACAAGATGACTCCCGAGATCTCAGCACCTCTGGCTCATATCACTGCGTGCGCGATTCATACCTGCATCGGCAATTGGCGCGCATTGGGCTGGCAGATACGCGCGGCCTATGCCGTCGAAACAGAAGAACTGTTGTTAGCCGAAGCGCTTTCGCTTGCGATGTTTCCCGGCAGTATTCCGCACTACGTTCGTGCGGCAGACGTCTGGCGGCAGATGATCCTCAGCAAAGAAGTCGAAGCATCGGCACCCTTTCAAGAATGGGCCTCACTCAGCGGCCAAGGCGGCTTCGATGAAGCATCCCATGTGGAGCAGCGTTAATATTGTATTTTCGGGCCCAAAAAGATGCGCGTTATCAAGCCCTGAATCGATCGTCGAAACATGTTAAAACTGCACGTCCAATTTGAGGTAAGGAGTCGCCATCATGTCGCGAGTCGTTGTGTCGGGAGTCGTTGAATTTCCTCCTGAAGCGCGGGAGGAAGCGTTGGTCAAAGGTAAGGCACTGATTGAAGGCGCTTACACAGAGAAAGGTTGCGTGCACTATCATTGGACTGCAGACCTCAACCACCCCGGACGAGTCATCGTGTTTGAGGAATGGGAATCTGGGGCAGATCTCGATGCTCACCTCAAGGGTGACTGGTATCGAGACATGTTTGCGCATCTCTCTCAGTACACCATTTTGAGCGCCGATATCAATAAATACAGAGTGACACTCAAAGAACTCGTCTATGGTGATGATGGTATCGCCAGCGGCTACTTTTCCGACGAAAAATAAGTCAATTCGGCTGGCGCGTCAGTAACGTCAACGCCCGGATGACCGCGATGGCGTGCTAATACATGCGGTCCGTATCAGGCGCTGGGAAGACACGCACTAGGGCGACGTCTTCCACGACTGTATCTTGCGATAGATAGTTGAAGGAGCCACCTGAAGTAGCTTGGCGGCTCGGTTAATACTGCCGTCACACTCGGCAATGGCGGCCTCAATGGCCCCTTTTTCCGTAACCCAAAGGGGCTGAATACCTGAATCTTGCGAGGCCGAGTAATCGATGCGCGTCGCATCAGACAGGCCATCTGTATCGACTGCTATTTCAGTTCCAGAGATCATGTGGTGAACCATCGCCTCATCAATCTGACCCCCTGATCTGGTGAGCACCAACTGCCTGACCGCATTCTCGAGTTGCCGGACATTTCCCGGCCATGAATACGCTCTCAGCGCATTGGTGGCTTCTTTGCTCAAGGAAATCGGCGCTTTGCCCTCCTCCTCAGTAATGCGCGACAAGAATCCATCGGCCAACACTATGATGTCATCGGTTCTTTCACGCAGTGGCGGCATCCGCAGCGGCACAACGTGAAGACGATAATAAAGATCTTCGCGCAGGCGACCCTCGCGCATTTCAAACAGAGGATCACGATTTGTAGAAGCGATGATCCGAACGTCTGCTGTTATCTCTCGCGTCGCATCGACTGGCCGATACGTCCCATGCTGTATCAGTCGCAAGAGCATCGACTGTGCTTCGAAATTTAAACTGCACACTTCATCAAGAAAGAGCGTCCCTGCATCAGCCTGCGCCACCAGTCCATCTGGCGCAGTATCACTTTTGCCAAATAACGCGCGTTCGAGTTGGTCGGCTGTCAAGGCAGCGCAATCGACCACCACAAAAGCCGCTGGTGCGCGCGCTGACAACTGGTGAATGGCCCTTGCCGCCAGCTCCTTACCGGTGCCGCTTTCGCCCATGAGAAAAGCGGTAGCTGTCGTTCCAGACAATAATTCAACGGTGTCAAATACTGCCTGCATAGCAGAAGAATGTCCTACCAAGGGCCCAAGGTACTCCCGCTTGACGGACAAAAGCTCAACTTGCTGCCGCAGCTTTAGCTTGTCGGCGGCATTGAGCAGCGTGACGCGCAATCTTGCTGCGTCGAAAGGCTTACTGAGAAAATCCGTGGCGCCGCGACCCATCGCATGCTCTGCATAATCAGCACCATGGCCTGTCATTACCACCACCGCGGGCTGTGGCGAGAGGCGCTTCACGTCCTCCAATAAATCGAGGCCATTACCATCAGGGAGTTCGATATCGAGCAATATGAGTTGTGGCGGGGAACTGATCAGCTGCTGTTGCGCTGAAGAAAGCGTTTGTACAGATGACACGTCAAGACCACTGCCATCAAGATACCGCGCGTATATCTCGCAGAGTGTCGCACTGTCCTCAACGATGAGGGTTTTCACGTTAGGTCCGCCTCCTGCGCATACGCAACGGCCGGCCCGAAGTTATCGGACAACCGAGCGTCCATCACGATTTTAGATCATTCGGAGGTTACCAGTTTTTTGTCGCTCTGGGCGTGAATCCAGTAAAGAATCGCGGTCAGTAATAAGACCGCACCGACTTGATGTGTCGCGGCGATCGGAATGGCCACGTGTGTCATCACAGTCGCGATTCCCAGCAAAAGCTGCGCCGTGATGACTGCTAACATCAGCATGGCACTCCCCCGGGCCCGCCCGCCCTCAGCAGTTCGTATCGTCTGCACGCTGAAAAATATAACCAAGAGCGTCACGGCATAGGCCAACATACGGTGATTAAAATGAATCGTCGCCACACCTTCAAAGGTCGCCTGCCAGCCCTGGGCATAGTATCCAGCAGGAACAAAGGTTTCTCCCATCAGCGGCCAAGTGGGGTAAGCAAAACCCGCATCAGTGCCCGCCATGAAACCGCCGGACAGAATCAGCGTGTACACGCCAACTAATAACACGCCGCCTGGCAGTCCAATATGCTTCAGCGCAGGTGACAAACCCGCTCCCACACGCAGCAGCACCCACATCATCAGGGCATAAATGGCCACCGCCACACCCAGGTGAGCGGTTAAGCGATATTGTGACACCGACGGCCTATCGACCAAGCCGCTCTGCACCATGTACCACCCGAGGAGCCCCTGAGCCCCTCCTAAAACCAAAAGAAGGATTAGAGTCGGTAGCAGCTGCGGTGCGATCATCCGCTTGAGTGCAAAAACAACCAGCGGTACAAAGTACATCAGACCGATCAAACGGCCCAACACACGATGCAAATACTCAAACCAAAAAATCTGTTTAAAACCGCCGAGATCCATGTCCTGATTAATTTTTAAGTATTCAGGATATTGCTGGTACGTCTCAAAAGTTTGCAGCCACTGCGCTTCTGTGAGCGGTGGTATCACGCCCATGATCGGGCGCCAGTCAACCATCGATAAACCGGACTCGGTCAACCGTGTGACACCGCCTAATAAAATCATTCCCAAGATAGTGGCAGCACAGATTGCCAACCATCCTGCTATCCAGCGCGCATTTTGTTGCGCATCTACCGTCGTCGCTGTCATGATCCCGCCCCCTTTGCGTGCTCATTCTAGCGAAAACCACGCAGAAAGTGCGTTGTACCGTAAACTGAAGGCCGTCGCAGGAGACCCTTTGTGCCACTTATCAGACTCAACCAGATCGAATTCAGCATTGGCACGCAGATGCTATTGGATAAGGTCAGCCTGACGCTAGAAAAGGGTGACCGACTCGGTTTGCTGGGCCGCAATGGCGCTGGAAAGTCTACCTTGTTGCGCATCTTGTCAGGTGAACTACAGCCAGAAGACGGCGAGCGCTGGGTAAACCCCAATATCCAAGTCACTCGGCTTGAACAGGCGCTGCCCGACAATCTCGACCTCACAACCTATGAGTACGTGGCGACCGGATTGGCAGACGTGGGGGCGTTGCTCAGCCGCTACCATTCGCTGGCCGCAAACGGTTCGACCGAGGCACTGAGCCAACTCAGTGCCATACAGGATGAACTTGAGCACGCAGATGGTTGGTCCCTAGACCAGCGTATTGCGCGCATACTCGATCAGCTTGACCTTACCGCAACTGATCCGTTATCGGTCTTATCAGGAGGTTGGCGCCGGAGAGTCGCGCTGGCTCGCGCACTCGTTAGCGAACCGGACGTACTGCTGCTCGATGAGCCAACCAATCACCTCGACATTCCCTCTATCGATTGGCTAGAACAACAGGTCCAGCAATTTGGTGGCGCCATCGTCTTAATTACTCACGACCGCCGTTTTTTACAAAGAGCCTGCACCCATATCGGCGAACTCGATCGAGGTCACCTAGCCTTATGGGAATGCGACTATGAGCGATTTCTATTTTTACGTGATCAACAAGCCGCCGCCGAGCAGCGTGCAGACGCCTTATTCGATAAAAAATTAGCGCAAGAAGAAACCTGGATTCGACAGGGCATTAAAGCCCGAAGAACGCGCAACGAAGGCCGAGTCAGGGCACTAGAGACAATGCGTGAGGAACGCAGCCAGCGGCGAACAGCACAGGGTAAGGGACAGTTTCGCCTTGAGGAGGCGGCACGCTCTGGCAAGCGAGTTGTTGAGTTGGAACAGGTCTCATTCCGTTACGAGGAAGAGACAATCGTAGATAACTTCTCAACCATTATTCAACGTGGCGATCGCATCGGTATCGTTGGTGGAAATGGCGTCGGTAAAAGCACACTCATAAAGCTGTTATTGGGCAAGCTGAGTCCTAGCGAGGGTCAGGTTTCTCTGGGAACGAAACTAGAAGTCGCGTATTCAGATCAGTTGCGAGGAGAACTCGACCCAGAAAAAGACCTCATTGACAACATCTGTGGTGGTCAGCAGTTTATCGAGATCAACGGGCAGCGCCGTCACGCCATTAGTTATCTCAGCGACTTCCTCTTCACCCCAGAGCGGATTCGCACGCCAGTGAAAGCCCTCTCTGGCGGAGAAATTAATCGTGCGATTCTCGCGCGATTGTTCACCCGGGCGGCCAATCTGCTGGTGCTTGATGAGCCCACCAACGACCTTGATATCGAGACACTTGAGTTGCTCGAAGAAATCCTGCTTGATTTTAAAGGCACGGTGCTTTTGGTCAGTCACGACCGGCACTTTATGGACAGAGTGGTCACCAGCCTATTAGTCATGCCAGGCAACGGCAAAATTGAGGAACAGGCAGGGAGTTATTCTGACTGGGAGGCCCGCGGTGGTCAGATTTCGGCGTCGTCGCTGATCAAGAACTCAGCAAGCCACAAGCCTTCGAGTGAGCCCAATAGTCAAGTGACGCCACCCCACGCCGCGACCCCAGCCCTCGCAGAGAAGAAACGAAAACTCAGCTATCAGGAGCAACGGGAGCTAGCGGAACTACCGGCCCAAATCGAGGCGTTAGAGCAACAGCATGCGGCATTACTCACCACTATCTCAGCGCCAGATTTTTATGAGCAAACACCCGAGCACGTTGCGGCGACGTTGACCACTGTCACCGAATCAGAGCAAGCACTCGATCACGCGTTAGAACGGCTGGTCGCGCTAGAGGGTTAACGTTGTCAGAGGACCGTCGACACCGCATCAACCACACGATCCATATTGCCAGCGTTGAGTCCCGCAATATTGATGCGCGAAGAATCCAACACGTAGACCGACTTTTCGGCACGCAGGCGCTGAGCCTGTTCGACACTGAGGCCCAGAAAAGAGAACATGCCATGCTCTTCACCGATAAAAGCAAAATCTCGATCTGTCTTAGTGACCAAGGCATCACAAAACTCGCGTCGCAAGCCGTTTATCCGTTGGCAAATTTGAGCCAGCTCTGCTTCCCACTGGCTGCGCAAGGCTGGGGATGACAGCACCCGTCCCGCGAGCAAAGCGCCATGAGCAGGCGGCATCGAATAAACACGCCTCGCGGCGGAAATAGCCTGACTCGCCATCGCCTCTGCGGCGCGCGCGTCACCACCCAGAAACATCACCGCACCCGCTCGCTCTCGGTAAAGACCAATATTCTTTGAAGAGGACACTGCGATAATCATCTCAGGGAGATGATCGATCAAACAGCGAAGCCCGGCGGCATCTTCACTGAGCCCGGCACCCATCCCCTGATAGGCAAAATCGATCATCGGCACTAATGCTCGTTCCGCCATAAAAGTGGCCAATGCTTGCCATTGTGCTGCGTTTGGATCGACACCGCTGGGGTTGTGGCAGCAGCCATGCAGTAGCACGATGTCTCCAGGCGAGGCGGCCTCGAGATCCTCCAGCATGGCGGTAAAGTCGAGTCCTCTTATTGCGGACGAATAATAGCGATAGCTCTTAATCTGCAGCCCGACCGAACCCATCAGCGGAATATGTACAGGCCAAGTGGGATCACTCACCCAAACCGTCGCATCGGGGGCCGCGGCGAAAATGACCTCGGCACCCAGGCGCACAGCACCACACCCCCCCGGGGTCTGTACTGCGGTCAGACGATCCTCCAGTATTGCTCTGCGCTCCTCCCCCAACACCAAGGATTGCACGCCCTGAAGATAAGCAGTATCTCCCTGAGGTGGCATATAAACTTTGGTCATCTCCTCTTGCACCAGGTCTCGCTGTGCCTGCTGTACTGCCTCAAACACAGGACACAGCCCCGTCTCATCCATATAGACCCCCAAGGTGAGGTCGACTTTATCGGGATTGCTATCCGCGCGGCACGCAGCAGCTAAGCCGAGAATAGAATCGGGTGGCAGCACAGCAAGAGAATCAAACATAGGCAAGACTCGGAACATAAGAAAATATCACGGAGCGAAGTATGCGGGACTAGCCGACAACGCGACAAGCCCTGTTATCCTTCACTCACCTCAACCGCCACTCTCGACTCACTATGACCAAACCCTCTCCCCCTATTCGTGATGAGCTATTTGCAGAACCGCTTACGCAACCTGGATTGTTTACCTTCAATGAGTCGGTCGCAGGCGTTTTTCCCGACATGATCAACCGATCAGTGCCCGGGTATGGGACGGTCGTGGCAATGACTGGTGTGCTGGCGGCGCAACACGCTCGTCCCAATTCCAGCATTTACGACCTCGGATGCTCGTGGGGCGCGTCATTGTTATCTGTCGCCAGCAAAATCGACTATCCCACTTGCCAACTGATTGGCATCGATAATTCCGAAGCCATGCTGGCGAGAGCTCGCCTGAATCTGCAGGAGCAACTGGGCGATCCGCGAGTTATCTTGCAAAAAAGCGATATCATGGATATCCAGCTGGACAATGCCAGCGTGGTCATTTTGAACTACACCTTGCAATTCGTTCCAATCGAACACCGCGAAACGCTCCTCAAGCGAATTCGCAGTGCGATGCATCCAGGTGATGTTTTAATTTTGTCTGAGAAACTCACGTTACCCGACCCGCAACTGAACGACTATCTCATCGACCTGCACCATAATTTCAAACGGCAGCAGGGCTACAGCGATCTCGAAATAGCACAAAAAAGACAAGCGCTGGAAGATGTGCTGATCCCAGAGACGCGTCAGCAACATGTCGAGCGATTACACCGAGTGGGCTTTAGCCGCTGCGATGTCTGGTTTCAGTGCCTCAATTTTGCCTCGCTCATTGCCATCGCATGACGCTCCCTCCCGAATTGGTTGCTGACTGGGAGCAACTCAGCGCTCGCTGGCAAACGACAACACTACAACCTTGGTTGGCGATATTGCCCGACCAACTCAAATCGGGGTTGTCGCCAGAACGCTTCGGTGATTTACCGAGGTGGCGTCAAGCGCTTTTGAGCTTGCCGGCACTCCCAAAAGGATTGCCGCAACTCGCCTCCGCGCGAGTCGGGCTGTCGGGTGTGGCGGCAGCATCGACGCTCGCCACTCTTCGCGCTGCATTGATGGGGCTGCATCCCTGGCGAAAAGGACCCTTTGAGCTGTATGGACTGCATGTGGACACCGAATGGCGATCTGACTGGAAATGGAACCGCCTCGAGCCGGCGTTGGAATCCCTCGTTGGCAAGCGGGTACTCGATGTCGGCTGCGGTAATGGTTATCACTGTTGGCGAATGCTGGGAGCAGGGGCGGCCGAAGTCATTGGCATTGACCCGACGCCGCTTTTTATTCTTCAGTTCAAAGCTCTGCAACACTATTTACATCAATACCGTATTCATGTTCTGCCGCTGACGCTGGAAGCCATGCCCGAAGATTTGCCGGCCTTTGATGCAGTCTTTTCAATGGGAGTGCTCTATCACCGGCGTGACCCCCTCGCCCACCTCACCAGCCTAAAACGCAAGCTCGCGCCCGGGGGACAACTGCTACTGGAAACCTTGGTCGTAGAAGGCGATCACAACACTGTGCTGCAGCCCGCTGGACGCTACGCCCGCATGGGTAACGTATGGCATCTGCCCAGTCCA
>ERZ887851.1736-NODE-1736-length-18260-cov-9.470255_pt1 | contig 18260 bp, 14 predicted proteins | sample MGYA00521100_ERZ887851 | MGnify/ENA primary metagenome ERZ887851 (study PRJEB32303, sample SAMEA104408602) | aquatic metagenome | biome: Brackish water; feature: Pelagic; material: water | place: Baltic Sea | collected 2014-06-06T16:11:00 | depth 11,444 m ...
TATTGATTTTTTATGTTATTTTGTAGGATTATTTTATAAAATAAATTTAAAAAATAAAGATTAACTCTGAGTCAATGAATACTATTTTTAGAGTACAGGAGTACAAAGTATTACTTTATAGAATATTTTTAGTTTATATATTTTATTTTGTTGCGAGAGCACTTTTTCTTTTTTATAATTTTTCAATTTTAGGAGTTGATTCAATTTCAGAATTTTTTAGATTGTATTATTACGGATTGGCTTTTGATACCACCGCTATTTTATATGTCAATTCTCTCTTTATTTTACTTTCCATAACTCCTGTAAGGGGCACTACATCAAAAAAATATCAAATATTTTTGTTGTACTTCTATTTTGTCACCAATTTAATTGCTTATTCATTTAACTTTATTGACTTTATATACTACAAATACAACTATAGTAGGACCACCATTACTGTTGTTGATGTTTTAAAAGATGAATCCAATGTTTCGGGAATGTTATTTAGATTTTTATTTACCTATTGGCATGTACTAGTATTATTTATCCTAGCAGCTTATTTATGGATTTATCTTTATAAAAAATATAATGTAACCGCTTCCAATGAAAATATTAAGGCTAAGTATTATTATTCGACTTCTGTATTAGCCATTATTATCATAACCGTTTTATCAGTGGGCGGAATTAGAGGTGGAGATTTTAATGAAAGTACTAGACCCATTAATTTAGTGGATGCTAATCGGCATGTAAAAGAAATTAAACAAGCAGATTTTGTGTTAAACACTCCTTTTGCATTTATAAGAACGTTATCTGCAAATACTTTTAAAAGGGTGAGTTATGATATTAGTTCAGATCAAATAGATCATTTTGTCAGTCCTATTAAGCACTATACCACCAACGAAAAATCAACTCCAAATATCGTACTAATAATTACAGAAAGTTTTGGAAGAGAGTACTCAGGGTCTTTTAATAAAGATATGGGTATAGAGAATTATACTAGTTATACACCCTTTATTGATTCTTTGGCTGCTCATAGTTTGATATTTCCTAATGCTTTTGCCAATGGATATAAATCTATTCACGGAATGTCATCTATTTTATCTGGAATTCCATCTTTTAATGGTGCTTTCACTTCTTCGTCTTATTCAAATCAAGAAATTGAATCGGTAGTTTCTATTTTAAATGAATTGGATTATGATACTTCCTTTTTTCATGGAGCAGCCAATGGATCTATGGGTTTTTTAGGCTTTGGTAATATTTTAGGATTTGATAATTATTACGGAAGGACAGAATATAATAATGATGATGATTTTGACGGGACTTGGGGAATTTGGGACGAAAAGTTTTTAAATTTTACGAAGGAAGTATTGAATGAAAAAGAACAACCTTTTTTTAGTACTATTTTTACAGTAAGTTCTCATGATCCTTATAAAATCCCAAAAGAGTACGAAGGAAAATTCCCAAAAGGAAATGTGCAAATGCACCAAAGTATTGGCTATACCGATTATTCTTTTAAAACATTTTTTGAAGCTTCTAAAAATGAAGATTGGTTTAATAATACCATTTTTATTATTACTGCAGATCATGGAAATCAAACTGATTATAATGAATATAAACAAATAATTAATAGAACCGCAACACCAATTTTAATTTACAAACCTGATAATAGTTTAGCCGGAGTAAAAAAAGAGCTTGCACAACAGATTGATATTTATCCAACCATCATTGATCTTATTGGTTATGATCAACCCTTTAGAAGTTGGGGAAGAAGTTTAATTAACGATACAATTATACCTCCATTTACTATTAATTTTGGGGTTTCTGGTTATATACTACAAAGAGGTAATTATATTTGTTTTTTTGATGGTGAAAAAACTACTGGGTTTTACGATATCAACGATAAAGATTTAAAAATAAATTTAATTGAGCAGTCTAATAGTCAAATGGACACTTTAGAAATAGTGACTAAAGCTTTTATAAAAGATTTTTATGATAGAATTGTAGGTAAAAACTTAGGTAAACCAAAAAAATAAAATCAACTCATGAAAAAGAAAATAATTGGAATTGTTTTAATCATCGTTTTAATTGGAGTAGGGAAATATGTATATGATGTAAATATTAATCATAATTTCAAAGCAATTAGCGAAGGAAAAGTGTATAAATCTGGGGTAATTCCTCCGGGTGAAATAGAAAATTATACTAAAAAGTATCATATTAAAAGCATTGTAGATTTAAGATTTCCTGGAACTAAAGACACCATAAATAATCCTGAAATCCCTGAAGAGTTAATAGCTGAAAAAGAAGCGATAGAAAATATAGAAGGTGTAAATTACTTTAATGTGGGTTCTCATCAAGTACCTAGTCAAGAAACAGTAGATTCCTTTTTAGAAATTATGGATAACCCAGATAATTACCCAGTTTTAATCCATTGTTATCACGGGGCTGGCAGAGCTCCTTTGTTTGGTGCTGTTTATAGAATGGAATATGAAGATATGCCTAATGAGGAGGCTAGAGGAAAAACCAGGTTATTATTAAAAGGAAGCTCTTTTGATGATGATAGCCCAAAAGGAGAATTTTTAAAGAACTATAAAAAAAGGGCGTCCAATAATTAGTTTTTTGGCTCAAGACAAAATTAAAATAAATGTCAGGATTTTTCGCACTCTTAGATGATATAGCAGCATTAATGGACGATGTAGCTATGATGACTAAAGTAGCTACTAAAAAGACAGCAGGAATTTTAGGTGATGACTTGGCCGTGGGTGCAGAAAAAGCGTCTAGTTTTAGAGCTTCAAGAGAACTACCTGTGATTTGGGCTATTACAAAAGGATCTTTTGTTAACAAGTTGATCATACTTCCTTTCGTTTTTTTATTAAGTGCATTTTTACCTCAATTAATTGTGCCCATTTTATTGATAGGAGGAATTTATTTAAGTTTTGAAGGGGTTGAAAAAATAATTCATACTTTTTTTCAAAAAGAATATTATGCGGTTGATTTTAACGAAATAGAAACCGAAGAAGCATTATTAATAGTGGAGAAGTCTAAGATTAAATCTGCTATTATAACCGACTTTATTCTTTCATTAGAAATTATAATGATTGCTCTTGGGACCGTTACAAACTCCAGCTTAATAATTCAGGTTGTGGTCGTATCTTTAGTTGCTATTATCGCTACTATTGGCGTTTATGGAATGGTAGCTTTAATGGTGAGAGTTGACGATATAGGATTTCGATTGTTAAAGATTTCAGAAAATAAAAAAGGTTTTTTTAAAACAATTTTTTATAAAACAGGAACTGGTTTAGTATGGGTTTTACCAAAATTAATTCAATTAATTGCCATTATTGGTACGCTTGCTATGCTTTTAGTAGGAGGTGGTTTGTTTGTGCATAATATATCAAGTATTCACGATTTTTTTCATTTCTTACCCAATATCATTTCTGAATTGATAGTAGGTTTAACAGTTGGATTTATTGCTTATTTATTATGGAAAGGTTTAATGATAATAATACAATGGAAGTCTTAAACAATAAACGTATTGATTTGAGTTAATCAAATTATTTAAAAAGAAAAAGGAACTCAATTTGTTGAATTCCTTTATTCAACTAAAACCCATTCCCCTTTGTTTATTAATGGAATGGCTTGCTTGTATTTTAAGGTTTTATTTTCGCCGTTCATTACATGTTTAATGGTAACTTTATCGTTACGACCAATTTTTGGTTGTTCTCTAACGATGGTTTCTGTTACCTGTCGCTGTTGACCTTGTGTTTGTCCTGCTGCTCTTGATACAGATGAACGTTCATCTAAATTTTGAATTTCGTCCTTTTGTTCTTTTAGGTTTTTATTTGTTTTTTCTTGACGAGCTTCTCTAATTTGTTGTTGATTTTCTTGAGGTAATTCTCCTTTAAATAAGAATGAGATCACATCTTTATTTACCTGAACAATCATTTCTTTAAACAATTCAAAAGCTTCAAACTTGTAAATTAGTAATGGATCTTTTTGTTCGTGTACTGCTAATTGTACCGATTGTTTTAGCTCATCCATTTTACGTAGATGAGTTTTCCACGCATCATCAATAATAGCTAATGAAATATTTTTTTCAAAATCTTGAATCAATTGTTTCCCTTTCGATTCATAAGCTTTTTCAAGATCTGTGGCAACGTTTAAGGTTTTAACACCATCCGTGAATGGCACTAAAATTCGTTTGTATTGATCTTTTTGTGTTTCGTAAACATTTTTAATAACCGGGAATGCTGTTTCTGCATTGCGGATCATTTTATTTTGATAATGCTCCAATGCAGCTTTATAAATAATACCAGCAATCTCTTGAGAATCCATCTTCTCAAATTCTTTTTCGTTTACTGGAGAACTGATAGAGAAATAACGAATTAGTTCAAACTCGAAGTTTTTATAATCTTGAGCTCCTTTATTATCTTGAGATATCACCTCTGCAGTATCAAAAATCATATTTGCAATATCTACACTTAGGCGATCTCCAAACAATGCATGAAAACGTCTTTTGTAAACTACTTCTCTTTGAGCGTTCATTACATCATCATATTCTAACAGACGCTTACGAATACCAAAGTTGTTTTCTTCTACTTTTTTCTGAGCACGTTCAATAGATTTTGAAATCATAGAATGTTGAATTACTTCACCTTCTTTTAAGCCCATTTTATCCATCATTTTGGCAATCCGCTCACTACCAAATAAACGCATTAAATTATCATCTAATGCTACATAAAACTGAGAGCTTCCCGTATCTCCTTGACGTCCACTACGACCTCTTAACTGTCTATCAACACGACGAGAATCATGACGCTCTGTTCCAACAATTGCTAGACCTCCCGATTTTTTGACTTCTTCCGATAATTTAATATCGGTACCACGACCAGCCATATTTGTTGCTATGGTTACCATACCAGATTTTCCAGCTTCTTCTACAATATCAGCTTCTTTTTTATGAAGTTTTGCATTTAAAACATTATGTCTTACACTACGAATACTCAACATTCGACTTAATAACTCTGAAATTTCTACCGAAGTAGTACCGATTAATACTGGCCTTCCAGCTTCTGTAAGTAAGGTCACTTCTTCAATTACTGCATTGTATTTTTCACGTTTGGTTTTGTAAATTTTATCCTCACGGTCATCTCTTTGAATCGGTCTATTGGTCGGAATTTCAACAACATCTAATTTATAGATTTCCCAAAGCTCACCAGCTTCAGTTACAGCTGTACCCGTCATACCAGATAACTTGCAATACATTCTAAAGTAATTTTGCAGTGTTACTGTAGCAAAAGTTTGCGTAGCTGCTTCAATTTTTACATTTTCTTTGGCTTCAATAGCTTGGTGTAAACCATCGCTATAACGCCTTCCATCCATAATACGACCCGTAGACTCATCAACAATCATTACTTTGTTGTCCATTACTACATATTGAGTATCCTTTTCAAAAAGTGAATAGGCTTTCAATAATTGACTCATGGTATGGATCCGTTCACTTTTTACTCCGAACTCACGAAACAATATTTCTTTTTGATGTGCTTCTTCTTCTGAAGAAAGACCTTTTGCTTCAATTTGAGCTATTTTAACACCGATTTCTGGCATTACAAAGAAATCTGGATCGTCTGTACCGGAAAGATAATCAACCCCTTTATCGGATAGTTCAATTTGATTATTTTTTTCATCAATTACATAATACAATTCCGCATCTATCTTTGGCATTTCACGGTTATTATCTGACATATATTGATTTTCAGTTTTCTGAAGTATTTGACGAACTCCTTCTTCTGATAAATATTTTATCAACGCTTTGTTTTTAGGAATACCTCTATAAACTCTTAATAACTGGAAACCACCTTCTTTTTCGTCTCCTTCTTTTATTAGTTTTTTAGCATCTGCTAAAACGCCCGTTAAATATTTTTTCTGTACCGCAACTATATCAGCAATTTTTGGCTTTAGATCATTGAACTCATGACGATCTCCCTCTGGTACAGGTCCCGAAATAATTAAAGGCGTACGAGCATCATCAATTAATACCGAATCCACCTCATCGACAATTGCGTAGTGATGAGGTCGCTGAACTAAATCTTCAGGTGCATGTGCCATATTATCTCTTAGGTAATCAAAACCAAACTCATTGTTGGTACCATAAGTAATATCTGCATTATAAGCATTTCTACGCTCTTCAGAATTTGGTTGGTGATAATCAATACAATCAACTGTTAATCCGTGAAACTGAAATAAAGGAGCCATCCATGCACTATCACGTTTTGCTAAATAATCATTTACAGTAACTAAATGGACACCATTTCCAGCTAGGCTGTTTAAGTACATTGGAAGTGTTGCAACTAATGTTTTTCCTTCACCCGTTTGCATTTCAGCTGCTTTTCCTTGATGCAAAGCAATACCACCAATTAATTGAACATCATAATGAATCATGTCCCAGGTGATTTTCTTACCAGCAGCATCCCAAGCGTTTTTCCATATCGCCTTTTCTCCGTCTAAACTTACATAATCCTTGATAGCAGAAATTTCTCTATCAAAAGGAGTTGCATTTACGGTAAGTGTTTCATTGTTTTTAAATCGTTTTGCCGTTTCTTTCATCACTGCAAAAGCTTCCGGTAATAATTCTTCTAATGTTTTTACTTCAGTAGCATATCGATCGTCTTTTAACTGATCAATTTCTTTATAGAGATCTTCTTTTTTGTTGATATCATCAATCTCTGAAGATTCTTTTTCTAAAGCATTTATTTGATCTTGAATTTCTTTTTGATCTGCTTTTATTTTATTCTTAAATTCAACAGTTTTCGATCTTAACTCATCTATGGTAAGTTTCTCTATATCTATTTCTTGTTTTTTTATCTGCTCGACTATTGGCTGTATATCACTAATATCTTTCTTGGATTTATCTCCAACAAACAATTTTAAAACATTATCTAATATTCCCATTTTGTATTGTGTGTTTTTTACTCAAATTAAAAAGTAAATAGACTTTTCAATGTTTTACAAAAAAACTGTAAAAAAACAACATAGCCAAAGGATACGCTATTTTTAGTTTTAAAGTATTAAGCAAAAAAAAAGCCTCTAATAGAGACTTTTTTTGTAATTAAATTTTTAATATTCATCTTCATTCCACAGATAATCTTCGTCTGTGGGATAATCGGGCCAAATCTCTTCAATTGAATCGTAAGAATCTCCTTCATCTTCTATAGCCTGAAGATTTTCAACAACCTCAAGGGGTGCTCCAGTTCTAATAGAGTAATCTATCAATTCATCTTTCGTTGCCGGCCAAGGTGCATCACTTAAAAATGATGCTAATTCTAGTGTCCAGTACATAGACTTTAATGGTTTTTAATTTTCTGCAAAAATAATTTTTTTGATCACAAAGTCAAGTAAAATCGTAACTATTTATGCTTTATTTTTAAGAACGTTTGTAAGTATTTGATATATAGATACTTACAATTTAAGTTTTTTGAACATTTATAGTTTCTTAGGAATCCATTTAATTTCATCTACTTGTAGGTCATAAGTCAATTTTCGTGCCAGTACAAATAAGTAATCAGATAACCTGTTTAAATACTTTAAAACAAGGCCATCTATAGGTTCTTGCTCATTTAAAAAAGTGGCTAAACGTTCTGCGCGTCGGCAAATACAACGTGCCACGTGACAATGTGACACGGTAGGATGTCCTCCGGGAAGAATGAAATTCGTCATGGGAGGGAGGCTTTCATTCATTCGATCCATTTCAGATTCTAAAAGTTGAACATCATTCTCGTCAATTCTTGGAATATTTAATCGTTCTTTTCCGCTTTTTAGCTTTTCTTTTTCTGGATCAGTTGCCAATATAGCTCCCAATGTAAACAACCGTTCTTGTATATGAGTTAATAACTCTTTAGCAGGAGTATCTATCTTTTGATCTCGAACCAATCCAATATAGGAGTTTAATTCATCAACGGTTCCATAACTTTCAATTCGAATATGATGCTTAGGTACTCTCGTTCCTCCATATAAAGCAGTGGTTCCTTTATCTCCGGTTTTTGTGTATATTTTCATGATGTTTGGTCTTTTTTCTTATCGTAATAACTTTTTCGGAAACTCTTTCTGTTTCTACTGCGACTTTTTTTTGTATTGTGCTTGTTCCATAAATAGAGTAAGACTAGTAATCCAAAACCGCTACTGATTATAAGAATAGGATTTGAAAGATTGAAAGAATCCATAAAAAGTAATTTGACTTACAAATATAGAATATTATAAGCTTATTGGTTTCTTATATCGCTTGAAACCATACCATCAACTAATCTAATTACTCGGTGTGCGTATTTTGCGATATCTTCTTCGTGTGTTACAATGATAACGGTGTTCCCTTTTTTATGAATATCATCAAAAAGCCCCATAATTTCTAGGGATGTTTTAGAATCTAAATTTCCTGTAGGTTCATCCGCTAAGATGATGGAAGGTTTATTCACTAATGCTCTACCAACAGCAACACGCTGTCTTTGTCCTCCAGACAATTGACTCGGTTTATGGTCCATTCTGTCAGCCAAGCCAACATCTGTTAACACTTTTTCAGCACGATTTTTTCGCTCTTCTTTTGTAGCTCCTGCATAAACCATAGGCAATGCTACATTGTCCAATGCTGTGGTTCTTGGTAATAAATTAAAAGTTTGAAAAACAAAACCTATTTCTTTGTTTCTAATTTCAGCAAGTTCATCTTGTGACATATTGCTTACATCCTTTCCGTTTAATTCGTAGGTTCCGGCAGTTGGAGTGTCTAAGCATCCTAAAAGGTTCATTAAGGTAGATTTTCCAGAACCAGAAGGTCCCATTAATGCTACATATTCACCGCGTTCGATTTCTAGATCGATTCCTTTTAAAACTTTTACAAGCTCATTCCCTAACGGGAAATTCCTTATAATTCCTTTAATTTTTATAACTAAACTCATTTTTTATAGTGAATTTTAACGTTTGCAAGATACTAGTTTTCCTCATAAGACGCAGAGTTTATGCGCTTGTTACACTCTTATGGTAAAATGTTGTTTTTCTTGTTCTATTCTAAAAAAAAGTAAGCCCCAATAATAGGTGTCTATACTTAGGGTAACCTTAGGATGTTCTTTAATTTGATTCCAAGCTTCTGTCATCTCAGTGTTCCAATAAATATCATTAAATATTAAAAGAGAATCATTGTTTGTTTTATCTAATAGCATATAAAAATAGCTTACAATATCTTCTTTCCTGTCATTTCGAGCTATAAAAACAACATCATATTTTTCTGAAGATTTAGGCTTAAAAAAATCTTCAAAACTTGAATTTTGTAAGTGAATATTTTTTAGTTCAAACTCCTTAAAATAGCTTTGTGCTAATTTAGAAGTATTTAAACAAGCCTCCAGGGTTATTATTTTGGAAGAAGGATTTGCAAAAGCCATAGCTACAGTACCTAATCCAAGGGAGGTTCCTAATTCCAAAATAGTATCAGGCTTAAAATAGCTTATAACTCTATAAAGTAATTGTTGTTTTTTAAAAGTAGTTTCTTTATTTTTTGCTATGGTAGTAACTTTTTTTTTATTCGATTTAACTATTTGAGAGTCTGCTCCAAAATCTCTAATGCTAATTAGTTTCTTGTTTTGAATGGTTTTATTTCTATATACTTTTAATGTTTTATATGCGGGATATTTTTTAGTATCGTAAAAGCATTTCGTCAATAAATCAAATACAAAAGGAGAATGAACTCCATGTTGATTTTTAGATTTTAGTAAAAATTTAAAATAGGATGTTATTTGGTGCCACATCAAATAAAATTAGATTAGAGAATAAACTTATTGTTATTGACAAAGAAAATAGCGTTCACCAAGAATAGCTTTCCGTTTTCCCAGAATGATCTAAATAAAACATCGTCCACTAAATAAATAACACTTCCGCGACCCATTCTTTTTTCAGCAAAAACAATCGAGTTTTTAAGTCCTTTTTTAGCTTCTTTACCAGAAAAACCTGAAACACTCACAGCATCTCCTTTAATATAACCTACGTTATAACCGGAGTCTAAGAATTTATAGGATTGGTTGCCTTGTTTTAAACTATAATAAATGTCATTATAACCAAAAGCCATCGGATGTGTGTTGTCTATTGTTACTTTATAGACACTACCCGTAATAAAGTTTTTTAGATTGTAAATTTCTCGTTGATCATAAGGTTGGAGTTTTGAATCTACATTTTCTTCATCTTTTTCCTCTTCACTATTGGTTGAAATTCCAAAACCTTCTTTATCATTAAATAAATCAACAGATTTTCCCATTGCGATTAATTTACCTCCTTTTTGAATCCAACTTTTAAGTGTAACAATGTTACCTTCATCAAGGGCTTCCCAATAATAAGTTTCAGGAAGAATTAATACATCGAATTTTTCTAAAGAGCTGGCTCTAAAACCATCCGTATCAATCGACGTAAGAGGATATTTTAATTCTGTTTCAAAAAAGTGCCAGATAGCTCCATAGCTAAGTGAAGAAACACCTTTTCCTTTTAATACGGCAATTCGTTGTTTGTTCACTAATTTAATATCTGGCGAACCGAAATCAGTTCCGTTGTCTGAAAAACTAGTTGGTATAGCCACTAATTCACGTTGTTGCTTGTTAGCGATATCGGTTACTAATTTATCAAAACCTACCTTCTTTTTATTATCGCTTCTCGTTATAATTAGACTTCCTCTGTCAAAGGGAATAGTATTAAAACTCAATTCCTTTTCAGAAAAACGTACTTTAATATCGTTCTGTAACAATGTTGCTAAAAAAGAAGCATCGTTTATGCTGTTCCATTTACTAATATAACCCACAGATTTTGGGGATGGTTTGTTGTTTACTGCAGTGCTAATTTTAACCTCATTAGCTTTTAATATACTGTTGCTTGCAACAGATTCTAATCCATAAGCATACGGTATACTCCAAGAAGTAATATCATAGGTTAATGGATTACTTAATTTAGCATCTGGCTCGAACAAGGCTTTGACCATTTTTCCTTTTGCTTGATCAGTACTTACAATAATTCCATTTTCAGCATTTATAGAACCATTTTTTTGAGTTCCATAATGATATCCTGAAGCATTTTTATCAATAGAATATCCCCACTTTATTTCATGTTTGTCTAATAAGTTACTAAGTTTTTTTAATTTATCTGAATTACCATTTAATACGTAACTCTTATACTTTAAATGGTCATTATTAAAATAGGTTTTAAATTCTTTATTTAGTTTTTTAGTATTTTTTGAAGAAATTTCAACAGTTGATAAGCCTGTAGTAGTATGGTGTTGCATGCGGTCTACTAAAGTCAATACCGTACCTTCGTCTGTATTAATACCCAATCCAGCTCTTCCGTGTCCAGCTTGTTCATAGGTCATTCCAATAGCTCCCATAAACATCGGGTAGGTGTCTCCATAACTTGGATATAATAAATCGAATCGTTCTCTTGTAAAAAACAACCATCCTTCGCGATCAAAATACTTAGCATGGTTTTTACCTATTTGAACTTGAAAATCTCGTTGCCAATCTGAAATAACCTCGTGGTAAGGCTCTGCTGCAGGAGCAAAATAATAAGGTTCGTTAATTCCTTGTTCGTGAAAATCTACATGAACGTGAGGCATCCATTGGTTGTATAGTTTTAATCGTTGTGTAGTTTCTATTTGTGTTGCCCAAACCCAATCTCTATTTAAATCGAACAGGTAATGGTTAGCTCTACCTCCAGGCCAAGGTTCGTTATGCTCTGCAGCTACTTGTTTTACATCGTAAGGAGTCGCTTTTACTTGATTGTACCAGTTTACGTAACGATCGCGACCATCTGGGTTGATACAAGGGTCGATAATTACCACCGTATTTTCTAACCATACTTGTTTCTTAGTAATAAGTATATATAGTGTTTGCATGGCAGCTTCTGAACTAGAAGCCTCATTACCGTGTACGTTATAGCTTAACCAAACAATCGCTTTTTCAGGATTGACATCTCCATCTATGATTCCTGCATTTTTAAGATGATTGGTTCTAATCGTTTCTAAGTTATTCAAATTATTCTTGGAAGAAACAATCGCATAGGTTAATTGTCTTCGTTCGTTTGTTTTTCCATAGGTATCATAAATGACTAGCTTACTGTTAGCGGCTACGTACTCAAAATAATTAACTACCTCTGCGTGACGCGTAAATTGAGTTCCTAACTCATATCCTAAAAATTCAGAGGGCGATTTAATTTGAGCGATGATGGATGTTGAAATAAAAAGAAATAAAAGAGTCAAGTAACGAATCATGGTTTGTTTTTTATTAAGTGACTGCAATTTATAAAATGTTTTACATTTCACCCTATATATTTTTTAATTAACATTCTCTGCAAAACACTATTAAGGATTTTGTATTTTTACGACAGATATTGCAAACTATTTTATGTCGATAACACACTTACCTTATAAAAACACGGGATACTTTTCATCGTTAATGGTTGATTATATAGCTGAAAAAGAAGCGTTAGTGCCTTTTTACCACCGTTTCCCTATGATTGATAATTTTAAAGCCCAATTAGTAGAAAAGAGTAGGTCTTTTAAAAAGGAAAATAGGAAGGTATTGGTAGCTAGTTTAAATAAGCAATACCAAGATTTTGACATTTCTGAAGCAACAAAAAGCAATATCAATTCACTTTTAAGTGAGCATACCTATACCATTACCACTGGACATCAACTTAATTTGTTTACGGGGCCTTTATATTTTTTATATAAAATAGTTTCGGTGATTAATTTATCGGAACAATTAAATAAAAAACATTCCAATCAGCATTTTGTACCCGTTTATTGGATGGCAACCGAAGACCACGATTTTGAGGAGATCAATTATTTTAATCTCTTTGATAAAAAAGTAAGTTGGAGTCACGAAAGTGGTGGAGCTGTTGGAGCATTGAAAACCGATGGACTGGAGCAGCTATTGGCAACTTTAAAAACTAAAATAGGAGCAAGTGAAAATGCTAAAAAACTAACAAACTTATTTTCTGAAGCTTATTTACAACATAAGAACCTAAGTGATGCTACCCGTTATTTATCCAATCAATTGTTTGCGGAATATGGACTCGTTATTGTTGATGGGAATCATACCGAACTGAAAAAAGAATTTGCCCCTTTTGTAAAAAAAGAATTGTTTGATAAAGCTTCATTTTCAATCATTAATAAAACAACTGAGCAATTAGAAGCTATCGGTTATAACAAGCAAGTACAGCCTAGAGAAATCAATCTGTTTTATATTATTAAAGGAATTCGAGAACGGATTATAGAGGAAGAAGGAAGTTTTAAAATTAATAATACGGACATTTTTTTTAACAAGAAAGAACTATTAAATGAGCTCGAAGAATTCCCAGAACGATTTTCACCCAATGCCTTGTTAAGACCTCTTTTTCAAGAAGTGGTATTGCCTAATTTGTGTTATGTAGGTGGAGGTGGTGAATTGGCTTACTGGTTCCAACTAAAAGATTATTTTAAAAGTGTAGCAGTAACTTTTCCTATTTTATTATTGCGAAATTCAGTTTTGTTAGTCCCACAAAAACTTACTAAAAAATTAGAAAAACTAAATGAAACTATCAAAACCTTATTTTTAAATACCGATGATTTAGAAAAAAAACATACGCAGCAGTTATCTAAATTAAAAATTAATTTTACTCCCCAACGAGAACATTTAAAAAAACAATTTATAGACTTGTATGCATTGGCAAAACAAACCGATGTCTCTTTTTTAGGAGCCGTTGGAGCCCAAGAAAAAAAGCAGCTTAACGGTTTAGATCATTTAGAAAAAAGATTGCTAAAAGCAGAAAAACGGAAACTAAAAGATCAAATACAACGCTTAACTTCTATCCAAAAACAATTATTCCCTCAGAAAAGCTTACAAGAACGTCTGGTTAATTTCTCTGAGTTTTATTTGGAACATGGCGATCAGTTAATACCGCAATTAAAAAAACAATTGGATCCGCTTTGTCACCAATTTACGGTGTTGGAGGTTTAATTTTTTTTAAATTCGCTTGTAATAATTCAATATTAATTGTAATAACTGCTTATGTAGATGATACAACATAGCTTTCAACTACAGCATATGATGGAGATATTAACTATTGAAATGGAAGTGCTTGGCTAAACATACCTTTAACTTCAAGCCAAGTCGCAACTATTAAAACTATTATATCTTGCTATTTAAGTATATTCCTTTTCTTAAGTTCAGATCTTATTTCAGGAAGCATTTCTTTTGCGGCAATAATACCCAGTTCATATATTTTTTCATTGTCTTTACTACCCATTAACGAAAGGTCTTTTAAGTTAGGTTGAATTATAATATTAGCCAGTGATATTGACTCTTCGTTAGCATAATGTGACGCAACATCATAGGCTCGCAAGACTACCTTTTTACGATTTTTTAAAGCCACTATAGTATCGAATTGCATAATCTTAACCGCAATTATATATTTTGGATGATACTCTTTGGCAATATTAACAGGAACTCCATCTATGACACCTCCATCGACAAAAGTTGTGCCGTACATTTTTACAGGTTCAAAAATCCCTGGTATTGCACAAGATGCATTAACCGATGCTGATATTGGTCCAGCTCTTAAAGCTACAGACTTTCCCTTTTCAATATCTGTTGTAACAGCAACAAAAGGTATTTGTGTATCCTCAATCTGAGTAGCACGAAGCTGATTAGTCATATAACGTTGTAATTTCTTTCCCGAAACAAATCCAACGCTTGACAAAGAAAAATCAAAAACATCTTTTGCTTTTGTTGATTTTATCAATGGTATTAGATCGTCAATATTAGGATTGTCAGCATATAATGCACCCACCATGCTTCCCGCACTTGTGCCAACAATCAGGTCAATAGGAATTCCGGCATCTTCAAGTGCTTTTATGACACCTGCATGTGCCATTCCATGAAATGCACCACCTCCAAGAACAAGAGCAACATTAGGTCTCTCCTTAAGTACTCGCGCAGGAGGCTGTAATAAAGGACTGTCAATGACCATGAATTTTTTTGAACATGAATATCCGGCAAATAGCATCAATATACTAAGTGAAACAAGCTGAAACTGTTTTTTCATAATTGTAGGTATTAATAAGATACACAAACTTAATCTTATTTTGTTTAATTATTCAAACCTCAGGGTCTTAAATAATAATGGCTAATAGTAAAAATCCATTTAATAGCCCTTTGGTTTTTCTTGTGGTCGTTTATTTTAAGTGGAGGTATCGATTTTTTAATATAAAATTGAATTTAACCTTTTGTGTATTCTTCTTGTTTTGTGTTTTCCAAAGTGCGTTTTAATAAAGTGGTATAAATAGGTTCATTACCCAATAATGCTGTAAATACTGAAGCGATAACTGTAGTTACTATCAAGGGTAAAATTAATTCATAGTTTGATGTCATTTCTATTGCAAGTACTAATCCCGTTAGAGGTGCTCTAACGGTTGCTGAAAAAATACCAGCCATACCTGCGATGGCATATACACCTGGATGAGAAATTAAATCGGGAAAATAGTGTTGCATACTAGTACCAAAAAACATCCCGAAAATAACTCCAAGGGTAAGCATAGGTAAAAAAATACCTCCTGGCGCACCTGTGCTATAGCTAAAAATTGACAATAATAATCTTGCAATAAATAAAAGCAATAAAAAAGATAATGTAAAAGAATGACCAACTCCTTTGGTAATTAGATCATATCCCCCTCCTATTAAATTGGGAAAAAACATACCAATTATTGCAATGATTAATCCTACAGTAATTCCCGTATAAATTATTGGTATTTTAAAGGAAAATTTAAATAAATCCAACGATATAACAAGTAACTTATTATATACATAGCCTATAATACTGCATAATAGCCCCAGGATTATAAATATCCATAGTCCAAATATGTCTGGGCTTGGAAAAACCATTATCTCTATAACCGGTTTAGAATTAACTAAGATCCTAACAATAAAATCTGCTGCTCCAGCAGCAATCATAATAGCAGCCACTGAATAAAAATTAAATTTAAACTGTCCATGCATTTCTTCAATTACAAAAATAATTCCTGCAAAAGGTGCGTTAAAAGCACTGGAAAGTCCTGCAGCTGCACCAGCAGAAACCAATGAGTTGCTTTCAATATCCGATTTCCCCCATGTGTCCTTTACCATTTTACCAATATTGGCTCCCAATTGAATAGTCGGTCCTTCTCGTCCTAACAGTAAACCACTCCCCAAGGAAAATAATGAAGCAATAAATTTTATAGGTAATACTCTTTTCCAACGCATAGGTCTTAGTCCATCTAACGCGCCCTCTATTTCTTGAACTCCACTACCTGATGCCTCAGGTGCAAATTTCCGAACTAAATATAATGCGATGCTTATTCCTGTAATTGCAAATAAAATAGGCCATAGCCAACTTATAAAACCCGAGTTTCCTGCATTTTCATATAAGTTAACTCTGAAAATTTCAATATAACTTAGTACAATTCTAAAAATGGCACCAACCAGTCCTACAATAATTCCAATTAACAGCGCATAAAATAATAGTTTAAAATTTTTATTATTTTCATTTTTAAATCGTTGGTATTTTTTATAAGATGTTTTGAGCTTCATCATAATACTGTTAAGTTTATTAACTTAGTTGGAACGAAATATTTATTTCTTGAATTATCATTCCAATTCCCATTATTAAAAAAAATTAAACCCATTGTTTTCCTTTCATTCTTTTTGTACAAGATTAGTTGCGTGTTTCAAGCACCTAATTTAGTGAACAAATACGAACAAGAGAACAATCCGAAGGAATTTTCTAAATGAACACTTACCAAAGTAATTAATTATAAACATTTTTAACTGTGTGTGTTTCTCTCGTTAATGTTTTAAAGGTCTTTTTTTTATCATACCTCCTTTTATATCCTTTATGCTATTCATTACAATAAAAGCATTTGGCTCAATTTTTTCAATTTCTGTATTTAATTTGTTTAACTCTAAACGGGTAATTACAGTGTAGATAATATCTATTTCTTTTGTAACACCATTTTTGTCATAACCGCCTTGACCTTTATAAATCGTGACACCACGTCCTAATTTATCAATTATCATTTCTTTTATACGGGTACTCTGTGTAGAAATAATGGTTACACCTATGTATTCTTCGATACCCTCAATTATGAAATCCAATGTTTTAGAAGCAGCGATATAGGTTATCATTGAGTAGAGTGCTATTTCAATAGAAAGTAAATAGGCTGCGAAAGAAAAAATAACAATATTAATCAGGATTATAATGTCGCCAATTGTTGTAGAAAATTTTCGACTCAAGAAAATTGCAAGAATTTCAGTTCCGTCAATTACCGCACCACCTCTAATCGAAAGTCCTATTCCCGCTCCAAGAAAAAAACCACCAAAAATTGCGACCAGTAAATCATCATCTGTAACATTTGGAAAGGGAACAATTGCGACACAAAGCGCAAGTCCAATAATTGCCAGCGCTGTTTTTATAGCAAAACGTTTCCCCATAATTTTATACCCAAGAAATATAAAAGGAATGTTGACACCAACTATAAGAAGGTAAAGAGGGATTTCTGTAATTGCAGCTAAAAGTAATGAAATCCCTGTAGCTCCCCCATCAATAAAATCGTTTGTTAATAGAAAACCCTTAAAACCAAACGAAGCAGAAAAAATCCCAATTATTATAAGTAATAAATTCTTAAAATTACGTTTTAGGGAAATAACAAATTGTCGGTATTCTTTTGCAAGTTTATATTCAGTGAGGTTTTCTTTTGGATATTTTTTTTTATCCTTGAACTTAAGACTTGTCCGAATGATAATATTTGCTAAAAATGGCTTCATCTTAAATTTATTTTTTTTCAATTATAGGTAGCTCCAATACACGCAAAAGTTAAATCTACTACATCACAATTTTTAAAACATCGTTCTCCAAATTGATCTGTTAATTTATCTTCAACAGCACCAACAGCGTAAGTTGAGGTAGGTTTTGCGGCATCAATAGCGCTTTCTGTACCCAAATAAATACGACCAATTGTAGTTGGGTCTATTTTATTATTTTCAATTAAACGTAATAAAGCATTTGCAGCTAAGGAAGCAGCATCTTCATTTACATCAGTTAATGACATAGCATGTAAACCCAATCCTTTTTCTAGTTTTCCAGGAGGTATATCCCTAGCTTTAGCCAATTCATCAATTCTTAAAGCAATTGGAGGAACATAGTAGTCAATTGCATCGATCCCAATTTTTATTTTCATCTCAAATAATTATACTTTT
>ERZ887851.1742-NODE-1742-length-18211-cov-5.947896_pt1 | contig 18211 bp, 13 predicted proteins | sample MGYA00521100_ERZ887851 | MGnify/ENA primary metagenome ERZ887851 (study PRJEB32303, sample SAMEA104408602) | aquatic metagenome | biome: Brackish water; feature: Pelagic; material: water | place: Baltic Sea | collected 2014-06-06T16:11:00 | depth 11,444 m ...
CCGATGAACACGATGATGCCCACGACCGCCACCCCGGCTGCCACGGTGAGCACCGCAGCTACCAACGCCCACCAGCGCACCGAGTTCACGTTGAGGCCACTGGCGAATGCAGCGCGGTCACCTAGGGATAGCACGTCGAGACGGCCAGAGATGATTGCGGCGATAATGAATCCGGTCAGCACGAACGGAAGGGTTGCTGCTACGCCGGGCCAGGTGGCCAGGGCGAAACTGCCGGTGGTGAAAAAGGTGGTGGATCGGACACCGGCTAGGTCCGATGTGGTCAAGACAATGCTGAGTACAGCCGCGGCGAAGGCGGTGATGGCGACGCCCGCCAGGATGAGCGTGACCACTTCGACACCGCGTGGTGAGCGAGACACGACCGTAACGGCAGCCATCGCGGCGAGACCACCGATGATGCCGCCAATGGCGGCGACTACCGAGCCATAGGCGACTCCGGTGGACACAATCACGACGGTGCCCAAGGCTGCACCCGCGCTCACGCCGATGATTCCGGGGTCGGCGAGGGGATTGCGCAAGGCGCCCTGCAGGAGTGCGCCGGAAACACCGAGGCCGGCGCCAACGATGGTGGCAAGAATTATCCGTGGCGCACGGATATCCCACACGATCACCGACGTGGTGTCCGCCACGCCCACATAGACCGCGCCAATGCCCGCGAGGGCCAGAGCGATCGCGAGGCCGATGAGAACAAAAATCGATCGCGCCATGGGTCAGCCGGTGACCGTCACCAATGCCGCCCGCAACTGTTCAACCAAAGCCGGGGTGCGGGGTCCAAAGGAGAGCAACACCTCATCGTCCACCACAATGACGCGGCCCGATGCGCCCGCAGAAGTCTGAGCGACGCCGGGGAGGTCAAGCAACCCATCGACGCCGTTCACCGAATCAAGCCCCTTGGTCATCACCAACAGCACATCTGGATTCAACTCCACGAGTGCTTCAGCGGTGAGCGGCACAAAAGGATCGAGGCCTTCGCTCGCACCCACATCAATACCACCGGCTGCGGTGATCAGAGCATCAGCGCCTGAGCCTTGTCCACCGAGCAGATAAATACCTGAGGTTCCGCGCAGATAAAGGAACGCAACCGTGGGTGCATCGGGCGGTGTCGTGACGGCCGAAAGTTCCCCCACTGTGGCCAGCAGCGCCGCAGGATCAACATCGACCGCAGCGGCTACCGCGGATATGCGCGCATCCATATCGGTGAGCGTCCAAGCTTCCGGCACGCTCACCACCTCTACGCCAGATCGAGCGATTTGTTCCAGCGCTTCCACCGGCGCCGTGGCTGAATCGATGAGTACCAAGTCTGGATTCAGGGCGAGAACTCGTTCTGCTGAAACGCTGTGTGCAGCGGTGACGATGGGGGCTGCGGCTATCCCCGGCACGTCGGAGGTTTCATCGCGACCTACAACACGGTCGGCAACGCCGAGAGCCGCAAGTGTTTCGCCCACGCCGGTAGCCAGACTCACGATGCGCAGCGGTGCCGCTGAGCCGGGTTCGCCCGCAATCGCGGCAACCTCGGGCAGGTCTGCGGATGTGATGTACACCACTGGTTCGCCGTTAACCACTGGCGCAGCAGACATCAAAGAATCTGACGCGGTGGCACATGCGCTCAGCAAAAGTCCTGCTATTGCTGAGCCGAGGAGAAGTCGTCGGTGTTGCATACCCGAAGTATCCGCCAAGAGTTGTAGTCAGGGGCTGACACTGTGTCGGGATCATCCCGACGCTGTGTCGGGGCGGGCGCTGAAATGTTGACCTATCGTCCAGATATGAAACGCGAGGCGGTCATCCTGCTGTGTTCAACGGCGCTGTGCTTGAGTGCTGTGCCCGCCGCGGCTGCCGCCACAAACTCTGCGATCCCGCCGTCGGTGGGTTCGGTGAGTGTGGCGCCCGCCGGACTCACTGTCCAGGTCAGCACTAAGAGCAAGCGCAAGAAGACCGCCAAGGGACCTGCCGGGAACCAGATTCGGGTGAGCAAGGTTCGTAACCTTGCCCCGTTCGGAAACTTCATCACCGTCCGGGGTAAAGGCTTCTCTGAAACCGTGGGCGTCTATGTCGCCCTGTGCAAGAAGAAGCCTAAGGGTAAAAAGCCCGGCCCCTGCGGTGGTGGTGCAGACACCGACGGGAGTTCCCAGGCATCGGCATGGGTGTCTTCGAACCCACCGCCCTACGGCCGCAATTTGGCACAGCCCTATCAACGCGGCGGCAACTTTAAGGTGCGCATCAAGGTCTCCGCACAAATTGGCAGCATCAATTGCCGCATCAAGAGTTGCGCCATCGTGGTGCGCGCCGATCATCTCAATTCCACCGATCGTCGCTGGGACCTTTCGGTGCCGGTGCGGTTTCGCTAGTCAAAATTTTTGGGCACACAAACAGAAAAGGACAGCACATGAATGCACGCATGAATATCGTGGCGGCAGCGGGTTCATTGGGTCTAGGTGCTGCGCTGATGGCGGGTACCGCTCAGGCAGTGGAACCCTTTGATGCCACCCTCAACGGACTCCCGAACAACAGTGTGATTGCTGATCTGCCACCGTCGAGTGACCTTTCCCTAGCCGTCGCCAACCTGCCTGCCCAGGCGGGGTTGTACGGGATTCACTGCGCAGTTCCAGTGGACCCGCGCGGTGCACCAACGCGATGTGACAGTGCTGCGGGGACAGCGATTTTCATCACTCCGGTGGGTGTGGATCGAGCTGAGATCGTGGAGTCGATCACGGTGAATGCTGAGTTCATCGGGTCCAACCCCAATCGCGTCTCCGGCGATCAGGGCACTGATGCGATCGATTGCCGCGAACAGGCGTGCGCGGTCTACACCCTGGGATCAGGCCGAGAGTTCGTGAATCCCACCTACCTGCGCTTCTTCTCCACCGAGTTTGCCTCAGTCGGGCCTCGGGAGGATGACGCGATGAAGTTGCGGTTGCGCAATAAACCCGTTGCTGACAACGCGGTACCGCGCCTTCGCTACGGCAAGGACGTGCGATTTACCGTACGGATGACTTCGGGTCTAACGCCTACCGTTACTAGCACCAACTGCCGCGTTGATCTTGACACCAAGACCATTAGAGGCCTCGTTCGAAACGGCAACTGCACCGTGGTGGTGACCACCGCGGGCGACACCGAATTTGCCCCGTTCGTGAGCGAGCAGAAGTTTAAAATCCGAGATCGGTCGGCTAAGCGATAGCGGTGATGCCGGCGAAAGTGAAGGTGACAACTGCGTCCACCTCATCTTCGCTGGCACGACCTGCTTCGATGCGCCGCGTGGCCGCATCGACGGTGCCCCAGATAAAGGCGGCAACCTGTTCAGGTTCGGCGACGTGAAGTTCAGTGAGTGCGCTCACGATGGGAGCGGCGAGTTGCTGATGCAGGCTGCGCACCTGGGCCCGGCGCGCCGGGGGGAGCGAAGCGTCAGCGGTGGCGCGCACAATCGCGTGACGGCCGTCGGTGACGTACCCCAGCGCCGCGCGCAACCATGCTTCGAGCCGCTGGCCAGGGTCGGCAATATCTGCGGTGGCTGCGGTGAGATGGTCGTTCCAGGCCAACATTTCATCGACGACCACATCAGCCACAATGTCGTTGGCTGAGCGGTAGTACTCATAAATCGCTGTGCGCGAAAGGCCGGTGCGTGCTGCCACGCTCGCCATGGTGACGGCTGCGGCCCCTTCGTTGAGCAAAATTGTGCACGTTGCCGCGATCAGGGCGTCGTGCCGGCGCTGCCGATGCTCGGCCACTGTGGGGGCATCTATCGCGGGCATGGCTTCATTGTGCCACCGACTGCTTCCCCATGCCCGACCTAGGGCAGGGCCGGCGCCTGATCCTCAAGCAACCTGATCAGTTGCTTTCGCCGCTAACGCCGGCATGTGCGGCCGGGATCGAACCGAGTCGCCCTGCTTGGAAATCTTCGAATGCCTGCACCAATTCGGCGCGGGTGTTCATCACGAATGGTCCGTGTGCGGCAACAGGCTCGCGGATGGGTTGGCCGCCGAGGATGAACACATCAAGAGCGGGGGTTCGCGCGTCTTGCTGAGTGTCTGCCGACACCGTGAGTGTTTGGCCCTGCCCCAGCACCGCAAGTTGGCCGCTCTTGAGGGGCCGGCGTGCATCACCTGCGCCTACTGATCCGCGTCCGGAAAGCGAATACACCAGTGCATTGAAATCAGGGCGCCAGGGCAGGGTGAGTTGGGCGCCGGGGCTGATGGTGGCGTGCACCAGAGTGATCGGCGTATGGGTGGATCCGGGGCCGTTGTGGCCGGCAACCTCACCGGCAATCACCCGCACGAGGGCGCCACCATCGGCGGAGGACAGCAGGCCCACCTGGCCAGAGCGTAGGTCCTGGTAGCGGGGTGCGGCCATTTTCATGCTGGCCGGCAGGTTCACCCACAATTGCACTCCGTGAAAGAGTCCACCGCTCGTCACCAGGGCCTCCGGTGGTTTTTCGATGTGCAAGATGCCTGCACCCGCCGTCATCCATTGGGTATCGCCGTTGGTGATCGTGCCGCCACCGCCGTTGGAATCGGAATGCTCAAAAATCCCATCGATCATGTAGGTGACCGTCTCGAAGCCGCGATGGGGGTGCCAGGGAGTTCCCTTGGGCTCACCGGGCGCGTACTCAACCTCGCCCATCTGATCCATGTGAATGAAGGGGTCAAGAGCCTTCAGGTCAACCCCGGCGAAAGCCCGACGCACCGGGAAACCCTCGCCCTCAAAACCGGTGGGGGCCGTGGTGAGGGACACCACCGCACGATCTGCAACCCCGGGTTCAGCAGCCGGGATCAGTGGCAGGGTCATGAGGTCTTCGACGGTGACAGCGGGCATCGGACGCTCCTTCTGAGAAAGTTAGTTGATCGTTAAACTAAGTATGCACGTTGTGCGGAGGTCCGTCAAGTCAGGAGCGAAAGAGGAGGCAGGAGTTAGTCGCCGGCGCGCGGGTCACCCAGGCATTGGATGAGCAGCGCAACAGTGGCGGTCCAGCCCGTTTGATGGCTTGCACCGAGGCCCTGTCCGGTATCGCCGTGGAAATACTCGTGAAAGGGAATGAGGTCCTTCCAGAACGGATCTGTTGCCATGAGGTCGTTGGTGCCGAACACCGGGCGTCGACCATGTTCGTCGGGTAGAAAGAGGTTCACCAGACGTGAGCTCAGATCGGTAGCCACCTCACCCAAAGTGCACATATACCCGGACCCAACCGGATGCTCCACCATCAATTCATCGCCGTAAAATCGATGCATTGCCCACAGGGACTGAATCAGCATCAGATTCATCGGAAACCAGATGGGCCCGCGCCAATTGGAGTTACCACCAAACATGCGATCCTGGGATTCACCGGGCCAGTAACTAATGGTGTGTGAGGTGCCATCGACGTCGAAGGTAAACGGGCTGTGTGCGTAAGACTTACTCATTGACCGGACACCAAACTCCCCGAGCAGGAATTGCGGGTCACACACCCGTTCCAAAATTCGCACAAGTCGTTCAGCCCCCACCACTCCAACAAGTCGATGAGTGCCATCACCTCCCGCCCGCCGCAGCAACGGAGCAAGCCAGGGGTAATCGGCGGCAAACTCTGCAACGGTTGAGTTGAGTAGATCTGCAGGGCGCGCTAGGTCTCGGTTGATGGCCGTGGTGGCGAATAGCGGCACGATGCCTTCAATAGAGATGACGTCGAGTGGCACTGTTTCGGTGTCGGTCACAATCACATCGCGATAAAAACCGAGTTCTTCACTCCACAGCGATTCAGTCGGTGTTCCCTCCTCCAAATTGTGCGCAATCATGGCGAAGTTGAGAAGCAATCGCTGGAACTGTGGCAGCAGGTTGGGATCAGTTATCGAGAGAAATGCAATGATCTCCAGAACATGCAAGGTAGTAGCTGCCATCCACGCCGTGCCGTCAACCTGCACGAGGCGACCACCGGTGGGTAGCGGCGAATCCCGATTGAAAACCCCGATGTTGTCTAAGCCCAAAAAGCCACCCCCGAAAACGCCTGCTCCATCGGGGTCCAAGGTGTTGAACCAAAACAGCAGTTGCTCCAGGTGGGAGGGCATCATTTCGGTGAGAAAAGCGTTGTCGCTATGTCCATGGAGTCGTTCGTCGATCACATGAATCATCCAGGTGGCCCAGGACTGCACGGGTGGGTTGGAGTCAGAAAAATCCCATTCATATGCCGGCACCTGACCGTGGGGATGCTGATAGCGAACCGAGGTCAACAGGCGCATTTGATCCTTAGCAAAGCCAGGGTCAATCAGTGCCATCGTTGCGTTGTGAAAACTCCAGTCCCATGCGGCGTACCATGGGTACTCCCATGCATCGGGCATCAAAATAATGTCGCGATTCACGATGTGCTGCCATGAATGATTGCGTCCCTGCCAACGCTGAGCCGGTGGTGTGGGTTGGCCAGGATCGCCTGTTAGCCAGCGGTGAATGTCATAGTGATAAAACTGCTTGCACCACAGCAGACCAGCCAGCGCTTGGCGCTGCACAAGGGCTGTGTCTGCCCCGGTCATCATCGGGTTTGCCGCGGCAAAGAACGCATCAGCTTCGTTCTTTCGCTGTGTGAACAGGGCATCGATGTGGGCGAAGGGTGTGGGGGTGGGTTCGGTGACCATCACCCAGTGCAGCGTCTGGCTGGCACCGGAATTGATGGTCAGTTCGAATTGAGCAGCGGCCTTCGTTCCCTCACTACGGTTAATCGCGTCTACGTCCCCGGCGATCGTGTAGTCCTCGATGCCATCCTTGGTGTACGGACCGGCATTGGCGCTGTTGAATAAAAGCGTGTTATTGGTTTCGTTCTCGCAAAACAAAACCTCGCACGGGGTGGGCGCGGAATCCAGGTACCAAAAGCGTCGACCCAGCCGCGAATGGTCAATCAGGACACCACCATCGGCTTCCAAGGACAATCGCGGCTTGGCTAAGTCCTCACCCCAGGACCAGGTATTTCGAAACCAAGCCTGCGGCAAAACGGTGACGGTTGCCCGCTCGCTAGACCGGTTGTGAACTGTGATGCGGCATGCCACTTCCTCGGCACTGATCTTGGCGTACTCCACCTCAACGTCAACGTAGTTGTGTGCGTTCCAGTCGTCGGTGAGGGCATCGAAGAGTTCGAACTCTGGGTCCTGCGGACCGCGCTGGGCATTCACGCGCCGGAGTTGCTCGTAGGGAAATGCAACAAGGGGATACTTGTAGGTCATGGCGGCATAGGCGTGACTGGGCAGATTGTCGGTGTAAAACCAATAGTCTTTGACATCCTCGCCGTGGTTACCCTCAGCATTGGTAAGGCCAAAGGGTCGCTCCTTCAGCCGATCATCCTGGCCATTCCACAGCGCAAGCCCAAAGCACAGGTTCTGTTCGTCATCGCACCACCCGGCGAGGCCATCCTCATTCCATCGATATGTGCGGTGGTTGGCGTGGTCAAAGGGAAAGTACGTCCACGCGTCGCCATCGGCTGAATAATCCTCACGCACCGTGCCCCACGCCCGCTCGGATAGGTACGTACCCCATCGGCGCCAGGACTGATCCGTGAGCCGTTCATGCTCAACGGTGTTGTGCTCGGGGATGCCCGGCGGTGGTGTCATGGGCTCAGTGTGCTTTGCGCCACCAAACGGTCAAGGAGCAGTTCAGAAAACCAAGCTTCAGCTGATTGTGCGATATGGACACCGTCCGGGCGAATCACTTCGCCGTCATGTTCGGTTGCCGAGCATGGTGGCCCCGATGGACACAGCAGGTCGTCAACGCTCAGTATTGACACCGCGGTATCTTGCTCCGCAATCGCAGCATAGGTGGCGCGCAGCCAATCGAAACTGTCGATCATGGCCACATTCTGGGCGCATTCAGTGGAATCAGGCTCTGTCGCACATCTGCCCACGATGGCGGCTGCTTTATAGACCGGTTGCACGATGATGAGCTCGCTGCCGGTCGAAGTGAGTCGCGCGACCGAATCGGCAATCGATGCTGTCATCGCTTGATCATGCGCATCGGTGTTGTTCGCAAGAGTCTCGCCGGAGTCGGTTCTCACCCCGTATCGCTCGCGGTTGGATGACCACACGATGAGATCTGGATCGAACTTCTCCAACGCCTGCTGTTGGAGTGCGGATACTTCGGTGCATCGTTTCGACCAGGGGAAGGCTGAGCCATCATCGGCAACCTGGAAAAGCCCGGTGACGGAGCAGCCGCCGAAAGCCAGTGACACCAGTGTCATACCCCGCTCTTCGGCCACCCTTTCGACAGCGTCAGCCAACTCTTTGGGGACTGAGTCTCCCACGAGTAAGATCACTGAATCTGTTGCGCTCGAACTAGATTCGGGCAGTGCCACATTGTCATCCTGGGCCGGGGCGGACGCACTCGCCGTGGCCGCGATGAGTGCCATCGCCACAGCGATGACCGCCACGACCAGGCCGCGCCAAAAGTTCACCGCTGACACCGTGAGATGGGCCCAACCACCGCGACGGATGGGCATTTCCAACAGGTAGTAAGAGGCGCTAGCCAAACCGAAGCTAAGGCCTATGCGAACGGCATCGAGGGTGAGTCCGCTGAACGGCGTTGAGGCTGGGGTGAGCCACACGATAATCGGCCAGTGCCACAGATACAGCCCGTAGGAGATCCCGCCCACCCAGCGCAGACTTGGCTGTCGCAGCAGCATGCCCCCGCTGGGGCGAAACAGAACCAGCATGATGATGGCGCCAATGACCGCCAGCGAAAAGACGACCGAACCACCACGGTAGTACGGCATTTCGGTGATGCTCAAGGTAAGCATCAAGGCGGTGATGGTGAGTCCGACCCCGACGAGTGCGGTGGTGACCAGGGTGGGTGACAGCGGTTTGCGCACCTTTGCCCGCCGATGGCGCCGCGCCGACCACAGGGCGATGCCCAGCGCTCCGAGTGCGCCGATCAAGATCTCGTGCGCGCGTGCCAGGGTACTCAAATAGGCGGTATTCAGTTCGTCACCGCCGGCCAGCCACCACATGTATCCGGCCGAAGCAGTGGCCGCGAATGCGGTGCTGACAAAAAGCAGGTGCATGCGCGCTCTGCGCACGACCACGACGAGAACAACGAGGGGCCACAGCAGATAGAACTGCTCTTCAATGGCGAGGGACCAGGTGTGTTGCAGGACCGATGGATCTGAAAAGGCATCCGCATAGGAGATGTCTTCTGAGATGAACACCCAGTTGGCAACGGAGAATAAGGTGCCCAACCCCTGGGCGCGAAGTCGCTCGATCTGTTCGGGAATGGCAACCCAGGCGGCCCACGCAGCAACCACCGTGAGCAGGAGCAAAAGCGCGGGCAACAGGCGCCTGAATCGCCGCTGGAAGAAACCCGAGAGCGCGGTCCGCATCGATAGCTCGGCCGGGGACTGGATGAGGATCGTGGTAATCAAGAATCCGGACAGCACAAAGAAAAGATCAACGCCAAGGAATCCACCGGGTAGCCACGACCAACCGAGGTGATAACCAAAAACTGCCAGCACGGCAACTCCCCGAAGTGCGTCAAGCCCACCCACGCGTTGCTGCGTGGGGCGAGGAGTCGATTGCGTCGCAATCAGCGGGGGAGCAGACATCAACTGAAAGTTTAAGTGCCCGGAAGCAGGGATCAGCGGTCAGGACCGGGTGTGTTCGCCGGATACCACTCATGTGAGGTAGGCATGGCAGAGTGTGCGCGTGACTAAAACCCTAGGTTTCATCGGCGTCGGCACTGTTTCTACCGCTGTCGTTCACGCACTGTGCTCGCGGCCGGGTCCATCCCAAGAGATCGTGCTCTCGCCGCGATCAACCGAGCGCAGCCAACACCTTGCCGATCACTATGCCCAGTGCACTCGAGTGGATTCCAATCAGGCGGTGGTTGATGCGTCTGACATCGTCATCTTGTCGGTGCTACCCCAGCAGGCTGAGTCTGTGCTGGCCGAGCTCACATTTCGACCCGAGCAGATTTTCGTGAGTTTCATTGGTGGTGCTCCGCCGAGTGAGTGGGTGAACTCGGTGGGCCCGATCACGCAGATCTGCACCGCCATTCCGCTGCCCGCAATCGAATTGCATCGAGGTCCGATGCTGGTTTGCCCACCGATCCCGGAAGTGATGGACGCTTTCACCGGACTCGGCGATGTTGTGCCCTGGCACGATGAATCGACCCTGCGAGTATTCAGCGTCACTACGGCGATCATGTCCACCTATTACGAGGCGGCCAATACGGTAATTGACTGGTCGATGTCCCAGGGAATCGACGAAACGACCGCCGCCACCTTTGTACGATCCCTGCTCGCCGGTCTTGCTGCGGTCGGCCAGGCCACCGAAGTGAGCCAGCGCGGTCAATTGCCCGAAGAGCATGAAACACCGGGGGGGCTTAACGCCCGGGTACGAAGGGGGATGACGGACGCAGGCGCTTTTGGCGATCTCTCACGCGTTCTGGAGGATGTCTACCTTAACGCTGTGCTCCGCTAACTAGATTGAGCTGACAACCATTGACGAATACCACCTGTCCAGGCGAAACTGGATACCGTGGGTATGGACATGGGGAGTTCACCAGCACCGAGCAGATCTGTGCGGTGGCGTGACCGCAAGCGCTATCTGTGGCTGATTGCCCTCGTCATGCCGATGTTGCCGTTTGCTGCCATCGGCCTGCACATCTGGACGCAGTGGAGTGTGTGGCTCTGGCTGGGCCCGATCGTCATCTTGGGCCTGGTTCCCGTCATCGACTGGGTCGTTGGACGCGATGGCGCCAGCGCCCCCGATGACCAGATCGCAGCGCTGGAAGCTGATCGCTATTACCGCTGGTTGACGTATGCGTTTTTGCCCATTCAGTACGCAGGCTTTATCGCCGGGATGTTCTACATCGCCCGTGGTGGACTGAGTGTGATGGAGGGGGTCGGTCTTGCGGTCACTTTGGGCTTCATCGGAGGCATTGGCATTAACACCGCGCACGAACTTGGCCACAAGCGCGAATCCCATGAGCGATGGTTAAGCAAGATCGCCCTGGCCCAGTGCGGATACGGCCACTTCTATATTGAGCACAACCGCGGACACCACGTGCGGGTAGCGACACCTCAGGATCCGGCCAGCAGCCGCTTGGGTGAAAGCTTTTACGCGTTTTGGCCTCGCACGGTCCTGGGTTCTGCACTCAGCGCCTGGCAGTTAGAGAGCAGCCGGTTGGTTCGGCGCAAAAAGAATCCGTGGCGCCTGTCGAACGACGTCATCAATGCGGTAGCCATGACCGTGGTGCTGTGGGGTGCAATCCTCATTTGGCTTGGGCCAGGGATGATCGGCTACATACTCCTGCAAGCATTTATCGGTATCACCCTGCTAGAGGCGGTCAACTATCTTGAGCACTATGGCCTGCTTCGCCAAAAGGTGATGCATGGTGACCGCGAACGATATGAACGCGTTGAGCCGCGCCACAGTTGGAATTCCAACAACATCGCCACCAATGTGCTGCTCTATCACCTGCAGCGACACAGTGATCATCATGCACATCCCATTCGGCGCTATCAAGCGTTGCAAGATGACGAGCAGGCCCCGGTACTCCCGACCGGTTACGCTGGCATGATCCTGCTCGCCCTTGTTCCACCGATGTGGCGTCGCGTCATGGATCCTCGGGTGCTTGCGCACTACGAAGGAGACACGCGGCTGGCCAACCTCACCCCACGTTGGCGCCGTCGCCTGGAAAATGGCGATGCAGCTCTGCTACTACCGGTGGCTGATGTGGGATCACAAACCATCCCGCCGCAGGCGCAAGGTTCGATCACCGCCTGCCCGGAGTGCGGATTCATCTACGACCCGAAAGTAGGAGCACCGCGCGAAGGATTCGCGCAGGGCACACCGTGGCGGGATGTACCGGATAACTGGACCTGTCCAGACTGTGGCGTACGCGAAAAGTCTGATTTCGTGCCCGTTTCTGTCGCCGGGTAATACCAGTGTGAAAGCGGTGGCATATGAGGAGTTCGGGGGCCCGCTGAACATCGCAACGCTGCCGGATCCGGTGGCCCCGATCGGCGGGGTGGTTGTTGAGGTCACGGCCACCGGGCTGTGTCGCAGCGATTGGCACGGATGGCAGGGCCACGATGACGACATCAGGGTTTTCCCTCATGTTCCCGGCCACGAGCTGGCCGGCGTCGTGGTGGCGGTCGATTCAACCGTCACGCGGGTAAGGGTTGGCGATCGGGTGACCACTCCGTTCGTGCTCGGTTGTGGGGTGTGCAGCACGTGCGAAGCCGGTGACCAGCAGGTGTGCCCGCATCAGTGGCAGCCCGGCTTTCACGGCTGGGGCAGTTTCGCCGAGTACGTTGCGCTTCCCTTCGCTGACACAAACCTGGTGCGCCTGCCCCCGGATATCACCGATGAAGTGGCGGCGAGTCTGGGATGTCGCACGGCCACGGCCTATCGCGGCCTGGTGCAGGTGGGTGGCCTGCGTTCGGGTGAGCAGGTGGCGGTGTTTGGCTGTGGTGGAGTCGGGCTTTCAGCGGTCATGATTGCTCGATCTCGCGGAGCCAGAGTGATTGCTGTGGACCCCAACCCGATCGCTCGTCAGCTGGCACGGACGGCGGGTGCAGCGGTCACGCTCGCGCCCGATGAGGCCCTCGTCGCCGAAGTCGTGGCGGCGTCTGAGGGTGGAGTACATCTGAGCCTTGACGCCATCGGCAGTCCAGAAGTGTTGCGCACCGCGGTGTTATCCCTGCGACGGCGAGGTCGCCATGTGCAGGCCGGACTGCTACCGCAGGATGCGGTGATTCCGATGGCGCGGGTTATTGCCTGGGAACTATCAGTGCGGGGAACACACGGCATGGCCGCGCACGACTACGCCGAAATGCTTGCCGATGTGGCCACGCACCGGCTGCGACCAGATTCTTTCGTGAGCCGACACATCACCCTCGACGAAACCCCGCATGCACTAGCCGAACTCAACACCGCAGCGCAGGTGCCCGGCGTCACGATGATTCGCCCGGGCAGAGCAGTCACGATCTAATCCTGCGGCCAATCCTGCATCGTTGCCAAAAACATGTCGCGCACCTTGGCTACCTGTTTGGGCAGGTTGGCTTGAGTCCACTTCTTCGTTGACACCGGGGGCAACACCGCCACCTGCAGGGTGCCGGAATCAAGCAGCGGAACATGTGCGGGCATCAGTTCGCCGGCATTGCGAATAACGACCGGCACCATCGGCACACCGGCCTGCATTGCCAAATGGAAGGCGCCTTTTTTGAAGGCACCCAAACGCGGTGTGGCAGAACGAGTTCCTTCCGGGGCCATCGCCAAGGAGCGGCCATTGCGCAGGGCTTCAAGCGCTGGTGCGAGGGCCTTTTTTGCCTGGTCGGTGTTGGTGCGATCCACGTAGGCAACATCGGCGAGCCAGCCCAGGGGTGCGAAGAACGGATCGGTCTGCAGTTCCTTTTTGGCGACGCCGGTGAAGTCTTGGCGCAAAAGCGAACCAAGAATGAGCACGTCGAGTTGACTTTGATGATTGAAAACGAACACGGCCGGACGTTGCCGCCACAGATTCTCCTGCCCGACCACCTCCATTGTGATGCCGGCGGCGGCGAATGCAAGATCTGAACCTACCGAAGCGGTGAGTTCCAGTGCGGTTCGGCGGCTTCGGTTTAACACGCCCATCCCCACGCCCACGGCCACACCCGTTCCGGCAGCGGCAAGAGCAGCCGCCGTACGGATGACAGATTGCGGCGTCAAGCGCACCGGACGTTGCAGTCGGACTACCGGCCATTGACGTTGGGTGGCAACTTTTTGCAGATCACCGTCAGGGTTCAGCGGTATCGGGTTCCCCACCGTAGACAGGTAGAGTTCATCTTCGCCGCCGTTGCCGTAGGCAAAGGACTTTGCCAGATCTACCCCGTGTGACGCGGCGAAGCTTTCAACAGCGGCGGCCTTATTCGGACCCCAGAGGATGGGTCCATCCACGCGGCCGGTGAGCAGGCCATCGGCTACCTCCACCTGTGTGCATAGAACATGGTCAATGCCGAGGTCCTCGGCGGCTGCAGCTACCTGAAAACTGGTGGCCGATGACGCCATCACGATGGTGTGGCCACGTCGCCGATGGGCGGCCAGCAGGAGTCGTGCCTGGGGGAAAATCATGTGCGCGACCTGGGCTTCAAAGACACGAGCACCCATGGCGAATACATCGTCTTCGCTGGTTCCGGCGAGTGAACCAACGCCAAGTTCCATGAGCCGATCCACATCTTGGCCGCGCGCTTCCACGTTGATGGTCTGAACAGCAGCATCGAGCAGTTGGCGTGCATTCACCTGGCGTCGACGCAGACGCTCGCGAAAGAAGGCTACGGCGGAGTAGCCGTCGATGAGCGTTCCGTCGAAGTCGAAGAAGGCGCCGATGTGCCCACCGGCGGGTGAATCTTCGATCTCGGCAATGAGTGCGTCGATGTCGTTCATCGCCACGGAAGCGGCCTCCTCAGGATTGATTATTGCCGTGTACGTGAGTGCTGATGGATGAATCATCGCCGAGTCGGGCCAGGGCTGCACCTCGCACAAGTGCCACCTGGTGGACCACGCGCCCCAACTCTGTGGCAAAGGCGCGTCGCTGACCACTGAGTTCATCGCCACCGACTCCAAGCAGGCCGCGATTGTCGGCAAGTTTGAGTGCACCCTGCATGAGGTCTCGGGAGATGGACTCCGGGGAGTGCAACCGATGCTGCAACCAGTCTTGGTGCGCAATGCCGAGGCACTCAGTGATCAGTGCCTCCTCGTCAATGGGTGCGGCTGGCTCGCGTGCGGCAAGGCGCTGGGCCACCACGTTATAGCCCTCCAGAATCGGGCCGATCACACGGTGGGACAGGTAGAGCGAGGTTTGATCCATCGACTTCAACACGTCGGGAATGGCGAGTTCTTCGTTTTCCCATCCGGGCCGAGCGATGTCGGACTCGTGTCGAATGCGTTCGGCAAAGTCACGCTTGGGCGGGAAGAAGAATTCAAATTTCAACAGATCGCGCAATTCCAGGGCTGAGGTCCAGGTGGCGTCGACGACATCGTCAACGGGACTCGATGAAGCAGTGAGGAGTGCGACTTCAGCGATAGCCCGATAGACGAACCAATGCGCCACCGTATTGCGGTAGAAAGCGGCTTCATGTTGGCGGTAACGCGCTACGGAGTACACCACGTCGAGCCCACCGGAGTAGGCCTCAACGATGCCCTCGCGCTGCAGCGTCCGCAGTGCCCGCCGTAGTCCATCGGGGCGAGCAAGGTCAATATCGGAGGTCAAGGGGAGTCCGCGTTGACGCACATAATGCAACAGGGGTTCAAGTACCTCGAGTAGTTCGGCCAGTGACAGCGCGCGACCTTCGTTGTCCAGCAGTGCAAAGGTGACCAGGGCTGCCGGGGTGATCGGAGTGGCATCGTTAATGCGATGGGCAATTTCAAATGCCACCCGCGGCACCACGGTGGTTGCGGTGAAACTGCCGGCTCGTTCGTGGGCGTCTTCGAGTGCGCTACTGAGCCGAAGCGGTTCACCGAATCGCACGTGGGCTTGCCCGCGACGTTTCGATTGGGCGCGAGCGAAACTGACCAGCCAGCGCAAACTCTCCGGCGCCTTTGCCCCGCCGCCATCCTCGCTTGAAATTGCACCTACCTCTGCCTGCTGGTCGTACACGATGGACACGGGCACGAGGTAAACGTCACTGGACGTGCGCGCGCTATCGGTGACAGATTCAGCATTTTCTTGGTAGGCATCAATCAGGTACTTCAGGACACCCATGCGGGGTGGGCGCAATTTGCCGGTGCGGGTGCGGCCGCCCTCGAAATACCACTCCAGATTCGCGCGGTGTTCGATCAAGAAGCCGAGAAACAGGCGCAGCATGGCCGGATACACCGGGTCGTCGCGGGTATTGCGGCGAATGAAGATCAGGCCGGACCGCTTGGCAACCAGGGTGGCCGGCCACATGGCCAAATTGATGCCGCCCAGAATGTAGTTGCTCGGGAGACCACCTTGGTGCAGTACTCGGCGCAGCACCAGGGGGTCCAGGTAGGAGCGGTGATTGGGCAGGAACACCAGGGTGTGCTGGCGGTTCAGCGCCCGCAGTTTGGGCAGATGTTCGGTGGCTGAATCGATCGTGTACGAACGGGAAAGCCACTTGCCAAAGGCATCCCAAACCCGGGTGGGTTGATCCTGCATCGTCGCGATCATCTCGCCCAGCGCAGTCGTGGCGTCTGCATTGATATCGGCGTGGGTGCGCCCGGTTTCCTGGGCGAGTTGGGCCACACGCGTGGTGAAGCGGGCAGAAGAGGTAATGAGATCGACCGTGACGCTCATACACCCCTCCAGCTGTTGACAATTAGTGCGGACCTTCCGGAGGTTCACCCTAGGTGGCCGTCGTGGGCGGCGGAGCAAAATGGCCTGCTCTAACCTGGAGTCAATGTCCTCTCCTCATGAAACTGTGTCAGCCCCGATATTTTCCCCCACCACGAAGCGTCGTACTGGGCGAATTACGCGCCGCCAGGCAGCAGCGTTGGCGGGTGCTTCGCCACATCGGTTGGATCTCCCCGGTGCATATGCGGGTGGGTCGGGCGAACTAGATCTTCATCGCTGGACGAAGGGTGAGCGCGAGGTTGTTCTCGATATCGGGTTTGGATCAGCGCAGCCGGTGCTCGAACTTGCCCGGCTCCACCCAGAGCAGGTGGTGGTGGCGATCGACGTACACACACCCGGAGTAGGTGACCTGCTGGCCAGCATCGATGAGCTAGGCATGGACAACGTGTGCGTCGCACAAGCCGATGTGCGTGAGGTGCTAGCCCTGTTGCCGATGGCATCCATTACCGGGGTGCGCACCTTTTATCCGGACCCGTGGCCTAAGAGCCGACATGTGCGCCGTCGGCTCGTGGCCACTGCATTTGCCAACGAATTGGCCGACAAGGTGCGCGTGGGTGGTTGGTGGCATCTGGCCACGGACTGGCTGCCCTACGCCGATTACATGCGTGCACAGATCGATGCCAGTAGCAGGTGGCAGGGGGGCCCGATTGATCGTCCCGCATGGCGTCCGGTGACTCGCTATGAGCGTAACGCGCAGGTTGCCGAACGAGGGTCTACGGACCTGTGGTTTGTGCGGTCTGGGCCGTGAGCGGTGTTAGGGAGTACGACGGTCCACGTCTGTCCCGCGGCGACGTTATCGATCTTGAGGTCACCGGGGTAGCGCACGGTGGCATCTGCGTTGGCCGGTATGAGGGGCAGGTGGTGTTTGTTCGGCACACACTGCCAGGGGAGCGTGTGCGTGCGCGCATCACCGACGCTCCGGCTCATGCGCGCTTCGTTCGCGCAGATACCGAAGCCGTGATGAGACCTGTGCCGGAACGGGTTTCACCCCCGTGTCCCTATGCCGGAGTTTGCGGCGGCTGCGACTGGCAGCACGTGTCGATGGACGGCCAACGCGCACTCAAGGCTGCGGTTGTGCGCGAACAATTGACGCGGTTGGGTGGAGAGGACCCCCAGCGTTGGATGGATCTGGTGGTTGAACCGGTTCCCGGCGACGTCGACGGTCTGGGGTGGCGCACTCGAATGCGTTTTTCTGTTGATGGTCAGGGTCGGGCGGGGCTGCACGGTTTTCGTGCGCACGAGGTGGTGCCCATCGACACGTGCTTGATCGCGGCTCCGGGTATCCGCGACCTTCAGGTGACGCGGCGAGATTGGCCGGGTCACCGCGAGGTGACTGCTGTTGCTCCCGCTGCGAGCACTCCGGTGGCCATACCGGATGCGAAACCAGGCATCGTCAAAGTGCGGGAGATCGCCGATCAGCGTGTGTGGCGGCTGGATGCAACATCGTTTTGGCAGGTTCATCCCGGCGCTCCGGACGCCTTGATTTCCGCGGTGCGTGCGGCAATCCAGCCGCGTGGCGGCGACCACATTTTGGATCTGTATGCGGGTGTGGGTTTATTTGCGGGCGCCCTAGCTGAAGATGTGGGTGAGGCTGGACTCATTGAAGCGGTCGAATCAGATCTCGTGGCTGTGCGGGGGGCCCGACGCAACCTGCACGATTTCCCCCAGGTGCGCATTCATGCCGGTTCGGTAGATCGCTGGCTGGGTCGACAAGAGATTGGACACTGTGATGCGGTGGTGCTAGACCCGCCTCGAACGGGCGCGGGTAAACGCGTGATGGCCAGCATCATGCAGTTGCGGCCCCGAGCAATCGCCTATGTGGCCTGCGACCCCGCCGCCCTCGCGCGTGACATTGCCACGGCGAAGCGCGCGGGCTGGCGGTTGTCGGCAGTTCGGGCATTCG
>ERZ887851.1746-NODE-1746-length-18187-cov-10.917053_pt1 | contig 18187 bp, 13 predicted proteins | sample MGYA00521100_ERZ887851 | MGnify/ENA primary metagenome ERZ887851 (study PRJEB32303, sample SAMEA104408602) | aquatic metagenome | biome: Brackish water; feature: Pelagic; material: water | place: Baltic Sea | collected 2014-06-06T16:11:00 | depth 11,444 m ...
CCCTTATTCTCAGGATTTCGAGAGATCGAATTTAGGGTATTTGATTCTCAAGGAAACCAATTGTACTTGGAAACCAAGAAAGAACCTGACAACGAAAACATCAAAGGCTTTGAGTTGATGGGGTGGGATGCAAATAATGCCTCCCAAGACCTCTTCTACATCTACAACATCAAAGGAGTTTTATTTGATAAAACAGAGATTGATAGGTCGGGAACATTTATCCTAATCCAATGAGGCTAATTCTAAGCATTTTATTATTATGCGTACCTATTATGTGTTGGTCCCAGGCAGGGTCTGTTTTAAACCAATCGAGATTTTACCAAATTGAGAACCCGAGTTACTTTGGATTAAATGGTAGCAAAAAAATTGGAGTCTTATACAGTAGTAAAAAAATTGGTGAAACTGCACAGGTAAATCATCAATATTTTTTTGGAAACATTACTTTTTTGGACCAGCCTTTTTCCTTGGGAATCGATTTAAACAATCACTCAATTCAAAATTCAAACTATAAAATTATTTTTCCGAAACTTTCTTTTGTCTATCAACTTCAGCTTAACAACCATACCTATCTTTTGCCTAGTATTTCTTTTGGATATTGGAGTAAAACCTTTAATGAGGAAGGGCTGGTTTTTGAAGATCAAATCAATAGTCTGACCGGCTATATAAATCCTGAAACCAAGGATCCACTGGGTTCACTGTTGGATAAAAAAATTATCCAGACTTTGGAGCTTCTGTTCTCTTACATTCAGATATTTTCTTTGTTGGATTATCTTTATCACAAATCAACCAACCCGATATCTCAATAAGTGGAGAACCCCCGATAAAAGGGGATATCAAACTATCTCTTCAGGGTGGGGCAGAGTGGGACATAAACCCTTATCAAACAAGCTTCCTTTTGCCTGAAAGAAGTTATTTGTTTATTTATAACAATCTTCGTTTAAGTGATCAAACATATTTACTGAATACTTCACAAGAGTTTCAATTGAATGAGGTCTCAATCGGGCTGAGTCAAAGAGTAAACTATAAAGAAAAATTCGTCTTGAACGGTATGGGACTTAGTTTAGGGCTGACCTTAGAAAATTTCGATATCGGAATGCAATATTTTTTCCCATTAAAAAAGAGAAATTTGAATTTTGCTACAAGTGTTTTTGAGTTTTATATGATTTTCGAGTTTACTCCTTTTCGAAGAAATGGAAGAGGTTCTGTAAAGCGATTGCAGATAGACAATTATTAAGCTATAAAAAAAAACCGTCATAAAATATGACGGTTTTTTTTTAATTAAGCTTCTCCCGTTGGCCCAAAATTTAAAGGAATGGGCGGTTGCTCTTTGGAATCGATCTCCCCATGACTGTCCTCGTAGCGGCGGATATTATCTGCCAATGCACTTTGAAACCTTTTGGCGTGCTCAGGAGTCAGTATGATCCTGGATTTTACTTTCGCCTTGGGTGTACCGGGCATTATGGCTACAAAATCAATCACAAACTCTGAAGGAGAGTGATTGATGATGGCTAAATTGGAATAGGTACCTTGTGAAGTAGCCTCATCCAATTCGATATTGATCTGTTGTTCCTTTTGCTCTTTGGGATCGCTCATGGATTATACATTTACTTCTTGCTCCTCTTCTTCTTTGTCAATCAACAAACTGGTATATTCGTCTTTGGAACCTACGATAACATTATCGTATTCTCTCAAACCTGTACCCGCAGGGATTTTGTGCCCCACGATTACATTTTCTTTGAGTCCTTCAAGGAAGTCGATTTTACCGTTGACAGCCGCTTCATTCAGCACTTTGGTGGTCTCTTGGAAAGAGGCCGCAGAAATGAATGATTTGGTTTGTAAGGAAGCACGAGTAATTCCTTGGAGTTCTGGAGTGGCAGTTGCTGATGAAGCATCTCTGGCCATTACAGGGGCTTTATCCTCACGGATCAACAAAGAATTTTCATCTCTCAATTGACGCGCTGTGATCATTTGTCCTGCTTTTAGGTTTTCGGAGTCACCAACTTCCTCAACGATTTTCTTACCGAACAAACTGTCGTTCTCAATGATAAAGTCGTTTTTGTAAACCAACTGACCTTCAAGGAATATAGAATCTCCTGGGTCTTGAATTTTTACCTTTCTCATCATCTGACGAACTACCACTTCAAAGTGCTTGTCGTTGATTTTTACCCCTTGCAATCGATAGACCTCTTGAACCTCATTGACCAGATATTGCTGTACGGCAGAGGGTCCTTTTATTTTCAGAATATCGGTGGGTGTAATCGTGCCATCAGAAAGTGGCATTCCCGCCTTGACAAAGTCATTTTCTTGTACCAAAATCTGATTGGACAATTTGACTAAGTATTTCTTGACGTCTCCAAATTTGGATTCTACAATGATTTCACGGTTTCCTCTTTTAATTTTTCCAAAAGAAACAACACCGTCAATTTCAGAAACCACAGCTGGGTTGGAAGGATTACGCGCTTCAAATAATTCTGTTACTCTGGGCAAACCTCCCGTAATATCTCCCGATTTAGCTGATTTTCTTGGGATTTTAACCAAAATTTTTCCTTCTTTGATTTTATCCCCATCGTTGACGATCAAATGCGCTCCTACAGGAAGGTTGTAGGATCTCAAAGTATTGCCTTTGGAATCGTTGATATGAAGGGTAGGAATTAATTTCTTGTTTCGAGATTCTGAAATTACCTTTTCTTGGAATCCGGTTTGCTCGTCAATTTCTACTTGATAGGTAATCCCTTGTCCGATATTCTCAAAACTAATTTGTCCGGAGAATTCTGAAACGATCACTCCGTTGAAGGGATCCCACTGACAGATGACATCTCCTTTTTTGATTTTGGATCCGTTTTTCACGAAAATAAAGGAACCGTAAGGAATATTGTGCATGTTAAGCACATTTTTAGTTTTCTCATCGACCAACTTCAACTCAGTTGTTCTGGAAATGACAATATTCGCTTCTTTACCCTCAACATCATCCCCCTTAACGGTTTTTAGATCTTCGATTTCAGCGATTCCATCAAATTTGGCTACGATTCGGTTTTCCTCAGAGATATTTCCTGCAACCCCTCCCACGTGGAAAGTTCTCAGGGTCAACTGAGTTCCAGGCTCTCCAATAGATTGTGCAGCGACTACACCAACGGCCTCTCCTTTTTGAACCATTTTGCCTGTAGATAAATTTCTGCCGTAACAATTGGCACAAATCCCTTTCTGCGCTTCACAAGTCAAAGGAGATCGCACTTCTACACTGCTTATGGGTGAATTTTCAATGCGTTTAACAATTTCTTCGGTGATTTGCTCTCCAGCTCCAACCAAAACCTCATCAGTACGAGGATCTACAACAGTTTGTAACGAAACACGACCCAGTATGCGTTCTCCAATAGATTCAACGATTTCCTCGTTTTTCTTTAAAGGTTCTACATCTATTCCTCTGAGTGTTCCACAATCTTCGATATTAACGATTACATCTTGAGAAACATCTACCAATCTTCGAGTCAAATATCCAGCATCGGCGGTTTTCAAAGCCGTATCAGCAAGTCCTTTTCTTGCTCCGTGAGTAGAGATAAAATATTCTAAGATGGATAAGCCTTCTTTAAAATTGGAAAGAATCGGATTTTCAATAATCTCTCCACCTCCTACGTTAGATTTTTTGGGTTTGGCCATCAATCCTCGCATTCCTGTCAACTGACGGATTTGCTCTTTAGATCCCCTCGCACCAGAATCCAACATCATAAATACAGAGTTAAAACCTTGCTGGTCTTCACTGATGCGCTTCATGGCCACTTCTGCAAGCTTGGCATTGGTAGAGGTCCAAACATCAATGACCTGATTGTAACGTTCGTTATTGGTAATCAATCCCATATTGTAGTTGCCTGAAATAGCATCTACTTGGGTATTGGCTTGTTCGATCATTTCAATTTTTTCTTTGGGGATGATGATATCTCCCAAACTGAAGGACAACCCTCCTTTGAAGGCAAAGCCATATCCCATGCTCTTGATCCTGTCTAAAAATTCGGCAGTTTCAGGAACACTGGTTACTTTCAAAATCTGACCGATGATCTCTCTCAAGTTCTTTTTGGTCAGTACCTCGTTGAAGTAACCTGCATTTTCAGGTACGACTTCGTTGAACAATACACGACCCACAGTAGAATCTATGATTTGATAAACCAATTCGCCTTTATCATTGAAGTCCTTAGCCCTGATTTTGATCATGGCATTGAGCTCCACTCTTTTTTCGTTGTAAGCGATGTGAACTTCTTCAACAGAATAAAAGATCAAGCCTTCTCCTTTGACAGGAACTTCGGGGGTTGATTTTCTGGCTTTGGTCATGTAATAGAGTCCCAATACCATATCCTGTGAAGGTACAGTGATAGGTGAACCGTTGGCCGGATTTAAAATGTTGTGTGAGGCCAGCATCAATAATTGAGCTTCCAAAATGGCTTCTGGTCCAAGAGGTAAGTGAACAGCCATTTGATCCCCATCAAAATCCGCGTTAAAAGCGGTACATACAAGAGGGTGCAATTGAATGGCTTTCCCTTCGATCAACTTGGGTTGGAATGCTTGAATTCCGAGACGGTGTAGAGTGGGGGCCCTATTCAACAGTACAGGATGCCCTTTCAATACGTTCTCTAAGATATCCCAAACCACAGGTTCTTTTCGATCGATAATTTTCTTGGCCGATTTTACGGTTTTGACAATTCCTCTCTCAATCAGTTTTCTGATGACAAAAGGCTTGTAAAGTTCTGCGGCCATGCCTTTGGGTAAACCGCATTCAAAAAGTTTTAATTCAGGACCTACTACAATTACTGATCGTGCAGAATAATCTACCCTTTTTCCTAAAAGATTTTGACGAAAACGTCCTTGCTTTCCTTTAAGAGAATCTGAAAGGGATTTTAAAGGTCGGTTAGAATCCGTTTTAACGGCCGATGATTTTCTGGTATTGTCGAACAAAGAGTCCACCGATTCTTGAAGCATACGCTTTTCATTCCTCAGAATCACTTCTGGGGCCTTGATTTCAACCAATCGTTTCAGTCGGTTGTTTCGGATGATAACCCTTCTGTATAAATCATTTAAATCGGAAGTAGCAAAACGCCCACCATCTAAAGGAACGAGAGGTCTCAATTCGGGGGGTATAACCGGAATGACCTTCATGATCATCCACTCTGGTAGATTTTCACGATTTTCATTCGCCTCTTTAAACGCTTCGACCACTTGAAGTCTTTTTAAGGCTTCTGTTTTTCTTTGCTTTGAAGTTTCGTTATTGGCTTTGTGACGCAATTCGTAAGAAAGGGCTTCCAAATCAATTCTAGACAACAACTCAATCAAACATTCAGCCCCCATTTTGGCGATGAATTTTTCGGGATCACTGTCATCGAGAAATTGATTTTCTGGCGGCAATTGCTCCATAATATTGAGGTACTCTTCTTCCGTGAGGAAGTCCATTTTTTGGACGGGTTCTCCTTCTTCATTTTTGGTCGTTCCCGGCTGAATAACCACATAACGTTCGTAGTATATGATCATATCCAATTTCTTGGAAGGCAAGCCCAAAAGGTATCCTATTTTGTTGGGCAATGATCTGAAATACCAGATATGGGCCACAGGCACAACTAAATTGATGTGTCCTACGCGGTCTCTTCTCACTTTTTTCTCAGTGACTTCCACCCCACAACGGTCACAAACAATTCCTTTGTATCGGATACGCTTGTATTTCCCACAGGCGCATTCAAAGTCTTTTACAGGACCAAAAATACGTTCACAAAACAACCCATCACGTTCAGGCTTGTGTGTTCTGTAATTGATGGTTTCTGGCTTGAGCACTTCTCCTCTGGAGTTGCCCAAGATGACCTCAGGAGAGGACAAACCAATGGTTATTTTATTGAATTTTTTTTGGGTAATGATTTCGTTATTTCTAGGCATAACTCGATAGCAATATTTTAATTATTCTTCTAATCTGATGTCTAATCCTAATCCTTTCAGCTCGTGCATCAATACGTTGAAAGATTCTGGTAATCCAGGTTCGGGAAGACTCTCCCCTTTCACGATGGATTCATAGGTCTTAGCACGACCAATGACATCGTCAGACTTTACGGTTAAAATTTCCTGTAAGGTACTGGAAGCACCATAGGCTTCGAGGGCCCATACTTCCATCTCTCCAAATCGCTGTCCACCAAATTGGGCTTTTCCTCCCAAGGGTTGTTGAGTGATCAAAGAGTAAGGTCCAATAGATCTAGAGTGCATTTTATCGTCAACCATATGGCCAAGTTTCAACATATAAATCACCCCTACGGTTGCCGGTTGGTCAAAACGTTCTCCAGTTCCACCGTCGTATAGATAGGTGTGACCGTATCTTGGAATATTTGCACTGTCGGTCAATGCGTTGATCTGATCGATAGAAGCCCCATCAAAAATAGGGGTAGCATATTTTTCGCCTAGGTCTAATCCTGCCCAGCCCAATACGGTTTCGTAGATTTGACCAATATTCATTCGTGAAGGAACTCCTAAAGGATTCAATACAATATCCACGGGGGTTCCGTCTTCCAAGAAAGGCATTTCTTCTTCTCGAACAATTCGAGCAACAATCCCTTTGTTTCCATGACGTCCGGCCATCTTGTCTCCTACTTTCAGTTTTCGCTTTTTGGCAATATATACTTTAGCAAGTTTTTTGACTCCAGCAGGCAATTCATCTCCCACACTGATAGTGAATTTTTCTCTTCTCAATGAACCTTGAAGATCATTTTCTTTGATCTTGTAGTTATGAATCAAATCTGCAATCAACTTATTGGTGGCGTCGGTAGTGGTCCATACTCCTTTGGTAAGGTGCGTATAGTCTTCAACAGCAGTCAACATCTTGAGGGTGTATTTTTTTCCTTTGGGTAAAATTTCCTCTCCAAGATCATTTTGGACTCCTTGACAGGTTTTTCCATTGACGATGTTGAACAGCTTTTCGATCAATACATTCTTTAACTCTTCGAATTTAACTTCAAATTGTTCCTCTAATGATTCGAGTTCTTGTTTGTCTTGATTTCTTTTTCTTTTGTCTTTGACAGAACGTGTAAATAATTTTTTGTCGATGACTACTCCACGAAGAGATGGTGGCGCTTTGAGTGAAGCATCTTTTACATCACCGGCTTTATCTCCAAAAATAGCACGCAAAAGTTTTTCTTCGGGAGAAGGATCGGATTCTCCTTTGGGAGTAATTTTCCCAATCAGGATGTCTCCAGGATTCACCTCAGCACCAATTCGAATCATTCCATTTTCGTCCAGGTCCTTAGTCGCTTCCTCACTAATATTTGGAATATCGTCTGTCAATTCTTCCGTTCCAAGTTTGGTGTCTCTTACATCAATGGAATATTCGTCAATGTGAATGGAAGTGAAAATGTCTTGTCTGACTACTTTTTCAGAAATCACGATAGCGTCCTCAAAGTTATACCCTTTCCAAGGCATAAAGGCTACTTTCATATTTCTTCCCAAAGCCAATTCTCCATTTTGAGTGGCATACCCTTCGGAGAGTACTTGTCCTTTGGTAACACGATCCCCTTTTTTAACAATAGGTTTGAGATTGATACATGTCCCTTGATTGGTTTTTCTGAATTTGATCAGATTATAGGTTTTGGTATCCCCATCAAAACTGACCAATTTTTGGTCCTCGGTCATGTCGTATCTGATGGTAACTTTGTTGGCATCAACATATTCAACAACTCCATCACCTTCGGCATTAATCAGAACTCTTGAATCGGAGGCCACTTGTCTTTCCAATCCCGTTCCTACAATAGGCGATTCGGGTTGTAAAAGTGGAACTGCTTGGCGCATCATATTGGATCCCATCAAAGCTCTGTTGGCATCATCGTGCTCCAAGAAAGGAATCAAGGAAGCGGAGATGGAAGCAATTTGATTGGGGGCAACGTCGGTATAATTGATTTCGTTGGGGGTAACCACGGGGAAATCTGCCTGATCTCTGGCAATTACTTTTTCAGCGGTAATTTTCCCGGATTTATCATAAGGAATATTGGCCTGAGCAATCAATTGACTTTCTTCTTCCTCAGCACTGAGGTAGATGGTATCACTCAAATCGATTTTTCCATCTTTTACCTTTCGGTAAGGTGTCTCGATAAAGCCTAAATTATTCACTTTGGCATATACTCCCAAGGAGGAGATCAATCCAATGTTGGGACCTTCAGGAGTTTCGATAGGGCACAATCTTCCGTAGTGGGTATAGTGAACATCACGTACTTCAAAACCTGCACGCTCTCTTGAAAGACCACCGGGGCCTAAGGCAGACAATCTCCTTTTGTGTGTGATCTCAGCCAATGGATTGGTTTGATCCATGAACTGCGACAACTGGTTGGTTCCAAAGAAGGTATTGATGACCGAAGAAAGTGTTTTGGCATTGATCAGATCAATAGGGGTAAATACTTCGTTATCCCGAACATTCATTCGTTCTCGGATGGTTCGAGCCATTCGGGCCAATCCTACCCCAAACTGAGAAGAAAGCTGCTCTCCTACTGTTCTTACCCTACGGTTAGAAAGGTGATCGATATCATCGATTTCTGCTTTGGAATTGATCAGCTCTATCAAATACTTAACAATGGTAATGATGTCTAATTTGGTCAACACCTGTTTGTCCATCTCAACTTCAAGATTGAGTTTTTTATTCATTCGGTATCTTCCTACTTCTCCTAAATTATAACGTTGATCCGAGAAGAACAATTTATCGATGATACCACGAGCGGTATCCTCATCTGGTGGTTCAGCATTCCTCAATTGACGGTAGATGTGTTCTACTGCTTCTTTTTCGGAATTGGTGGGATCCTTTTGTAATGTATTGTGAATGATGGCGTAATCGGCCATGTGAGCATCCTCTTTGTGCAATAAGATGGTTTTGACATCTGCTTCAAGAATCATTTCAATATGTTCTTTTTCCAAGAGGGTATCACGATCAATGATGATTTCATTTCGTTCTATGGAAATTACCTCACCTGTATCTTCATCCACAAAATCCTCGTGCCATGTTTTCAAAACACGCGCAGCGAGTTTGCGATCGAGTACTTTTTTGAGTCCTGTTTTGGAGACTTTCACCTCTTCTGCAAGATCAAATATTTCTAAAATGTCTTTATCACTTTCGTATCCAATCGCTCTGAAGAGAGTGGTAACGGGTAATTTTTTCTTACGGTCAATATAGGCATACATGACACTATTGATGTCGGTTGCAAATTCGATCCATGAACCTTTAAAAGGAATAACTCTTGCCGAATAGAGTTTGGTTCCGTTGGCGTGAAAAGACTGTCCGAAAAAGACCCCTGGTGAACGGTGTAACTGAGAGACTACAATACGTTCTGCTCCGTTGATCACAAATGTTCCACTGGGCGTCATATAAGGAATGGTTCCTAAAAACACATCCTGAACGATGGTTTCAAAATCTTCGTGTTCTGGATCGGTACAAAACAGTTTTAATCTTGCTTTGAGGGGTACCGAATAGGTCAATCCTCTTTCGATACACTCTTGAATAGAGTATCGCGGTGGATCAACGAAATAATCGATAAATTCTATAACAAACTGATTTCGGGTATCCGTAATGGGAAAGTTTTCTTTGAAGGTATTGAAAAGACCTTCTACATTTCTTTCATCAGATTTGGTTTCCAATTGGAAAAAATCTTGAAATGATTTGATTTGAATGTCAAGGAAATCTGGGTAGTTGGGTGAATCTTTTGCTGCGGCAAAATTGACTCTATTGGATTGTGTATTCGGCATCTACAAATTTTTATTAGTATCCTTATTTGGGTTTAAAACCCGAGGGGCGTTATGAAACACAAAATGGTTTAGGCTCATGGACGATCATCCAAAAGCCTAAACCTTTATTATTGCAAGGTAAAAACTATTTTAGTTCGACCTCAGCTCCTGCTTCTTCAAGCGACTTTTTAAGTCCTTCAGCTTCGTCTTTAGAAACTGCTTCCTTAACATTGCTTGGTGCATTATCTACCAATTCTTTAGCTTCTTTAAGCCCAAGACCAGTAAGTTCTTTTACTAATTTCACCACAGCGAGTTTGGAAGCTCCAGCGGCGGTTAGCACTACATCGAATTCTGATTTTTCTTCTGCAGCAGCTTCTCCACCACCAGCAGCAGCTCCACCAGCTACAGCTACAGCTGCAGCAGCAGGTTCGATACCGTACTCTTCTTTTAAAATATTGGCCAATTCATTGACTTCTTTTACCGTCAAATTAACCAGTTGTTCTGCGAATTCTTTTAAATCTGCCATTTTTTATGAATTTGAATGTTCTTGTTTTAAATAATTATAATGTTTGAATGTAAATTCTTTTGAACGATTATCGCTCGGACAATGTTTTTAGGATTCCTGAAAGGTTTGATCCCCCCGATTGAAGTGCTGAAATAACATTTTTGGCGGGCGACTGAAGCAATGCAATCACATCTCCAATCAATTCTTCTTTAGACTTGATAGACTCTAACACGTCTATTTGGTCATCGCCAATGTAAATCGCTTCTTGAACATAAGCGCCTTTCAATAGAGGTTTTTGAGATTTCTTACGGAAATCTTTGATCAACTTCGCTGGAGTATTTCCCTCTTCAGAAAACATCAATGAGGTATTGCCTTTCAATACATCTTGCAAATCTCCAAAGTCTTTGCCAGAAGCCTCCATGGCTTTCGCCAATAGTGTATTCTTAACAACAGACAATTTGATGTTCGCCTTAAAACATGCCCTTCGCAATGCAGAAGTTTGTACTGCATTGAGACCCGCAATATCGGTCAAATAAAGATTTTTTACCGAGGACAATTCTTCGGTCAAATCTTGAATTTCTTTTGCTTTTTGCTCTTTTGTCATTCCTTGAGTTTTAAGGCTAAGCCAATTTAGTTTCAATGCCAATTCCTGGACTCATCGTACTGGACATAGAAATGCTTTTGATGTAAGTTCCTTTGATAGTAGTGGGCTTCAACTTTTGGATCGTTTTCAACAGCTCATGGGCATTCTCTTCGATCTTTGCAGGATCGAAAGAGACTTTTCCAATAGAGGCATGAACGATTCCGTTTTTGTCCACTTTAAAATCAATTTTACCGCCTTTAACATCAGAGACTGCTTTTTTGATGTCCATGGTCACTGTACCGGTTTTGGGATTGGGCATCAGTCCTCTCGGACCTAAAACCCTACCTAAGGGACCTAACTTACCCATTACACTGGGCATGGTTACAATAACATCGACGTCTGTCCAGCCATCTTTGATTTTTTGGAGATAGTCATCCAAGCCTATAAAATCAGCACCAGCCTCTTTGGCTTCCGCTTCCTTGTCGGGGGTAACCAAGGCCAAAACTCTCAGTACTTTACCTGTTCCATGAGGAAGGGTAACTACTCCTCTGACCATTTGATTCGCTTTTTTGGGATCAACTCCCAAACGAATTGCCAAGTCAACAGAGGCATCGAATTTTGTAGTGGTTACTTCTTTGACCAAAGAAGAGGCAGCTGCGAGAGAGTAAAGGGACTTCATGTCCATCTTGGCTCTGGCTTCTTTTTGTTTTTTTGATAATCTTGCCATAACTAATTTTTATGAGTTAGAAGGGAATTCTCCTTTTACAGTGAATCCCATCGAACGGGCAGTACCCGCAACCATCTTCATCGCCGATTCTATGGTAAATGCATTTAAATCTTGCATTTTATCCTCAGCAATGGTTCTGACTTGATCCCAAGTAACCGAGGCTACTTTGGCTCTGTTGGGTTCACCGGAACCCTTTTTAGCTTTGGCTGCTTCCATCAATTGAACGGCCGCTGGAGGTGTTTTAATTACAAAATCAAATGATTTGTCTTTGTAAACAGAAATTGCAACCGGTAATACTTTTCCCGGTTTATCCTGGGTTCTCGCATTGAACTGCTTACAGAACTCCATGATATTAACTCCTGCGGCACCTAGCGCGGGTCCAACCGGTGGCGATGGATTCGCAGCACCTCCCCGAACTTGTAGTTTAAGAACTTTAAATATTTCTTTTGCCATTGTTTAATAATTAATGTGTCAGAAGTTTCAAGTGGAAGCTAAAACTCCTAATATCAGTAACATTTATAATTTTTCTACTTGCATATAACTCAGTTCTAGAGGAGTCTTTCGACCAAAAATCTTTACCATTACCTCTAGTTTTCTTTTTTCTTCATTGACCTTTTCAATGGTCCCGTTGAATCCGTTGAAAGGTCCATCGATAACCTTCACATTTTCTCCTATGGTAAAAGGAATAGCAATGTGTTCGGTAGTCATGGTCAACTCATCTACTTTACCGAGCATTCTATTGACCTCGGCCATTCTCAAAGGAACGGGTTCTCCTCCTTTGGTTTCACCCAAAAACCCGATGACATTGGTCACCGATTTGATGATGTGGGGAATTTCCCCTGTCAAATTGGCCTTAATCATAATGTATCCCGGGAAGTATACTTTCTCTTTATTTATTTTTTTTCCATTTCGAATTTGGACCACTTTTTCCATGGGCACCAAAATGTCTTCTACTTGTCCAGCATATCCCAAACGGGTAATCTCCGACATGATGTAATCTTTGATTTTGGCTTCTTGTCCGCTGACGGCTCTAATTACGTACCAATTTTTTGTAGCGACCTCTGCCATGCTTATCCGTTAATCAATTGAAAATAGAATCCCACAATTTGAGAAAGCACTGTGTCGGCCCCCCAAATGGCCAGTGAGAAAAGTACTGAAAACACCAAAACGATCACTACCAAACGCTGGAGTTCCACCCGTGGTGTCCAAGACACATTGTTCCTTAGCTCTTCAAATGAATCCTTTATGTAGTCTATAATGGCTGACATTTTGTTGTTAATTTTTGCACGGGTTGAGAGGCTCGAACTCCCGACACCTGGTTTTGGAGACCAGTGCTCTACCAACTGAGCTAAACCCGTTTTTATTTGACGCAAAAGGCATCCACCAGAGGCGGACACCTTAAGGTCAAACTAAAAACTTTTTTTGTTAGTCTAAAATCTCAGTTACCTGACCAGCTCCTACAGTTCTCCCTCCCTCACGGATCGCAAATCTAAGACCTACGCTCAATGCAATGGGCTGAATCAAATCAACTGTAATGGTTAGGTTATCACCTGGCATCACCATCTCAACTCCAGTAGGCAATACGATATTACCGGTTACGTCGGTTGTTCTTACATAGAACTGTGGACGATAGTTGTTGTGAAAAGGTGTATGACGGCCTCCTTCTTCTTTTTTCAAAATATATACCTCAGCCTTAAATTTAGCATGAGGTTTAACGGAGCCGGGCTTACAAATAACCATTCCTCTTTTGATATCGGTTTTCTCGATACCTCTCAAAAGGATTCCAACGTTATCTCCAGCTTCACCTCGATCTAATATTTTTCTAAACATTTCGACTCCAGTGACTGTTGACTTTAATTTTTCAGCACCCATTCCGATGATGTCAACTTCATTTCCAGTATTGAAAACACCTGTTTCAATTCGTCCCGTAGCAACTGTACCACGTCCCGTAATTGAAAATACGTCTTCTACTGGCATTAATGCATCTTTATCTACATCACGCTTGGGAAGCTCGATCCATGCATCGACTTCATCCATAAGCTTCATAACTGTATCTGACCATTTTTGTTCTCCGTTAAGAGCGCCAAGGGCAGATCCTAAAACTACGGGAGTGTTGTCTCCGTCGTAGTCGTAGAAAGAAAGTAATTCTCTTACTTCCATTTCAACCAATTCCAAAAGCTCTTCATCATCCACCATATCGACTTTGTTCAAGAATACTACGATTCTTGGAACACCTACTTGTCTTCCTAATAGGATGTGCTCTCGTGTTTGTGGCATGGGGCCATCAGTTGCAGCAACAACAAGAATTGCACCGTCCATCTGAGCAGCACCCGTTACCATGTTCTTGACATAATCCGCGTGACCGGGACAGTCAACGTGTGCATAGTGACGATTTACCGTTTGATATTCAACGTGTGATGTATTAATGGTAATACCACGTTCTTTTTCTTCAGGTGCATTATCAATTTGATCAAAGCTTCTTGCTTCTGAAAATCCAGCATCTGCAAGCACTTTTGTAATCGCAGCTGTAAGGGTTGTTTTACCGTGATCTACGTGGCCAATGGTTCCAATATTTAAATGGGGTTTCGACCGATCAAAAGTTTCTTTAGCCATAATTTATATTGTATCTTTATTGTTTAAGCGGGTGCAAATTTATAAATTTTTTGTTATTAACATTATTATTTGATTATATTTTTTGCTTTTTTTAAGCATTTTCACCACTCCTTTTCCCAGAATAAGTCTGACTCAAAAAAATACACCTTCCAACACTCAATCATTTAAGGAATAAACATTTGTCCTGCAATTATTTTAAATAAAAAGAAAGGGACGCTAAATGTATTATTATTTAAAAAATGGCGGGATAAATAAATTTCTCTCTCACCCATTCCCTTTTTTAAATCGTTCTGAAAAGCAAATTCTTTTTCAAAATATTATTTTCACTTAAAAGGGGCTTTTTTTGTGATTTTGGATTAAGTCTTATTTTGTACTTTTACGCCTTATAAAACAAAATGTAATGGCATTCGACATCGATATGATTAAGCAGAACTATGCGCAACTGGAAGAGCGTATTGGCTTGGCTAAAAAGATTTTAAACAGACCCTTAACCTCAAGTGAAAAAATCCTTTATGCTCATTTGTGGGATAAAAACCCTACCTCCTCTTTTGCCCGAGGTACCGATTATGTAAATTTTGCTCCCGATCGTATTGCTTGTCAGGATGCAACCGCACAAATGGCATTATTACAATTCATGCAGGCAGGAAAGTCTAAAGTAGCTGTCCCCACTACGGTCCACTGTGACCACCTGATTCAAGCCAAAGAAGGCGCTGCTGCAGATTTAAAATCGGCCAATAATACGAGTGCGGAAGTATTTAATTTCTTAGAGTCGGTATCGAATAAATACGGAATTGGTTTTTGGAAACCCGGAGCGGGAATCATCCACCAAGTGGTTTTGGAAAACTATGCTTTTCCTGGTGGAATGATGATTGGTACGGATTCTCATACCGTCAATGCAGGAGGATTGGGTATGATAGCCATAGGGGTAGGTGGAGCCGACGCAGTAGATGTAATGGCTGGAATGCCTTGGGAACTCAAATTTCCTAAAATGATTGGAATTAAATTGACCGGTAAACTCAATGGCTGGACTGCTCCTAAAGATGTCATTTTAAAAGTGGCAGGTATTCTTACGGTTAAAGGAGGAACGGGAGCTATTATTGAATATTTCGGATCCGGTGCAGAATCGATGTCTTGTACTGGCAAAGGAACCATCTGTAATATGGGAGCCGAAGTAGGCGCGACTACTTCTACTTTTGGATATGACCGTTCCATGGAAAGATATTTGAGGGCCACCGGTAGAGACGATGTAGCCGATGCTGCCAATGCGGTTAAAGAACACCTCACTGCCGATCCTGAAGTTTATGCCGAGCCTGAAAAATACTTTGACCAAGTCATCGAAATCAACTTGGACGAACTCATGCCTCACATCAACGGACCTTTCACTCCCGATTTGGCTACCCCTGTAGATCAGATGAGTGAAAAAGCCGCCAAAGGGGAATGGCCTTTGAAAGTGGAATGGGGACTGATCGGTTCTTGCACCAATTCTTCCTACGAGGACTTGTCAAGAGCGGCCAGTATTGCCCAACAAGCGGTAGATAAAAAATTAGTCACTAAAGCAGAATTTGGAATCAATCCGGGTTCCGAACAAGTGAGATATACCGCAGAAAGAGACGGATTACTCGATATTTTTGAGCGTCTTGATGCTAAAATTTTTACCAATGCCTGTGGACCCTGTATTGGTCAATGGGACAGGGCTGGTGCTGATAAGGCCGAAAAAAATTCTATCATCCACTCCTTTAACCGTAACTTTTCCAAGCGTGCAGATGGCAATCCCAATACTCACGCATTTGTGGCTTCTCCCGAAATGGTAGCCGCTGTGGCCATCTCAGGCCGATTGGATTTTAACCCTATGACCGATAGCTTGATCAATGAAGAAGGAGAAGCCGTTATGTTGGATGCTCCTCAAGGATTGGAACTCCCTCCAAAGGGATTTGATGTAGAAGACAATGGATACCTTGCTCCAGAAGCCGACGGATCCGGGATCGATGTAGTGGTGAAAAAGGATTCCGATAGATTGCAACTCCTCACCCCTTTTGACCCTTGGGATGGTAAAAACCTCATCGAGCTCAAGCTCCTTTTGAAAGCATTCGGAAAATGTACTACCGATCATATCTCAATGGCTGGCCCATGGTTGAGATTCAGAGGTCATTTGGATAATATTTCCAACAACTGTTTTATTGGAGCAGTAAATGCCTTTAATGGAAAAACCAATTTTGTCAAAAACCAACTGACAGGCGAATACGGTGGGGTGCCCGATGTTCAAAGGGCTTATAAAGCGGCTGGAATTTCTACCATTGTTGTGGGAGACCACAATTACGGGGAAGGTTCCTCCAGAGAACACGCTGCGATGGAGCCCCGTCACCTTGGCGTTAAAGTCGTTTTGGTGAAATCATTTGCCCGAATTCATGAAACCAACCTTAAGAAACAAGGTATGCTTGGGATAACCTTTGCTCATGAAAAAGACTACGACCTGATTCAGGAGGACGATACTTTCAACTTTGTGGATTTAGCCCATTTTGCTCCTGGAAAACCCCTAACCATTGAAGTGGTTCATGCCGATGGCACAAAAGACTCCATAGTGGCCAATCATACCTACAACGAACAACAAATCGAATGGTACAAGGAAGGATCTGCTTTAAATTTAATCAAAAAACAAAACGCATTAGGTTAGTGTATCTCTCATTATAAAATAACAGACTGATTCAAATGTTGATTTTTTCAAAATGAGAAGAGCGATATTAAGATTTGTTTTTAAACTCCGCTTGGAAGAGTTCTTGGCATTGGTATTACTCCTCCCCATGATCTTTTTCATGATTATTTTTCACGACAAAGAAGGATTCAGACCTTCCAATGTTGAACGTTTTGTCATCACTGGATTGGTTTTTATCCTTTTTTTAGGAATCCTAAAACTCAAAAATTTAAAGATCCTCCAGAAATCAAAAATCGGAATTGTAATCAAGCATATTCTGACTTTTTTACGTGAAACCCTTCCCTTTCTATTTTGTATCTCCATCTACACCAATATGCACGATATGGTTCATTTGGTGAATCCAAATGATGTTGATTCCGTATTAATGGCCTGGGACGATTACTTATTGGGGGGTCAACCCGCTCTATTTTTGGAACCGTTCATCAGTCCGATCCTAACGGATTTTATGTATTTTTCGTACAGTTCTTTTTTGATCTATATTTTAATTTTCTCACTATACCTATATATTAGTAAACAACATTTCGCTTTTCGAGAAACATTGGTCTCTGTAATTCTAACCTTTTACATAGGCTATGTTGGATATGTTATTTTTCCGGCAGTAGGTCCAAAGTTTACCATGGCTGATGTATTTGAAACCTCATTGTCTGGGAATTTTATTACCGATAGGCTTTCGTTTATTATGAATTATGAGATATCTGAATACACCCGTCGCGATTGTTTTCCGAGTCTTCACAACGGTATTATTTTACTGATTCTTTTGTTTGCATTCAAACACAACAGGATATATGGCTTTGTTTTCCTTCCCTTCGCGGTTGCGTTATTTATTTCAACCTTATACTTGCGCTATCATTATTTTGTAGATATGATCGCGGGCTTTGTTCTTGCTGTTGTAATGTTTTATTCAGGGCCTCATCTGAACAAATGGTGGGAAATGAAAAGGCATATCGACTATTAGATATTCCACCCCTTGACGATTCGTCTCCTCAAAGGTGCTGCTCTTGGAAGGGTGAAATTCATAGGCCTAGGGATGGATTCCAAATCTTTTGTTTCAATTTTGTAAATTAGTTTTATGTTGAGAAAAATAGTAACCCTCCTTTTGGTTGGATTATTCCTGTACTCAATTAGCGGCTGTTCCCTCCTCCATAAAAGAGCAGCCTATGACAACTATGTCAATAGGAGTAAAAAGAGATGAGTTATTACAAGACGGGAATGTTGCCCTCGGAGAGAGGGGGATAAAAAAAAGAGTACGATTGAAATCGTACTCCTTGAGCCGTGATGAGCCAATGACGAGATTTGAACTCGTGACCTCTTCCTTACCAAGGAAACGCTCTA
>ERZ887851.1748-NODE-1748-length-18177-cov-9.778501_pt1 | contig 18177 bp, 14 predicted proteins | sample MGYA00521100_ERZ887851 | MGnify/ENA primary metagenome ERZ887851 (study PRJEB32303, sample SAMEA104408602) | aquatic metagenome | biome: Brackish water; feature: Pelagic; material: water | place: Baltic Sea | collected 2014-06-06T16:11:00 | depth 11,444 m ...
ATAACTAACAAGAATATATCATTTTTATGTTACTAATTAGGGTATTATTATCTTGAGTTGTTTTATTTAATAATTAAAAAAGAAAAATGAAAAAACTATTACTTTGTGCTTTTGCCATTTTTATGGTAAGCACCTTAATGTCTCAAGAACCACCAACCTTTACTAATAAAAGTGAGCTAATTGAAAATTATAGCTACAATACCTCTATTACAGTCGATATGGATGGTGATTATTTAGATGATTTTGTTAGGGTTTCAGAAACTGGTGTAGGTATCGATTATCAACAAGCAGACGGAACCTTCGTATCTGTATTTATTGACATGATTATTCAATGGATACCGGATTGGAGTGCTGCTGCTGCTGATATTGACGGAAATGGATATACAGATCTTTTATTAGGTAATGGGCAACGAGCTTCATTCTTATTTGCAAATGAAGATGGCACTGCATTCACAGAAAAGTTTGAAGATCTATACATATTTTCTCAACGAACAAACATCGTAGATATTAATAATGATGGAGATCTAGATGCTTTTGTGTGTCATGATGTTGATGGGAATCATCCATACAGAAATGATGGAAATCAAAATATGGTCCTAGATTTTGATCTAATTCAAACACTTGATCTAGCTGGGAATTATGCTTCTTTATGGGTAGATTATGACAACGACGGAGATACCGATATGCATTTAACAAAATGTCGTCAAGGATCATCACCTGGTGATCCAGAAAGAACAAACGCGATGTACAGAAATAATGGAGACGGAACTTACACTGAAGTTGCTGAATCTATAGGGCTAGCTGACAATGAACAATCTTGGGCTACCATATGGCATGATTTTGATAACGATGGTGATTATGATGCTTTTTGTGTAAACCATAGTGAAGCTAATCGTTTTTACGAAAATGATGGGACTGGATTTTTTACAGACATTATAGCATCTACTGGAATAAACCCTACCGATCTAGGTGCCTGGGAAAATCACGGTGCCGATTTTGATAATGACGGATTTGTTGATGTTTTTTCTGAAATGGCGAGAGAGTTATATATGAATAATGGTGATATGACATTTACCGGTTATGATTTACCTTTTGATGAAGGTGGGGTTGGAGATTTTAATGGAGACGGTTATCTTGATGTAGGTAGAGCAGGAGATTTATGGATGAATGATGGTGGAACTAATAATTGGGTGAAATTTGCTTTAGTAGGAGTTGAAAGCAATCCAAATGGAATTGGAGCACGAATAACTATTAACGGGGATTGGGGAATTCAAATGCGCGAAGTTCGTTCAGGAACTGGTTATAGCCATATGAGCTCATTAATTGCACATTTTGGTTTAGGAACAAGTACAGAAATTGAATCTGTTTTAATTGAATGGCCTTCTGGAATTATAGATTTTATTGAAAACGTGGACATTAATTCGCAACATGTATTTATAGAAGGTGAACATGTTCTTGGAACATCGAATTTCGCCCTAAACGGAATTAGTTTATACCCTAACCCAACTACTTCTATAATCAACTTTTCATTAAATAATATTGAAGGAACTCCAGTTAGAGTGATAGATGTTAATGGTAGAATTATACTAAACACTACAATTTCTTCAGATAGTAATATCAATGTTGAAGCGTTAACAAACGGAGTTTATTTTGTTCAATTACAAATTGAGAACAAAGACCTCAGTTATAAGTTTGTAAAAAAATAATAGGAGTTTTATCGAATAAAAAAAAGCTGTCTATTAGGCAGCTTTTTTTTATTCGATAATTTGTAATGTATCCAATTTTAATTTATATCGAAAGCAATTTTTTAACCTTTTAGTATCCTTCTCCCTGTTCTTTTTAGCTTCTTTATTTATCAATAACTATTCGTTCTTTTCATATAACTGATCCAAGATATCAAATTTTAATTTTCCAGACAATTCCTGATCAAATTCTTTTTCTTCTTTTAAAATATTTTTATCAATAGTATCCATTAAGAATATTTAGTGTTAAATTTTTGTTTAACTACTGCTAATAAGCTTTTTATTTTTTGTTCCTTTTCTTTAGGGTAGATCATTAAAACATCTTCTTTATCGACCACTATATAATCTTTAATACCATCAATAACTACTAACTTATCTTTTGAAGTGAATACCATATTTCCTGTAGCATCTGTAAATTGAGGTATTGCTCTAACCAAAGCATTATTGTTTTTATCTTTTTCTAATTTATCATGCAATGCTCCCCAGGTGCCCAAATCGTTCCAGTCGAAAGCAGCTTTTTTTACATATACTTCATTTGATTTTTCAAGAATACCATAATCAATCGATATATTTTCAGATTTTTCATAATTATCAAGGATGAAATTCCGTTCCTCAGAAGTATTTAATTTTTCAATTCCTGAAGAAAACAATTCATACATTGCTGGTAAATTTTCCTTAAATGAATTGACAATACTTTCTGCGCTCCAAATAAATATTCCAGCATTCCATAGAAAATTTCCATCTTCTAAAAACAGTTTGGCAGTTTCGTAATCAGGCTTTTCTCTAAATTGATTTACTTTTTTAATAGTCTCAATTTCCTCTTTATTATATTCAATATATCCAAATCCTGTATTAGGAAAAGTAGGCTTGATTCCTAAAGTCAATAATTTAGAAGTAGTAGCACAAGCATTAAAACCTATTTTAACATCTTTTAAAAAAGAACGTTCATCTTCAATCCAATGATCACTTGGAGCTACTAGCATCATAGCATTTGGATCAGTTTTTTGAATTTTTAAAGCTGATAACAATATACAGGGTGCTGTATTTCGCATTGCAGGTTCTAATACTACTTGACTTTTATGAACGGCAGGCAATTGTTCTAAAACAATATCGATGTACCTATCATTTGTTAAGATATTAATATTATTAGATGGGATTAATCCTTCTAACCTAGAAAATGTTTTTTGTAATAAAGTCTGTCCACTTCCTAACATATCATGAAATTGCTTAGGAAATTCGGTAGTACTAACTGGCCAAAAACGAGAACCAATTCCTCCAGCCATGATGACTGCATAATAATTCTTATTTGTTAATTGATGCATGTTTTTTTTATATTAATAAATCTATAAAAACCTGATTTATAAAAATAATCATTCTTCTATAAAGAATATATTTTAAAGGATTTCAACCTCCGCATTGGGATTAAACAAGTAGATTTTTCCAGTAGCTATTTCTAAACATTCATAGCGTTTAACTAGCTTTTTTCCTCTTTTAAAAATCTTTCCGTTATACAATCTAAAATCCCCACCCAAAGGTATTTCAAAGATATAGTTTTTATCATTAGGAGCATCATAATGCTTTAATGCTAATGACAGTTTAGCATCTGTGTCACTACTTGCTTTAGGGTTTTTAAAATGTATTGCTAAATAAGGCAGTAATTGATTAGGAAATATCTCAGGCCTTATATAAGGCAACATAAGTTGTTGAAAGGTATGCTTCCATTCATTACCATGGGGTTTTACCATGCTCCCATACTTTTTAAAAGCAATTAAATGAGCAATTTCATGGATTAATGTGATTAAAAACCGATACGTATTTAAATTTGAATTAACTGTTATTTGATGCTGACCATTGGGCATTTTTCGATAATCCCCATGACGTGTAAGCCTTTCATTAACAATTTTAAGATATATGTTATGCATAGTTATTAATTGAAAAACAGAAGCAACTGATGCTTGAGGAATATATTTTTCAAGAATTTTTGGCATTGCTTACATTAAGGAGTCGAATTGGATACTTGTAGCACTTTACCATTGTACATTTGATGTCCAGAAAGTGAAAACTGCATGATATATTGAGCCATTTCTTCTGCAGAAACAGTTGCATTAAAACCTGGAAATGCTTCTTCTAACATCTCGGTTTGCACAGCACCTAATGCCAATGCGTTGAAAGAAGGTCCTGTTTCTTTATATTCTTCAGCAAGTAATTCTGTTAGTGTAATCAATGCTCCTTTACTACTGCTATAAGCACTTAAGCCAGGAAATTTCATACTTCCTTGAACTCCGCCCATACTGCTAATATTAATAACGTGACCATCTTTTTTCATAAAAGGGAGTATCGCTTTAGTTAATGCAGCTGCACCAAAAACGTTTACTTCATAAACACTTATAAAATCATCAATCGAAGTTTTTGCAAAAGGTTTATTGATTAGAGCACCTGAATTATTTATTAAAATATCTACTTGTTTCCAATTTTCTTTTACAAACTGTGAAACCATTTGAATATCTATTGAATCTGTTATGTCAAAAGGGAATATCGTACACCCGTCAAGATTAATATTTGAAATAGGTGCTGAATTTCTAGAAAGAGCCAACACATTATAACCAGCATCCGTAAACAACGGTACTAGTTCATAACCAATTCCCCTACTCGTTCCTGTTATGATAACATTTTTCATCTATACAAACATGGTTACAGGATTCTCTACGTACTTTCTAAACGTTTGCAAAAATGCAGCTCCAGTAGCTCCATCAACAGTTCTATGATCACAAGCCAATGTAACTGTCATCGTATTACCTATAACAATCAGACCGTTTTTTACTACTGGTTTTTGTACAATAGCACCTACCGATAAAATTGCTGAATTTGGTTGATTAATTATAGAGGTAAACTCTTTAATACCAAACATTCCTAAATTAGACACTGTAAATGTGCTTCCCTCCATCTCTAGCGGAGTTAATTTTTTATTTCTAGCTTTTCCTGCCATCTCTTTTACATTTGCTCCAATTTGACTGTAAGTCATTTGGTCTGCAAATTTTAATACAGGAACTAATAATCCTTCATCTACTGCAACAGCAATTCCAATATGAATATGTTTTGCTATTAAAGTAGCAGAGTCTGTCCAATGAGAATTTACCTTAGGATGTTTGCGCAATGCCATAGCACTAGCTTTAACAACCATGTCGTTATAGGATACTTTTACATCAGGATCTGAATTTATTGCAGCTCTTGCAGCAATTGCATTATCCATATCTAACTCTACCGTTAAATAATAGTGTGGAGCCATAAATTTTGATTCCCCTAAACGTTTTGCGATCACTTTTCGCATTTGTGAATTCTTCACTTCTTCAAAACCTTCTTCACCAACAGGTGTATAAGCTGAAGTAGCAGCAGGCTGATAATTCTCGATATCTCGTTTTATAATACGTCCATTTTCTCCACTTCCTCGTAGCTGTGATAGATTGATTCCTTTTTCTTCAGCAAGTTTTTTTGCTAAAGGTGAAATAAACACTCTAACACTATCTACTGTTGAAACAGGAGTTACACTTTTAGTGGTTTCTACTTTAGTTTCCACTACAATAGGTGTTTCTTCTTTTACTGGGGCTTCTTTTACAGCATTTTCACCTCCATTACTATAACGATCCAACATCCCAGAAACATCCGTTCCTTTAGGTCCAATAATTGCTAAAATAGCATCAACCAAAGCAGTTTCTCCTTCTTTAACTCCTACCTCTAATAAAACTCCAGTATAGAACGATTCAAATTCCATCGTAGCTTTATCGGTTTCTATTTCAGCTAGAATATCGCCTTCTTTAACAAGATCACCAACTTTTTTATTCCAAGTAGCAACAGTTCCTTCTTCCATCGTATCGCTTAATCTTGGCATTGTAATTACTTCAACTCCGTCTGGAATAGCTACCGATTTATCTTCAATCTTAACTTCTGTTTCAATGATGGTTTCCTTTTTATTTTCAGAAATTACTTCAGCATTAGAATTTTCATTTATGAATTCAGAAATATCTTCACCTACCTCACCTATAATTGCCAAAAGAACATCAACAGGAGCTGTTTCTCCTTCTTGAACTCCTATATAAAGTAAGGTTCCTTCGTTAAAAGATTCAAACTCCATCGTCGCTTTATCAGTTTCTATTTCAGCTAAAATATCGCCTTCAGCTATTTTTTCACCTACTTTAAAAAGCCATTTCGCAACAGTCCCTTCTTCCATGGTGTCGCTTAAACGTGGCATGTTAATTACTTCAGCCATATAAATTATAATTTATGTGATAAAAAAGGATAATCTTCCTGTTCGTAAACAGCATCGTACATCAGACTTTTTTCAGGATAAGGAGAGTCTTCTGCAAATTGTTCACATTCGCTAACCAATTCTTTTACCCGTTTATCTATTTCATCCAATTGCTTTTGTGTTGCATATTTTTTATCTAAAATAATATTTTTCACATAGGTAATTGGATCTTCTTCTTGCTTTTCTGCTACTTCTTTTTTTGTACGGTAATTCTGTGCGTCACTCATAGAATGACCTCGATAACGATAGGTTCTAATTTCTAAAAAGGTAGGACCGTCTCCTTTCCTGGCTCTTTGTATTGCTTCGTCTAAAGCTTCTGCAACTGTTTCTGGATTCATACCATCAACGGGTTTACAGGGCATATCATACGCCAGTCCCATTTTCCATAGTTCAGTACTACTTGAAGTTCTTTCTACAGAAGTACCCATGGCATATCCATTATTTTCCACACAAAATACGACCGGTAATTTCCAAAGCATTGCTAAGTTCATGGTTTCATGTAAGGAACCTTGCCGCATCGCTCCATCTCCCATAAAAGTTAACGTAACTGCATCTCTTTTAAAATATTTATCAGCAAAAGCCAGTCCAGCTCCTAAAGGTATTTGACCACCAACGATACCATGACCACCATAAAAACGATGTTCCTTAGAAAAAATATGCATAGAACCACCTAATCCATGAGACGTTCCTGTACTTTTTCCATATAATTCTGCCATTACTTTTTTAGGATCTACCCCCATACCAATTGGTTGGACATGATTTCTATAAGCGGTAATCATTTTATCTTTTGTAAGATCCATTACGTGCAATGCCCCAGCTAATATTGCTTCCTGACCATTATACAAATGAAGAAATCCTCTTATTTTTTGCTTGATATATACTTGAGCAAGTTTATCTTCAAATTTTCTCCAGAAGTACATGTTTTCGTACCAATCTAAATATGTTTTTTTTGTAATCTTTTTCATAATATTTACTATAAAAATTAATCCATAGCTTGCAAAAATACTACATTATTAGCTGCTATAAAACTATAAATTCTGAAAAGTATGTGAAATAGCTAATTGACTTGTCAACAAGCTTTCAAACAATTGTAATTAGGGCTAAAATTGAAGAAAGAATTTAGCAATTATAACAAAGTTCCATCAAAAATAAGTGGCAATAAATCTTTTACCGAATTAGCTTTCATTATTTTTCCTGTTTCTCCCATAAAATAAATTTCAATGGAAGGCTCTTGTTTTATTTCGTATTCTGCCAATACTTGACGGCAAGATCCACAAGGTGCTATAGGAGAAGTTAAAACATGATTTAGAGATTTTGCAGTGATTGCCATGGAAACAATGGTGGTATTTGGATTTTGTGAACCGGCATGAAATATAGCTACCCGTTCTGCACATAAACCGGAAGGATATGCTGCATTTTCTTGATTATTACCTGTAACAATTTTACCAGATTTTAATTGTAGTGCAGCACCTACCTTAAACCGTGAATAAGGCGCATACGCATTTTCACGTGCTTCATGTGCCTTATTCATAAGTTTTTGTATCGAAACAGGAAGTTCTGATATAGTATCAAAGACTTCTAAATTAATTTCGATTTTAATTTTTTTCAATTTTTTTTAGTATTCATCGTATTCATCACCAAAATTAAACGTTAAACCAAAACGAAGGGTCCCTTCTAATGGACTAACTACTTTAGATGTAGAAATTAAATAAGAGAAATCTATTTTAATCGTGGTGTATTTAAACCCTGCTCCTAATGAGAAGTATTGTCTTGCGCCTTTATTAGGATTTTCGTTAAAATAACCTGCTCTAAACGCAAATACATCTCTAAACCAATATTCGGCACCTAAAGCCCAGGTAATTTCCTGTAGTTCTTCTCTAAATCCATTTGGTGCATCTCCAAAAGATTGAAACATTCCTTTAAAGAAACTTACATCAGGATCTTTACCTTTATAAATTGAATTATTTGCTATACTACCTGTTATTTCATCAACACCTTCATCATATTGTCCATCTCCATTTTCATCAATATAAGATATTTCTGTTCCATATATTGGAGGTGTTGGCACTAATAATTTGTTGAATTCAGCAGTTAGTCCGATGGTATTGTATTCGTCCAGAATAAAATCAAATCCAGCACCCAATGCTAGATTCGTTGGTAAAAAGCTTTCTGAACCAACATCATCGTATTTTAATTTTGGTCCAATATTAGAAATATCAATTCCTGCTCTCCATCGACCATCAAAACTACTCATAGGAATCTCTTCACTTTGGTAATACGACGATATATCTACTGCAAATGAACTTGCTGCATTTGCATTTTCTAAAGCTGTTTGTAATTTTAAATCAGATCTAATATACCTACCGGTTACAGCCATCGCTATGCGTTCGTTTAAACGCAAAGAATAGGTAAGATCAAAAAGTAATTCGTTTGGCTTTACTATTAAAGGCTCTTGATCTATTGTTTCTCTTAGTTCAATTTCACCACTACTAAAATATCGAAAACTAGCTGCTACAGCACTTTGTTCATTCAGTCTATTATAATAAGTGATATTTCCTAAAAACACATCATTTACTAATTTCCCCAAATAGGGTGTATACGTAACACCTATTCCCTGCTTTGATAAAGCAAAAGCAGATTTTGAAGGATTCCATTGTTGTGAAAAAGCATCTGCAGAAGTTGCAACTCCAATATCTGCCATACCAGCAGCTCTTGCATCTGCTCCAATTAATATAAATGGAACACCCGTTGTGATAACTCTTGCATCGTCAGCTGCTCCAAAACCAGGAATTACAGCTGTAGGGTCACCAGGTACAAGTTGTGCTATACAATTAATTGATAACATTCCTAATAAGGTAAGAAATAATATTTTTTTCATTTGTGTAAAATTTTGAGCAAATATAAATTTATTTTTATAGAATAACGAGTTTTTCATATTTTTCAACTCGTTTGTTAGTTAACGAAGAAATTACGGTAATCTTATAAACATAGACCCCTTTACCAATTCGATCTCCGAAATCATCCTTACCATCCCATACAATGTCTCTAGATAAAAACCCATCTGTATTGATAATTTGGTTGTTGGTCCAAACTACTTTTCCAGTAACGGTAAATACTTGTATCTGCACATCTAAAGACTCGAAAGGACGGTTGTGATTGAACCAAAATTCGGTATAACTAACAAAAGGATTTGGGTAATTTAATACATTAGTAATTTCCAACTCCTCATTACCCGCAACTATAAATTGAATTTCTGAAGTTGAAGAATTATTATAAACATCCCAAGCCTTAAAGGTTAGTGTATGTATCCCTTCTTCCAAATCTCTAAACGTAAAAGAAGCTTTACCGTTTGTATAATCATCCACATTTGCTTGATAATATTCATTGATAACAAAAGGATTAGACTCATCACCATCTAAAATTGCAATCATATCATGGCCGATCCCACTTGCTGTATTTATTCCGTTATCATCAGATAATTTTGCAATTAAAACTGGAGAATCATTTGTTATTCCTCCCGAAACAAAACTTTCATCATTCATAAATAAATAAATTAAAGGCCCTTGATTATCTTCTGGCGCATCTTCATTTAAGCCTCCAATTTGTAAATCTATATTATAACCCGTTTGGTTACTTAAAGAGTTATCCTCTTGAGAATAAAAACTTATTCGACCTTTATCAACTGGTATTTCTGTATCTCTAGGCATTACAAATTCAAATTCAAAAACACCATCTATTACAGTTGCCTTCCCATTAAACAGTACTTCTCCTAAGGTAATAAAATCTAAAATTAACAATTGCCCGTTTTCTGAAACACCATCATTTCCCAAGGTACTTCTTTCTAAATTTTTATCAAAAAGTTTCACTTCTAATACCCCTTTATAGTTGCTTATTAAATTTCCATTGACATCCTGAATTTCACCACCTAATTTAACTTTATCAAGCGCTTTTAATACTTCTGTAGATTCAGCAATAGGAATTTCGTTTATAGTCGTTAACTCAATTTTTTGTTTTGGAAAAGCAAGATGCATAGAAGGATCTCCTATATAAAAAACGACCCTTCTATTTTCACTGCCTATCAAATTCTTTGAAATACGCAAAGCTTCTGCTGGTGTATTGGGGATGTCCAAGCCATAACCAAATAACTCTGGAGTCAAAACTTGATTAAATTCTACACCTACTGAAGCAGAAATAGATCGCGTTGTAGTGATTAAAGATATGGCGCCTCCTTCTTTATTCCAAAAGGTAAGTTCACCTGCAGTAACCCGCTGGGGATTATCAAATTTTGTGAACTCACAAGTAACAGTAACTATGCAAGGATATCGATTCTTATTTTTTAAATTCTGACCTGTTTCTTTAGTGTAAATATATTCGGAAGACAGACCGTCTTCACCACCATGACCAAAGTAATTTACTACAAGAGCACCGACTTCAATAGCGTTCTCAAATTCATCATTTACGTCTGGATATCGGTTTCCACCGGAAGAAGCAACTTGTTGATATGAATCTGAATGTATTTTTTTAACATTAATTGTTGGTTTTTCTAAAGAGACCTCATCTCCTAAGATGTCTAAATTTGTTTCTAACATCGAATATTCCCATGCAGTATCAACATCGTCTGACACTAAAACAAAGTTATTTCTCCAGTTTCCATAAGAATTTTTTGAATCGTAACTTGTAATTTTATCCACCATTGCATTTGCCAGACTAACATCGTCTACTAGAATTCGGCCTATTGCAATATCTAATTTTTCATTAGACAACATTAAGCCCTCTTCTGGATCCATATTTCCAAAAAAATCGTCTGACATAAAAGCTCTAAATGTACTATCACTCCTATAGGTATGAAATGTCGGAACAATGTTATTGTTATTTGGTATTCTATCTTTATAATCAACGGAAGTATCACCAAATAAGCATAGGTATTTTATTCGCTTATCTTCTGAGGAGGCATTTTCATAAATATACCGAACAAAATTCCGGATTGCAGCAATATCTTGTTTTCCAGAACTAAATTCTTCAAAAATCTTATCTGTTGTAATTACTTTAACATTTATACCATCTACTGCTCTTCTATGATTTGCTAATCTTAATGCTGGTTGCAATAAAAACGAAGGAGTTACAATTAAGAAATCTATATCTTTAAAGTTTCCTGACTCATCATTAAAGATAGTTCCCTTTAAATTCTGATTAGGAACATAGGGTCGGTTTATTTTAATAGGTGTAAAATAGTCATTAGGGTTGACCGCAACATATTCTCTTAATTCACCTAAAATTGCTTTAAAAGAAAATAAAGAAGAATTACCTACGTTATTTTTTGCAACAATAAAATTGGGGTTGCTTACATCCCAAACTTGCGAAAATTGAGTTGCATTACTTATTTGATATTCTCCAACTCCAGGAATAGAAGCTGCTTCAGTCCATCTAAAGTCTAATTGACCACTTTCACCTTTTAATTGTACTAAAGCATCCACACTGATATAATCTAAGTAGCCAATGCTAGAAGGATTTCCTCCATTATTATAAGTTAAAATAAAAACAATATTTTCATTTCCAGAAGGAATTTCACCTGAAAACTGATTGGAATCTAATAAAAAAGGATCGTTAATTGGAGAAAAAATCAATGGATTTAAACTAGTTCCATTTACAGAAACAGCCATAGAAGTGGAAGTTTCAGAAGCGGAAGCAACTTTAACTTTAACTTTCATTTGTTGACCTGGAATAATATTAGGGAAATTTAAATTAAAAGTTTGCTCACTTTCAATATCAAATCGATTACTGAACCATCGCCTTCCAACTTTAACTGGACTTTCTTCATCAGTTTCAATAAATTGATACCTATTATACTGATTAATAATGTTAGTTACAGCACCTGAAGGCTCAACCATTTCTTGCACTCTATTTCCTAAACCTCCAGCAACAGTAACATAATAATACGATTCATCACTATAGGGATTGATGTTCGTATCAAAATTGGTTCCTTGATACCCTTTAGCATTCGTTCCATGAAACAAAACATAGTCATTAGTATCGAAACTTCCGTCTAATTCGCCAACAACTTGAATTGAATTTTCCATTAAATCAAAAACGGTATTATCGATATTTTTAAACGGAAGTGCTTTCCCTCCATTACCATAAACTTTAATATTCCTTGGATCAATACCATCCGTATTCATGCCAATACTATTTAAAAAACTTTTAGTTAAAATATGTACTCCGGTTTGTTCAACCTTAAATTTATACCAATCACCAGAAGCTAAAACTGAATTTGTAATAGGCATTCTTTGTGTTGCTCTGGCATAATTTTTATACCTATATGATATTGTAAAAGATAAAACTTTTTTATACTCTCCATTAATTCTTACTATTGGATTAATAGATACTGAAGTATAATAAACAGCTCTTGCCTTTCCACTTCCTAAATAATAAGTATGTTGGTCGGCAATTAAATTCTTATCTATTTTATTTATTTCACTCGCAGTTAAACTACCATAAACTATATTACTTATCTCTAAAGACTCCACCTCAGCAAATCGTGTGTCTTGCCATTGCTCGATAAAAAGCATTTCCTGATCTATAAGAAGATCCAACAGTTCTGTTGCGGATTTTTTATTAGATTTCGAAGACTTATTTTCAGTAGAAAAAGCTTCTTGATTACTTTTTTTAGTGTTTTCCCATTTAATTTCAATTGTTTTTTTTTGTGAAAACAAAACAAAAGGTAAAAATAATAAGCTTAATAATAGTATGTGTTTTTTCATCTTTATAAGTAACGTATCAAATATAGACTTAGTATAGTTGATTTTTTAAATATTTTTTTACTAAAAAATATTTTTTTAAAATAAACCTAATAATAATTCGTTAGTTAGTTCGTCGGCCTTAAAACTGAAACTTTAATACTGTTCATTATATTTTAAAATATTATTGAATTATTATCGTTAATTACTATATTGCAAACCCAATTTTTTCATATCTAAAACCTATGAACTTTAAAAACAACCTAGCATTAAAGCTATTTATATTATTAATTTCAACTACTCTTTTAGTAAGTTGTAATAAATCCAGAAACTATAAGGATAGTTCTAGAGCAACCGGATGGAAAACGAACGCCAAGGAAGGAGGCTTTCAGTACAACCCCGATGCAAAAGAACAGGAAACAGGTCCAGGACTTGTGTTTATTGAAGGTGGTACATTTACTAAGGGTAAGGTGCAAGATGATCCAATGCACGACTGGAACAATAGTCCTAGCCAACAACACGTTCAGTCATTTTATATGGATGAGACTGAAGTTACCAACTTAATGTATTATGAATATTTAGAATGGCTAAAAAAACTATTTCCTCCTACCGAGGAAAATTATAAACACATCTATAACGGTGCTATTCCAGATACATTAGTTTGGAGGAATAGACTTGGTTTTAATGAAGTAATGACTAATAATTACTTACGCCATCCGGCATTCGCAGATTATCCTGTAGTAGGAGTTACTTGGGTACAAGCTGTAGAATTTAGTAATTGGAGAACAGATCGTGTAAATGAACTAATTTTAGAGGAAGAAGGATTTACTACTAGAGATGCTCGATATAGTGTTGAGCCTGGTGAAATTTTTAATACTCAAACTTATTTAAATTCACCTTCACAAACCTATGGAGGTAATGATTCTTTAACTAAAGGAGGAAGATCTACTCAAGCTAGAATGAAGAGGAATAAAGATAGTAGTGATATATACGTTCAACGTAAAGATGGACTTTTATTACCAGGATACAGACTTCCTACGGAAACAGAATGGGAATATGCCGCTCTTGGCTTAGTTGGAATACGTGACTATAACATTTATAGAGGAAGAAAAAAATATCCTTGGGAAGGTCAATACACTCGTTCTGGAACAAGAAAATCTCAGGGTGATCAATTGGCCAACTTTAAACAAGGAGATGGTGATTACGGAGGTATTGCTGGATGGAGTGATGACGGAGCAGATGTTACAGCTGAAGTAAAGTCTTACCCGCCTAATTCCTATGGCTTATACGATATGGCAGGAAATGTAGCCGAATGGGTTGCAGATGTCTACAGACCTATTGTTGATGATGAATTTAACGATTTTAACTATTTCCGTGGAAATGTATATACTAAAGATTATATAGGTAAAGATGGAAAAGTAAAAATTGTAACTGCAGATTCTATTATTTACGATACATTAAGTAATGGTAAGTTAATTGCTAGAAGTCTACCTGGAGAAATATATCAAGTTCCTGTCGATGAAAATGAAACTTATTTAAGAACTAACTTCTCTAAAAGTGATCAAATCAATTATCGTGATGGCGATAAAAAATCAACTCGATACTATCAATCATTCAGTGATGAAGAGGAAGAAGCGGATGATTCTAAATCAATGTATAATTCACCTAAGCATCTTGTTACTGCAGATAGCAATGGAAAATTAGATCGTCAATACGATAAAAAATCTTCTAGAACAACATTAATTAATGATCAGGCACGTGTTATTAAAGGAGGATCTTGGAGAGATAGAGATTATTGGTTAGATCCAGCTCAAAGACGTTATTTTCCTGAAGATATGGCTTCAGACTATATTGGATTTAGATGTGCGATGTCTCGTGTAGGTTCAAAATCTAAAAAAGGAAAAACACCAAGAAATTAATAAAATTATCAATTATATCAAAACCTCTTCAATTACTGAAGAGGTTTTTTTGTACCTTTATTTTTATGATTATAGAAGAAATTCACAAACATTTTATCAAGTCTTCCGGTATTTGTACCGATACTAGGTCCATTAATAATAACTGCCTTTTTTTTGCTTTAAAAGGAGCCAGTTTTAATGGGAATACATTTGCAAATAATGCAATTAAAAAAGGAGCTTATAAAGTAATCATAGATGAAAAGGAGTTTCAAAGCGATCATTCAATCTTGGTTCATGATGTTTTAGAAACCCTACAAGAACTTGCAACATTTCATAGAAATTACTTAAACATCCCTATTATTACCCTTACAGGTAGCAACGGGAAAACAACTACAAAAGAGTTAATCAATGCTGTGCTATCTAAAAAGTATAAGACCGTTGCCACCAAAGGAAACCTCAATAATCATATAGGAGTACCTCTTACGCTATTAGCAATGAATTCTAATACTGAAATAGGAATTGTAGAAATGGGTGCCAATCATCATAAGGAAATAGAATTATTATGTAAAATTGCCAAACCAGATTATGGATACATTACAAACTTCGGAAAAGCACATTTAGAGGGCTTTGGAAGTCTTGAAGGTGTTATTGAGGCAAAAACAGAAATGTATCGGTATTTAAAAAGCAAAAAAAATACTGTTTTTGTCAATTTTAATGACACAAAACAACGGAAGCATTCCGAAGGAATCAACAGGTATACTTTTGGAGACGAAGATCAAGATTGTACTATAAAATTACTAGATGCCTCCAACGAAGTTTTACTTAGTTATCAAAATACAACTATACAAAGTCATCTAATTGGGCACTATAATTATACTAATATTGCAGCTTCAATTGCTATTGGTGAATTTTTTAATGTAACTGCCCAAAATATAAAAGCAGCCATTGAAAATTTCATACCCACTAACAACCGTTCTCAATTAATAGAAAAAGGAACTAATAGCATTATTTTAGATGCCTACAATGCCAATCCATCAAGTATGATGGCAGCATTAGAAAACTTTATACAATCTCAGGGGAATCAAAAAACGGTCTTTCTTGGCGATATGTTTGAGTTGGGTCCTGATGCTGAAAAAGAACATCAAAGCATCGTTTCTTATTTAGAAAATAATTACAAAGGAACCTGTTATCTCGTGGGTGAAAATTTCAATAAAACAACTGTCAATTTTTCGACTATTTATAAATTTAAAACCTTTGAAGAATTAAAAACATCCCTTGTTAAAACAATGATAACGAATCAATATGTACTTATAAAGGGATCTAGGGGAATGGCCTTAGAACGGGTTTTAAAATATCTTTAATATAACATATTTAAACTATCTATATTTAGATTTAATTATGTAATTTTACTTTAAACAAACATTAAAATTAAAAAACAAAATGAAAAAACTATTTACACTTTTACTGGTAGCTACATTATTTGTAGCCTGTGATGACAAAAAGAAATCTGATAATGAAGGACATGCTGCAATGATTGAAGCGTCTAAAAATGGAGCTCTAAAAACAAACAATGAACCAGCAGTTATTGGATCAGCATATATGGAAGACAGGTCAATAAACCCAATAATTGGTGGTGATTTAAATACTCAAAAGGTTTGGTTAGCTTACATTCAGGCGCACAATGAAAGGGATTTAGAACAAATTACTGCAATAAATACTGCCGACTGGCAAGCATACTTACCCGATGGAAGATTGCTTAAAGGACCCGATGCGCAAACTGAATTATTAAAAACTTGGTTTAAAACATCGAACCCAAAATGGGAAGTATCGTGGATGATTACCAATAACAGCAAAAATGAGGAAGGTGTCATGGACCAATGGCTAACTACAGGTAATAACCTTACCGATACGGACGAAGAAGGTAATGAAACAGTTCAGCACCAAGTACATGATATCCAATTTGTCGACGGTAAAATAAAGAAAATTAATATCTATGATAGATTAAAAACTATAGAATAAATTCAGGAGCTAAGCGGCTATCGTTTATGCAATAGCCATTAATCTTTATGCGATAAATTATCGCATAAAGATTCAAACAATAAAACCTCAACTAATAATTATAAATTTGTTGTGGTTTTATTATTATTATCATTAAGTTTTATCGGATTACAAAAGATTCAAGACTTCGCATTTATTTTTAAGAATTATTGTCAAACAATTCATTTATTTAAAATTTATTATGTGGTTTGAAAAAAATGCTTTTATAATGATTAAAAAGTACTGGTGGTATATTGTTCTTCTTATCGTTATCTATATAATTTTTAGAGCAATTAAACCTTAATAGTTTGATCTAATTTATTATTTAGATTTGAAATATTCATTATTAACTTTATGAGTTGAGAATCGCCCAACCAGCTCGTTTTATTCATTAACCCCTTATTTACTATTTTAGTTACATGTCTTCTTCTCATTTTGATTGCTCAAACAATGTACCGAATACCCCTGCCGCTAGTTCAGCCCAAATAAGTAAGAATAAGCACAATGGTGAGATACCGATAGCTAATGGTTGTTATTCTTCTAATAGCAAATTCGCATAGTACACCTGTTCCAAATAATAGCATAGCCATAACGATGAAGTCTCCGACTGACCAATTCACTTGATTTGTAAATTGCATTGCTATTAAAGGAAGTATTAATAAAACAGTTATTAATGATAGAATGATGAATGGTCTTTTTTTCATTATAATTTTTAAAGATAATACAAGTATCGCTAACTTACTGAAGAGGCTTCGATGGATTAAATCAACAGAAAAAAACGGGTCTATCAGAAAAAAACCTCTTACAAACATAAAAGCTCACCTATTTAAAACAGTTTATTTTTAAGCATATTTTGATAATATTTGGGTTTTTTTGATCTTTTTAGCCCTTTTTTGTTCTTTTTTAGTGTTTTTATGAAATTTAATTAATTCTTATCGCTTGCTTATTTAAGACTTATTTAAAGGTTTAGATAATTGAGAACTAAAAAGATTTATAAAAATTAAAACAAGAAAAAAACAAGAAAATAAACATGAATAAAAGCAATGGTTTTTTTAATCCCGATACATTCAAATCATTTGCTTGATACTAAAACCAGGATTGTCTATATGTTACTTTGAGTGTTATTATTTGAACTAAAATAGTCTTTACCGTACATAAATCGTACAATTTAATAACAATAAAAAACATCACTATTTGATTATAAGTATTTTAAGGTTTATTGAAGTGGGCAATGAGGAAGTATAGATCCCCTATTGAAACCACTACTGCAAATACAATCCCTTTTGAGCTTTGCTCCTAGAGTCTTTTTTGTTTTCAAAAAATCATGAAGCAAGCTTCTGATTTTTTGAAAACAAAAAATCCTGTCGAAAATTCGACAGGATTGTGATTGAAGTGGGCAATGAGGGATTCGAACCCCCGACCCCCTCGGTGTAAACGAGGTGCTCTGAACCAACTGAGCTAAT
>ERZ887851.1751-NODE-1751-length-18171-cov-8.974718_pt1 | contig 18171 bp, 17 predicted proteins | sample MGYA00521100_ERZ887851 | MGnify/ENA primary metagenome ERZ887851 (study PRJEB32303, sample SAMEA104408602) | aquatic metagenome | biome: Brackish water; feature: Pelagic; material: water | place: Baltic Sea | collected 2014-06-06T16:11:00 | depth 11,444 m ...
TAAGCAATTAATATATATATTGGACGTATGCTAATAACAACCCTATGATTGAAAAAATAAAGTACGAGATGGAATTTCCAATTCAAGCATCTTCTGCATTGTTATACCAATACATTTCGACGCCTTCTGGAATGCAGGAATGGTATGCAGATAATGTGAACTCCAGGGGTGAAATTTTTAATTTTATTTGGGAAGGGAGCGAAGAAGTCGCTAAGCTAATTTCAAAACAAAAAGGAAAATCAATTCGTTTTCAATGGATGGAAGATGAAGGTACCGGTTATTATTTTGAAATACGCATCGACCTGGACGATATTACCAAAGATGTTTGTATTATGGTTACCGACTTTGCGGAAGAAGATGAAGTCGAAGAAGGGAAAATGCTTTGGGAAAATATGATTTCTGAACTGAAACATTTATTAGGTTCTGTATAAAAAGTCTATTATATAGTATATTTGCACCGCCTTCTAAAATAAGGCGGTTTTTTTATGGTTAATTTAAATGGAACATTGCAAAGTACAAAAGAAGGAAAAATCTCCATCAACAATAGGGGACTTCAATATGGCGATGCAGTATTTGAAACGCTTAAAGTAGTATCTAACAAGATTAACTTTTGGGAAGATCATTATTTTAGATTAATGGCTTCTATGCGGATTTTAAGAATGGAAATACCCATGACTTTTTCTATGGAGTTTCTAGAAAATGAAATTATAAAAACCATTGAGGCCTCCAATTTAACGAAAGATACCTGTAGAGTTAAGCTTTATGTAAATAGAAAATCAGGAGGAAAGTACACACCGAAAACCAATGATATCGACTATTTTATCGAACTTGAAAAACTAGAGATTCCTTTTTATACGATCGATGACGTTCCCTACGAAGTAGAATTATTTAAAGATTATTATATTTATTCTAGTTTGCTTTCTACTCTAAAAACCACTTCGAAAATAACGAATGTATTGGGGAGTATTTTTGCAGCTGAAAATGGCTATCAAAATTGTTTATTACTCAACGAAAAGAAAATGGTTGTGGAAGCATTGCAGGGTAATTTATTTTTGGTGAAGGGTAATTTAATTATCACGCCACCCATTACAGACGGGTGCTTACGAGGGATTATAAGAAAACAATTGATCGCGATCTGTGAACTCTCAAAAGAGTACAGCATCGAAGAAAAATCAATATCACCCTTTGATTTGCAAAAGGCGGATGAACTTTTTATCAGCAATGTTATTATAGGGATACAAGCCATCACAAAGTATCGAAAAAAAGAATTTACGAATAAGGTATCAAAGGAGTTATTGCAAAAATTAAATGCGAAAGCTAGACTGTCTTCTATGAGCGATTAATTATAAGATGGATTTTCTGGCGCGTTGGACCAAATTAAGTAATCACCACCAAATTCCATCATTTTTTCTTTCCAAAAACCAGCACCTGTTTCTCCAAGTATCCTATTTTTATAAGTATTGAGGGAGACCACCCAACTATGTTCCTCCAGTTCTTCCTCTAATTGATGGTTGTTCCAACCGGTATACCCTAGAAAAAAGCGAATTTCAGATTCTTTTATTTTATCTTCTTGTAGTAAGGTACTAATTTCATTAAAATCACCTCCCCAATAAATACCGTTTGCTATTTCAATGCTATTGGGAATTAACTCCGGGATTTTATGAATAAAATATAAATTATCCTGTTCTACAGGACCTCCATTATAAATAGGAATGCTTGAGTTTAATTCGGGTATAAAATCGTTTAAATTATTTTTTAATGGTTTGTTTAAAATAAAGCCAACAGCACCATTTTCATTATACTCAGCTAATAATACCACAGACCTATTAAAGGAGACATCTCCAATTATAGAAGGTTCTGCTACCAATAGAAATCCTTTTTCTGGTTTTAAAATCGTCATATTGCTATTTTCAATACTAAAATTAAGTATTAATTTTATAAAATGCAAATTTTTGAAACACGTACTGTAATTATTGCATAAAAAAATCCCAATCCTTTTTCGGATTGGGATTTTTTAACTAAAAAAGATTGGACTAGTTTACGCTACTGCTCAAATCTGATCCAGCTTTAAACTTAACAACGTTTTTAGCTTTAATATGGATTGTTGCTCCTGTTTGAGGGTTTCTACCATCTCTTGCTGCTCTTCTAGAAACAGACCAAGAACCAAAACCTACTAGAGAAACTCTATTTCCTTTTTGTAATGATCCTTCTACTTCGATAAGCATACATTCCAATGCTTTTTTAGCTGCTGCTTTAGTAATTCCAGCATGTTCTGCCATTGCGTCAATTAAATCTGATTTGTTCATAATTTGTAAAAATTAAATTGTTGGTTAAACTTCTTTTTATAATTCCTTAACAATATCAAACAGATTAACGGTTCACGCAAGTAATAGCACTACAAATAGCTTTTTTTGTTAATAAGTTACTTACTTTGTTAATAAACTTGCTTATTTTTAGTAAGTTTTATGACTTCAATGAAAATAGGGCTTTACATCATTTTTGAATTTTCATCAAAAGTAAAACCATTTAAAAGCGATTTTATGTCCATTTTTCGTTTTCCAGCTAACTGCATTTCATGGATGGTAAGGTAACCATTGCTTGCTGACACTTTTAGCTCTTTTTTGCTGCTTATAATCGTTCCGTTTTTAAAAGTATGTTTTTCAATTACATAATTACAATTGTAAATTTTTACCGTACTTTCTTCTTTACTATTAATCATTGTGCACCAAGCAGCAGGATAAGGATTAAGTCCTCTAATAAAGGAGTCAATTTCTTTAACAGGTCGATTCCAATCTATTTTAGTATTCTCCTTTTTTAGTTTTGGTGCGTTTTTTAAGACCTCATTGATGATTTGCTTTTTGAGATTTTCTTCACTTCGTTCTATCAATTCAACTGTTTTAATAACCAAGTGGGCTCCTGTATTCATTAATACGTCATGCAAGGATCCAAAGGTTTCTCGCTCTTTTATAATTACCGCTTCTTTTAAGATGATTTCACCAGTATCAATTTTATCATCAATAAAAAAAGTACTAACTCCTGTTTTAAGTTCCCTATTGATAATTGCCCAATTGATAGGAGCAGCACCTCTATACTGTGGCAATAAAGAAGCGTGTAAATTAAAAGTGCCATAGTTTGGCATATTCCAAACTGCTTTTGGTAGCATTCTAAAGGCAACCACAATTTGTAAATTAGCATTCAATGCAGCTAATTCCTTTAAAAAGTATTCCTCTTTTAAGTTGCTGGGTTGTAATAGTTTTAAATTTTGGGAGACGGCATAGGTTTTAACATCAGATTGTTTTAGCTTCCTGCCTCTGCCAGCAGGCTTGTCTGGCGAAGTAATTACCCCTACAATGTTTTTACCTTCTGTTACTAATTTTTGTAAAACACCTACCGCAAATCCTGGGGTGCCCATAAATACAATTTTTAAGTCTCTCATTAATTTAAAAAATATTCATTTTTTGTGTTCACTCTAATTTTTTCAACATCCTGTAAATGCCTTAAAACAATTACTATTTTTGATTCGGTAAAAGTAAGTTTTTCTGAAAGCATTCTTGAAGACAATTCTCTTTCTTCCAATAAAAGAAGAATTTCTGCAGAAATAAGCTGAATTTCTTTCTTGCTTGGGCTGTTTTTTTGTGAAGCACAAACCGAACATATACCACAATTTTCGGCAGATTTTTCACCAAAATAACCAACGAGTTGTACGCTTTTACAAACCGCATCATTATTGATATAATTTAGCACAGCGTTAACTTCCGATTCTTTTTTATGGTTCAGTACTTCTAATGCTTTTGAAAGACTATTAATCGTTTTATCATCTTCACGCGGTACGATAAAAGTAATGCTTGCATCGGTGTGAAATAGTTTTAAATCTAAGACCCCTTCTTGTTCCATTTTCTCTAGAGCATTAATTACCGTCACTACAGACTGCCCCGTTTTTGAAGCAATTAATTCAATTTTTACGGAGGTTTCGGATTCAAAAATACCTCCATACATTCTTAAAATTGTTTTACCAATTAAAGAGATTGTTGGGTTTTGTTCTAAATAGTTGATGAGTTTGTCGGAGCTAATTTTAAATTTAAGAATCGACTTCCTACCAAATTGTTTTGACAGCTGTATAATACCCAAGTGTTCTAATGCTGTTAATCCGTTATACGTAAGTAGGGTGTTTAGCTGATAATGTTTGCAGAAGGTTACATAATTAAAGCTATTAGTTATAAATGCCCCTTCACCATAAGAAATTTGAAAGTAATTACTTAAGGATCGGTAAATGGTTTTTAGTAGATGAGTCGTAGGTCGTGAATCTAAAAATTGTTTTTTTATTAATATTTTATCATAATCATTGTACAGAATCATTGCAATCGAATAATTCCCATCCCTTCCGGCACGACCCGCTTCTTGAAAATAACTCTCTATACTTTCTGGAAGTTGTGTGTGAAATACATAGCTAACATTCGGATTATCAATTCCCATTCCAAAAGCATTGGTCGCCACCATCACTTGCTTTTTTCCTTGCATCCATTCCTTGAGACGCGTATTTTTATCTTCAGAGGAAATACCGCCGTGAAAAAAATGACTCGAAATACCTAGATAATTTAATTGTTGGCTAATTTCTACAGTGTTTTTTCTACTTCTCACATAGATAATGGCTGATCCCTTACTTTTCTTTAATAATTGCTCTATTCGGTATAATTTATCTTCCTGATAATGAACTTGATAGGATAAGTTTTTTCGAACAAAAGAACTTTTTATAATGGCAGGTGTTTCTAATTTTAATTGCAAGACAGTGTCCGCCAATACTTCTTGAGTTGCTGAGGCAGTTAAAGCGATCATAGGCACTAATGGATGAAGTGTCCTAAGAATGTTGCAATTTTTATAAGCAGGTCTAAAATCGTTTCCCCATTGAGAAATACAATGCGCCTCATCAATGGCAATTAAATTGACATTCATTTGCTTGATGCAATTCTGTACTAATTCTTGCTGCAATCTTTCAGGCGATAAATACAAAAATTTATAAGCTCCATACAATGCATTGTCCAACAATGCATTTAAATCTTGATAGGAAATGCCACCTGGAATACGAAGTGCTTTAATACCTTTTTTCTTTAAAGAGTTAACTTGATCTGTCATTAATGCTACTAAAGGAGAAATAACAATACAAATCCCTTCTTTGGCTAATGCTGGTATTTGAAAGCAAACCGATTTTCCTCCACCTGTAGGCAGTAATGCAACAGTGTCTCTTCCATCTAATACGGTGGAGATGATCTCTTCCTGTCTGGGAAGAAATTGATGGTGCCCCCAATAGGTCTCCAGTATTTGAATTGTTTTTTTCAATTTAAAGGGCTAAGCTTGTTTTTATAAATTCCATTCTGCTTGCTAAGGTCCCAAAAGGAATTTCAATTACTTCGTAACGATATTTTTTATAACCTTCTAATAAGCAATGATATATTTTTTCTGCCTCTTCAAAAGACTCATACCGCTCATTATCTTGTTTGTATATTTCTTTCCAAGGGGGCAGTAAAAAAACCATATCATAGCGATTATTTTGACAAACTTTTTCAAAGTTATCCGGATAGTTCTCCTTTGTAAAATTCATATAAGCAATGATATCTGGTAAACCTCGATCATAAAAAATAGGAGCATTTTTAAAATGATGGATGTCATTAAATTGTTTTAATCGCCCTTCCAGTAGTTTTTTACTAAAAAGAATTGGGTCTGTAAGAAATAATTGATCAATGCCTTCTTTCTGAGCTTCCAAAATAACATTACGAGAAATCTCCTGCTGACATTGAAAACCATTTTCTGAAAGGAAAGAAATCAAGGAAGTTTTACCGGAACCAGGTCCACCAGTAATAACAATTTTATTTGGCATATGAATAAGATATTATGCAAATAACGTAAATAATTATCGATAGCGAAACCCTATATTTGTAAAGCTTAAAAAAAATAAAATGAAAACAGAAAAAGATACTGCTGGTTTTTACAAAAGATTAGAGGAAACTCTTAAAAATGATACTACCTGGCCAGCTGTATATTTATATAAATTTATAGTTCCAACAAGCCCTGAAAAAATCGCAGAAATTAAAACTATTTTCAATGATACGAATGCGGAGATTAGCAGCCGTGATTCTTCCAAAGGTACCTATACAAGTATTTCTATAAATATCAGGATGAAATCACCAGAGGCAGTTATTGAAAAATATAAAAAAGTTTCTAAAGTAGAAGGAGTTATTTCTCTTTAAAAATTAGTATTTTGCAAGCAGAAATGAAATTACTTCATAAAATAAACCACATTGCAGTTATATAATACTGCAATATTATCCTTAAATTTTGATAGATCATATAGAATACAACTCTGAGCGACCAAAGCTTATTATACCTGAATATGGAAGACATATTCAAAAAATGGTTGAACAAGCGATTGCAAAAGAAACAAAAGAAGAACGAAATAAAGTTGCAAGTAGTATTATTGCTGTAATGGGTAATTTAAACCCACATTTGCGTGATGTCACAGATTTTCAACACAAACTTTGGGATCAATTATTTATTATTTCAGACTTTAAATTAGATGTAGATTCTCCCTACCCAATTCCTAATAGGGAAGAATTACAAGAGTATCCTCAATCCATAAAATACCCTCAAAACTTTCCAAAATATCGTTTTTACGGAAACAATATAAAACGAATGATTGATGTTGCTATTGGTTGGGAAGATGGAGAGAAAAAGGAAGCTTTATTGTTTACGATTGCGAATCACATGAAAAAATGCTTCTTAAATTGGAATAAAGATACGGTGGAAGACGATATCATTTTTAAGCATTTATTTGAACTTTCTGAGGGTAAATTAAATCTAAAAGGAACTGAAGAGGCACTGATGGATACCATGACTATTCTTAGTAATAATAAAAGTTATGGAGCTAAAAAAACTTCAAAAACAACTAAAAATACCAAAGGTAGAGCTTGGAAAAAATATTAATAGGTCTCAAGCAATATGGGAACTAAATTTAGGTTTATTAATACTACTAATAGTTAGAAAATCAGTTATTTTTTATGGGATCTTTTCGAATAGAAGGAGGCAATAGGTTGCAAGGAGAAATTATACCTCAAGGTGCTAAAAACGAAACGTTACAAATACTTTGCGCTGTTTTATTAACAGACGAAGAAGTGGTGATTGAAAATGTGCCTGACATTCGAGATGTCAACAAATTAATTGAAATTCTTGCCAACTTAGGTGTAAAGGTAAAAAAACTTGGAAAAGGATCTTATTCTTTTAAATCGGATCAATTGGATTTAGACTATCTAGAATCTGAAAAATTTAAGAAAGAAGGAAGTTCATTAAGAGGTTCTATCATGATTGTTGGTCCTTTATTAAGCAGGTTTGGAAAAGGATTTATTCCGCAGCCAGGAGGCGATAAAATTGGAAGAAGACGTCTTGATACCCACTTTGAAGGTTTTATAAAATTAGGCGCTATTTTTCGGTATAATAAAGAAGAATGTTTTTATGGTGTAGAAGCTCCTAATGGACTAAAGGGTGCTTATATGCTATTAGATCAAGCATCGGTAACTGGAACTGCAAACATTGTGATGGCTGGAGTACTCGCTAAAGGAAAAACAACAATCTATAATGCAGCTTGTGAGCCTTATTTACAGCAATTATGTAAAATGATGGTTCGCATGGGAGCTAACATACAAGGTATTGGCTCTAATTTATTAGTAATAGAAGGAGTATCGGTTTTAAAAGGTTGTAGTCATCGGGTACTTCCAGATATGATTGAAATAGGAAGTTGGATCGGTTTAGCTGCTATGACTCGCAGTGAAATAACAATCAAAAATGTAAGCTGGGAAAATTTAGGACTCATCCCTGATACCTTCAGGAAATTAGGAATTATTGTGGAGCAAGTTGGAGACGATATACACATTCCAAGACAGGAGAGTTATGAAATTCAAGGATACATCGATGGATCTATTTTAACCGTTTCAGATGCTACCTGGCCAGGATTCACTCCTGATTTATTAAGTATTGTTTTGGTGATTGCTACGCAAGCAAAAGGAAGTGTTTTAATTCATCAAAAAATGTTTGAAAGCCGTTTGTTCTTTGTGGATAAATTGATTGATATGGGCGCAAAAATAATATTATGTGATCCCCATCGTGCAACAGTAATAGGTCATGATTTTAAATATCCATTAAAAGCAACAACGATGGTGTCACCAGACATTAGAGCTGGAATTTCATTGTTAATAGCTGCTTTGTCTGCTAAAGGGACTAGTATTATACAGAATATTGAGCAAATTGATCGCGGTTATGAAAATATTGATGAAAGATTGCGAGCAATAGGAGCTAAAATTACAAGATTTGATTAATGATAATTAGGATTTTTTCTTGTTGATTTCGTCTTGAAGTTTTCTTCTTAATTGTTGTTCCCTTTCTAAAGAACGTTGTCTAAATTTTTCAAATTCTTCATCAGTTTCACGAAGCTTATTTTTTGTTGTTTTTATAATATCAAAACCACTTTTATATTTTATAAATAAAACAACAATAATTAAGGAAAGTAATCCAAGTGCGAAAAAAACTATAAACTTATAGGTAGACTTATTGGTTAAAATTCCCAATACTTGGATGCCATTTTCTTTTTCCTTAGAACTGGTTAATTCATTTTTTGTACTAGCTAATTCAACGGTTAACGTATTGATTTCAAAATTTTGATTTTCAATTTTAGAAGCTTTTGTTATTATATTTTCTTCTAAAAAGAATATTGAATCTGAAACATTTTCTCTCAGCTTATAAAATTTTTCTTTTTTTACGACCTTATAACCTTTATAGTTATTGGATTTTTTAATTAACTCTTTAAATTGGTCATCAATCGATAATTGTTGGGCTTGCACTGTAAAAGTGGCAAGGAATACTACTAAAAATATACCTTTTAAAATATTCATCATCATCTAAATTAACTTAATACTTAAAAAGTGCAATATCATAAAAATTGCATTAAGCACATCCAATTTGTCAATAAATTTTATGCGGATATTTTATGCAAAAACTCAATGCACCCGATGGACCTCTTTTAATTTGTACAATTATGTTCTCATAAGAAGATGCTTCTAAATTGATCAACTTAAATTAAATTACTAAATACTACCGGTCATTTATTGATGAAACGCTTGCATGAATAGATTTAATAGAATTAATTTTTAATGTTAATGTACCATTTCGCAGTTATATTTTTCCATAATAAGAAAGCATATTATTTTTATAATATTTGAAAATAAATTAGCATTAAGTGAAAAATAGTAGTTTTTTTTGGATTAAGTAAAATTTTATGAATAGTATTGATTAATTTTGTAAAAAAATTAATCTAAAATAACTATTATGAAAAAATTAATGATACTCGCTTTTGTTTTTGCAATTATATCAACTGCAAATGCTCAAGTTAAAACACCTCAAGCTAGTACTTTCCAGACGAATACTCAAATCGTAGGATTAACTAATGTTGAGCTTTCTTATTCACGACCATCCATGAAAGGAAGAAAGATATTTGGTAATCTAGTTCCTTATAACAAGTTATGGAGAACAGGAGCAAATGCAAATACAACAATTTCATTTGATGAAAATGTAATGATTGGGGGAAAAATTATTAAAGCTGGTACCTATGCTATTTATACAAAACCCAATATGACATCTTGGGAGGTTTATTTTTATTCAGATGCATCAAATTCAGGTACTCCGAAAAATTGGGATTCTGAAAAAGTAGTGGCAACTGTTAAAGCCAATGTAGTTTCATTGCCTTTTGAAATTGAAACATTTACCCTACAAATCGATAACGTTACCAACGATACTGCTAACTTAGGCATGATGTGGGAAAATGTTTATATAGCTGTTCCAATTCGCTTTATGACGGATAGCCAAGTAACAGAAAGTATTACTTCTGTAATGAATGGTCCTAGTTCTGGAGATTACTATACATCGGCTGTTTATTATTTAAATGCAGGTAAAGACATCGATAAAGCTAAAATGTGGATTGACAAGGCAATTGAAATGCGTGAAAATCCAGCTTTTTGGTATTACCGTCAACAATCTTTAATTTATGCTAAAGCTGGAGATAAAAAAGGAGCTATAAAAGCGGCTAAAGAATCATTAAAATTAGCTAAAGAAGCAGGGAATAATGATTATGTAGCGCTTAATAAAGAATCATTAAGTATTTGGGAAGGTAAGAAACCAGTAAACAAATAGTTTTTATTATATAAAATTTAAAAAAGCAGCTAATTAATTAGCTGCTTTTTTTATAATTCATCATTTTTTTCTTCTTGGCTATTAGTCATTAAATAGGCCTTTAAAAATCCATCTAAATCTCCATTGAGTACTGCATCTACATTTCCAGTTTCATGAGCTGTTCTTACATCTTTAATTAACTTGTATGGATGAAGTACATAGTTTCTTATTTGAGATCCCCATTCAATAGCCATTTTACCAGATTCAATTTCATTTCGCTGTGCCTGCTGCTTTCGCAATTCAATTTCATACAATTGCGACTTTAGCATTTGCATCGCTTTTTCTCGATTTTCTAATTGAGACCTAGTTTCAGAATTATGAATCATAATACCTGTAGGAGCATGTGTTAATATTGCTTTTGTCTCTACTTTATTTACATTTTGTCCACCAGCACCACCACTTCGAGCAAATGCCCAGGAAATATCGGAAGGATTGATGGATATTTCAATCGCATCATCCACCAAAGGGTATACATAAACGGAAGCGAAACTTGTATGTCGTTTTGCATTGCTATCAAAAGGGGAGATGCGGACCAATCTATGAACACCATTTTCTCCTTTTAACCAACCAAAAGCATATTCGCCATCTATTTCTATCGTTACGGTTTTAATGCCAGTAACATCACCAGACTGAAAGTTTAGTTCTTTGACATTAAGATCATGTTTTTCTGCCCACATTAAATACATTCGCATTAACATTTCTGCCCAATCACAACTTTCGGTACCACCTGCACCTGCTGTAATTTGTAAAACAGCGCTAAGGTGATCACCTTCTTCACTTAGCATATTCCTAAACTCTAAAGTTTCAATAGCAGTCAATGCTTCATTAAATCGTTTTTGTACTTGCTCAGGGCTACCTTCCCCTTCTTTAAAAAACTCATAAAGTATTTCTGTATCGTCGGTTAATGCTTCTGCATTGTTAAAGTCGCTAATCCAATTCTTTTTGGTACGAAGCTTTTTCATAAAAGCTTCCGCATCTTTTGGATGGTCCCAGAAATTTGGATCGTATGTTTTTTCTTCGTCGTTAGCGATCTCTATTTGTTTGCCAGCAACGTCAAAGATACCTCCTTAACGCATCCAGGCGCTTTCTGAGATCATTAAGTTGATCTGTTGTTACCATATATAAAACCCTAAATTCGGGAGGTTATTAATTAATAAGTTAGTAATTAGTAAAAATAGAATTTAATAAGCCATATTAAAAGAAAATTCCGATATTTTTTATAGATTTAAAAAATCATATTTTTATAAAATGAAGCTGTTATTATATGTTGAAATTAAAGGGATCGAAGGTTCACGGAATCCATTAAAAAACAAAATATAGCAAGCAAATGATTACTAGCAAACAGCCTTAAATTGCTATATTTGCCGATGATAAATTTTTGAAAATAAAAAAATATAACCATGAAATACGCGATGCTTTATTTATTATTTTTTCTTGGATTTAATTCAATCTGCGCGCAATTTTTAGCAGAAAAAAAAGAGTTAAAAACGTTTAATGGTTTTTTTAACTTTCATTACTCTGAAACCGATGGAGAAATTTACCTCGAAGTTGATAAATTAGATACTGAATTTTTATATGCTCATTTCCTTGCCACCGGATTGGGATCTAATGATATTGGATTGGATCGAGGTAAAATAGGAGCTGGAGTAATCGTAAAGTTTATTAAAAGTGGGAATAAAATATTGTTATTACAACCAAATCAAGATTTTAGAGCGATCACGGATAATGAGTTAGAAAAAAAATCTATTGAGCAGGCTTTTGCTAAATCGGTGTTATTTGGTTTTCCAATAAAAGAAACTAGAGCTAAAACCTATATTATCGATTTAACACCTTTTTTATTGCAAGATGCCCATCGGGTTGCCAATCGTTTAAAAAAAGCAAAAGAAGGAGTTTATAAATTAGATAAAACAAGGAATGTATTATGGATGGAAAACACAAAAGCGTTTCCTAAAAATGTAGCGTTTGAATCCTTGCTTACATTTGTTGGTGAACCTACCGGTAAAAATATTGATCCAGTAACTCCTGATGCCAATGCAATTTCTGTAATTCAACATTATAGTTTTGTAGCATTGCCTGATCATAAGTATACGCCTAGAGTATTTGATACCAGGTGTGGTTCCTATCCAATGGATTATATGGATTATGCGACTCCTATTTGGGAGCCCATTAAAAAACGATTTATTTATCGGCATCGTTTAGAAAAGAAAAATGCTGCATTAGCAGTATCCGAAGCAGTTGAACCGATTATTTATTATTTGGATTCAGGAACTCCGGAGCCTATTCGTTCGGCTTTATTAGAAGGAGCTAGTTGGTGGAATCAAGCATTTGAGGCTATTGGTTATAAAAATGGGTTTCAGGTAAAAATGCTGCCAGCTGATGCAGATCCCTTAGACCTTCGCTATAATATAATACAATGGGTACATCGTTCCACAAGAGGTTGGAGTTATGGAAGTACGATAAGTGATCCTAGAACTGGAGAAATCATAAAGGGACATGTTAGCTTAGGAAGCCTTCGCATCCGACAAGATTTTTTAATTGCTCAGGCATTGATGAATCAACCTTTTGCAGAAAGAGACGATAATTACGAGCCTATGTTAGCAATGGCATTAGCTCGCATTAGACAATTAGCAGCTCACGAAGTAGGGCATACCCTAGGATTTGCTCATAATTTTGCAGCAAGCCCTACGAATAGGTCTAGTGTAATGGATTACCCGCATCCTACATTAACATTAAAAAATGGTGAAATTGATTTTTCAAATGCCTATGATACTGGAATCGGAGATTGGGATAAGGTAACTGTAGACTATTCTTATAGTGATGTGCCAAAAGGGATGGAAGAAAAAAAGTATTTGAGAGGTATATTAACGAATGCATTTACCAATGGATTGCATTATATTTCAGATGCTGATGCGCGTCCACAAGGTAGTGCTCATGCAAAAGCTCATTTGTGGGATAATGGTGAAAATGCTTCTGAAGAATTGGATGTAGTTTTAGCCATAAGAAATAAAGCCATAGAAAATTTTTCTATCGATAATATTAGAACTGACGAGCCTTATACTGTTTTAGAGGATGTATTTGTGCCCTTGTATTTTTACCACCGCTATCAAACTGAAGCGACTGTAAAAAGCATTGGTGGTTTAAATTACAATTACGCTGTAAAAGGAAGTGATGGAGTTGTGGTAGCGGTAATTTCGAAAAAGGAACAAGAACAAGCCTTAATATCGGTATTAAAAACGATCACTGTTCAAACCTTGCTAATCCCGGAAGATAAATTAAAATTATTTCCACCAAGAGCGATGGCTTATCAAAGAACTAGAGAATCTTTTAAAAGTAATACCAATGTTGCTTTTGATGCTTTAGGTGCAGTTGCTACTGCCAGTGATATGACATTGCGATTGTTGTTAAACCCAGAACGCGCCAATAGGTTAGTGGAGCAACATGCAATTTCAAAAAACAATTTAGGCTTTGATGCTGTATTGGGTCAATTAATTGATCATTGTTTTAAAATTAAAACCAGTACTAGTTATAAAGAAGAAGTTATTCATACTATACAATACCGATTGTTACAAAACCTGTTCAATGTAGTTTCTTCAACAAAATCTATCACACAAGTTAAAGCCATTGCTAATAAAAACTTGAACGATTTAACTTCTTTATTAAATGCTGATAAAAGCACTTTTAATAGGCAATTATTAAGAGAAATAAGTGAATTTAAAAAGCATCCTGAAAAGTTTAAAACGTTTAAAGCACAAACAATCCCTGATGGAAGTCCCATTGGAAGTTTTCAGTGTTTCAATTCAAATCAATAAAAAAAATAAAAAAAAAACATGAAAAACCTTTTAGTAATTATTTTTGTATTTACCAGTTTAGGGCTACAAGCCCAACATAATAAAGCACATGTAGATCATTTAGTGGCTAAATTTACAAAAAGTCTCGAAGCCAGAAATGTCACGGATTATATGTATATGTATGCTTATTGCGATGGAATTGTCGATGTTTTTAAATTATCTGATGGCACTAGTTGTTCTTCAAAAGGCACCTACTATGAAGTGTATGTTATTTGGAACGAAGACAACAGGTCCTTGGTTAAAAAAATTGATAATTGTGGGATATTTTTTGCGCTACCAATAAATAATGTTAATATTTTAAATTATATTTCTACAAATATTCAACAACTTCAAGTACAGGTAAAACAATACGAATTGGAGTCTCCTGAAAATCAAGTATTAGAAGATATTTCCATTCATCCCTGTCAAACGATGTTTCAATTTAATGTTGATGACCAATCCTTTGGTCAAACTTATAATTTGTTTCAATTAACAACAGATGCTTCCAACAAAAATATTAATTTTGACTATAATAATAATTTGAAGATTGTCGCACTTGAAAATCTTTTGAATGAAGAAATTCAATCCATCGAATCCAAGTTTAGACGAGAATTATAGCATAAAAATAATAGCTACTATGACAATAGATTTGCGAAGTGATACGGTTACTAAACCTACTCAAGGAATGCTTGATGCGATAATGACCGCTCAAACCGGAGATGATGTTTATAAGGAAGATCCAACTGTTAATGAATTGGAAAGAAGGTTTGCCGAAAAATTTGGTATGGAAACTGCTTTGTTTTTTCCAACAGGTTCTATGTCTAATCAAGCAGCTATAAAATTACACACCCAACCAGGAGATCAGTTAATTTGTGATAAATGGGCCCACGTTTATAATTATGAGGCAGGTGGCGCCGCATTTAATAGTGGAGTTACTTGTAATTTAATTGATGGAAATCGTGGAATGATAACTGCAAAAGCAATTGAAGCTGGGATCAGTCCAATTTCAAATTATCACACTGCAAATACGACTTTAGTATGTTTAGAAAACACCACTAATAAAGGGGGAGGAGCTTGTTATAATTTTAATGAATTTAAAAAAGTTAGAAAGGTTTGTGATGATTATGGCTTGGGATTGCATCTAGACGGAGCTCGATTGATGAATGCTATTGTTGAAAAAAATGAAGATCCTAAAGAATATGGTAAAACATTCGACTCTATTTCAATTTGTTTAAGTAAAGGATTGGGAGCTCCTATGGGTACTGTTTTATTGGGTACTAATGACCTTATGAAACGGTCGATAAGAATTCGTAAAATATTAGGAGGAGCAATGAGGCAAATAGGGTTGATGGCTGCAGCAGGCTTATATGCATTAGACCATCAAGTAGACCGTTTAGCAATAGATCACCAAAAGGCTAAAGAAATAGCAAGAACTTTGGAGGGTGTTTCTTTTGTGAAAAATGTAGAGCCTACAGAAACCAATATAATTATTTTTAATGTAGTTGATGAATTATCAAAAGATAAGTTTGTAAACGATCTGCTATTACAGCATATTAAAATTAGTGATATGGGCCAGGGAAAATTGAGAATGGTTACCCATTTGGATTATTCAGCTGCGATGCACGAAATCGTATTAGAGACCATTAAAAACTATCAATTTTAGAGCAATTAATAACGGGAATTTTGGTTGTTTCCTCACTAGCAATAGCAACTAATCTGTCAAATTAGCTTGGATTTCTTTTAGCTGCTCATCATTGCTTGTACATATCCTACTACCATAGCCCTATTTAATTTTAAACAAAATGAGTATATTGTAACCAAACTTATGAATAGATTCAAGATGAAAAAAACAATCATTATTTCGATAGTAACCCTTATTTTTGCCACCTCTTGTAAAAATAAAGAACATTCAAAAAAAATTATGGATATAAAAGCTCCAATTGCAGAAAAAATTGAAAAGCATTTAGAAAAGCATGGTGATGTAAGAATAGATAATTATTATTGGTTAAATCAGCGTGAAAATGAAGAGGTAATAGATTATTTGGAACGTGAAAATGATTATTACGAAAAGAAGACAGCGCACACCAGTGATTTTCAAAAAGATTTGTTTGAGGAAATGAAAAGGCGAATTAAGGAAGATGATGAATCTGTACCTTATAAATATAACGGCTATTATTACATCACAAAATTCGAAAAGGGGAAGAATTATCCAATTTATACCCGGAAAAAAGATAGCTTGGGAGCCGCTGAAGAATTATTGTTTAATGTAAATGATATGGCTGAAGGGCATTCATATTATAGTTTATCTGGTTTAAGTGTCAGTCCTGATAATACAAAAGTTTCGTTTGGAGTAGATACCCTAAGCAGAAGAAATTATACCATTTATATAAAAGATTTGTTAACAGGAGAATTACTGGATGAAAACATTCCACTTACTACCGGCGGTGCTACTTGGGCAAATGATAATAAGACCTTGTTTTATACTCAAAATGATGAACAAACATTGCGTTCAAATAAAATATTTAGACATCGTTTAGGATCTTCAGTAGAAAAAGATGAGTTAATTTTTACGGAAGATGATGACACATTTGGAACCTTTGTTTATAAAACAAAGTCTAATAAGTTTATTGTAATTGGGAGTTATAGTACGCTAAGCTCTGCATATAGAATACTTAATGCCGATACCCCTTTTGACGATTTTAAAATATTTCAGCCTAGGGTGAGAGGATTGGAATATACTATTTCTCATTACGATGACTCCTTTTATGTGTTAACCAATAAAGACGGAGCCACTAACTTTAAATTAATGAAGACTCTAGATAGTCAAACAACGATGGATAATTGGGTGGATATGATCCCACATCGTGAAGATGTTCTATTAGAAGATGTAGAGATATTTAAAGATTATTATGTGATCACTGAAAGAAAGAATGGATTAACTCAAATTAAAATTGTAGCATGGGATGGAACAAATGAGTATTATTTGCCTTTTGAAAATGAAACCTATACCGCCTATCCATCTGTAAATCCAGAATTTGATTCCAAGGTGCTTCGTTATGTTTATAACTCTTTAACAACTCCTGCATCCATCATTGATTTTAATATGGAAACAAAAGAACAAAAAGTATTAAAAGAAGCAGAAGTATTAGGAGGAGATTTTGATAAAAATAATTATGATTCAAAAAGAGTATGGGCTACTGCTAAAGACGGTACAAAAATACCTGTTTCGATGGTTTATAGAAAAGGAATGAAAAAGAATGGAAAAAATCCATTGTTATTATATGCTTATGGCTCATACGGAAGTACGGTAGACCCTTATTTTTCTACAGTTAGGCTAAGTTTGTTAGACCGAGGTTTTATTTTTGCGATTGCGCATGTTAGGGGTAGTGAGTATTTAGGAAGAAACTGGTATGAAGATGGAAAATTATTTAATAAGAAAAATACCTTTACTGATTTTGTAGATGTTTCAAAATATTTAATTGATGAAAAATACACCTCTTCAGATCATTTATATGCAAATGGAGGGTCCGCAGGTGGTTTGTTAATGGGAGCAATCACCAATATGGCACCTGAACTCTATAATGGGGTTGTAGCTGCAGTTCCTTTTGTAGATGTAACTACAACGATGTTGGATGATACAATTCCGCTAACCACTGGTGAATACGATGAGTGGGGAAATCCTAATGAAAAAGAATATTATGAATACATGACTTCTTATTCTCCTTATGATCAAGTAGCGGCAAAGGCATATCCTAATTTACTAGTAACAACAGGCTTGCATGATTCTCAAGTGCAATATTGGGAACCAGCTAAGTGGGTTGCTAAGTTAAGAGATATGAAAACTGATGACAATTTATTGTTGCTTCATACTAACATGGATGCTGGTCACGGTGGTGCTTCTGGACGTTTTAATGCCTTAAGAAAGTACGCTAGATCATATGCTTTTTTATTAGATTTAGAAGGTATTAAGGACTAGTTAATATTTTTATTGTAAATTTGTCTCGTTAAAAAAAATGATTTTTAATCATATCTTATAAAAGAGATCCCTTGTATGAAAGAAGATTTAAATGTCTATGAC